>Ga0210393_10000266_pt1 | contig 47346 bp, 73 predicted proteins | sample IncBWC27OmetaG_FD_160068 | JGI IMG/M metagenome (GOLD analysis project Ga0210393, IMG submission 160068) | Forest soil microbial communities from Barre Woods Harvard Forest LTER site, Petersham, Massachusetts, United States - Inc-BW-C-27-O ... | reverse complement strand
ACCACTACCCTGATATTCAACAACACTTGGGAGTCGAAGAATAACGTAGCGGTCTGGGCTAACGGGAACTCTTCGAGTTGGGCCATCACTGACGCAAACAATCACTACATCACCAACAACGGCTCTACCTGCTCTGCGGTGTACGCCAAAGTCACGACGGTAAATGGCGGAGTCACAAGCTGCGCGGGTGACGTGTTCCAAACGATTTCAGTTGCGAACGCTCAGGGGTACGTTGCCGGAAACGATTACGCTCCCACGCTATCATCCAACGCCACGGTAGGCACCGGCGTGAACGAGACTAGCCAAGTCGCCAACTTCGGGCCTGCCTTTGCTGCCAGCACCACGAATGGCTGCTCTTACACGACCGGAACGATTACCTGTCCGGCGGTAACCTCGCATGTGCGGCAGACGACTGGCGGAGTTTGGGACCAAGGCGCGTATTTCTTTCAGACCAGCGGTGGTTCGGTCACGCTCTCGCCCACAGGCAATACCTATCCTTCCACGGTGCTGACCAACACCAGCGCAGCCGCAACCTTCACACTCTCCAATACCACGGCCTCAGGAATAACTGGAATCAGCGCGGCGAACGTAAGCGGGAACACCGGAGACTTCACCAACACCGGGGCCGGGACTTGCTCTACGACTCTCTCGGCATCTTCAAGCTGCACCTACACGGTAACCTTTGGGCCAACGGGAATCGGCGCACGATCTACCACTTTCACGGTGACCGATAGCGCGGGCACCCAGACCTCGGCGCTCACCGGTACAGGGGTCTCGCAGACCGGCACAAGCGCAACCTCGATCTCATTCGGCAACGTGGTGGACGGCACGGTATCTCCGCAGCAATTCGTCACCATCACCAATAATGGCTCAACGGGATTAACCGGAGTCGCCGTCACGCTCGGCGGCGCGAATCCCAGCTTGTACGCCAAGGTCACGCCCTCTACAGGAACCGATTGCAACGCCATTTCTACTCTGGCGGCATCGGCATCCTGCAACGCGGCGGTTACCTTCTCGCCGGTGACTGTTGGCACGTTCCCAGCCACACTCAGTTTTGCCAGTAGCGCGACCGGCAGTCCACTGGTAATCACCCTCACGGGTAACGGAATCAATCCGATTGTCAGTCCCACGCAAGGATTTGCTACACCCCCAGGGTTCCCCTGGTAGGAGACTTATGAAATACATTGGCACAGCGTTTATGGTTGTACTGCTCGCGGCGATTGCTCTAGGCGCTCAAGCGTCGGGCGGATACTTCACTGGCGGGGCACTCGTTTACTCGGTTGACTCAAGTGTTACTATTGCCATGTGCGGAACTCCCCCGGTCGGAAAATTCAGCAAATGCACCTATGGAACCGGAGAAGCCTACTCGCTAGGAACAGGCACTACCCCGACGTGGGTAGTCTCGATTCCGCCCGCAACAACCTCGCCCACGCTGACGCTTCAGGGCGTGACCAAGACTCTACCGGCTTCGTTTTCCATCACGGCAGGGGCAGCGACAATCGCAGCACAATAGGAGGCGTATGTCCGTGACGATGGTTGTAAACGCTAAGAAATACGACTGGTCTACCTGGCTCATGGGCATCATGCGCTCGTTCTTGAGCGGAGCCGCGATAGCCCTGACCACCGGAACGGGCGGAGCGCTGCTCAGTATTCCTAGCACTATGCTGTGGAAGCTCATGGGCATCAACTTCCTAGTCATGGGTCTATATCGCATGGGAGAGTTCTTACAGCTTCACGGCGCTCCCGACCAGGTACAGGCGAGTCTGAAAGCTGCTGCCGAAGCAACACAAGCTGTAGCCGCACAAGCCGACGCCGCCGCCGAAGCGGTCAAGGTTGCTCAGAACGTAGCACCGAACAAGTAGTCTGGGCGGAGCTGATGACAGTGTGGCAGATGATTTTGGGAAGCCTGGCGACGATTTGCATCTCGATAATCGCCAACACGTACCTGTTCGGTAAGCGAGCAGGGAATCAAGAGACCAAAGTGGAATTCCTTGACGCCAACTACACCTCGCTCAGGCTGGAAGTATCCAAGATTCGGACTGCATTTGAGTCCTATACAGGCAGGTCTGTCGAAGGGGTAGACTTCAGACCCCGCCGAAGAGGAGAACACGACTAATGACGCCCATTGGCCCACCATTCCCAGGGGAAACACTGGTGATTTACGACGGCACCAAAGTCTATTGGGACATCACGCTCGGCACCGCGCCCGGCACATTGAAGTTCACGGCAGCGAATGGAACGGTAGTGAAGATTAACCGCGAGACGGGCGCGATCATCCCGTAGCATGTCGGGATTGGCACTTGCTCGCTTGGCCGCGCAGGTTTTATGTATCGGCTGGGCGGCAAGCGTACCCACGCCCCGCGTAGTGCATCGGTATTTGATGGCTCAATTTATGGCTTCGGTAATCGGAGAGGCGGTGCTGGCAAAGGTGGAGGATATTACGAACGAGTTATACGCGATTGTCTTTATTGCGTTGAGCCTAGTGGTGTACGCGACAATGCTGGGTATCATGCGAGAAGCCATTAGGAAACACCCGGCAAGACTACTGGCGGTCTGCGTGGGCGCGGCTGTCGCCATGCTGACCGTCTCTTCCGTGGTACTCAACCGAAACCTTGGCCTATTCGATTGGATGGCGACGATTGATGCCGCCGTCTTAATCTTCATGGCCGTCTGCTCTGGCTTGGGCGCGGCGCACCATACCCCGCAATGGCAAAGGATTTCGCTAACTCTCATGGCCTTCTGGCTGGCGCAGGCTGTCTTTGAACTGGGCCTAACCATGCACCTGTGGAACTCCTATTGGATGCGCACGAACGAATGGCTGCCAGCAATTCTGGTCTGTTCGGGCTGCGCGTGGCTAGCTCGTATTTCTCGATTGAAAGGAAGGAAGGCCGAGGCGTGAACGAAACGACGAGCCCGCATGGGGCGTATATCACCCTCTCGCTCGTCGAATACGTTGACCGGGAATTGGAGCATCGCCGTAAGTTCGTAGACACTCAGTACCAAGCGTTGCGCGAGATTCTTTCACTGAACCTGACGTATATGAAGCAGGCTAACGAACTAGCCTACATCGAATTGCAGCGCAGGCTAGACGTTCTGAATCATGCGCACCAAGAGGCCAAGCTCAAGGAGCAGGCTTTTCTGCCCCGCGAGAATTTCGATCAGTTCTTTAAGGATTTCGGGAAGTGGCGCGATGAAGTGAACGGTTTTCAATCGAATCTGATAGGAAAGATTTCGGTAAGTGTCGGGCTAGTCGGGGTGGTGCTGTTCTTACTATCCCACTTTTGGAAGTAAAAGGAGCTTCAGATGATGTTCATGATTCAATTCCTGATATTCGTGTGCGTCGTAGCCGTGGTGATTATCGGCATCCGCTGGCTGCTCTCGCTGACCGGAGTATCCATACCCCAGCCCCTCATGCTGATTTTAGGAATCCTGCTGTTTATTTTTCTGCTGATAATGTTCTTGCAGTACATTGGCTACGGAACGAATTTAGGACTCCCAGTGTGGCATCACTAGGAAGATTGCCGGAGGGGTCCTGGTCCCGGCTAAGGTAACGGTGCCCCTCTTGTCGGACGGCAATGTAGGAAAGTCTAACACGGAGCTTATAACAGGAAATACAAGGAATCTCGTATGAATCCCAAGGTCCTACTTCTCGCACAAGCCATCGCTCAGGCCGAAGGATTCAACGCTCCCGGATCGCTCCCTCAGCGTTGCAATAACCCCGGAGACCTAGAAATGGGAGATGTGGGCTGCGGCGTGGACCAAGGGAAAACGATCTTCCCGAACGAGCAAGCCGGGTGGACCGCCCTAGAGAATCAAGTGGACTTGATGCTGACCGGAAAGTCTCACGTCTATAAACCGAACATGACGCTTCTAACCGTGGCGGATTTGTATACTGGCGGCGACATGGCTCCTGCATGGGCGCAGATTGTTGCTCACAAGCTCGGAATCTCTGTTGTAAACACACTTTCGGAGTACTACAATTCGTGACATTTAGGAGAAAAATGACCAGACTAGCCCCCGCCGTAGCAGTCCTGCTGTGCGCTTCGCTGATTGGTTGCAATTCCTCGCCGCTCGCAGTTGCCAACCGAGCCGAGGACGTACTGACCGCCGTGATTCAAGTCGCCTCTGCCGAGACTCCCGCTATTCCGGTAAGCGACCAGCCCGCCTACACCAACTTTGTGAACCTGGCCAAGACGCTCGACAATCAGCTTTCGGTCTGCATCGCTGGCGTCTCGGGATTGACCGGGCAGGGCGCTAAATTTGCGGCTTGTTTCACTGCGTTCGCCTCGGGACTATTCTCGCCCACCGAATTGCAGCAGCTTCGCATCCTGAATCCAGCGACGCAAAACAAAATCCAGCTCTACGCCACGGCGGTAGTCACTGGCCTTAACGTCGCCCTAGCTTTCTTTGGCTCAACGGTTGTCAGTCCACCGGCCATCGGCACGCCGCCGACATCGGCAGAGATGCGTCAGCTTAAAATTCAGGTAAGCTCCTACGTGCAGGTAGGCTACTAGTGGGAGTGGACGCCATAGCGCAATTGATTCTCCTGTTGGAGCCGGAAGCTCAGGCTTTAATCGTTCTTCTGGTCAAGAAGCTGCATCGAAATCAGCCGACGCCCAACCCTCTGCCCTTTCCCGATGCGCCTTCGCCGGTTACCGTCAACGTATCCAGCCCTAGCAAATGAGGTGGTTCATGGCATGGTGGCACCATCACGAATCAGACAACGAGCTATTGCAGGACATCAAGGAATTGCTCATCGAATTGGTGAAGCAAGGCAGCAAAGCGAAGTCACTCGTACTAAAAATCTCATCGCAGCACGGAGGAACAGTGGGACAGCCGGTCACTTTGGTAGTTGGTGCAGGAGCGGTTCAGTCAACGGTAGCGGAGTTTAGTGGACCGAATGGAACAGGAACACAGGTACCCATTACGGCGGCAATCGCTTTCGCCAGCGACAATTCGGCGGTAGCGACGGTGGACCCTGCTAGCGGTCTAGTTACTGCAGTAAGCGCGGGAACGGCCAACATTTCGGCAACCGACCCGTCAAACAATCTATCCGATTCGGTCGCAGTAACCGTAACGGCGGCTGTGGTCGTAGCCGAATCCCTGGTTCTAACCGTTCCGCCGCAGGCTCCGGCAGCCGTCGCCGCAGTTAAGGCAGAAAAGTAGTACAGAGACCGCAGCACTATCAAGCGGCTTTCCACCTAGAAGCATAGGAGGGTGCCGACAAAATAAGTAAGGTCAATTCGGGGCTGGCATCAGTCACTCTCCCAAGGGCTTGGTGCTGGCCCCGAACTATTTTGGTTAGAGACCGTTTACGTTCATACAGAAACGGTCGCCCCTAGTCGCTGCTATGAATTTTATGCAGTCCGACTCGGCGACCATAGACTCCTCTTTGGTACACATGTCGAGAAGAGTTAGTTCAGGCTCCAACCCCCTGTCCTTTAGAACCTTTATCCATTTAGCCATACGGACATTTGCTGGCTTATTGATGTGCTGCTTAAGACGCTGACTAGGACTTGCGCTTACTCCCACGTAGAACCACCTCTTTCCCCTTGGGTCGGTCAGGATGTAAATCAGCCTAAACATTTTTAGATTCCCCCTTGACACAATATACTACATTCTGCTATTCTCTGCAACATGAAAAGCAAACAACATCCGGCATCGAAACCAGTAAGGGTACCGGACCTGACCTATCAGAAGCTGGTAGACGAATCGAACAAGTCGGGGATATTCATTTCTCGCTTAATTTCGGCGGCGGTGGATGCGTACCTCGCAAGGAAGAAGTCATGAGCCGTACCGTTCGCCAGCAAGCCATGCAGGAAATAGCCCTCTGGCTGGTCAAGGCGGCACTGATTGGCGCAGCCGGAGCTTTTATCGGCTTCGTCATCGCGGGAGCCGCAAGCCAATGATCGAAAACTCCAAGCTGTATGGAACGAAATTGACGGTCGGACCGCGACTCAAGAAGCTACTTAGAGAGCGTTACGGCTACGAGCTTCTATGGGAAGAAAAATATCCCGACCAAGAGAATCCGACATCCGATGGCCGTGGAGAATTTCAGAACACCCGAGAGTGGATTGAAACGGCCAAGCTAGAGGATGTATTTGACCTTTGGCTGCGCGGACGCAATCTAGTGGGATATTCCGGTCTTTTGCTCCATGCCGTGACAACATTTAGGAAGGTAATTCGATGATGCTAACAACCATTCTCGTGCTAGCCCTGCTGTGCTACAGGCGGCAGAGCAAGCCGACCGAGTATCGAATCAGTGAAATCAGGAGACGACTACGATGCCTGTAAGCGATAGAACTAGACAACTTAAATCGCAGATTGATGAGATGTACAAATCCATCTCTAGCTTGCAATCGGAGCATCTAAAGTCGGTCGCTGACGATTGGGGATTGAATCCTGGGGTAATTGTTTGCAAGGGAGCGGAAGAGTTTAGGTTTCATTGCATAGAATACATCAGAGTCGGAGATGACGCTATGCCATGGATAAAAGCCTTTAGGAAACTAAAAGGCGGACAATTCTCTTCCCGACTACGAACCGTTTACGATTACAAGGTGAAACAATGACTGTCGAGCAAATGGAGCGAGCCAAGGCAGTAGGCGTGGACCCCAAGGACATCACCGTTAGCCCGACCGCTAACCCTACGCCCCATCGCGGATGGGACTTCTCGGCCATAGATTCCAATAGCTACGACGTGGACTTCATCGGCGGAGAGGACGGGGCCTGGAAGGGCGGGCCGCAAGGAATTGGCGCAACCGAGGAAGAGGCCATAGACAATCTCTTAACCGAACTGGAGGAAAAACAGGCATGAGTCACTTCAAGCGCACCAACCAGATGATTGACAAGATAATAGCGGACATCACCAATTCGCCGATGAATCAAGCGATGGACATCATCCTCGGCAACCAGAAGAATCCGCCAAACCTCAATCACGTCTGCGAGGTCTGCGGCGAACGCTACGACAGGAACGAGCTGGTGGACACGGGCAAGGGCTTCTATCGCGGGACATCGGTGCTCTGCCAGTTCTGCGTGGAGATTCGCAACGAGATGATTGCGCTGGGCCTGGAATCGAGCCGCGAGATTGAGGCTGACGATGACCGATACTCTAACTAGCGAAGTAGTGCTGCACGCTCGGCAAATGGTTGGACGAGCGTACGAACATGAATCTTCGTACATCGAAATCAACCGCGAGAGCATGAACCTCCCGGAAATTAACGCCGCGCTGATGACCTTGCTGGAACTGGCAAAAGCGCAGGACAGATTGAGCGAGCAATGGACGCAAGCGGTCAGGAGAGAAATTTATGCACTACGACAATAGCAACCCAGAATCAGTGGTAGACGACGAATACACCGACTCGCAAGAAATCATCCCGCATGTAGAAGTGGCTTTATCGGTCGAGAGAGACCCGGCGGTAGTGCTGGCCGAAGCTCGCAAAGCGGCTCTCGCGCTCAAAGACGTTATCGAATCGAAGAAAGACAAAGTTGTGCTGAATGGAAAAACCTACCTGACCTACGAGGACTGGCAGACCGTAGGACGATTCTACGGCATCTCCGCCAAGGTAGTCTCAAGCACCCACGTCCAATACGGAGAGGTCAGTGGTTTTGAGGCTCGCGCCGTCGCGATCTTGTCATCGAACGGAGTCGAAGTATCGGCTGCCGAGGCCATGTGCCTGAACGACGAGGACAAGTGGGGGATGCGCTCGAAATACGAGTGGGTGAACGGCAAAAAAACCAAGGTGGGCGAGATTCCTACTCCGCTCTACCAGCTAAAAAGCATGGCCCAGACCCGCGCTTGCGCCAAAGCCCTTCGGAACGTACTTGCCTTCGTTCCTGTCTTAGCAGGATACCAGCCAACTCCGGCAGAAGAGATGCTAGAGCGCGGTTCTAGCGAAGCGGCAGCCGAGGTTGGGGAGAAACGCCTAGCCGAGGTCAAAAGTCGCGTGGCGAGGCAGGAAACCGCCAAGAAACCCACTTTTAGAGTGGGCCTAGACCCGGCCAAGGTGATTTTCGTGCTGCAATACCCCAAAGACCCCAAAGGCGACCACCTGATTAGCGGTCCTGGCCTCGAACTGGTAGGAGCCAAGCGCGTCTCGCCGGAGAATCCCAATCACCGCTTGATTGCCGGTAAGGATTGGCTCAAGTTTCACGACGTGTGCCGGAACAAGGGCGTGGTGGTGAAAGATGTCGCCAATCCGAGCGCCGAATGAACGCTCAGACCTGCCTTGAATACTTCCGGCAGAAGGTGGCGCGGGGAGATACCAGCGAGTTTCACATCGTGGACCACACGAAGGAACTGCGCGAGAGGGAACTGAACGATGGGCCTAAGCCTAAAACCCGCTTCCAAATTGAACTCGATGACCCGTCTCTCTATTGCCAGTGGAACCACGAAAAAGACCGAATCATCAAGCGAGTCCACAACAAGGCCATCGCCCTCGACTTCATGTATCGAGCTTGGAGAGATGCTTTGGCAGACCGTGAAATCGACAGGATGTTGGCCGAACAAGACGGTGTACCTGAATAATCTGGCGGCAGAAAAATTCAAGCGAGAAGTTGGTCGGCGCAAGTTTAAGCTGTAACGGAGTTGCGGGGCCGGGTGAGTCACTTCCCCTTCTAGCCCGGCCCAAAGGGGATACCTTGAGCTTAAAAGTTTGGAAGTACGAACTAAGTTTAACCGACTCTCAAATATTGAGTATTCCGTTTGGGGCAAAGATTCTATCCGTTCAGGTGCAGCATGGTAAGCCTATGCTGTGGGCGTTAGTAGAAACCGACAATTCAACTGATGACTACATCATCCGAACCGTTGCCACGGGAGACCTTATGAATTTTGCCCCTAAGCAATTCCTAGGAACCATTCAACTGGCATGTGGAGACCTTGTATTCCACATTTTCGGGGACAAGATATGAGTGAGCGATTAGCCCAGTGCGAGAGAATTTTACGGCTGCTGCGGAGATACGAAGGCAACTGGGTGCCACTACCAGAAATCATGTCCCTCAAAATCGCATCCCACACACGTCGAATACACGAACTGAGAAAATCTGGCCACGCAATCGAGCTTCGCCGGGAATCGGTTAACGGACAGACCCATACGGCCTATCGCTTGTTGCCCCAAACGCTCACTTGGCCGGAGATTTTGGATAAAGTCGCAGATTGTTGCGAGGGAAAACCACTACATATTGTGTACCCGGACTGATACTAACACCACATATAGACATGTATTCAAAAAGCACAATTAGTAGTGGTGCGCGAATTTGCATACAACCTGTAGGTCAATAGCTATTCCGGCGTCGTAAGCCCTTTACTGTCGTTGCGATTGCGAATTACCTGTCCTAAAGTTTGGCAAAGCACGTGCTATTTTGCAGTTATGTTTTGATTGAAGGGAAAATCCTTTTGAATCTGTTCAGTGCGTATCGCGGTAGATGCATTGAAGTGAGCGAAGAGATTCACCATGTTCTAGCGGAACTATTCCCCGAAGTAGACAGGTATTCGGCCTATAGGGAAGCTGATTCTTGGCTATATACTCGCCCGCGAAGACAGTGGCCCAAGAATACGGAACGATTCTTGATTAACTGGTTCAAGAAGGAAAAGCGATTCGCCGCCCGGAATGAAGGAATCGAGGCCGAGCTTCGCGTGGGAGAATATAATTGGCGCGAAAACCAATGAGTCGCCGCTTGCGTTTTGAGGTATTCAAGAGAGACTGTTTCACTTGCCAATATTGCGGTAGAAAGTCGCCCGAAGTAATCCTCCAAGTTGACCACATTGACCCGGTAGCAGAAGGCGGTTCTGACGACATCGTTAATCTCACAACATCGTGTGTGGATTGTAACGGTGGAAAAGGAGCCGTTCGTCTTTCGGAAAACGTGTCGGTGGAGAGAAAGAGGGTTCAACTGGAAATGCTTCAAGAGCGACGTGAACAGATGAGGATGATTGCCGAGTGGCAGGAGGAATTATCGCACATCGAAGATGAGGAAGTAGATTTGATAATTTCTCGCATGGATACTTCCAAATTTGGACCCAACGCATTAGGGAGAGAGTTAATTAAAAAGTGGGTGAAACTTTACGGATTCGAGGATGTTCTGATTACGTCCGGGGAGACCTTCGCTAAATACTACAAAGAGACACAGGAAACGTGGGCAGAGGCCTTCGACAGAATCCCGCGCACTATTAAGTGGAAACGATTGGAAAAGTCTGACCCGGAAAAGGCCAAATATCTCTACGTTCGCGGCATCCTTCGCAACCGTTGCAACTACATAAACCACGGACAACTCGACGAAATAATCGCGGCGTGGTCTAGTTGGGGATTCACAGCCGCACAGCTTCAGACTTTGGCGCTCAAGATTTACAACTGGACGCAATTCAAGGCAGAAATAAGCGAAATTTTAGACCCACTTGTTGAGGCCCAAAACAAGGAGCGTGCGTAATGAGACGACGTTACAAGTATTCCAGCGCCGAAGAAGCGGCCCAAGCCCATCGCATCAGCAACCGGGAGTGTATGCGCCGGGCGAGACAACGGCCTCACGGGGCGCAAATCTTCACGGGCCGCAACCGCTACAACATGAACCCTCGCGAGTCGGTAGACTTCTCGAATCCGCATTTCAAGGTAAGCAAGGACGGCAACATGCTGCTCTGCTCGTTCTGTCCACGTCCGGCGGTGACAGCGATTGAGCGCATGATTATCGTGGGCGAGAAGCTTATTCCGACTAGGCTACCTTGGTGCGGTCAGGAGCAATGCTAGTGAAGCGAAAATTCAAGTGGGACCGGGAAGAGTCGAAGCGGCGCGGATACCTCGACCGAGCGAGCTTCTGTACCACGACCGGCAAGGAATTCTTGGGGCCGAAGGACTGGGAAACCCTCCGAATTGATGTATTTGTCAGGGACAATCACCGCTGCGTAAAGTGTGGCCGCGTAGTCCCTATGCTGGGAGATTTAGGAGTTCGCGGCGAGTGCGACCACATCATCAAGCGCTCACAGGGCGGCGATGACTCTCTAACGAATCTGCAACTATTGTGCCCAACCTGCCATCGCGGGCCAAAAGGAAAGCATGGATGAAAGTCAGCGCGTGGGCGATTCTTGATTCAACTGGAAAGCTAATTTTCGTCCTTGAGAATTGCCAAGGCGAAGAGTGCGCTGAAATTTACCGGACCAAGGAATTAGCAGACGGATGTGCGTTCAGTGACGAGAAAGTTGTTCCGATAACCATTTCGTGGAGCAAATCCCGTGCCTAAGCGCCCAGCCAAAAAGAAGCGCCTGACCGAAGCCCAAATACTGCTGGAAAGGCACCTAGGAGAGCTTGGGCTACGGAATGTGGAGGTTGAGCACAGGTTCGCCGCTCCGATGCGCCAGTGGGCTTCTGATTACTTCCTACCGCATACTCACAGCCTACCCTTGGCTCCAAGTGGCGTATTGATCGAAATCGAGGGCGGCGCTTGGTCCCAAGGCCGACACACGCGAGGCGAAGGCTACTCCGAGGACTGCCTGAAATACTCCACGGCCTCGGCAATGGGCTTCAAGGTATTCCGCTTCACTACCCAGCAAGTGCTGACCGGCGAGGCCAAGAGCTTTCTGGCTCGCTGGCTCTGATTTTCCTTGACAGCCATTACGACATAATGTAGTATCTCGACATGAACAAACACGACAAAGCGTTTGAAAGGTTCATGGGGTATCAGTGCCACAAGTGCGATCACAAGTGGGTGCCTCGTAAGCCTGAACCGTTGAAGTGCCCCAATTGTCAAGCAAAAGACTGGCGCAAGCCGTGAAGCTGCCGACGCTACGAATCATCTTGCTGCCCGACTTGCGATGTACTCGTTGCGGACAGCTTGGATATTGCGATTCGCGTGTGGTGATGTGCTGCGGCTGCTTTAACATCGCGTTACTCCGGTCAGCGAAAATCAGGAGGGCAAAATGCCAGACTCAACCATCAGCATAGGGCAACTCATCGGCCTAGCGGCGCTCGTAGGCTTGGCTGGATTTGCGGCACTGGTCATGATTGCGGCCTTCGTCGCAGCCGAAGAGAGATTCAAAGCACCGGACTGCGAAGATTTGCCGCGGGGAGCCGGACGTGAACGATGACCCTGTTGTATTCCACGCTCTCGTATGTGTTGGACTAGGATTTATATTCGTTGTCCTTTTGGACATATCTGGTTACTTAAGTCGAGTTGCCAAAGCGCTGGAGAATCTCAATGCAAAACCCTGACCTATACTCGTTCCTGCTGGGCGCGGCGGCGGTGATTACGGTGCTGGCGATAATCCTAGTGCCGGTGCTGCTCTGGCGCGAGAAGCGACGAATCCCGGAATTTAAGGCCAAGCACTAGCGATGTCGTGGAGGCGCTGAGATGAGCTTTGTGAAGATTTTCTTAATCGTTGTCGGTGGGATGTCGTGGGTTGCAACGTGCGTGTCCTTATTGCTCGGCACGGGTTATTGCCAGAAGTTTCGCAACAAGGCAATCATGTTCTGCTCTGGACTATTGCTGACGGCACTGGGATTCGCGTTTGAGATTTACTGGCTATCACGGCATGTAGAGGTGATGAGATGAGCGAATGGCAACCAGCAAGGCTTATTAACGCACACGGCATTGTGTCACCTTTTGTAGAAGCGGAGAAGGTTGGGCTGAAGAAGGTTGTGCGCGTAAGGGACATGGGAGAGCGATACGAGGACAAAGATTGCGATGGAAAGAAGTTCTTGACTCACTCGGACGATTTGCCGGGAGGCTCGTTCTGTGTCTGTGAGCACGAAATATTGACCGACTAGGGCGCGTCCCCCGTGTCACCGGGGCAGCAACGCAACGGCGGGAACTGGAAGTGCCAGCTTTTCGACAAGTGGTGAGGGACGAACAGAACATCATCTTCGATTGGAGGCGGTTAATGGCAATTCGCAAGCGCAGGACGATTTTGAAATTCAGGAAGAACGATCCGGCGCACAACCTTCTGGCAGCAACGCAGCACTGGGTAAGGGCGAATGGTGGAGACCTGATTGTGGTCGGTGGAATCGGGGTTCTAACAGAGGGATTCGGCGGGTCGGAATATAAGTTCAAAGTGGCAATAGGATGTTGCGGAACGGCACCAAAGAAAAAGGAGGCACCAGATGGCATATGAGGGTACGGACGTTCCGGTATCGCGCAGCCAAGAGCAAATTCGCAAACTCCTGATGACCAATGGAGCTTTGGGCGTGGCGTTCGTCTCTCAGATTGACCCTTACTCGGAAGGATTCTCTGCCCAAGTTCCCATTGACGGAAAGACATACCAGATTCGCGTGGTCGCCTTGGTCAGCGTAAAGGCCCGACCCGACCAACAAGAGCAGGAGCTTCGTCGGGTTTGGCGCGTTCTTTTCTACCACCTAAAATCTGTTTACGAAGCAGCCAACTCCGGCGTCATGGAGTTTCGCGAACTGATGCTGCCCTACGTTGTTGTTAAAGACGGACGCACCATTGCCCAGCATCTCTTGCCGCAACTGGATAAGGCAATCGAGTCACGACCAGAAAGATTGCTAGGATCAGGCGAAGGCAACTGACTGTACGAGCAAGATCGCCTGACTAAGGCGAAGCTGATTTAACGCAATTCCTTGCCCTTCCGTGGCGGGGCAGCAGGGCAAAAGCAGGAGGACAGCAATGGCAAGTAACTCACCGGAATATCCGAATATGTCTGAATGGAAGCTGCGTCTCGTTGTCTCTGAGGGTTCTACGAAATCTCATGTATACGGACCACCTCACCCAATAGACGGAGGGAATTACGCACCTTTGATTAGCACCAACGATCACGAATTTGCCGCAGAAGTTGTGCGTAGGTGGAACGGGAAAGTGTCTTCGGGGGAGCGTCAATCATGAGCGAGCGCGATGCAAGGCTGGCCAAACTAGTTGGAAGGCTGCGAGACGACCAATTTGTTTCTGTGGATTGCGGTACGCTGCGAAAACTACTGGCCGAGCCGGATTCATCCAACGCAGCGCCGGACGCGAAAGAAAAACAAATAAGCCTGACTGCCGAGCAGGTAGACGACATGATTTGGCAAACATGCGACCGGGACGGTGACGAAATTGATTCGGACGGGATAATAAATAACGAGAGGCTGGCGAGACGCATAAACGATTGGTTTCGTGGGGAGATGAGCAAGGTGCGACTGATAAACGGAAAGCAATATCCCGATGTAATTCGTTGCTCCCACGGCGTCTGGCTTGCTGACCACTGTTATGAATGTGCGGCACAGCGCGAGGCCAGCGCTGCTCCCGCAAAACAGACGCCCGCAGCGCCGCTTAGCCCCTTTGCGGCAACGGTAGAGCTTTCCGATAGCAGCGAAGATTTGCTGTTCAACGTAGGAAAGATTCGTCCGGTGGGAATTACTGTTGGTGACAGCGTAATTGTTTATGTGGCTGAACGGCCCCCATCTTAACGCCAGGTGGGAGCGCAAAAAGTTTCCTGCGAGTCGCACTCGTGGGGATTCCTGGGCTGGTTTGTTCTCCGTAAGGGGAGCTAACGCTGAAGGGTAAGCCGTGTGAGACGGCAGCGGTCCAGCCTGGGTCCATATTTTTAGGCCATTGACCTTCGGCAGATGGTTGGTGGGCTGCTCGCGGCCAGGTGTTAGCGGAGGGAGGCGAAGATGGGCGGTGAAGCTAAGTCGGGACATGACGTTTGCGCTGAATGTAAGCACGAAAGAATCGAGCATGGCGGCACCGAGCTTTCGGACGAATGTAATTTCATAAAGTGGGTTGGCGGGAAACCGGAGTGGCGATGCATGTGCAACAAGTTTGTGGAGCGCGGCTGACCGCCCCTAGCGTTCGGCAGACGAGTGGAGGACCAAGACTTATGCTATGCATTTTGCTGTTCGTGTTCGGAATTTGCGGCGGGTACTACCTAGGTCGCGTGGATGGAAGGCATGTCTCTGGGCGCTGCGAAGAGTGTTTGAATTGCCACGACTCCCGTAAGCACATGCCATGCGAAAGGTTCGGCAGACGAGTTTGAGCGGACCAGGAGACGGCAGATGAGCATTTTGGGAATCTTTGATTGGGCAGAACGGTTCAGCGCGGAGACGCAACGAATAGATAGACTTCGCGAAGAGCAAGAAGCTGCCCGCCCAAGCTGCGGAAAATGTACGCGCTGGATGAAGTCGAGAGAATGCCCGTTGGAACAAAACGTGAACGGATATAGCCGAGGTCCAAGCAGCAACGCCGTGCCTTGCGAACTGTATCAGATTGCGTGACCGAGCAGCCCAGTAAATTCAAGCGAGAGGGGGAGTTGAGATGCGGAGAGTTGAAAATTGGCTTGAGCTTTGCGGCGATTTGCCGAAGATAGTTTGCCTCTGCGGTTCGACGCGATTTTACGACCAGTTCCAAAAGTCCAATTACGAAGAGACGATGGCTGGGAACATTGTCCTGAGCGTTGGCTTCTATCCGCACGCCCAAAAGGAAATGCATCATTCCGAGGACGTGGGCTGCACGCCGGAACAGAAAATAAAACTGGATGAATTGCACAAGCAAAAGATTGACCTTGCCGACGAGGTGTTGGTGCTGAACGTAGGAGGCTACATTGGGTCGTCCACGCGCAGCGAGATTGAACACGCAGAATCTCATGGAAAGATGATTCGCTACCTAGAAGCGATTCCAATTGAACCGAGTGCGCAATCTCACCCGGCGAACAGCGTGATTTCAACCTAAGACTTTGGGGCTGCGGGTTTGCGGGAGAGGAGAGGGCGAAATGAAGAGTGAGCAGGAATTGCGGAAGGAGCTGACGGGCTTTGCTCGCCAAGTGGATTTCGAGATGGTCGTTGATTGGGACAAGATGTCTGCTCATGTGTACTCCGCGCTGGCCGCTGCCCGCAAGGAAGCACTAAATCAGGTGATTGGCATTTGCGAGAGGGCGGCGGATGGAACGGTTGAGTCGATGTCTCAAGAGGGTCGAAGCGATACGTGGAAGATAATCGCCCAGCAATCCGTCGAACAGTATCACAGCATCGCGGAGAGTGTAAGAACTCTGCGTGATTTCCAGGGGGAGGATGCCGCCGAGAAAAAATGTGACCACTCTGCCACATTGGCGAATCCTCCCAAAACCCCGGATGCGCTAACCGGGCCGGATGTGCCCGCGCCGGGACAGGCAGACTACATAGCTTCATCGGCCCCGAAAGGTCCGTTAGGCTACTGCTGGCGATCCGGGACAGAGCACAGCGGAAGGCACATTAAACTTACCAATTGTAAAGAGTGGGAAAATGAGAATAGCGGACCAGCGCGGGCGGCGAGCGCCTCTCAGACCGTGGAGCACAAGTGGTACCCAGTTCTATTCAATCCGGTGCCAGAATTTTCGCTTGGAGTCTGCACCTGCGACATGAGAGCCAATCCGATGTCTCTCGCGCAGCACGCCGAGCACGTTGCCTCTGTGACCAAGGGGCGGCGACAGGCTGAACTTTAAGGCCGTCCCTTCGACATTCGGTTGAGAGGTACAGGAAGGTATCTTCGATTGGAGGTTGTAAATGCATACACCGGGGCCTTGGGAATGGAAGTGGGAAGAGAAAGATTTGGGATTTATGAATCCGGGGAAGACTCCTACCTTGCGTGGGCCTGACGGTAGGGCAATTATCGAAGGATTCTCCGCTTACGAAGAGGGAGGCATTCGTAGCGATTATCCACAGAATGTTGCTGAGGCCAACGCGAATCTTATTGAAGTAGCACCTGAACTTCTGGCCGGTTGCAAGGCCTTCATAGAATGGGCGGATTCCAGTTGGGGAAGCTGGGCTATAAACTCCGAGGCCACTCCGAAGGCTCTGGCGCAATACACCGCAGCGAAGGCGGCAATTGCCAAAGCCGAAGCGAAGGAAGCCCCAACGAGTACGCAACCAACATCTGTCGAAGGCGAAGATGATTTCCAGTAAATTCTTCTGCGGCGGTGAGCGCGTGAGACCTATTCTGTTTACGTTGGGCGTGGTGCTGGGAGGCAAGCGATGGTGAATTGGAGAAAGTTTAGGTTGCAGTTGGCACCATTGAGTTTCCTTATATCCCTTCTTTTCCTCATTGGCGGGACGATGGGATTCTTTGGACCTAACCCCAGATTGGGATCGGTTTATTTTGCTCTAGGCCTTACTGGAACGATTATGACCTTTAGGGATACGTGGTTCCCGAGGAGCAGGCCATGAAGAATCTATTCCTCGTATCCGTGCTGGCGCTCGGGGCGCTGGGCGGGTGCTGTTCGGAGCCAAAGGTTGGGAAGCCGTCTACTCCAGTCTTTCAGGCTGTTGCGAAGGCACCAGAACCAGATTACTCTTCACAGATCGACAAAGACCTAGATAGCATTCGACGAAGAATACAATTTAACAATCGTTTCGCTCAGGCGCAAGACGAAGCGATTCATTTCGTAATTGATTGCAAGGGCGTAACTGCTGAAGAGTGGGATGCTAAAAATTGCGATGCGCGTAAAGCTTCTTCTCTCAAGAGAATGCGAAGGTTAAATTTAGAAGCGGCGGCGCTGTCGGGGCCTCAATAGCTCTTGACGCAACCAAGCTAAGAGTTTATATTCGCTCGCGATGGCCTCAGGCGCAACACTTCGCACTCTAACCCCACTACAACGCAAGCTAATCAAAGGCGTGTTGAGTGGAAAGAGCGTTAGAGAGGCTGCCGAGTACGCAGGCTACTCCCCGAACAATCCTCGCCAAGCAGGGTATCAAGCCCTCAATGCACTAAAGCAGAAGATGCCGCAAGTAATGGACCGCATGGGCCTTACGCAAGAAGCTCTAATCGCAAAATATTTACTGCCCGCACTCAGCGCCGAAGATACGATGCTCGCGCAATTCGAGGGCAAGTTTACTGACGAGAAGAAAACTCCGGCATGGAACGCTCGTAACAAGGCTCTTGAAACAGCATTCAAGCTGCGCAACGCCTTTCCGCAGTCCGAGCAACAGGACCCAGGCAAGCAGCAGATTCAAGTCGTAGTCATAAGTGCGGATACACGTCCGCCCATCGAGGTAAAAGCCATTGAAGCCCACGCCCCTGACGCCGCAAGAGCGAGCGAACCTAATGATCTTAAAGTCACTGGGACATTCGGCGCAGCAAGTCGCTGACGAAACGAGCGCTCACTTTATGATCTACGCAGGCAGCCTATTCGATACGCGCAGTATCTCGCGGCAAGAATGGAAGATAAACGACGCAATGACACATTTCGAGCCGTACAAACCGGAACCGCCGAAGGAAGATGCCTGATTACATTGACAGCGAAGGGAGGCTCGACCTTGCTAAAGTCTATTATCCTACTCCTAAAATTCGTGAGCTACATACTTCTCCTGCTCCTTATCGTGCTGCTGTGGGTGGGGCTGGTTCTGGCAAGTCCTGGTTTCTTCTTTGGGAAGCTGTCTATTATTGTTGCCTCTATCCTGGGTGCCATGTCCTATTACTTCGCAAGGACTTCAACGAACTCAACAAAGGACTGATTCAGGATTTCCTGGCCAGCGTTCCGCCCGAACTCTACAAGTACAACGCCTCGGACCACATTGCTACGTTCTTCAATAAATCCAAACTGTTCTTCGGGCATTGCGAGAACCTTCACGTCAAAGACCTAAACCAGTATCTCTCGGCTGGTTTCAGCTTTATCGGCATAGATGAAGCCGGAGAGTTTCCCTTCGAGATATGGGACTTCCTGACGGCTCGCAACCGCAACAAGGTCTCTGGGCCTACGCCGACGATGGCTCTCGCCACGAATCCTTACGGCATAGGCTGGGGCTGGGTCAAGAAGCTATTCATTGACAAGAAGCCGGTCGAGCAGCTTGAGAAGTCAGGGACCTACGAGTCTAAGAACTATTTCTACAACCACTCCACGATTTTGGACAATCCGCACCTGATGGCGAAAGACCCGGACTACATCAACCGGCTAAATAGATTAAGCCCCGCGCTGCGCCAGAAGATGCTTTACGGAGACATCAACAGCGTGGCTGGCCAATACTATACGAACTTCTCGCACATGCGGCACGTCGTAGACTTACGCAAAGACCCTGACGCAATCAAATGGCAAAGCTGGCAGCCAAAATGGATGGGTGGCGACTGGGGTTTAGCACATCATTCGGCGTTCTACTGGTACACGCGAGCGCTTGTTAAGTCGGCCTTCGACGGAACGTACAAGAACAAAGTCGTTTGCTACCACGAGTGGGTCACGAAGGAGATGAGCTATGAAGACCTCGCCAAAGGAGTTATCAGGGAAAACGGAGCAGACAAGATACTGCACTTCTTCTTCTCACCTGAGCGGTTCAACCGCACCGACCCGAATAACACACCAGCAGATCAGCTCAATAAAGCGTTGCGAGCGAACCAAAGCGAGGTTCTTATTCCACCTGTGGCTAGAGCGTCTGATGATCGAGTCGCCGGAGCTACCCTCATCTACAACCTCTTCGACTCCGACGAACTGGCCATCCTCGATACTTGCCCAGGAATTATTCAGGCGATACCAAGCCTCGTGCGGGGAGGAAAGAACGGCAAAGACCTCGAAGACGTAATGAAGGCTAACACGGTTGAGGATGACGAGTATGATGGCTTCCGTTACGGGCTGCTCTCGTACCTCAATCCCAAGGGCAAGCCACGCGAAATCGAGATACGCGAGCACGCGGAGCAAATCGAGGACAAAGTATCGCGGCATTTCTACATGATGAAGCAACAAGCCAATCTGCAAAGCGAGAGCGAGGCGTTCGTACCTAAATACGTTCCGCTGTGGGAAACGAGGATTAAGGAATGAGAGTGAAGTGGAATGAAATCGAAGAGCTTGAGAGAAGGATAGAGGCTCCAGATAAGGGGCCTCTGTTGTACGAGATTGAGGGAGTTTCAGTCTTTCCGGTCTACGGCGACGATGGAGCGCCAATCGCTAGGACGTGCAGTATGATTGCCCAAGTCAAAGACCACGTGGTTAGGCAGATGATTTATGACCCGCAGGAAATGAATACCGAGCAAGCCTTGGAGAAATTCTGTGAACTTTCCAAAGTCTAACTACGTTCTGCATCTCGAAGCCGAGATTGAATGGCTGAAGAAACAACTCGCCGTAGCCCACGGCAAGATGGACCGCATGGAGATAGCGCTGACGAGCACTACGACGCCGCAAGGCGCGGTCTACTCGAAGCTGACCCAGCCGATTCAATTGCCGCCAAACGAAATACCTCTTTACAACAAGGACAGTTTCGCTTATCTTGAGCGCGAACACGAACGCGAACTCACAGCAGCAGAGGAGAAACAGGCGCTCCGGGAGAAAACACAGTGACGATGGCCTTTGCGGGAAAGAAGAGCAAGGCGATGGACCCCGAAGCCGATGCCAAAGCAAGCGTGAAGCGCCCGGACATGGGCAAATCGAAAGAGATGGCCCCGACGGACGAAGGCCCGCACGAAGAGAAGGATATTCACTCCGTAGTTGCCGAACACGGCCCCGCGAACGATATTCAGCTCAAGCACGACCACGCCGCAGGAAAGCACGAAATGCACTCGAAGCATGGCGGATACACGCATCACAGCTCGCACGGAAGCGCGGAAGAGGCGCACTCGCACGCCCGGATTGCAGCCGGGATTCCCGAAAGCGAGCAAAGCCCGGAAGAGACCAATCAGCCCATGGACTCAATGCAAATGAGTTCGATACCGGGCATGTAGAGATTAGGGAGTAGCTGGGAAGTGGTAGGCGCTCGACAGGCGCGAGCAAAGGGAGAACACTAGAATGGCAACGATTCTTTCCACGAGCGGGCAGCCTTCGATTCGCACGGTCCTGTCGGCGGCAACCACGGCCTTTACGCTGACGAATGGAAATACCGACGGGCAGGAAATCGTACTGATTTTCCAGCAGGATTCAACCGGCGGGAGGCTCGTTTCGTTCACGAACGTATACGGCTTCGTGCAACCGGCTCAGGCGGCTGGCGCGGTCTCGGCCCAGGTATTCGTATTCGACATCCTGAATAGCGTTTGGGTTACGGCGCTTAACGATGCCTCGGCTTCCGGAGGAAACTTCCAGACCATTACGGCGGCTGGCGCAGTCATCAAGCAGCCTGGGCTTATCACAATTGGCGGCGCTTCGGCTACGGCGGCAACTCTGGTGGCTCCGGTATCGGGCGGCGAAGGTACGGGCGACGATGGCATGGAAATTGAGGTATCCTGCATCACGGCTCACGCGCATACGCTGACGACTCCGGCGAATACGATCAACAGCGCGTTCGATACGGTGACCTTTGCGGCGATTGGTGATGCCATCACGCTGCAAGCGCACGGCGGCATCTGGTACGTTACCGGAGCGCACGGCACCGCAACTCTGAGCGAGGTGTAAAATGTCGCAAATCATGTGCGCCGCCTGTGGCGCGTTCGTCAGAACCGTCAACGACGGGAGCGAGCGCGTCATGTCCGGCCAATGCCCGAAGTGCGAGAAAGAGCTATTCCGTTCGCACCCGGAGAAAGAGGTTAAGCCTCCGGCTGCGCCAGCAAAGGTTGTCGTACCGCCTTACGTTAAGCGAGCGTAAATGCCGTTCGTCTCGAAGGCGCAGAACGCTTGGGGCCATACTAAGGAAGGTATGAAAGCCTTGGGTGGCCCGGCGGCAGTCAAAGAGTGGGAGGGCGCAACGGATTACAAGACGCTCCCGAAGTTCTCAGAGGTATCTGCAAAGCGTCATGGCCGAAAATAACTCTACCCAGCAGGGCGACGAGAAGCTAGACGCACCGCTTGGCCTTTACGCTCCGTGGGCATTTTCCCCCGAACAAACCTTCAAGTCCGACGACCTCGAAGATACGCAGATAGGAGCTTTGCGCGACTTGGTGCAGAAAGCCTCGCAACGCGATATGGCCTCGCGCCGTTTCGAGGTAACGCAGGCGTGGCAAGCTAGGCTATTCGATAGAGGCTATCAGCACTTGCTCAGGAGGCCTTCGGGCGGCTGGATGCTGCCGCAAGAGAAGAAGGGCAACGAGAACAAGTCGTTCGATAACCTAGAAACGAATATCTATTCGCCTACCGGACAGATTCTAATTTCCGCGCTGACGCGGGATACGCCCAAGATTAAGTTTGAGCCGGAAGACCCGGAAAACGACAAGGACATTACGGCGGCAAACGCAGCCGAAGAGTTCAAGAAGGTATTTGCCCGCAACAACGATTTGATTCTGCTACAAACCGAAGAGGCGCGGTATCTCTATAACGACGGCAGAGCGCATATCCTGGTGGATTACGTCTTGGATGCGCAGCGCTTCGGATTCGAGGAGGAGCAAGATGAGCAAGCCGTCGTGCCCGAAGATGAAGTCGAAGGCGGTACGGTTTCTCCTGTTTCGCAAGCAGATGGCAGCGCAGGACCAGAGGCAGAGGGAGGGCAAGCGCCTCAGCCAACTGGACTGGATAGCGTTCAAGGAGAACCTGAAGGACTTTCAGATTCAAATCGAGACGATTCTTCTTCCAGCAGTAGCACGAATGAGGGCAAGACGCCTAAAGGCCGCGAGGTAGCTATCTGCGCGGGCAAGCTAGAAACTAAAGTGCCAATGAATACGAAAGAGCAATGCGAATGGCACTTCCTGAACTACTCGAAAGAGCACGACCAATCGCAGGTCAAGGCTATGTTTCCGTGGATTGCCGACAAGATAGCGCCCGGCGGCGGACCGGGAGAGAACGAGCTAGACCGCATTGCCAGAATCAATTGCGCCTTGGCGCTAAACGCTTCGTATGTTACTGGCGATGCCATGGTGAACGACGTAACCGTCAGCAAGACGTGGCTCAGGCCCGCAGCGTTCATGGACTGCCCGAACACCGACGGGATGCGGGACACGCTTATGCAGATGTTTCCCGACGGCGCTCTGGTCGTATTCGCGGGCAAAGAGTTTGCCTTCGCTCGCAATGAATCCATGGATGACCACTGGTCGCTAGCTAAGGCCAATCCTTCCGATGGCATGAACTCCGCTCCGCTCGGCGCGTGGATGATTCCGATTCAGAAGCGCGTCAATAACTGGGTAGACCTGCTCGACCTGTACTTCGTTAAAGGCGTAAAGCGAACGTACATGGATAACCAGTCGTTCAATATCGCGGCGATTCAAAGCCTGCCAACTTCTCCGGCGATGGTCGTACCGTTCACGCGCCAACCCGGCGTGCCGTTTCAAGAGCTGATGGGCGAAGACCCGGACATCGAAGCCCCGGAAGCTATGTCCTCGGCAATAGACAAGTTCTGCGGCGAACTCTCGCAACTACTCTCTGGCGCTTACCCGGCTCTTTCTGGCGGTGACACCGAAGGCAACGACACGGCTACTGGAATTAATACGCAGCGCGACCAGGCGTTAGGCAGGCTTGGCCCGGCCTGGCACGCGATTCAAGCGGCCCATGCTTCGATGAACCGGCAAGCGGTGATGTGCGCGGCGCGGTGTAGACAAAACAACGTCAAGCAATCGGTAGGCGAAGCGAATAGCGTGATGGTCGAGCTGGACGATTTGAAAGGTAACGTACTTTGCTACCCCGAAGCCGACTCGCAATTCCCGGAATCTCAGGGCGAGCGTAACGCCCGACTCAATACGTTCATGGACGCCGCCGCGAAGAATCCTATCGTACAGAAAATGGCTTTGCTGCCCAAGAATTTGAAGCTCATCAAGGACGGAACAGGCTTTGCGGACTTCGATTTGCCGGATACCGATTCGGTGGACAAGCAGCTTGGCGAACTCGAAATCCTGCTCAAGACCGGACCTATTCCTAATCCTCAGCTTCAGCAAATAGGCGAGAAAGTAGCCTCGATGCTGCAAGGCGCTCAGGCTCGTGGCGAGCAGATTCCGCCTCAGGCAAAGCAGCAGATGCAGCAGGCGATTGCCCAGATTCCCAAGCTGGTTTCAACGGTGCCGATTGACGAGCAATTCGATAATCACCAAGTGGAATACGACACGCTAGCCGAATGGATTAACTCTCCCGACGGGCGCAAGACGAAGAACGGAACGCCCGAAGAGAAAGAAAGTTTCGAGAATGTGAAGCTACACGCGATGGAGCATTTCGCCATCATTCAAAAGCAGCAGGCAGCGGCAGCGCAGAGTCAGAGCAAGTCCAAGGTCAGCGAGTCCATCAACTTCGCTGATTTGCCGCCCGATGGACAAGTTCAGATGGCCGGACAGGCAGGCATTAAGATTCAACCGCCGCCGCCCGAGCCAGCACCAAGCGGTCCCGTACAGTAACGATTGAACTCAGGAGGATTCAAGCATGGATGGAGAAGAAGTAGTTTTGGATTCGCCCGTTGAAGTTGGCGATGAAGGTGTCCAGCCCGAAGTTGACGTAACTGACCCGCCCGAACCAGAGACAGAAACCCCCGAAGGCGAACAGCCGCAAGACGAAACCAAGGGCGACGCCCGCGCTCTTCCTCGTGACGTACAGAAAGCGCTCAAATCGTTGCGCGAGAACCCGGAGACGGCAAACGTCGCTAAGACGCTCAACGATGTGTACTTCCGCCAGCAGGCTTACGAAAAGCTGGGCAAGGTACAGGAACTATCGGCGCTCAAGATGTCCTATGAGGCTATCGGCGGCGACGAAGGAATCAGCGAGCTTCAGACCAAGGCCGAAACACTATCGAAGGTGGACGAGGACATCGCGGCGGGAAGACCCGAATTTCTCGATGACATCATTGAAAGTTCGCCCGACGGATTCAAGAAGCTCGTACCCCATGTGCTACAAAAGCTCTGGAAGCTCGATCCTGCGGCTTACGGCAACGCGGTCGCTCCGGTTATCGGCAACACGCTCAAGAATTACCAGATACCGCAGATTATCGCGTCGCTGAAAGGTTCGACGGACCCGGCCTCGAAAGTAGCAGCGGAACATCTCGAAGGATTGATGGCCGACGTAGACGCCGAGATGCGCAAGTCGAAAGCAACCGCCGAAGACCCGCGAGCGAAGGAACTCGATACCCGCGAGCAGAGGATTGCGCAGGAAGAGGAAAAGACCTACAAAGGCGGTATCGCACGAACTACGATAGCGCACATGAACTCGGTGATTCTAAGGTCTCTTGCGCCCAATCTGAAACTGCATCCGTTAACGGCAGAGGCCAAAACCGACCTGGCTACGGGAATTAACGCCGAAGTCTCAAAGATGTTGCAGGCGGACGCGAAGTATCAGCGCGAACTCAAGGCTATGCTGGCGAAGCGCGAAGCACCCGAAAAGGTGACGCGCTACGTCAATGCCAGAATCGAAGAGGCGGCACGACAGGCGACGAAGGCGGTCTGGGCGCGGCGCTACGGAGCAACGAACGGAGTACGCAAGCCTGCGCCGACAAACGGCAAGGCACCCGCGCCGCAAGGATTTCTTTCTCAGAAACCCGAAGTATCGAAGCTCGACAAGATACGCGGCTGGGAACTTTTATTCATGCAGGGCAAGGGTTACATCGGCGGTAAAGCAGTCAGTTGGAAAAAATAGCTTTTCAATCGAGTAAATCTAGTATACAAGTGATTTGGGAATCCCGTGGCGCGAGTCATCCACGCTAAAAACTAAGCGACATTCCTACTTGAATCAGGCAGTTGTGCGGCACCCTAGCTTAACGGTTAGGAGTTGCGCCACTGGCTCAACTTTCAGGCGGGCTGAGACCACGGTGAGCTTAGTTGTTCTGGATTCCGCATGGCAAATCCGCTCAGTGAAGCGGCTGTCGAGGCCATTGAACTCGACGCCTTTGCAAAAGACATCCCCGATTTGATTTACGAAGGGGACACGCTGTATGCCCTCTTCAAGAAACGCGCCACCGTAATTCCCATCTCCAACGTAACCGCTGCCGGAGGCGTAACACGGCCATCGTTCCGAGTCCCGATGCGGATTCAGAGCGGCGCACCGATTGCGCAGGGTACCGGAAATGGCGACTCTCTCGGACGCGGTACTGGCTCGCAGTGGGCCGGTATGGCGCTCTCGCCCGTATTCTTCTACTCCGGCTGCGAAATTACCTTTCTTTCCCGCATCGCAACCGAGGGCAAGAAGCGCGGGCTTTTCAACGTACAGGCCCAGGAACTCAAGAATTCGCTCACGCAAGCCTCTCAAGGCTTGGAGGGCTTGTTCAACTCGGATGGAACCGGAACCTTCGACACCATTCCGACTACGGCCACGGTCAATAACGGCACCGGCTCCGGTCAATCCACCAGCTCAATCGTAGGATTGAACGTAGCGGTACAGTTCGTGGACCAGCAGGTGATTCAGGTATTCAGTTCGGGCGGAACTCTACGTGGCTCGTTCACGATCAGCTATGTGGATGGCGTCTCGAATACGATCTACTCGGCGGGCGTATTGCCTTCGGGCACTACAACCACCGATTTGCTCGTAATCGCCGGGGCTGCCGGAACGGCGGGCTCGTCTCTGATGGGCCTGCGGGCTTATCAGGTCAACTCGAATACCGGAACGCTCAACGGCCTGTCTCGCGCATCCTTTCCCGGACGGCTCTCGACTTCGACCGTAAACCTGAACGGCGGAGCAATTACCTTGGGCACAGCACATCGCTGCACTACGCTGATGGGTCGCGCTCTAGGGCAGGAAAGCGAGTACATCAAGGACGCTATCTGGTACACCGGGCCGGACCAGGCGGCGGCGATTGAGAATCTGTACTACAACGTCGTCATCGCTAATCGTCAGGAAATCAAGGGCGAGAACTCGCTCGACATGGCCAGCAAATTCTTCCCGCGCACCTACGGCGGGCACGATTTGCACGTCGGCTGGAACGCGCTGCCGGGCCGTCTCGACCTATTCGCTCCCGAGACCTGGTACTTGGGCGAAATGCTGCCGCTGGAGTTGTATGACTTTGGTGGTGGAGTAACAGTAGCTCCTGTACCCGATATTGCTGGCGGCGGCTACCTCACTTCCAGCATTTTCTACTACGTTTCTTGCATGAATCTGGCCAACTCGAACGTGCGAGCGGGCAGCTTCATCCAGAACGCGGCCATCCCGGCCATCTAGTTTACACAAACAAGAGAGGGGTGTTGCGGAAATCGCTCACCCCTTTCCACTTGAACTCAGGAGAACACAGAATGTTTGAGCCTTTGAACGATATGGTTTTGATTCGCCGGATTGAAATGAAAACCGATAGCACGCTCGTAATTCCCGACATGGCGCAGGAGAAATCGAACAAGGGCAGCGTCGTTGCCGTTGCCACTAACCTGCCTGTCGAGAAGGGCGATACCGTACTGTTCTCGAAATACGGGGCGATGGACGTGCAGATTGATGGCGAAGATTTAGTGCTGGTTCGCCTGAGCGAGATTTATGGAAGGGAGCTGTCGAATTGAATTGGCGAATCACGGGAGACGAAAGGCGTATTTGCCCGCCGGAGTATCAACGGCGCATCGAACAGATTGGCGGTCTCAACCGCTTCGGGACCGCTAATTTCGATATCGTCTGGTCTCAGACCGCGACGATTATCAAGGATGGTAAGCCTACGTTGCAAGCCGACGGCGACCCTTGCTGGGTTTTGCGACAGTGGAAAGCGCCCGAGACTTACGGCACGCCCGAGATTTATTACTCGCAGAACTATGACGAGACCACCGGAACGCAAATCCTTGGTGACTATCCGTGGCGCGGTCGTTACGAGATTGTACAGCCTTTCCGTCACCGTGCGTTCGTCAACGGCAAGCTGGTCAAAGAATTTCTACCGCTCAATTCGATGGTCATAGATATGGTGATTCCCATCATCCTGCAATGCGCCGACGCCAGTTATTACCAGCGCCGCGTTGCGCTCAAGGAAATCCACGACCGCGAAGAGAACGCCAAGACTTTACGCATCGCGGATAGGCTGGAGGACGCGACTCCGGCGTTTAAGGGGCCAGTTAGTTTCCAGCGGCAGGGCTGTAGAACGAGCATCATCGAGAAGAAGATTCAGCAGATTGAAAAGAACTGGGCTTGGGCCATGAAGTTCGCTTCGATGGTTCCGAAAGGCCCGAGCATCCACAAATTAAACTAGAACTCAGGAGAATAAAATGGCCGACGCAACAATCGTAAATCAGACTGGAAAAGACGTGCAAGACCCGATGACGCTTAATGCCAATCGGATGACTCACTTCGTAACCGACGACCCCAATCTTTTCAGGACTCCTGAATTTTACGTATATCTCTTCAATATCTGCCCGAAAGAGTTCGTCGTGTATCGCCCGCCACTGCTCTCGAAGCTGGTCATTCACGCCTGCCCGGAAGGGCAAACGTACATCAAGGCGCTGCGACTTCCCGATATTGTGAATCAGTGCTGGCAGGACGCCGACACGGGTCAGGCGCGTACTCGCGGATTCGACGGCCGCAAAGTGGCGATGGATGTAATCAATCCGAACAACTTGACGCTGAATCAGGACGCGGCAATTGACGCGAATACCGTATTCTCGGATGGTAACGACCTCTCGAAGTTTGGCGTGTTCTGGAGCCTCAACGAAGTACCAACCGAGGCCGAACTAGCGAACGCTAAAAAGAAGCTCGAAGCGACCTTGCGTCAATTGCTCACGCAGGGTGATGGATTCGACCGAGGAAACAAGCGCGAGCTTCTGACCGAAATGCATTACATGGCCGACAATTATTTCAAGGCTGGCTCGGCGTGGAATCGAATCCCGCAAGTTCCGGTGGATTGTCCTAACTGCGGACTGCCGATTCGCAAGGGCCAAGCCTATCACGCGATTCCCGACCTGCCCGGAAAGCTCTGCGTGATTGATTGGGACAAGACGATTAAAGCGGGCGTGATGAGCGAAGAAGATCGCCCCAAGACAAAGAGGGCTAAGAAATCAGACGCCGGAGAGGACGATAGCGCGGCGTAAATCTTCACGGGGGAGGCGGCGACTGATGAGCTTGCCTGAGTTCAATCACAGTCTTTTCCCCCGTGATGCTTTTTGGAGCTAGCTAATGCCGATAACAGCGCCGGGCGTCTATCCGGTAGTCGAGGACGTGCTAAACCTTACTCGCGTCCACTTGAACGACACTCAGGCGGGCGCGACCAATACTCCGGGCGAAGGGCGCACGTTCACCGATTCGGCTCCGTTCACCGTGCCCTGCCTTAACGCGGCGATTCGGCATCTCTCGCGCAGGCTTCCGAACAATAGCTCAAAGACTTTCATCAAAGACAACGTAATCCTGACTCCGGTAACGGGTGTCACCAATACCGACCCCGGCCTGCAATGCTTTATTGGCTTTCAAGGCTACTTCGATGGCGTAAATATGAACGCGGCCCCTGTACTTCCGCCTGATTGTCTTGCCGTCTTGGAACTTTGGCAGCGTACTAGCGGCTCTAACATGCCGTTTCAACGCACCAGCCAGCCGAAAGACGGACTTGGCAGTCACTATCCTACGAATTATATCTACGAATGGGAGTACCGGCAGGACCGGATTAACTTCGTGGGCGCAACTTCGACCTTGGACTTCCGCATCCGCTATGAAGCGATGATTGTTACGCCCATTAGCGCTACGAACGTCGCGCAATTCTCGCAAATCACGATTAACATTGAGGATTCTACGGATGCTCTTGCTTTGCTCACGGCCTGGATTTTTGCTTCGCCGCGCTCGCCCGAACAAGCTCCGGTGCTACTGCAAAAAGCCGAAGCCGCTATCACCGAACTCGTGAATCGTCAGACGCGGCAGGACCAAGGCGTGCCCTATTTCCGAAACAGCTTCGGCAACGAAGGCGGAGACGCACCCGGAGGAAACGCATGGTAAGACGAGGACTCTTGCTGCTTGCCGTTTTCTTTGCGGCTACGCTTCCGGCTTTCGCGCAAGGCGGATATTTTTCGGGCAGCGTTACGAATACCGCAGGACAAGCGATTGCCGGAGCTACGGTTTCGGTCTGCGCTTACTCTTCGGCAAACTACACGAACGGAGTCTATTCCGGCCCTCTGCCTTGCCCGAATCCGATTCAGGTTTTCATGGACCCGCAGCTTACGATTCCGGTCGTATCTCCGTCAGGGTCAATCACGACCGACGGGCAGGGCAACTTCCAATTTTATACGACTTCGGGCAATGCTACGGTGACGGTGACTAGCTCGAATTTTACTTTTCTTCCTCGCGGCTACTCCATCTCGGTGCCTTGCGCGGCAGGCTCCTCGACTTCAGCTTGCACCGTATCGGGTACGAACATTCTACCTCTACCCAACAATTTTACGGGAGCGACGAATACGTTTAAGGCGGTAGTTGTTACCGCGCTGCAAGATACCGCTCTCGGCCCAAGCCTACTGGTCTGTACGGATGGCTCAAGCAATTTGACGACAGCGGGATGCCCAAGCAGCACGTTTTCGGGCGGCACCGTGCCGAATCCGACGACGTTCAGTTCAAGCCTATTCGCTTGCGGGGTCAATCCGTGGGCCGATACGACCTGCGCGAATATGCGGGCGGTATCGAGCGTACCTTCGACTACGGCCACGGTAAGCGGAACGACAGCGGTAACCCTTGTTTCTGGCACCGGATTTCAAAACAACGATGGAATCGTAATCTACGGGGCTGGTCCTGCTTCAACCTTGCCACAGCCCACAATTACCAGCGTCACGCCGTCGCTCGCTCGCGCCGGAATGAATACGGGCCACGCGGTAACGGGATTGACGACAGGCTCGACAACCTACAGCTACACGATTGCGGCGATAGACAGGTCCGGCGGATTCAGTCCGTGCAGCGCCGCAGTTGCTACTACGATTGGCCAGGCGCAACTTGGCCCTATAGCCTCTATTGCAGTCTCTACGGTTACCCGCGCCAATAACGTGATGACGTTCAACACCACAGGCGCAAGCGGACTTGCTCCCAATGCCACGTTCTATTACGCGAACGGAAGCGATGCGACTTTCAGCGGGCAATATATCGTCGTCTCGACTCCCACAACTTCTCAATTCACCGCGCTGCAAGGTCAGGACACTCGCGGAGGTAACTCGGTAACCACAAGCGCGACCGGCGGCACCATTACAATCTATAACTCGAATCATCTGGTACTGCCTACATCGGGCGGCTTTCAATTCTACGTTTGGACCAACGGAGCAAATCCTCGCCCCACGATTCCCGGCGCAACCTATTGGGATGATTACGGGCAAGTCGCGCCTCCTATTCCGAGTTACGTTCCCGCTAGCTGCCCCGGAAGCGCGACGAACGACTATCTAGCGACCACGATTGTTTCAGGAGGGGGCACGGCCAGCATAGTCGTGGCAAGCGCGGCAACTCAGACCGCTTCTGGACTTACCGCGCTATTCGATGACGGACCCGGACTCAAGGCGGCTTTCGTTTCAGCCACAACCAATCCGACAAACGCCAGCGTGCATCTACCGGCCTCGCCCACAGGGACGACTTATCCGATTAACTCGCATCAGGTGATGCCCAATACCTCGGTCACATTTTTGCAAAGCAGCTCGCTCACCTTCAACGAATCAGTGGAGTTCGGTGGAGGCCTTAAATGGACGGGAGACCTCGGCGGCTCCTGTACCGTAGTCAACCAATTCGCCTTCGGGCCAGCGGCTTGTGTAAACGTAGGATCGGCCTATCCCGCAGTAGTGATTCCAGCCCCGGCAACGGTGACCACGGTAGCGTTCAATGGGCAGTCTAACGGACTACTCGCGATACTGAGCCAAGGCGGGACGTTTAGCTCGTCCTTTGACCACGACCAGTTCGCGATCCCCGGCTCAACCGACATCACCGGCGGCGGATTGTACATGATGGGCACGTCCCTCACCCACATTGACCACACCCTATTTTCGGTGAATGATACGCCAACCTACGGATACTCCATCGCCCCGATGCTGGCATCTATCAATAATCCGGCAAACACACAAGGGGCAGGGTCGTTTACTTGCGACTTCTGCTATGCGGTCGGCAGAGGAGCGCTGGTTGATTCCACCCCGGCGGTAGGATCGCAGCAGAATTACTTCTTAAATTCATCGTACTCGCAAGCGATTCGCACACCTTGGCTCACCATCGGCACCGCGAACAACGCGATAATCCACGTCAAAGGTGGAACGCAGGATTCGAGCACTCAGGCCATGGTATCGAATCAGGGAGCGAACGCCCCTACGGTCATTTTGGATGACGTGCAGAACGTGAGCGCGGAATCTGGCGGAACTCCGGGTATTCTGACTGGAAGTCCTTTCTCCGCAGTCATCGCCAACATGAGCGGCACCTCTCTTGGTCAGAACATGAATGTACAGCGGGATAGGCCCAACTCCAACGCCTGCCTCGCTGGATTATCCATCAACGGGTCAAACGTATGCTCTTCGGGGAGTTTTCCGGTCAACGTCGAATTGTTAGATTCTCCGGTGCATGTTGGTCCGGCGTTTGATATTTTCTTCCCGCTCTCGGTGCCTGTTCCCGTCTCGACTTCCATCTCAGGAACGTCGGGCGGCTCGGTCCCCGTAGGCGCTCAGGTCTACACCGCAACGGCTTGGGGCTATGACGGCAACACGACTAATCCATCGGCCTCGGTTACCTGCACCACGACCAGCGGGAACCAGACTTGCGCTCCGTCCTTCACATTTTCGGCAGGCACCCTATTCTACAGCGTGTATCGCAACGGTCAGGGAGTTGTAGCGTGTAACCATCTCGCCATAACCGCAAGTTGTTCGGACACGGTATCTAGCGCGGGCGGCGGACCCGCCCCTACAGTCAATGCGAGTGGCTCGACTACGCTCACGGCTGGGGGACTGTACTCACCATGTATCACCACTTACGCGATCTTCTGCTCGAATCAATTCCCCGGCGCGACACTGGACGTTCGCGTGAACGCCTGCATCACGGCTGCTATCGCGGTCGGGGGATTTTGCGACTCGCGCAGCGAGCCTACGACCGAAACTATCGCCGCTCCTATCCTTGTCGGTACACCAACGCCCAGCAAAGTCTCTTGGCTGGTTCCTGAAATCGGCCAGTGGACCTCGACAATCACCAGCGGAACGGGTTGCGCCATTACTCAATATGGCCTGACCTCTATCGTGGGAACCGCTTCGATGTACACCACGAACATGACGGTCAAGACGCAATCGAGCACGAACGAGGGAGCCGTCTACTGCACCGGAACCACCAGCTCTGCCTTGAGCTACATGGGCATGAGCGGAATGACGTTCAAATCCAGCGCAGCAGGGGCAACGAATACTCTAGGTGCCACAGCGGTTATATCGGACGTGTTCGAGTCCAATTTCGACAACGACGAGTTCTTCACCAACATTGATGCCTGCGCGGTGAAGATTACCGGAACGGCGGGAGCGGACCGATTCCATATCGGGGCCGAAGGACTTAGCGGAACGGGCGTGACTCCGCTTTGTCTCGTCGGCACAACTGGAGGGTTCGCTCAGGACCAGCTCAACGTATTCAACTGCGATTCCTGCTCCATAAATCATCCCGGCGCGGGCCAGCACAACATCACAATTACCGATGGCGGGGGCAGCGCACAGTTCCCAACGCAGACCATCGCCAATTTCTACGGCCTGCGCATGGAAGGAAATCAGGTAAGCGACCTCACGACCTCGGCCATATTCGGAACTAACGCGAAGCAAATTAACGTATTTGGCGGTATGTTCCAGTACCTTCTCGCCGGAGCCTCTGCCCCTTTTATCGAATATACTTATGGAGCCGGAAAGGGAACCTCAGTTACCGGAGAAGGTCTAGCTATTGGAAACTGCGGTGGGTGCGCTACTCCTACTTCTCCTGCCACATTCCTAAAAGACGACGTTTCTAGCGAAACAATATCTGGTAATGCGCTAGGATACGGTGGGCCTGGATACCTCGCATCGGCACAAGCTCCAGCCAACGCTAGACGCGGAACAGTCGCTCTTGTCGGCGGAACTGCCACAGTGACCTTCCCGCGCTCGTATCCTACCACCCCTGTTTGCACGGCCAACGACCAAACGGCAGCGAACGCAGTACAGACCGCGCCGACGACGACCGTTGTTGTTTTGACGGGAACAAGCACGGATACAATCGCATGGAGCTGCGCCGATTGATTTTGTAGAAGTAAAGTCCTGAGGAGGGCACAAACATGGCAGGAACTACAGCAACAATCACTCCGAGCGCGTACCCAAATGGATACGACAATACGCAGCGGATGCAACACGTCTACGGAACTGTCGCAATCGGCGCGTCTCCGCTAACGTATGCCACGGGCGGCGTAGCTCTTTCGTGGAAGATTGAAGGCATCAAGAGCACGTCGCAGCTTCCCATCTGGGTCGAGTTTATTAGCTTCGGCGGCTCAGGTTACCAGTATGCATGGGAAAAGACCGGAAATACGATACAAATCCTAACCGGAGCGGCGGCACAATCACCGCTCACCGAACTGACCAACGGAGCGGCAATTCCGGCGGCGGTATCGGGTGATACGATTTCTTTCCATGCTGTATTCGTGCGCATCTAGGGGACGACTTGTTCAACGCAGGAGCAGGCTATACAAGCATCCCGCTGGGGAGCTTCCTAGGACTCTATACGGAGGCTTCCCCAACGGATTTGCCCGAAGGCGCTAGTCCGCTTTGCTGGGATGTGGACTTTGTAATAGGCTCGGTCAAGATGCGACCGGGTAAGCAGACGGTTTTTTCATTCAATGGCGAATCGGTAGGGCCGAAAGGCTGTACTTCAGGGTCGAACGTAACCGTAACGGGGGCGGCTTGGTCGAATCCCGGTAATATCACGGCTCACGATGGCGTCTATGCCACTTTCCTTCCGGGCAACATCGTCAATACTCCCTCGCGTCCTACCGGCGCGGCGTCTGTATTTTCTTCATTCGGCATATCGTGGACTAACGTAGCAAATCTATCCTCCAGCTCGTCTTTTACTTCGGTAAATTTGCCAGCAGCTACGCTTTCGGGATTTCAGCTTACCCAAACGCTCATCGCTCAGAACTTTGGGTTTTCCGTACCTTCTGCCGCAAATATCGTCGGCGTAACGGTCACGATTACGGCCTTCGATAGCGCCTCGGCAACGGCGGTGACAATTTCTCTTGCCTCTTCGGGCAGCCAGATTGGAAGCGGAGCGATCACGGCTTCGCTGACAAACACGCCGGGGCTATTCACCGTAGGCGCAAACAACAACACGCTTGGGGCCATGCTTTCTCCTGCAATCGTCAACGACCCTTCGTTTGGGGCTACGATTCAAGTCGTTCGCTCGACTCCCGCAGGCGCAACGACGGTCAACGTCAATAACGTCCAAATTGTCGTTTTCTATACGCTCTCTCTCTCCGATTATCTTGAGGCCAAAGGTTTTGGATTTAGCCTTCCTTCGCAGCCCATCATCGGAATTGAAATCGGAGTTACGGGGCACTTCACTGGCGCGAATTTTCCGACGATGACCGTTCAGCTTTTGAAGAATGGCGTGCCCGTAGGAGTTGTAAAAGGCTGCCCGCTACCGATTAACACGGATTCTCGCGTCCTGCTCGGATCGCAAACCGATATGTGGGGGACGACGCTAACGTTTGCGGACTTAAATAGCCCCGGCTTCGGCGTGGCGATTCAATATACGTCAGGAACAGCCGAAGAGTTCGTGGACTTCGTGGACTGCACTATTTTTCTAGCATCGGGTAGCCAGAATTTCACTTGGTTCAAGACGTATGCCCAACGAGATGGGCAGGTCTCGACTCTCGCGGTAGATTCCAACGGCGTGCTCTGGGACGAGGACGTAACGAACAATCCGGGTGTGCTATCGAGCGTGTTTACCGGGCTGCTCTCGATTTATGCGAAAAGCACGACTTTCGATGACGTGGAGTATATAGATTTCTCGAATCTCATCGCCGGGCAAGACATCCCGAGGCAGTGGAACGGAACGACGCTGAATCGCACTTCTCAGGTAGGCCCCGGAGCGCCACCGTCGGTAGGCTTCACGTCTACAACTTACCCTATAGTCGCTTCGCCCAACGGCATTACGCAGAACGCTCCCGTAACCGCGATTACCGCTCTTTTGTGGAGTATCGGCCCCGGTAACAACTCGGTCGCAGGAAACGTCATCACGATTTACTATGGCGGAGGTCCGACAACTCCTGACCCCAATATCGTCGTAGGAAACGGCGTATTCCTGTCCGGGTTCGGGAGCGTTTCAGGGCAAAGCCCGAACGGAACGTATATCGTCAACTCGGTAGGCACGACTCCGGGACACGGCGGGATAATCTTCAATACGTTTACGGTGACCGCACTTTCGGTCGAACTGGCCGAGCAGTTTCCCCCAGCGGGCGGTTCGGCTTATCAGGCAACGCTTGCGAGCGTCTTCACCACTATTCCGGTACCGAACGTACAGGTAGGCTCGCAGATTGCGATAGCCGGAGCGGGTGTTACCGCTTGGAATCAAAGCTGGAATGTGCTTTTCACCCCGAACGCCGCGCAGCTTGCCATAACTGCTACGAGTCTCACCGCCAACGTGGCGACGTACAACTTCACGCTTATTACGGGAGCGCTACCGGCGGCGGGCGAGCAAGTTACCGTTACCTTGACCGACAACGGCAACGGGATATTCAATGTCAACAACGCGACGATTCTTGCCGCAACGGGCACGACGTTTACGGTTAATTTGCTCTCTCCGAACATTGCCTCGGCGGCGGAAGCGGGGCAAGCGATTATCAACGGGACGGAGTTTCAATTCGACCCTGCGCCTGCTCTCGTCGGTTCGGCAACTAGCCCGATATTCGGAAACTCCGGCGGCGGGACTCTATCGGTTGCCGGATTGCTCGGCGCGGGAAGCCGAGAATGTGTCGTATTCTTCGTCACCGCTTCGGGCTATCTGACCGCGCCTTCAACGCCGGTGACGTTTACTCTTACGGCCAGCGCGAACGCCATCGTTGTGACCAATCTGCCGATAGGACCGCCGAACGTCGTAGCGCGAGGACTAGCCTTTACGGGAGCGAACGGAGCTAATTTCTTCACCCAAGAGTTTCCGACTACGATAGTCAACAATGGAGTCTCTACTACCTATTCGTCTACTTGGGTGAACGACAACACGACAACGCAAGTGACGCTGACGATCACCGATGCCGTATTACTCGCAGGACAAGCGATTGACGTGCAAGGATTCAACCTGTTTGAGTTGAAAGAACTTGGCCCGTCTCTCGGAAATATCGCTTACGCGAATCGCATGTTTCACTGGGGCGAGCTAAACAAGATTACTCAATTTCTCAATCCTACGTTCGATGGCGGATTCCTTAACCCTCTAGGAACTCATCTTGTGCCGCTCGGTTGGACGCATCCGACGAACCAAGGCCCGTATCTCGGCACGCTCAACGTCTCGCCCGTATTTGGAAATTCTTACTACGTGCAAAACTCTACAGGCTCGCCGCAAGCGACGATGGGCTTTATCATGCAGCCCGCATTTCAGGACTTTTACAATGTTCCTATTATTCTACCGAACACGCTCTATTCGGTGCGCTGTACGGTGCGGAATCCCTCGGGTATTGCAGGCGGAACTTTCCAGATTGGCCTTTACAGTCCCGGATTCAACAAGTTTTATGGCTCGCTCGCTATCGCCATCAACACGATGAGCACGAATATGCAGATATTCTCGGGGCCGATGCTGACGACTCCGTTTGTCACCGTGCCTGCGGACCTGCAACTTTTCGTCGCCGCGACGAACGTGCCTGCTACGCTCGTAGATTTTGAATTAGACGGATTCGACGTGTTCCCTACCGTCGAGCCAATCCTGACTACGGCGCTAGCCGGCTCTTACGCGGGAGATTTTGAGTCGTTCGACCAAATTAGCGGAAACTTCGACGCTTCGATTACCAACCAACAAGCGGTCAGGGCTTGTTTCACGCTGTTCGATACGCTCTACGTGGTCAAGACGGGTTCTTTTATTTCCACCAATGACAATCCTTCGCTTGAACCCGCGCAGTGGAATCAGCGCACGGTTTCGGACTTTATCGGTACGCCCTCAATCAATGGCGTGGACTACGTAGACGGCGGAGAGGCGGGCGAAGATTACGCACTAATTGCCGGAAAGTCAGGACTCTATATCTTCAACGGCGGAGAGCCTGTACCCCTTTCGGGGGATATCCGCACGCTCTGGAATCTCATTAACTGGAAATTCGGATACTCGCTATGGGTGCGCAACGACATCGTAAACAAGAGGATTCTGGTTGGCGTACCGCTGCCGACTCCGAATCAGTTCTTGCCCAACGCTCCGGCCAATTCAAATCCGCAGACGCCCAACGTCGTTCTGGCGATGAGCTACAAAGAAGTCAACACGGTATCGGACTTAATCGAGCGGCAGACGATCCGAGCTTCGAGCTTTACCGGAAAGCTGATTGCTCTCGATATGTCGCGCAAGTGGACCATCTGGCAGATTCAAGCGCCTTACGCGGACTTCATCCAGCGCCAAGATACAACTACGCCGGTGATGCTGGGAAATTCGATGGGTACCGGAAAGATTTACCAATTGATTGATGGCCTAGCGAACGATGACGGCTCACCGATTAACATGGTGTATACGACTTACGCTTTCACCAAGCCCGATACCGAGCAAGCGCTACAGATGGGCAACGTGCAAAAGCTCTACGCCTACATGACCATGAACGTCACGGGCAATGGTAATCTGCTGATTACGGCTTTGCCAAACAGCATCACCAGCCCGTTCGCTGAAGCTCTTTTCCCGATTCAGTTGCAGGCTACGGCTACGTTCGATAGAGAAATCCCGCTCAACGAAGAGTGCAACCGGCTATTCATGCAGTTCTCTACGAACGCAGTAGGCGAGTTTTTCGAGATGAGCGAAATGGTGATGATGATGCGCCAGAACGTCATGTTCCCGGTGAGAGGTGTCTGATTCCCCTTTCGCTACAAGACGAAATCACCATGCTGCGCAAGATGCCTAGCTTCGGCAGATTCCTGGGAACTGCCTTGCAGCGAGTCGAGGATGGAATCAACAATCTGGGCTTATTCAGCGGAATTGACGCGAGCGGAGTCAGTCCTACGCCGCCGCCGATTCAAGGCTTAACTGTGGCTTCGGACGGAGCGGGACTGGCCCACGTTGTAATCAATCACTCGGCACCGACGCAGAAAAACTTTCGCTATTTCGTGGAGTGGGGCACCGACCCATCGTTCAACGGAGCCTATCAGGAAGATTTAGGGGCGGCGCGGCATCGAGTCTTGAGCCTGCCGCAAGGAACTTATTTCTTTCGAGCTTTCCATCAGCTTCCGAACAGCCAGCCGTCGAAGCCCGTAAACTTTGGCGGTAATTCGCCTACGGGTGTGGTGATGTCGAGCGGGTCTACGCTCTCGCTTTTGCCCTCAACGGGTAGCGGAACGGGAGCAGGAAATGGAAGTCAGCCGGGCGTAGGAATTGGAAAGACGTTCTATCGCCCCGCGCCCGGACCTAAACGGACTTCGGGTAAAACGCTATGAGCCTGCGAGACTGGAAAGACTCCGACGCCGACTGGATGCGCGACACGCTAAAGCGCTCCGGGCTGGACGACGTATGCCTGCCCGACAAGAAAAACGCGCTATTCCTGCTAGGAAAGGCTTACGTAGACGATAAGGGCCAGACGGCGATGATTGCGGCCACCAAGGTAACGGGCGAACTTTATCTGGTCTTGGACCATGAATGGAGCGACGCTCCGGCGCGTTGGGCCGCACTGCAAGAGTTGCGAGATGCGGTAGTAAACGAGGCTTCGGCTCGCGGTTTTGATTGTTTGACGCTATTTTGCCCGCCCGATCTGGAGAAGAGTTTTAGCAAGCGGCTGATTGCCTTGGGGTTCATCAAGTCGCCGTGGCAGTCGTACTCGCTGATTTTGTAACTTGCAATACAGTTTTATGCTAGTATTCGCGTGGGTAACCTCAGGCGCTACCCGCGAACGGAGCGCCAATTGAGAATTACCACCTACGCGGTCTACAACATCGAAACCGGAGAACTTCTCGAACGCGAGAGCTACGAATACTCCGGCCCTCTAGCGCTGGCCGACCGTGGCGCAAATAAACAAGCAAAACAGGCGGCAGGAGTAGCGCAAGGCGTGGCAGGCCAAGAACGCACCGGCGCGAACCAGATAGGCTCTTCGCTCATCCCCGGACTCGAACAAGAAGCAAATAATCCGACCGGCTACACACCCGCCGAAACGAATAACATGCTTGTCGCTGGCGAGCAGGGCGCTGGCGGCGCTACGTCTGGAATCACTGGCGAAGGCGCACAGATGGCCGCAAAGACGCGCAACGCGGGCGGCTACGGGGCGGCTCTCGACCAGGCGGCTCGCGACAAGACGCAAGCTCTGTCGAATAACGCGCTAGGCGTAGCGAACAAGAGCGCGAATCTAGCCCAAGAGAAACAGCAATCCGCGCAAGGAAAACTCGCCGGTCTGTACGGCACCGATACGAGCGCCATGCTTTCTTCGATGGGCTTGCAGACGGGCGACATCAATGCGGAAATCAACGCCGACAAGACGGGTTGGGTACAGGACTTCACGCAAATTATGCAGGGATTAGGGGCTTTGGGTCAGGGCGCAGGAGCCGCAGCTAAGGGCTTTGGAGGATAATTGCCACTATCTCTCGATGATCTCGATAGCGTAGCAGCAATTCACGCGCCGCATTTGCTCGTTGGCCCTCCTGCCGCTATGGGCAACATGGGTATGCAGCCCTCGACGCCGCTGCCGATGCTGCCGCCTACGCGCTCTGCCTCTCCGGTAGCACAAGGCGAAGCTCCGCAACCAGCCGAGACCGCTCCAGCTACACAACCAGCCCCGGCTATTCCGGCCCTGCAAAATCCTACACGCTCGGAATCGAACGCCGCAGGCAGGCAGGAATTTCAAGCCGGTATGCCGACAGTGACAGACGAGCCGGGGACGCCCGGCTTCTACGCCCAGAAAGAGGAAATCAATCAGTACAAGCAGGCCCATCCGTGGGGTAGTCCGGTGTCGGAGCATCCCGGATTTCTAGGGAAAGTAGGTCACGCGCTAGGAGAAGCGGCTAACATCGCGGGAGACGTATTCGCTCCGCAGATTACCAGCCTAATACCGGGCAGCCAGTTAAACGAGAAATTGCAATCAGCCCAAAACCAGCGCGGCATGACGGCGGCTACGGGTAACGAAGAGAAGGAAGCACAAGCCGGAAACCTCGACGCCGAAACCGCAAAGAATATCGAAGAAACAAAAGAGATGCCCGGCAAGGCTGCCGAGGCAAGCAAGCTCGATGACGCTCGCGTGACGGCTCTCTTGCATCCCGAGGCTAAGACCGCTTTCGAGGCGTGGCGCGAGCAAAATCCCACGGCTCCGGTAGAAAAGTTCCTAGCCGCGCAACAGGATGCGAAGCCCGATAAGCCCGCATCGGAACAAGACAAGGAAGTAAGCGACTACGAACAGGCTCATGGCTTGCCCGATACTCCAGCGAATCGCGACAAGGCGAGAGACACGATTAAGACGCGAGACAAGACGCCGCGACAGCCGACTGACCGCGAAGAATGGATGAAAGACCACCCGGGCGAGTCAATAGATAACTTCTGGAAAGCTAAGGCCGGAGCGGGCGGCGCAGCTAAGGCCGAGGCAGGCGAAGAATCAGGTAAAGCCGCGCAAGCCTACGCTGATGATTACCTCAAGAGCGGAAAGTTTACGGGCGCGGGCGACGAAGCGCTGATGGAGAAGTATTTCGAGCTAGCCAAGCCTTCTAGCGGATTCCGCATGACTCAACCGCAAATCGAAATGCTGACTAAGGCGCAAGACCTGATGAACTCGGTAGTGGCCAAGGGCAAGCACCTATTCAGTCCCGAAGCTCCGTACTTCTCGCCGGAGCTTCGCTCGCAGATTGTAGAAACCATGAAGAATTTGCAGAAAGCGCGGGACGAAGTAAAGCCACAAGCAGGCGGAAAAGTCTCCGCCGCTACGGCTGGCGGTAAAACTTGGAATCCGCAATCGGGGCGCTATGAGTAGCGCAACGAACGGGCTTGATATCGTGCAGCATCCGACGCTCGGAACGCTAAAGTTTCCGAAGGATATGTCTCCCGAAGAACGAAATTCGTCTATCGAGACCATGGAGCTAAAGACGGGCGCGGGGATGCAACAAAAGGCGCAAGCACAAGCTCGCCCAGGCGCAGACTCTCCCGTTATTCAGCCCGTCAGCCGCACGGCGGGATTGCTCGCGTCCGGCCCGAAAATGCTTCCGCCGAAGTCGGAGCAAATGACCGACGTGCCTTCGGCCTCGGCTCGCAGCACAGGATCGCCGGGATTCGGACCTTCGTCGCAAGCACCAGAGAAAACGGTGCAAGATAGTGCCAAGGCAGGGCTGGCCACGGCTGGCGCAGCACTGGCTCCCATGGCCGCCCCTGCTGCGGGATTGCTGGCAAGTTCTGCGCTCTCCGGAGGCGGCGCCGGACTCGGAACGATGGCCGGACAGGCTATGTCGGGAGAGAATCCTACTGATACCGAGCAATTATTGGAAACAGGACGTAACGCTTTAGGCACAACGGCAGGCGGACTCGCTCTAGGAATGATTCCCAAGATTCCGGCTATCGGCAGAGAAGCTCTTGGAAAAGTCAGCCCAACTCTCGCGGACACGCTATTACCAGCCAAGCCTGCGCTGGACCCGTTCGGCTACCCGGCGAGCGAGAATCCACCCAGTCCTGATTTCTTCAAGCCGCCCAAAGTTATCAGACCGGGACAGACACTTTTCGGAGGGCCTGCTACTAAATCTGGATTTGTACCAGGGAGTCCTGAGCAGGAAAGCGGTTATTACCCGAGCGTAACTAAAGTTCCGATTCGACCGACGCCCGATTACAAGCTGACGCCCGAAAGCGTACCCGGGCCGGATACGGCTGGAAAAGGGAATCTCCTCAGCCCGCTGGCTAAAAAAGGCGACCCGCGAGCCGCGCAGGAATTGCTACGTCGTGGCCGTGGCGTGCTGTACGTTCCGGCCGAGAGCTACGGTCCTCCGCGCTCTACGACTACCTTTGGGCCTCCTGAAGCCGAATCTCCGAGCTTTCGTACCGACGACAACGGGACGACCTGGGCTACGATGTCTGGTTCTCCGGCCGAAGTTTCTATTCCCAAGGGTATGACGGGTGAGGCAGCTAACAAGTACGCGCTCGACAAGATTGAGTTGCAGAGAAAATTCGCAGCATCAAGACAGCAATAAGGAGATTTTATGCCCCAACTACCGACACAGCTTCAACCCGCGCTCTTGGCTCCCGGTTACGGGCCGACCACGCTTGTCAATGCCGCGACCGGAACGGGCACAACGGGCAGCTATTTCTTCACGATTCAGCCCGCGCTCAACAGTCAAGCGAGAATCCTGACGCTCGTCGCCTCGGGCGCATTCAGCGTTTGCACCATTACGCTCAAGGCCTCGATTTCAGGGACTGGCGGCACCTTCAATGCCTACTCGACGGCGGATACTTCGATTGACGTTCATGCCGCGCCCATCGTGCAGATAAAAGATTTGGAGCCGGGCTTGGTCTATCAGATTAGCGTCGCTACCTTCACGGGTACCTCGATTACGCTAACGGGAGAACTCAGTTGAGAAAACTTCTACTGCTTTTGCTCTTTGCTTATCCCTGCTTCGCGCAAAAGCAGGTGCCCATCGTCGCTGGAGCGGTAACGCTTGACGTATCGCAGAACAACAACTCTTTCTTCGTTCCCGTCACGGCGCAAATCAACAGCGTCAGTATCATAAACCCTCTTCCCGGACAGCAAATCAGTGTGATTTTCACGCAAGACTCTACGGGCCATTCGGTCGCGTTTGGCGGCAATATCAGCGGCGCGGGAACGGTCTCGACCTCGGCCAGCGCTACAACCACGCTAGGATTTGTTTTCAATTCCCTGTCTAATACCTGGTATGGCACGAATTCAGGCAGCGGAGGTGGCGGAGCGGTTTCTTCCGTTTTTGGGCGCACCGGAGCGGTGGTAGCTACAACTAATGATTACACCATCTCGCAGATAGGTGGACTAGGCACTGGAGTTGGAAGTTTCCTGGCCACCCCATCGAGTGCGAATCTGGCCTCGGCAGTCACCGACGAAACAGGTACGGGCGCTGTGGTTTTCGGCACTAGTCCTTCACTAAATCTGACCTCATCGGCTCTTTTGGAATTGCCTTCATCGGGAGGATTTACCAGCTCTTCCACGAATAACTACGGCGTAGACTCCGCGCTGAACAACGTACACTTCTGGAACGGGTTGGCCGACCTGATTAACCTAGGAATCGCCACAGTGCCCACCAACGGAGACATCGCTGGATTCGGCGTCACTTCCAGCCACGTCACGGTTACCGACTTGGGCGCTCCGACGGGCGGCGGAACGAACTTCCTGCAATGCACTCCCAACGGCCTTGTCGCTGGAGACTACTTCGGCGTCAACAATTCCGGCATCTGCGCTGAGATTGTGCCTTCGCAGACGTTCAACAATCAGACGACCTCTTATCCATTAGTGACTTCCGATATGCGGGGCAAGGTAGTCCAACTGACAAGCGCCAGCGCGATTAATGCCACACTGCCATCGGCTGCGTCTATTGGAAATAGTCCCTATACGCTAGTTGAGAACTCAGGGACATCCTCGGGTACCGTCACCCTCAAGGCCACAACCTCAACGGTAAACGGAGTGGCCGGAGCCACGGGCATACCTTTGCCTCTCGGAACTTGGTGCAACGTAGGAACTCCCGACAACGTAAATTACAACGCGCTTTGCTCGCCGGGGCTATTAACAGCCGGGACCAACATCACTCTCACGCCCAGCGCCTTCGGGACACAGATTTCCTCAACCGGTTCAAGCGGAATTAGCGGCCTAACTACCGGCCAGATTCCTATCGCGGGCAGCGCCACCACTCTAACCTCTTCGGTGGCCGCTCCTGCTGGAACGATAGTCGGCACCACCGACACTCAGACGTTGACCAACAAGAGTTTGGCGCTGACTGAGATAAATTCCGGGCTAACCTCTGGTGGGGTAGTCTGCGCAACTAGCACCACCGCAATTTCCATGACCGCAGCTTTGACTGCGAACGTGATACCCAAGGGCGGCGGCGCTGGAGTCTGCCCCACAAACTCTCTACTAAGCGACAACGCCACCACTCTTGCATACACAGGAACAGGCGGCGTCACTGCTCCCATCGCTGGTATCGGCACCTCGCCTCCATCCTTTACCGTAGGTACGGGCGGGGCAATCGGAGAGAGCGAGGGCACAATCGCCACAGGTCTTGCCTCGACGGATATAATCTCCGCCGACTCCACCAATCACTGCTTCCACATTAACTATAACAACGTGGACAAGGGCTGTATTCCTGGGCAGCCTGCCGGACTCGTCACTATTCAGACCATAAGCGGAGCGGACTACACCAACACGACAGTCACTCCCTCTACCGTATTCTCGTGGACCCTTCCCGCTACCGCTGTTGCCCAGAACTATCGCTATACCTGCGATCTACTATGGGAATCGACAGCCGCCACGCTGGTCGGCCCGGTGTTCGGACTCAATATCTCCGCTGCTCCTACCCAACTCACCGGATTGGCCTCGGTGCAGAATACTTTGGCTGGCGCGGATGTAAACGGTTACCTAAGCAACACTACCACTGGCTCTCAGACCTTGGTGACCAGTAGCGCCGCTGGAGTCACTAGTACAAATTATTGGGCCAAAATCTCGGGCACGATTGAAGGTTCGCCCACTGCTGGAGCAACCTTCATTATTAACGCAGCTTCGACAAGCGGTACAACCGCCTCGCTCAATATTCGCCGAGGAAGCGCCTGCAAGTTAGAGGTTGTACAGTAATGAGGTCTCTACTCCTAACCTTGGCCCTGCTTCTCGCTCCATTGGGCGTCTCGGCTCAGGAAACCGCCAAAGGTCCGGTCTCGATTAAAGGCCCGGTCTCGATTGGGGGCACACTTTCAAGTGGCATGGGCACCGTAGCCCTACTTCAAAACACGGCGACTTCGGGGTGTACTGGTTCGTCGGCAACATGTTCCAATACCATCACTTCTACGACCTCTGGCAGCCTAATCGTGATAAAGGGAATCGCCAACGCAGGAGTTTTTATTTCCGGCACAACTCTACCAACCGCCGGTGTCTGTCAAAACGCATGGGTAGTTTATACGCCAGTTCAAGTGAGTCAGGGAGCTGGTCAGGCCTTGAGTGATGCCTATTGCACGAAATCAGTAGGTGGTCAGACCTCACTTACTTTTACGTGGAATTCCGCCTCGCCTGGGGCCGTGTCAAACGAGGGGCGTATTCAAGAATATAGCTACTCAGGCTCAACTCCAGTTGTAGATTCATCCTCAACCACGTTACTCCAGAATACCGCTGGCGGTACCAGTATGCCGGGAGTAGGGCCGCTAACCTTGGCAGGGCCAAATAGCTTAATTATCCAGGCGATTACTCCTGAAGGTGGTACTCCCTCGGGAATCACGACCTATACGAATTTTATCGGAGCTGCTGTTTTTGGTTCCGCGACTCTGCTTAATACCACTAACGGCGCAGCTCCAACATGGACCAATAGCAATTCTCAGCCTTACTGCGCTAACGCAATCGTGTTTCACTAGGACTACGATGAAACGATTTCTATATCTCGCGCTTCTCGTCTTGCTGGCTCCCGTTGCTGCTATGGCGGCTGGCGGTACCTGCCCGGCTAGTTCGGTAAGCTACGACTCCCGCACTCCATCAGCCACCCCCGGACCTCTATCGGCTATCGGCGTGACAAGCTGCTTCTTCGTCGCCTCTAATGGCTCGGACTCAAATGATGGACTATCCGAGGCGTCGGGACATCCTTGGCTGCACGCTCCCGGTATGCCGAACTGTTCTGGGGTTTGTGCCTCAACCACGATTACTGCGGGCGAGGGTATCATCGTTCGCGGAAACGATGTGTGGCACGTCGGCAATAGCGCCCTGACTCCATATACCGGAGGAATCTGGAACTTCAATACCACCGGAAATTCCACTAACCTAATTTATATCGGAGTAGACCCAACGTGGTTCTCTGGAGCGTCGTTCGGTAGACCTGTGCTGAACGGAGACAACCCAGTTACGGCAGGGGGAATTGTAGCAAGCTGCGCTTTCCCTGCGGGAACGAACTTCTGGTTCTTCGGCTTTCTGGGCAGCGAATACACGGTGCTGGATAATTTCGAGTTTACCGGCCTGTGCTGGAATGACACGCCGAACAATAGCAATCAGCACGCGTACCTGAAACACTTTGGCGGAAACTCGCAGAAAACCAGCTTCCACGTATTCTCGAATCTCTACTTTCACGGCTGGACGCATACCGCCTTTACGCCTTCGACCTGCGGGAACTCGACGCCATCGGGCGTCTGCAACAATGTCCAAGCGATGCTCGGCAACACCCAGCTTGAGCAGGGCACGCTTATCACCCACACGATTATTGACGGCGCTGATTCCGACCCGCTTTCGATGAACGGAATAGACGCGGACGGCTACGACGTGGAGTACAGCGTGATGCGGAATCTTGGCGGGACGCAGATTTTGGACAACTGCCACATTGCCCACGACAACCTTTTCGAGCATATCAATAACGACCAGTCCAACTCGACCCACTCCGATATGTGGTTCTGCATCGGAGAATATCCGTCGAACAATTTCTTCTACAACAATTTGGTGCGTTTCATCG
>Ga0210393_10000264_pt1 | contig 47410 bp, 43 predicted proteins | sample IncBWC27OmetaG_FD_160068 | JGI IMG/M metagenome (GOLD analysis project Ga0210393, IMG submission 160068) | Forest soil microbial communities from Barre Woods Harvard Forest LTER site, Petersham, Massachusetts, United States - Inc-BW-C-27-O ... | reverse complement strand
AAGCCATGTCCATTGAATCCTTTTCTCCATTGCCGTTGAACGTCTTCGGCACCTGGGTGACTCTCCTCGATCCCTCAGACGTGCCGGCGGGAATGTCGCCGAGCCTGGGAGACGTGGAGTTTTTCCGCGGCGGAGTCCGGACGCGTCCAAGGCCGGCGTCGCAATTTCCCGTGCTCGCCGGCGCACCGCAAATCAAAGGCGTGAAAACTTACGCGACGACCAACCTCATGCAGAGATTTCTCGCATTGGATTCACACGGCGATCTTTACAAAGAATCGACGCCGGGCGTGTTGTGGCGCACTCCGACGCGAGCATTCTCGATGTTCCAGCGATTTATCGATGGAACGGCGTCCGCTTTGTAGAAGACAGTAGATCGCACGCAGCCTGTTACCAGCAACTACTGGCCGAAGATCGTCGCACACTTCCAGAAAATGCAAGCGGAGTGGTTCTGGTAAATCTATCTCGCATCGCGATCCTTGCCGGCGACCGCAGCGGCGCGCGCACGATACTAAATGACGCGCTTGCCACCGAAGACAGCAAAGGCGACGCGGCAGACAAGGAAACCGTTCGGCTCATCAGCCAAGCTTTGCGCACCCTGGCGCCCGCCACTCGATAGCTGTGCACATTCGTGCGTACGCTGACGCTGGCCTTGACACGCTTCGTCTCGCGCACGCGAGCCAAGGATTCGACTATCCATTTCCGGATCTGTGCGATCCGATTTTTGTGTCGAAACCGGTGCTGGAGGACGATGCCAGACGCGTGGTGATGGCATCACTCGCGCGCCTGACGTGCGAGATGTATCTGCTGCTGGACCGCGATGCAGAAAAGATCTCCGCGGCAGGGAATCCACGGGAACGTTACACGCGATTGCTAGCGCTGCGTAGAGCCGGCGAGAAGGATCTGCTGGCACGTGGGCTCGATGACGCTCACGAATGGCTGCCGCCGCTCATCGCCAGGCGCTTGGGGCGCAGGCTTACGGCCTTGGGTTGGTTCCGCGACGACGCGTGGACGCCCTACTGCTTCCGCCTGCGAGCAAATCAAGGTAACAGTCCGCCGCACACAGAAGTTCGTCGTCACACACAGTTAATATTTTGCCGGGCCCGGCCTAACTGGAACGCATCACAAATCCATTGTCCAGTAGTGCAGTTCCACTCCGAAACGTTTCATCAACCATCAAAATAATTTGACGGAGGCAGCCAATGTCCCGTGGAGCACAGCAGACCACGCGTAACCTTACCGATCAGAAACTCGCGCAGCAGAACCAAATGATCTCGCAGGAAAATCAGTCCGACACGCAGGACCGCTCGAACTGCTGCCCACCGAGGCGATTGCCCGCTCGATTTCCTGGGGACTGCTGCAGGTGATGAGTCAGGTGGCGCGCGAACACGGTTTCGAAGGGCATTTTCTCAGCGCGCTGAGTGATCCGGCAGTGGGTCTGGCGATCGGATGCGCGGTCCTGGAAGCGAAGCTGGCCGCAGGGGGCGGCACTGTGCCGCGCGGGCTCGCGCTCTGGAACGGCGGCGGAAACCCGTACGTGCTTCGCGCGCTACACGTGGGCACGCCTGCATGCATGACCCGAAGCTACGCAGCCGAATCGCGACCAGAACGCCGTGCGTTCGGCGATGTCACAATCCTCGTCTCAACGTCGCACTCCGTTCGGACGACCGCGCTTCGGCAGCCACGGCCCCAGCAGCATGAGCAGAGCAGTCGATTGCTCGCCAAGCGGGCCGAATCATCTAGTTTTTTCGCGGCCCTGGTATCCTATGTCCGACCCCCGCGGAACCATCCCACCCCGACCCCCACTACCCATTGACTTCCGGGAATGGGTATTATGTTGCTTCGACGCGAGCAGGATTGGCTTTGCTTGCTGCGCGTTATTTTTACGGGTTGAGGCGCGCGGTCTTGCAGATACTTTGGGAGTTCCGGCGTTCGGAGGCGGGGCGGGAGCCTTGTGCACGCCTGGAGTTGCGGGGTTGCAGCGAAGTTGCGTCTTCATAGGAGCGCGACTTTCCCGCAGGCTGTTTCTTCGCGGAGTTGCCACGATCCACTGCGCGTGGGGTTGTGTATTGGGCGAACTTCTTCCGAGTCGGCCGAGCTTCCGTATCAGTGGGATTGGTCTCAGAAACGCTTTGCGGTCCGCACAATTTCTGGGAATTAGGCCGTTTGGCCGGGGCCACACCGTTTACGGATTGCCTCTAGTGGCGGCTAGGAGGGGTGGCTGAAGCGGCGGACGAGAGTTCGTATTTTATGTATTGCTCCAGCGTTGGTTTGTCGCCGCCTATCAGGGGATGCCCGTTTACGAAGACCGTGGGGGTGCTGGTGATGCTGAGGGCTTCGCCTTCGTGGTGGTTGGCGTCTACGGCGGCTTTGGCTTCGGGGGAGGACATGCAGGCTTTGAAGGCGTCGGGGTTTAGGCCTGCGTGCTGGGCGTAGGAGATGAGCTTTTCCCAGATATTTTCGGCTGAGAGCAGGTCTTGTTCGGCGAAGATCTGTTCCTGGAGCGGCGCGTAGGCTTTTGGGGATTGCATAAAGGCGCAGCGGGCGCCGATGGCGGCGCTTTCGGCCCAGGGGTGAATCTGGGTTAGCGGGAAATCTTTGTAGTTGAAGCGGACTTGAGGATATTCAGGGATTACTGTGGCTAGGATGCCGGCTAGTTCGCGGCAGTGGGGGCATTGGAAGTCACTGAAGATGACTACTGTGACGCGGGCGTCGGCAGGGCCCACGGTTGGATTCCCTTCTGTGTGGAGCTTCGCGAGATTGTCGGCAAAGGGGTTGGAGGCGATGTCAAACATTTCGCCGCGGAGGAAAGTCTTGCCGTCTTTACTGACGAAGACTGTGCCTTTGTCGGTCTGTCCGTTGACGGTTACTTCGATGGGCACTGTGTAGAAATAGGCGGAGGGCGAGGGGGCGAGCGGGCCGGTCTTGACCTTGAAGTCGGCGCCCCAGGCGAAGAGTTCGCGTACGAAGGCTTCGGTATTTTTCAGAATCTGAGATTCTTCGGCGGGCGGAATATTAACTGATGCTGCGGTGGATGCGGACTGCGCGGATGTAATGTTTGGTGCGGTGAATACTATCAGGGCGATCAGTAGGTACGACACGCGATTCATGTTTTCGGCTCCAGGTATTTTTGCGCAACGGCGTGTGCATGTTTGCGCGTAGTGATACGTGTTAGGACAGCAAAAGCGTTGGGATTGTAATTCTTTGTGGGCGGGCGGCGAAGTGAATTCAGAGCGTGGGGACCAGGAAAGTCAAAGGCTTTACGCAAGAGGGCACAGAGGAAAGGCGGAGGTAAGTCTGAGGACGACGGGAGAGATCCTTCGGCCGACTTGAAGCAAAGGCGCCGACCTCTCTTCGCAAATTCACTCAGGGCAGCAGGATGACGAGCTAAACAAGGAGCACCGGCAAGGTTGCCCTCCAAAGGCGGACAGGCCAATGCGACCGCTACACTGAGAATTTTTGGGCTAGGGGGAAGCGGCGGCCTACGCTGAAGGCTTTGCTCGTGACTTTTAGGCCTGGAGGGGCTTGCTTGCGTTTGTACTCGTTTTGGTCAACGCGGAGGGCTACGGAGCGGACGAGGTCTAACGGGAGATTGTAATGATCGGCGATTTCTTCCGGGCTGCGGACGTCTTCGACGTAGGCTTTCAGGATGCGGTCGAGGATGGCATAGTCCGGCAGGGTATCCTGGTCTTTTTGATTGGGGCGGAGCTCCGCGGACGGGGGCTTTAGCAACGTTTCGCGGGGGATCAGTTCCCTGTTGCGATTCACGAATTTCGATAGTTCGTAGACTACCGTTTTGGGTACGTCGGAAATTACGGCGAGGCCGCCGGCCATGTCACCGTACAGAGTGCAGTACCCTACCGCCATTTCGGATTTGTTCCCCGTGCTGAGGACCAGCGAACCGAATTTATTGGAAAGCGCCATCAGGAAATTGCCGCGAATGCGCGCCTGGATGTTTTCCTCGGTGACATCCTCAGAGAGTCCTGCAAATGTTCCGGCGAGCGTCTGGCGATAACTGGCGAAGGCTTCGGTGATGGGCAACGTGAGAAATTCGATGCCGAGATTTAGGGCTAGTTGACGGGCGTCGCGGCAACTGCCTTCCGAGGAATATGGGCCGGGCATTGCGACTCCTGTTACGTTCTGGGCGCCGAGGGCTTCGGCCGCAATGGCGGCCACGAGCGCGGAGTCAATGCCGCCGCTGAGTCCGACGACGACTTTGCGGAAGCCGCATTTGCGGACGTAATCGCGCGTGCCGATGACCAGGGCGCCGAATGCGGCTTCGTGTTCGTCTTCGATTAATGGACGGATATCGCCTTCGCCCGTGACGCTGTCGAACAGGACCAGGTCTTCTTCGAAGGATTTGGCGCGGGCTGCGACGCGGCCGTCGGGCATGAAGGCTACGCTGGAGCCGTCGAAGATGAGGCTGTCGTTGCCCCCGACTTGATTTACGTATACCACCGGTACGCGATGTTCGCGGGCGATGGTCTGCAGCATGTCGTGACGGAGCGAGCGCTTGTCGATTGTATAGGGTGAGGAGGAGAGATTCAGAAGCAGGCTACTTCCCTTCCCGACGATTTCCGCGACGGGATCGCGGTCGTAGAGGCGGTAGGGCCAGAAGCGTTCGTCGTTCCAACAATCTTCGCAGATGGTGATGCCGAGTTGTTCGGCGTTGAAGGGGAAAATTAGCTGGCTGCTTGCGGGCTGGAAGTAGCGCGATTCGTCGAAGACATCATACGTGGGGAGGAGCATTTTGCGTTGCTCGAAAAGAATTTTGCCATTGGCGATGAGCGCGGCGGAGTTGGCGACGGGTTTGCCGGTTTTGTCCATCGCGTCGCCTACGAAGCCGACTAGAGATGGGAGTGGGATGGCTTTTGCTAGGCGCACTAGCTCTTGCTGATTGCGTTCCACGAAGGACGGGCGCTCGACGAGGTCTTGCGGAGGATAGCCGCAGACGCAGAGTTCGGAGAAGACGGCGAGTTCGGCGCCGCGGGACTTGGCTTCGGCGGCGAGTTCGAGGATGCGTTTGGAGTTCCCTTCGAAGTCGCCGACGGTGGGGTTGAACTGGGCTAGGGCGATTTTCATGAGCGGTGGTGAGGGTGCGCAAAACACATCGTGTTCATGGTCCTCGAACGGTCGTAAACAGTTTGCGAGAAACCGCGCGACAGTTGTGCGGCTGCCGGCTTCGCGCTCTGATCGGTTGCTTGGTGCGTCGCCAATGGCGCACTGAAGTGCGCCGCTACGAAAGCTAATTCAAAACCAACGTCAAGGGTTGCCCGGTTCGATCAAGCCGAACCGCCCGCTACAAGTGGAAAAGCAGATTCAACTACGCCCGCCTAAAAAGCAGGCGGCCACTACCCTTCGACCCCGCACTGCGGCATCTCAGGATGAAGCGCCCTGAAGGGCGATTCACAAATCGAACGGCAACGTCACAACCTGAGCCTGCGAGCGACTGGGCAAAAAAAACTCCCGAAGGATGGGGCCTTCGGGAGCTATGCTTGTCTGCACATGAACAGGCTCAAGTTCGGCGGTGCGCAGTTGCCCGCGCAGCGAGCGTGATTAAACGCTGAAAGAGCTGCCGCAGCCGCAGGTGCTCTTGACGTTCGGGTTGTTGAACTTGAAGCCCGAACCTTCGACTGTCTCGATGTAATCAATCTGCACGCCGTCGAGATACATTTCGCTCATCTGATCGACGAGAACCTTCAGCCCGTCGAATTCATAGACGTTGTCGCTGTTCTGATTGACCTGATTCTCGAAAGCCATGTGATAGCTGAAACCCGAGCAACCGCCACCCACGACGGCGACGCGCAGGCCGGTGGGAGAGGGATTTTGCTGCGTCAGGATTTCCTTCACTTTGGTGATGGCTACTGGCGTTAACTGGACCATTCTCGGTTCCTCCACAAGATGTCCGGGTCAGGCCCGGGGCACAATTGCAAGTACATTGTATCAGATTCCTGGGGGCGTGGGATGGTTGCGACAGATTTCGAGTTGGTTAGTTGAGAACCCCTTTGATTCTGTTGAAATCCGCGGCTTTGAGAAGGAGCGAAATCGCGGGGCGGGAGTATATAGCGCAGCGACGCGGAGTGCGCAGAGAAACGCCACAGCCATGCGGCGCGTCAGAAGAGAGATCCTTCGCTGCGCTCAGGTTGGCGAGGCGCAAATACAAGGGCGGGCGAGGTAAGCCTCGCCCGGCTCGTTTGGTTGCCGGAAATCGGGGTTCAACGAAAGCGGCGGCAAGCCGCCGCACTCCATCTAAATCGTGGCGCGCCATAGGATTGGCTCGCGGCGCGATGTGCGCTACGGCTGGGCCAGGAATTTTTCGAGGGGCTCCCAGTAGTTTTTGTTCCAGCCATCGAGGAGGCTTTGGCCGTCGCCATCGGGAAAGCCTCTGTGGTCGAGCGTGAGTTTGGTGCCGGAGCCGTTGGCCGCGAGTTCGAACTTTACGATTGAGTAGACGCCGGGGTTCCAGTACATCGGACGCCAGGCTTGGACGATTCTTTGGCCCGGGAGCAGTTCGATTTGCCTACCGGTGACGATGCCACCGAACATGGAGAAAGTGCCGCCGGCTTCCTGGCTGATTTGCACGGGCGGCGCTCCGGCGGGCATGCGCGTCTTCATGGCGCTGCTGAGTTCGACGACGCGCTGAAACTGTTTCGCGTTGGTGAGAGCTTCGTAAACACGCTTAGGGCTGGCCGCGAAGGTGACCTCCTGGTGAATGGATTCGGTGGTATGAGAAATAGGGTCGTCCGCGTTCGCATGAGCCTGGGTTGAGCCGAGGATGAGTCCGCTGACGGCCATCGCTACGCCAGCGAGGACTTGGCGACGCGCAGGGCCCCTGGGTAGCGCCGCCAAATCGGTGTTGTCGCTCATTATGTTCCTCCGGAGCGCTGCTGGATTCGTGCGCTCGACCACGGCTGCTGGCATGAAATGGAAACCCGAAGAGGCGCTATTTGTTCGGAGCGATTAAACCGGTTCTCCGGTATGGATCGAAGGCCGCAAGGCACAGGCCCGACATCATCAGCAACGCCGACACCCGGATGTGAGGGCTGTCTAGGCGTCCAATCACGATTAAAGCGAATGCAACCCACCTTGGCCCGCTGCGCCGTGATTTTGGCTCAGCATCGTCGCCAGAGATTAGCAAAGAGAGCTTTGGTCGCGATGTAAGTAAGTACAAATCGAAACAAATCAGCAAACTGGACACGCCCACGAACAATGTCCACCACCGCCTGCTGTCCGTGATGAAGACGAACTCCAAGCCAGCGAAGAGAACCGCCAGCGCCAACCATCGGACTGCGCTAAATTTATCGCTCATGTTTGATTTCGCGGCCTTCACTGACCGCCGCGCCAGATATTAACTAAGCGTGACTGTAAATGCCAGCCTGTGTGCGCGGGAGTTCCGTATCAATCAAGAATTAAGCGGTACCGCGCTCGTGTACAAGCTGCGGGGATTCCCCTAAAATGAAAAGCGACTATGAAACATACAATTACTTTGATTCCCGGCGACGGGATTGGTCCGGAAGTATCGCACGCGGTGCAGCAGATCATTGGCGCAGCGGGAGTGGACATTGCGTGGGTAGAAATTCCGGCGCGGGCGGAGATCGAGCGGCGGGGGCAGGACTTCATGCATTCGGGAGTGCTGGAATCGATCCGCAAGAACCGGGTGGCCTTAAAGGGGCCTCTGGCGACGGCGGTGGCTGGCGGGCCGCCGAGCATTAACGTGGGATTGCGGAAGGCGTTGGATTTGTATGCGAATTTGCGGCCGGTAAAGAATTTGGAGGGTGTGCAGTCGCGGTATCTGGGCGTGGATATTGTGCTGATCCGCGAGAACACCGAGGATCTTTACGCGGGGCTGGAGCACACTGTGGTTCCGGGCGTCGTCGAGAGCTTGAAAATTATTACGGAGAAGGCTTCGACGCGGGTGGCGAAGTTTGCGTTTGAATTTGCGCGGAAATATGGACGGAAGACAATTCACGCCATTCATAAAGCGAACATCATGAAGCTTTCGGATGGGCTGTTTCTGACATCGGTGCGCAAGGTGACGGAAAACTATCCGGACATCGAGTACAAGGAATTGATTGTGGATAATGCGTGCATGCAGATGGTGATTAATCCGCACCAGTTTGACATGCTTTTGCTGACGAATTTGTATGGCGACATTATGAGTGATCTGGCGGCGGGATTGGTGGGCGGATTGGGAGTGGTGCCTAGCGGGAATATGGGAGAGACGGTGGCGATATTTGAGGCGGTGCATGGGACCGCGCCGGATATTGCTGGTAAGGGGATTGCGAATCCAACGGCGCTGCTGATGAGCGCGATTTTGATGTTGCGGCATGTGGGGGAGATGGCGGCGGCTGCGAGAATCGAAAATGCTTTGCACCGCGTGTATCGGGAGGGCAAGGTGCTCACGCGGGATGTGGGGGGGACGGCTTCGACCGCGGAGTTTACTGCGGCGGTTATCTCGGCTTTTGCGTGAGGCGCGGAACGTCAAAGGATTTAACACAGAGTTCACAGAGGAAAGGCGGAGAAAATCTGAGAAAGACGGAGTTGAAAGGTGACAGCCAAGAGTTAAATGCGATCGGCGGGTGGAGGCTTTTGCCGCAGAGACGCTGAGGACGCAAGGAAGCGCACTGGCGAGGCCGCGACGTGGTTCACATTGTGGCAAGCTGGGGCGCAGCAAGCAGCGCCCCTACCTTGGCTGATGCCTGGAAGTGGCGCGAGCGCTACGATGGCGGTCTGAAGACCGCCACTACCAAAGCGATTCAGGCGCTGATTGACTTCCCTGCCCTGGGCGTTGAGAATGTGGGCGAGTCTGGTGGATCATTGGAGCGACGGTGACTGAATATACCCCGGCAGTGGCGCGTTATGTGAATGGCGAAATTGAGAAGTATGAGCCGATTTCCGAAGGAACGACCACCAAGCGGAAGCGCAAGCCGCATATTGTGGCGGTGATCAACGAGATGTGCACCGGGTGTGCGGGGTCGCCGGCTTGCGTGGAGTATTGTCCGGTGGCGGACTGTATGTTCTGGGTGCCGGACGCGGATCATCCACCGTTCGGGAGGATTTTAGTCGATCCGCTTTTGTGCATAGGGTGCAAGCTTTGTACTAGCAAGGGACCGGATGGATCGTTTCTGGAGGGGTGCCCTTGGGATGCGATTGATATGGTGCCTTTGGCGGAGTTTGAGGGGAAATATGGGGTGATGCCGTTTTAGATTTCCTGGTGGTTACGGAAGTCAAAAGATTCAACACAGAGAAAGACAAGAATTACCGCAGCGACGCAGAGAAAGGCTAGAGCTTCTGCAAAAAACTTCTGAGAAAGTCGACAAAGAAAAACTTCGGTTTGATTTTCTGCTTTGATTTACCTGGCGTGTTCCTAGTTTTAAATTTGTTTCGCATTTTGAACGCGTGGGGTCGCTGCGTCTAAACTCCCAGCTTCTGGTAGTGATTTTCGGCGGAATTGACACCGCACAGGCAAGTTTGCCTATGCTACCGAACTAGCGGGGTTTGCGGCAGTCGGAGCAGAGGCCGCCAACTTCGGTGCGGGTAACCGTGATTTCGATGCCGCAGTCGCGCGAGATCTGGCTCTTCAGTTGTTCGTAGAGCTCGCTTTCGAATTCGCGGACTTTGCCGCAGCGGATGCAGGCGACGTGGATGTGGTCGCGCGGGCCGTGGCTTTCGTAGAAATGGCGATCGCCGCGAAGATGCAGCAGGTCGAGCTCGTCAATTAGGCCGTGGCGCTTCAGGAGATCGAGAGTGCGATAGACGGTGACGCGGGTTACGCGCGAGTCGAGTTTCTGTGCGCGTTGCAGGATTTCGTCGGCGTCGAGGTGGCGGCGGGCTGTGTCCATAACTTGCAGGAGGACGCGGCGCTGGCGAGTCAGGCGAATGCCACGCGCGCCCAGCTCGCGTTCAAGATGGCCGGGGAGTTCGTGATTGATGCGTTCGCCGGTGGAGACACGATGTGCGGGTGTGGCGGACATGTGTATGAGGAGATTATACCAAAAGGTGGCAAGGGGGCGAGGGGCGGAGTTGAGAGTTGGAAGTTTAGCTTTGACGGTCAAGAGTTAAGAGCACGTGCGAGCAGGAGTTCCTACCGCCGACACGCAGAGTGCGTGGACTAAGGCAACGGCGAATCGGCGGCGTGGATGACATCGTGGCAAGCTGGGGCGCGGCCCTTCGAACCGGAGCTGCCGGTTCTCAGGATGAATCGCCGTGTCGGGCGATTCACAAGCAGCGCCTCTACCCTGGCTGCGCAGCGAAGTGTTGGCGGGAGCGGGCGAGGCAAGCCTCGCCTAGTTCGTTTTGTCGCGGGAAATTGAGGTTCGGCGAAAGCGGCGCCAAGCCGCCGCACTCCATAGGAATCGCGCCACGTCAGAGCCTTGGCTCGCGGAGTTAGCTTGGCCGTCCGGCTTTGAGGGCCGCTGCAACGAATTCAAGGGCTGCGGCACCGAGCGGACAATTGACAGACCTTGCGACGAGCAGCTGCCCTTGTTCGTCAATTGGAGCGGCTGACCGATTGAGACCTCTCAGGGGATTATGGCTTCTTCGGCGTCGCGATGCTGAGGCCTGCGGATTTAATGAGGAGTGGTCCTTCGGCAGGATCCACCAGCTTCAAGAGCAGCTTATTATTACCGGGGAGAACGCGGAGGTAGTACACGTTGCCTGCTTCGGCCGTGAGACTTGCCGCGGCGGCCATCTCGGAGATCCGCTTGAGGCTGGATTGCAACGCGACGCAGACGCGATGATCGCCTGGTGGGATGGAAAAAAAAGAATAGGAAGTGTGCTCCAACGCGCCGACCCACGAGCCATCAATTCCCATCTTTACGATGGCGCAGCCCAGGCAAGCGCTACCCAGCTGAGCGAAAACGACGACCGTAGCTTTGCCTGGTTCCGCCTGCGGGAGCGGGTGGCTTTTCTTGTCCACCTTCAAGGTGAATTCGGTCTCGGGCGCGCCGCATCCCGCAGCGGCGAGGGCTGCTGCGCCGTTGTCTCGTGCGCGTGTTGGTAGGGCGAAGAGAATAAACGCCAGCATGATTTTTGTCATGATGACTTCAGACTCCAGAATCCCTCGAACGACTAGCGCTACGAAATCAAATGCAACCGCGGCTGCGAAGAGAGATCCTTCTCCCGCATCCGCGGGATCAGGATGACGACGCTTGTCACAGCGTCAAAGCCGCACAACCAGGAGCGGCTGTGCCACCAAAACCGAATCGCGGCGCTGACGGTTATCGGTCACCGGTGGCTTTGGACGGCTTTTAGGATGTCGCTGTACATTACGAAGGCGAAGATGCCTAGCAGGAAGACCAGGCCTACCTGGACGAAGCGTTCTTTTACGGTGATGCTTAAGTCGCGGCGGAGAATGCCTTCGATTGCGAGCATGAGGATGTGGCCGCCGTCGAGAATTGGGATGGGGAGAAGATTCAGCAGGCCTAGGTTGAGGCTGATGACGGCCATGAACTCGAGCAGCGTGGGCAGGCCGCGTTTGGCAGCTTCACCGGAAATGCGCGCGATGCCTACTGGACCGGCGAGTTGGCGGATGGAAACTTTGCCGCTGAAGAGGCCGACGAGAACCTGGCCGATCTGGCGGATGCCGGACGCGGTGGAAGCGGCGGCGTCTTTGCCAGCTTCGAGAAAGGACTGGCGCTCGTAGTCTTCATCCGTGTTGGGCAGCACGCCGATTTGCCAGACGGGCTGGCCTTCGAGGTCAGTGCCCTGCATGGGAGTGATGTCCAGCTGGAGTTGTTGGCTGTCGCGACGAACTTCAAACTGGATTGGATGTCCACCGGATTGATGAACGCCCTCGACCAACTGCGGCCAAGTGACGACCGGCTTGCCATTCATAACAATGATCGCGTCGCCTGGTTTTAATCCGGCGCGATCCGCGGGCGTGCCGCCATCCACTTCGGCGATGACTGCAGGCCGCGGAGGATATCCCAACAGATCATCCGGCGATGCGAGATGCTCCGGCACAGTGGCGGTGATGATCTGGTTCGCGCCGCTGCGCGAGACGGCGATCGTAATCGGACCACCGGGCTGGGCTTTCTCGTATTCCGAATAAACTTTTTTCCACGTTGGGGTTGGGACGCCGTTCACCCCGATGATGCGATCGCCCGGCTGGATGCCTGAAGCAGGCATGGTCTGGGGGACGGCTACGACGTCGGCGCTCTGATGTTCGAAGACTAGCGAGGGAATGCCGAGACGCCAGAAAATTCCCCACAGGATCACCAGTGCGAGGACGAAATTCATTACTGGTCCGGCGACGGCGATGATGACGCGCTGCCAGCGCGGGCGAGAGAGGAATTCGTATCCTGCGCCAGTCCGTTCCTCCAGAGGGTTGTCACCAGCCATGCGCACGTAACCGCCGAACGGCAGGGCGCTGATGCGGTAATCGGTGTCGCCGCGTTTTACGCCGAAAAGGCGCGGACCGAAGCCGAGAGAGAAAACGTCCACCCGCACACCGCAGAGTTTGGCGGCCATGAAATGGCCCCACTCGTGGACAAAAATCATTATGCCGAGAACGATGGTGACGGTGACGAGATCAACCAAGAATGACTGCAAATTATGCATAAGGCCTCAAAGAGTATTTTAATTCTTTCCGCGCCGGAGTACGAGTTGGATTTCGAGACGCGCAAGACGGCGGGCTTCGGCGTCGGCTTCAAGCACGTCGGCGATGCTGTGCAGCGCGGTGCGCGGCATTTTTTCAAGCACTTTTTCGATCACTGCTGCGATTCCCAGGAAAGGCAAGCGTCCCTCCAAAAATGCCGCGACTGCTATTTCATCCGCTGCGTTTAGCGCGCATGGGAGCGGGCCTCCCTGGCGAGCGGCTTCCTTTGCCAGAGTGAGGCACGGGAACTTCTTCGCGGGCACTGCGGCAAATTCAAGTTTGCGCAGGGTGGACCAGTCCAAGGCACATGTATTGGACGGGACCCGCTCCGGATAGGTTAGCGCATATTGAATGGGCATGCGCATGTCAGTTGGGCCGAGTTGTGCCAGGATTGAACCATCTACAAATTCGACCATGGAATGAATTGTGGATTGCGGATGGATGACCACCTGGATTCTGTCGAGGTCCGTGCCGAAGAGCCACTTGGCTTCGATTACTTCGAAACCTTTGTTCATCAGCGTGGCGGAGTCGATTGTGATGCGCTGGCCCATCTTCCAGTTTGGATGCGCCAGGGCTTGTTTTGGTGTGATCCTTGCGAATTGGGATAGCGGCGTCTTGCGGAAGGGGCCGCCGGAGGCTGTGAGGATGAGGCGTTTTACTTCCTTGGCTTCGCCGGCGCGGAGACATTGGTGGATGGCGTTGTGTTCGGAATCAACGGGGAGTAAGGCTACTTTGTGGCGGTGGACAGCGGCCATTACCACTTCACCGGCAGCGACTAGGACTTCTTTATTGGCTAGGGCTATGTGCTTCCCTATTTCGATCGCTTTGTAGGTGGCGGGGAGGCCGACTACTCCTACTGCTGCTGACACGACCATCTCCGCTTCTTCGTGCGTCGCCACTCGTTCCATGCCTTCTGGGCCGAAGAGGATTTCAGGTTGCCGCTGATTCTTTTCGCGTGTGGTTTTTAGATTTGCGCATAATGCTTTCGCGGCTTCTTCTGTGGCCACGGAGACTACTTGCGGGTGGCATTGTTGGGCTTGGGCGGCGGCTAGTTTTACGTTGTTGCCCGCGGCTAGGGCTACTACTTGGAATTTGCCAGGATTGGTCGCGACTACGTCCAGGCATTGGCGGCCTATGGAGCCTGTGGAGCCGAGGATGGAGATTCGTTTCATTTGTTCGCGTGGATTATTTTATAGGGGTTCGGGGCGGAATGCGAATTTCGGTTTTGGAATGTGTGTTGTTGCGGAAGTCAAAGGATTTAACACAGACGTCACAGAGGGAAAGCGGAGGGCACAGAGAAAGCCGGAGAGATCCTTCGATGCGCTCAGGATGACGATGCTTGTTGCGTGGCACTGGTGATTCAATGGCAACAGCAAATGCGAAGAGCCGGCTGGACGCCGGCGCTACGACTGCAAGGGCAACGGCGAGTCCGCGAGGTGGGTGACATCGTGGCAAGTTGGGGCGCGGCCATTCGAACCGGCGCTGCCGGCTCGAAGGATGAATCGCCCTGTCGGGCGATCGACAAACAGCGCCCCTAACCATTCCGGAGAATCATCGAGACATTGTGACGCTGCAACTTATTGGGGGCGGGCTAGCCATTGGTAGAGGATCCAGACCGCGGGGGTGGCTAGGATTAGGCTGTCGATGCGGTCTAACATCCCGCCGTGGCCGGGGAGCAGGCCGCCGGAATCTTTTACTGCGGCGCCTCGTTTGTAGGCGGATTCGATTAGGTCGCCGGCTTGTCCGGCGATATTGGCTACTCCGGCGATTACCAGCAGGGTGAGAACGTCGGTCTGCATCCAGCGGGCGAAGAGGACGGCTACGATCATGGAGGCGAGGACGTTGCCCATCGCGCCCTCCCAGGTCTTTTGGGGGCTTAGCGCGGGAGCCATCGGAACACGGCCTAATGATTTTCCTACGAAGTAGGCGAGCATGTCTCCGGCCCAGACCAGGACCAGGGTGAAGAGGACTAATTGGCGGCCGACAGGTTCGAGTTCGTCGAGGCGCACGATGTAGCTGAAGGGCAAGACGACGAAAAGCAGCGCGGCGGAGCCGATGGCGATTGCGGGGAGGACGTCGTGCAGCGGGCGCTTGGTTAGCAGGGCGAGGACTACGGAACCGAAGAGAAAGATCAGCAGAGCGGCTTCGACGGAGAGAGTGCCGCCGGCGGCATCGCGGACCATGGAGAGGCCGCCTGCTAGGGTATGCGTCTCGATGCGGCCCAGTGAGAATTGCGCGTAGAAAATCAGGACAGCGCAGAAGTACGTCCAGAGTTTGAAGCCGCGCAGGCCGATGCGTTCGCCGAGATTCAAGAATTCCACCAGCGCCAGGATTGCCACTACGGCGGCTATGCCTGCGAGGATGACAGCCGGCGCCCACCAGACCAACGCGACAACAATCGGAATCAGGACGGCAGCAGTGGCTAAGCGCAGGAGCATTCGGCGTTAGCTCCGGCCTGAGGCGTCGTTGGATTTGTGGGCCGCGGCGCTTGCGACCACTGCCCTGCCCCGTTCGCGGGCTGTGCCTAGGCCGCCGTAACGGCGTTCGCGTTGTTGGAAATCGGCGAGGGCTTCGAGGAGGCGGGCGCGGGAGAAATCGGGCCAGAGAGTTTCGGTGACGTACATTTCGGCGTAAGCGATTTGCCAGAGGAGGAAATTGCTGACGCGCATTTCGCCGCTGGTGCGAATTAGCAGATCGGGATCGGGGAGTCCGGCGGTGTAGAGATGCTCGGAGATGGTTTGTTCGTCGGCGCGGAAGGCGGACATGCCGGTTTCGCGGACTTGATCGAGCATGGCGTTGAAGGCGTCAACCAGTTCGGCGCGGCCGCCGTAGTTCAGGGCGACGACTAATTTCATGCCGGTATTTTTCGCGGTGAGGCGCATCCCGGCTTCGATGTCTTTGCGGACTGCTTCGGGCAATTGTTCGGAGCGGCCAATGATCAGGAGGCGGATATTATTTTTGTGGATTGAAGGGAGTTCGCGTTTTAGGTATTCGCGGAGGAGGCGCATAAGGAAGTCTACTTCGGCTTGGGGGCGGCGCCAGTTTTCGAGAGAGAAGGCATAGAGCGTGAGGCACGGGAGCTTGAGGCGCGCGCTCGTTTCGATGATTTCGCGGGCGGCTTTTACTCCGGCGCGATGGCCGGCTACGCGGGGGAGATGGCGGCGTTGGGCCCAGCGGCCGTTGCCGTCCATGATGACGGCGAGATGTTGGGGCAATTGCTTGAGATCAATTCTGTCGAGAAGTTCTGCTTCTTCGCGGTTGGCGGGTTTTAAGAGATCGCTTGCTTTCACTCGGGTTCACTCGGGGATGCGCGGAGTGAAAAGCTAGCACAGGGTGGTGGTGGGTGCAAGGTGGGAGGAAGTCAAAAGATTTTACACAGAGAAAACAGAGGAATGGCGGAGAAAAATCTGAGAAAGCAGGAGTGTTTATCGCGGAGACAGAAATGGCGCTGAGAAAGGCAGGAGAGATCCTTCGCTGCGCTCTGGATGACGACGCACAAATGATAGCCGGCGAGGCAAGCCTCGCCTAGGTCGTTTTGTTGTCGGACACTGAGGTCCGGCGAAAGCGGCGGCCCTTCGGCCCCGATACAATCGGAGTCTCAGGGCAAGCAAGCCGCCGCACTCCATATAAATCGTGGCACGCGACAGCATTGAGTCGTGTGGTTACGATGGCGCTCTAAGAACCGCCGCTACGATTGCAACGGCACCTTCAACCGCGAACAGTCGGCGGGAAGCCGGCGCCACGAGAACCGCACAGGCAGGATTGCCCGTGCCACGAAAACCGGGCGCCGCGTCGGTGGACTGACCGGTTGTGGTGCGACCTCATGGGGAATGGATCAGGGTGCCGACTAGGCCGGCGCTCGACGGCTGCGTGATTGCGGCGTAGACCAACACCACGGTGAGGATGATCATGATGATGCTCATGGCCCAGGCGACGAGGTTGAAGCCCCAAGTGTTGGTGTGTTCGCCCATCAAATCGCGGCGATTGATCAGCAGGAGGATAAAAATCAGGACTACGGGGAGCCAGACGCCGTTGGCGACTTGTGAGAGGACCAGAATTTTGAAGAGTGGAGCGTTGGGCAGCAGGATGATGCCGCCGCCGACTACGATCAGGCCGGTGTAGAGACCGTAGAACGCAGGGGCTTCTTTTACTTTGTGGTCTATGCCAGCTTCGAAACCCAGGCCTTCGCAGATAACGTGGGCTGTGGAGAGCGGAAGGATGGAGGCGGCGAAGAGTGAGGCATTGAGCAGGCCGAAGGCGAAGAGGTAAGCGGCGAAGCGTCCGGCGAGCGGGACGAGGGCTGCGGCGGCTTGGGCGGCGTCGGTGATGTCGGTCATGCCGTTCTTGTTCAGCGTGGCGGCGCAGCAGACGATGATGAAGAAAACGATCACCATGCAGGAAATGCTGCCGACGAGAACATCGAGGCGGGCGTGTTTATATTGTTTGGGACCGACGCGTTTTTCGACGAAGCCTGCTTGCAGATAAAAGAATTGCCAGGGGGCGATGGTGGTGCCGACGAGGGCGGTGAGCATCAGGAGGTAGTCCGTGCTGTAGTGCAGCGTGGGGGCGACAGTTTCTTTGGCTGCCTGGAACCAGTCTGGCTTTGCGAGGAAGGCGGAGACGACGTAGGAGAGATAGAAGCCGCAGGCTACAAGGAATATTTTTTCGACTTGGCGATAACTTCCCTTCACAACCAGTAGCCAGACGGCGATGCCCGCGAGAGGAACCGAAATAAATTTACTGACGCCGAAGAGTTGCATGGAGGCTGCTACGCCGGCAAATTCGGCTACCGTGTTGCATAGATCCACTGCCAGGGCCGCGACCATCACGAAGAAGGTGGAGCGGAAGCCGAATTCTTCGCGGATCAGGTCGGAAAGGCCTTTGCCGGTGACCACGCCCATACGCGCGCACATTTCTTCGGAGACGTAGAGAGCGATGGTCATGGGTATGAGAGCCCAGAGGAGCGTGTAGCCGAAGTGGGCGCCTGCGGTGGTGTAGACGGTGATGCCGCCGGCGTCGTTGTCCACGTTGGAGGTGATGAGGCCGGGGCCGACGACGGCGAGGAAGAGGGCGAGGCGGCGCCTGGTCATGCGCGTGCGGCGGAGCAAATTTGAGCCGCGGGCTTTCCAGGTGGTGGCGGGTTCCGAGTTGGTGATTTGGTCGGTCATTGCGATTGCGTTCCGTGAATTTTTGATTCGCTCGCGCATGCTTTTCAGCCATGCCGGAAAGAATAGCTTCAGGGGCTAAAGCCCCTTCTACTTCGCTGTGTGACGGCGGGGCTGAAGCCCCGCCCCTTCGCGCACCTGTGTGAAATGCAAAATCGGAACTTCAGCGGCTGGAGCCGCGTCGTGTTTGTTTGGTTTATGTCGTGGCCCGTCGAGCCCGCCACAGGCAGGCTCTCAGGATAAACTAAAGCCACGACCTACAAAGACTCCGAACAAATTCAAAGGCAACGTCAAAGGCGCCCAGCTAAAGCTGGCCGCTACAAGTTCAACAGCAAGGGCAACGGCTGGCGGTCTGAAGACCGCCGCTACGAATGCACCACCACACGTCCGATGGCGTGGTGCTAAATTTTTGCTCTCATGCGGCTTACTATGTCGTCCACCGTGATGTTGCCTATGGGACGCTGGGCGCCATCTACTACTGTGAGGCCGCGCAAATTGTATTTGTCGAACAGTTCGAAGACATCTTTGTCGTGCGCGTCGGGCGTTACGGAAAGCAGCGGCTCGAAGGCCAGCTCGGACATGCGTTGATCGGAATCGGAGAGCAATAGGCGCGCAATGGGGACGGTGCCGGACAAAGCGGCATCCTTATTAATGAGGATTACGTTGTCGAGCTGATCGGGCGAGAGCTCATGGAAGCGGATGTAGTCGACGACTTCGCCGCGGGTGGCTTCTTCGCCGACGACGACGATTTCCGTGGTCATCATGCCGCCGGCGGTGTTCTGTTCGAACTTGAGAAGGGATTCGACGTCGTGAGCTTCGCGATTATCCATTTCCTCGAGGACTTCATTCTTGGTTTCGGAGTCGAGACTGGCGAGTATATCCGCAGCGGCATCGGGGCTCATCTCTTCAATGATGTCCGCGGCGCGCTCGGTGTCTAGTTTTTCGACGACTTGCGTTTGCAGACGCTTGTCGAGTTCGGCGATGGTTTCTGCGGCGGTCTCTTCGTCGAGAGAACTGATGATGCCCTGGCGCTCATCGGGTGATAGCTCTTCCATGATGTCGGCGAGGTCGGCGGGGTGCAGGGCCTCGAGCTTCTGGCTGGAAAGGCGCAGCTTGACGCGGCGGAGAGGATCGGGTTCGACGAGGTTCACGAATTCCCAGAGAATCTTGCGCGGCGGCAGCTTCAACTGAATTTGCCGGATGGCCATGGGGGGCACGATGCCCTGCAGCAGGCGACGCACCGCACCGGGGAGGCCGACGTCCACTTGCGTGATGCGCAGCTCGGTGTTGCCGTTGGTGCGCTGGTCGGAGAGATCAATGTCGTTGACGCGGACAACCTTGCGGCCGTTGGTGTCTATGATCTGCTGGTCGAGGAGGTCTTTTCCTACGGCGAGCCAGGCTTCGTTGGGGTGGTAGAGCGCGAGGGCCGATTCGTCGGTAGTGAGGATGATCCTGCCGGGCGCGACGGAAGCGATCTGGTCGTAGCGGGCGACGAGCGGGCGATATTGGCCGCGGCCGAGTAATAGGTGCGCGACGCGATTGGGCTGGTCGGCGGGTTCGACGAACATTTCTTTTACGCGACCGACGTAGTTGCCGAGGGAATCGTAGGTTTCGGCGCCAATTATTTCGGTTGCGTGCAGCATGGGTGCTCCTTCGAGGTCCGCACCGCAAGTTCGAGAGCGGTACTTCGGCGGCTAAACAGTTTGCGGACAAATAGGTTAAACCATTTCCTCAGGGGCTAAAGCCCGTTGCAACCCAAGCACTTATTGTCGGAGCGAAAGCTCCGACCCCCCAGGAAGCCGACTTTTTCCGCAAACTGCAAAGCCGCCGCCAATTCGTTAGGTCAAGGTCGTGGCTAAAGCCACGACCTACAAAGACTCCTGACGCGTCACGATTGCTTCGCGGCTCCGAGCAAAAAAAAAGCCCGCGCCGGCGAATCCTACCGGCCACGGGCGCACAGAAATCGCCCTCCGTTGCTACAGGCCGGGCCTCGCCTCCCTGTCCCCGCATAATTCGCAGGTCCAGCGAACCGATACATACGGGAAAGTTCCCTGCCCTAACCGAGCGTTCCCGAAGTGCCCGGCGGGGCGCTGACTTCCCGGTTCCGAATTGGACGGCAGCTCCATTGCGTTGTGCTGTTGTGCTTTAGTCCCAATTGACTAGTAAATGCAGACGGAAAGTTTGTCAAGCGAAGAGTGCGATTTTGGCGAATTATTTTTGGGGAAAGAGCATGTTTTTCGGGATGGCGCCACGGCGGCGGCAATCGGCGACGTGGAGGTCCCAATAGGTGGCGCGAAGGTAGGCTTGATTTGTGAATCCTAGTGCGTGCGCGGCGCGATTGATCGCTTGGGGCTGGCCTTCTAATTCCAGGAACGTGCCGGCTGGCGTTTCATCGAGGTCCAGCTGAAGGTGCGGGAGACGGAAAGTAGTGCGGAATTTGTCGTAGCGGAAGGCTGGGCGGAAGCCGAGGGCGGTGAGAGCGGCTGCGCATTGGCGCGCGGTGTTAGCTGCTACTTGTTCTCGTTCGGCACGTTCTTTGTAGCGGGGCGGCCGTTTACTCGCGCGCGGGGTTCGCAGAGGAGCTTTGGATGTGAGGATTACGCGCTCGCCGCGGGTGGATCGCGCGTTCTGAATTGCTGGAGTTTCGGCGCGCAGGCGGAGGAGCATGTCGCGGCGGCGGAGGTCGGATTGGGGCGTGTCGTAGAGCGTGTTTTGCTCGAAGACTTGGCCTTGCGTCTTTGCGCCTAGGGATTCGATCTTGCGGAGGATTGTGGGGATGTCGGTGATGCGGAGCTTGATTTCGATTTCGGGTTTTATCTTTTTGGATTTCGGCATGGGGATAGTGTCGTTGTGCTTGCGGGAGTAAGTCAAAAGATTTAACACGGAGGGCAGAGAGGAAAGCACGAGAGGTCCCTCGGCCGGCTGGAAGCAAAGGCGCCGTCCTCCCTTGGCAAAAACACTCAGGGCAGGATGACGATGCTCGTCGCTTCGTCCGAGACGCAGAGGGCGCAGAGAAAAACCAGTGCGAGTCAGCGGCGTGGATGGCATCGTGGCAAGCTAGTGCGCAGCGAGCAGCGCCCCTACCGCGGCTGCCGCGCCAAAGTGGTGCGCGACGACGCGCAGCGGTTGTTGCCAAAGTTGATGGGGTGCCAGCATAATCTATTTGTTGCTCGCGTTCTTGGCTGGTGATTCCCGCTGAACCGGCGTCTTAAGCGCGCGGCTTGTGTGCATGAACGAACCGACTACTCCCTTAATGCAGCAATATCACGCCGTCAAGAAGCAGCATCCGGCTGCTTTACTGCTTTTCCGATTGGGCGATTTCTACGAGCTTTTCTATGACGATGCGGTAGTGGCTTCGCGGTTGCTGCAAATTACTTTGACTGCGAGGAATAAGGAGAAGGGCCACGCTGTGCCGATGTGCGGCGTACCTTACCACGCGGCGGAAAATTATATTGCGCGATTGATACGGGCTGGGCACAAGGTGGCGATCTGCGAGCAGATGGAAGTGCCGGGTCCCGGCAAGAAAATCGTGCGGCGGGAAGTGATACGGGTGTTAACGCCGGGGACGGCCAGCGGCGCGGGGTTGGTCGGGGCCAAAGAAAATAATTATTTGGCGGCGGTGGCGCGCAGTGCGGCGGCGGGAGTTGCTGCGGGGGCAACGGCGGGCACGCGGGGCAGCGCCGGTCTTGGTGCTGGCGCGGGTGCAGGCGTTGCTGCGTCTGCGGGTGGACGTGGCGGTGGGCGCGGGGCGGAGGCGGTGATTGGGTTGGCGTTTGTAGATCTTTCAACCGGCGAATTTCGCGCGACGGAATTTTCCGGCGAAAAAGCGGAGGCGCGGCTGCGCGATGAACTGGGGATTTTACGGCCGCGCGAGGTGCTGCTGGCGCGGGCGGTGACTTTATTTCCGGTGACCATGCCGGCAGAGATGGATGGATTGGGCGCGGTGGAAACACGTTTGGATGAATGGGTGTTCGAAGCGAATTACGCGACGCGGATGCTGGAACAGCATTTTCGCGTGGCGACGCTGGAGGCATTTGGACTGAACGGCCATGCGCAGGCGACGGCTGCTGCCGGGGCGCTGGTGCATTACTTGCGCGAGACTTCGGCGATTGGGGCGCGCACGGCGGAAGATTCGGCGACGAATCCTTCTTTGCGTCCGGCGGGGGCGGGGCTCGAGCATCTGGACCGCATCGCTTATTACGAGCAGCAGGATTCGATGATTCTGGATGCCGTGACTACGCGGAATTTGGAATTGGTCGAGCCTTCCACGGGGGATGATGCGTCGGCAACTTTACTGAAAGCGATTGATGAGACTGCAACGGGGATGGGAGCGCGGCTGTTGCGTGGGTGGATTTTGCGTCCGGAGATTGTGCTCGCGGAAATTGAGGAGCGCCTGAATGCGGTGGGCGAGCTGAAATCGCGGACGGTGGAGCGCGAGGAAATTCATCGGACGCTGGAGGGGATACTGGATCTGGAGCGGTTGACTAGCCGGATTACTCTGGGCGCGGCGACGCCGAGGGATCTGTTGGCGTTGCGGCAATCGCTCGAGAAAATTCCAGCAATACGCGGGTTGCTCGAGGCGCTGCTGACGGCTGCACCGGGCCGGCGCTTGGCCGCGTTGCGGGAACGACTGGATGAGATGGCTGACGTGCGGGGCGTGATTGCGCGCGGGATCGCGGACGATCCTCCGGCGCTGCCGAGTGATCCGGGGGTGATTCGTCGGGGCTTCAATGCCGAATTGGATGAGCTCCACGACATTACTAAGCAGGGGCGGCAGATTATTGCGTCCATGGAAGAACGCGAGCGCAAGCGGACCGGGATTGCTTCGCTGAAGATTCGTTATAACCAGGTGTTTGGTTTTTATATTGAGATTTCGAAACCTAATTTGCATTTGGCGCCGGCGGACTATGAGCGCAAGCAGACGCTGGTGAATGCGGAGCGGTTCACTTCCACGGAATTGAAGGAGCATGAGCGGAAAGTGCTGTCCGCCGAAGAGCGCGTATTGGAAATCGAGCGGCGGCTGTACGGCGAAATTCGGGAGGCGATAGCGCGGGAGGCGGGGCGCTTGCGGCGAGTGGCAGCGGGGATCGCGCAACTGGACGTGCTGGTGAATTTCGCGCGGATTGCGGCTTCGCGAAATTATTCGCGGCCGGAATTTACGGAGACGGCGCGGGGAAAAAACGGACGGCGCGGGGTGCTGATGATTGCGGGCGGGCGGCATCCGGTGATCGAGAAATTGCTGGAGGAGCGCGGCGAGCGGTTTGTGCCGAACGATTTGTATTTGGACGACGAATCGCAATTTTTGCTTTTGATAACCGGGCCGAACATGGGAGGAAAGTCCACTTATTTGCGGCAGGCGGCTTTGATTTCGATCTTGGCGCAGATGGGATCGTTTGTGCCGGCGGCGCAGGCGAAATTGCCATTGCTGGACCGGGTGTTCACGCGGATTGGAGCTTCGGATAATCTGGCGCGGGGAAGGTCCACTTTTTTGGTGGAGATGAGCGAGGTGGCGGCGATTTTGAATACGGCTACGGCGGCTAGCCTGGTGCTTTTGGATGAGGTGGGGCGCGGGACCGCGACGTTTGATGGATTGTCTATTGCTTGGGCGGTGGTGGAGGCGCTGCATGCGGGGGCGCGGCCGCGGACGCTTTTTGCTACGCACTATCATGAGTTGACGGAATTGGAGCAGCTGTTGCCCGGAGTTCGAAACGTGCACGTGTCCGTGCAGGAGGCTGGCAACGAGATTATTTTCTTGCGGAGGGTGGAACCGGGGAGCGCGAATAAGAGTTACGGGATTGAGGTGGCGCGGCTGGCGGGGCTGCCGAACCATGTGATTGCGCGGGCTCGGGAGATTTTGCGGAGGCATGAGCAGAGTGAGGAGAAATTGACGGCGGAGCTTTCGCCGGGGGCGGGGGCTCCCGCGGTGGCGGCGCAGCAGCAGACTGCTTTTGCTTCGATTGACGCTTCGGTGGTGGAGGCTTTGCGCGCGGCCGATTTGAATAAGTTGACGCCGATCGAGGCTATGGTGCTATTGGCGGCTTTGCAGAAGCAGCTTTCGTGATCGTGTGGCGAAGGCAGCCACAGCGGATTAGCACAACACAGAGGGTACAGCGGAAAGGCGGCGGAGCTTGCCGCAGAAACCCAGGGGACGCAGAGACAGGCCGAGGTGAGCGAGGCGAGCCTCGCCTAGGTCGTTTTGCTGCCGGCCATAGAGTTTCGACGAAAGCGGCGGCAGGCCGCCGCACTCGATATTGGGCCAGGCATGTGAAATGGGTCGAGCGCAGAGCACGCAGAGAAAGGCCAACGAGAGTCGGGACGCGTCTGACATTGTGGCAAGCTGGGGCGCGGCAAGCAGCGCCCCTACCGCAGCTCCGCGTGGACGTGGGGCGCGAAATCCGGCTTGGGCGTGTGGCAATTTGTAAACTCATCGCGAAATGGCGGTTGTAAACTGCGGCTTTGGGCTTCTAGACTTAGCAGAGTGATGCTTGTACTGGGAATGATGTCTGGCACCTCGGCGGACGGCATTGACGTCGCGCTGGTGCGTATTTCGGGCGCGCCTCCTTCCCTTTCCGTGAAATTCAAAGGACATCATCATGTGCGGTTCCCCGCGCGGGTACGCAGCGCGATTTTGCGCCTTGCTAATGGCGGCGCGACTTCGACCGCCGAGATTAGCCAACTGAATTTTTTTCTCGGCGAAGAGTTTGCGGCGGCGGCTGTGGCTGCTTGCAAACGCTGGCGTGTGCCGATGCGCCGCATCGGATTGATCGGGTCGCACGGACAGACGATTTTTCATCAGGGTGCGGCGGCGCGGTTTCTTGGCGCGCGGAAGGTGGCTTCGACTTTGCAGATTGGCGAGCCTGACATTATTGCCGCGCGGACGGGAGTTGCGACCATCGCGGATTTTCGTCCTGGGGATATGGCTGCGGGCGGACAAGGGGCTCCACTGGTGCCGTTCGTTGATTATTTGCTTTACCGGGATGCGAAGCTGGGGCGCGTGGCGTTGAACATCGGGGGAATCGCGAACGTTACTGTGATTCCGCTTGCTGCGCGGCCTGAGGATGTATTTGCGTTCGACACCGGGCCGGGAAATATGATCATCGACGCGCTGGTGGAGCGCAGCACCGGGCGGCGCATGGCTTACGATCAAGACGCGCGGATTGCGCTGCGTGGGCAGGTGATTCGACCTTTGTTGGAGATGATGCTGCGCAGCGCGTATTTGCGTTTGCCGCCGCCGAAGACGGCAGGGCGCGAGCAATTTGGGTTGGAGTATGCGGACGAGCTGATTTCTTGGGCTCGAAAGCGGCGCGCGCCGAGGGAAGATTTGGTACGCACGGCGACGATTTTTACGGCGCTTTCGATCGCGGATGCGTTCCGGCGATTTATTTTTTCGCGCGTGCGGGTGAATGAGTTGATTGTAGCGGGCGGGGGGACGAAGAATCCGCTGTTGATGGCGCAACTGCGGGCGGCTTTGCCGGGAATTGAGATTGTGCCGTCGTCGCGATTCGGCGTTCCGGCGGAGGCGAAGGAAGCGCTGGCGTTTGCGGTGCTGGCTTACGAGGCGTTTCATGGGCGGGCGAATAATTTGCCTTCGGCTACCGGGGCGAAACGTGTGGCGACTATGGGAAAATTGGTGCACGGCCACGCGCGCTAGGATTTTGCCTGCGGGATTTGTGTCGCCTAGCGCATTTGCGATTTTCGGTGCGGTGCTGTGCGGTGCGCTTGTTTTATGTGGCTGCGACTCATCGAAAACTTCGCTCGATTCCGGCACGGTCAATTTCCTGATGGATTCCGCGCCGACGAACCTTGATCCGCGCATTGGCGCGGACGCTTATTCGGCGCACGTGGACGGGCTGATGTTTTCCAGCCTGGTGGCGCGCGACGCGCATATGAATGTGATCCCCGACCTGGCGCAAAGTTGGGACATTCCCAATCCGCTTACCTACATTTTCCATCTGCGGGCAGGCGTGAAATTCCACGATGGCCGGCCGCTGACCTCGGCGGATGTGAAGTACACATTCGATACGATTATATTCAGCGCGCTGAAGACGCCCAAACGCGGGGCGTTCAAGATGGTTACTTCGGTGGAGGCTCCGGACGATGCCACCGTGATTTTTCATTTGAGTGAAGCGTACGCTTCTTTGCTGACGAGCATGGTGTCGCCGGAAATCGGAATCGTGCCGCGCGGGTCGGGGGCGGAGATGGCGCAGCATCCAATTGGCACGGGTCCTTTTCGATTTGTGAGCGCGACGACGGATGAAGAAATCGTGCTGGAGCGCAACGAGAATTATTTTGCTGGCCCACCGAAGATCGAGCGGTTGCGGATGCGCATCGTGCCGGATGCGATCGTGCGCGCGCTGGAGCTGCGCAAGGGCTCAGCGGACGCGGCGATCAATTCCCTGACGCCGGACATGGTGCTGACGCTGGCGAAAGAGCGCGGCCTTGCGGCGACGGAAGAGCCGGGGACGACGATGGCTTATTTGGCGTTCAATTTCGACGATCCGATTTTGGCGAAGCGCGAGGTGCGGCAGGCGCTGGCTTACGCGACGGATCGCGCGACGATTATTAAATATTTATTGCGCGGACAGGCGCGGCCGGCGCAGAGTTTGCTGCCACCAAATCATTGGGCGTTTGATGCGGATGTGCAGCAGTACGATTTTGATCCGGCGCGGGCGGAAACGCTGCTGGATGCGGCGGGTTATCCGCGCGGGGCGGATGGCGTACGGTTGCGGTTGACGCTGAAGACTTCGACGGATGAGTTTACGCGGCTGACGAGCGCGGCGATCGCGGACCAGTGGAAGCGCGTCGGCGTCGTGCTGGAGTTGCGGCCTTTGGAGTTTGCGACGTTTTATACGGATATTACGCGGGGGAGTTTTCAGATGTACACCTTGCGGTGGGTGGGAGCGAATACCGATCCGGATATTTTCGAATACGTGTTTGGGTCGAAGCGGATACCGCCTGTAGGGGCTAATCGCGGGCACTATCGTAATCCGGAGCTGGATATTTTGTTGGATGAGGCACGCGTGGAGATTGACCAGGAACGGCGGAAGGCGATATTGGTGCGGGTGCAGGAGATTGTGGCTCGCGATGAGCCATATATCAATTTGTGGTATGTGGATAATGTTTGCGTGCATCGGGATCGCTTGGAGGGGATTTCGCTTTCGCCTGGTGGGGATTACGATTTTTTGCGTTCGGCGTTTTTGAAGTAGGGTAAGTCAAAAGATTTTACACAGAGGAGAGGGAGGAAAGGCGGAGGAAAATCTGAGAACCGCAGGATTGCCGCAGACGGCGCAGAGACAGACAAGAGAGATGCCTCGCTGCGCTCAGAGGATGTGACTAAATTGCCAAAAGGCGATTTTTTTTATCTAAACTCATTGTTTTCAGCGTAGTTTTTTGCGGAAAAACAAAAAAGTCACAGCCTCTCAGGATGACGATGCTCGTCGCATCGGCTGAGACGCAGACGGCGCAGACAAGTACCAAGACGTAGGAGTGACGAGTTTGGCATCGTGGCAAGTTGGGACGCAGCCCTTCGATTCCGCACTGCGGGATCTCAGGATGAATCGCGCTGTAGCGCGATTCAAAAGCAACGCCCCTACCAAATCAGATTAGGCTTGGAGGGCTTTTTGGATTTCGGAATCGGGGATGGCGCCTTCGCGGACCACGTTCCAGTGGTGGCCGTCCAGGCGGACTATTGTGGAGGCTAGGGTGCCGCCAGTGTCGCCTGCGTCCAGGACGAGGGGTAAGCGGTCGCCTAATTGTTTTACGATTTGATTGGCGGCTGTACAGCTGGGAAAGCCGGAAAGATTTGCGCTGGTTCCGGTGATGGGGCCGCCGACGGCTGCGATGATTGCCGTGGGGACGGCCATGTTCGCCCAGCGCAACGCTACTCGACCGGTATTGCCGGTGACTTTCAGCGGCAAGCGATGGGTGGCTTCGACTACTAGCGTGAGGGCGCCGGGCCAGAATTTGTGCGCGAGGGTCAGAAAGGCGTCGGGAACATCGCGGATTAGCGTGACGGCTTGTTCGATGGAATTCACCAGGATGGGGAGCGCTTTGGTTTCGGGGCGTCCCTTCACGCGAAAAACGGCTTCGATGGCGGCGAGATTGAAGGGGTCAGCGGACAGGGCGTAGAAGGTGTCGGTGGGAACGCCGACGACCTGGCCGCGTTTGATGAAGCCGGCAGCGTAGTCCACCAAGTGTTGTTCCGGAGTTGCAGCTGAAATTTTCAGGACTTCGACGGGCAAGTGATCACTCTCTGCGGGTTACGCCTCAAGTTCGCTTGGCACGCTATCATATCGGCTGCGATGGAAGCAAGGTGGAGGTCGTGGTGTGTACGATTTGGTTTTTGCCCGGATGGCGCTGCTGCCGATCTGCGACATTCCGTGCCCTTCCCACGGGCGATGAGTGGGCGAGGCAAGCCTCGCCTAGAGCGTTTTGTCGACGCTGTTTTCGATTCGACGAAAGCGGCGGCAAGCCGCCGCACTCCAAAATAGGGTCAGTGTCGCTCAATTGGAGATGGCTCGACGGGGCGTGAGGCGTTTGTTAGGCTGAGGATGTGGCGCAACACTTGAGTGAAGAGCTGATTACCAGCCGCGAGAACAAGTGGCTGAAGATATTTCGCGCGGCTTTGCGCGGGACGGGTCCGACGGAGGGCGAGCCGATTAGCGTCGAGGGGCCGAAGCTGGTGGAGGACGCGCTGCGTTCGGGATTGCAGGCCGAGGCGCTGCTAGTGAGCGAGGCGGGCGAGACAGAGTTGGAACGGATTTTGCGCGCGGCGAGTGAGAGTGAGGCGGGGATTCCGCGTTCGCGGGTGATGCGGACTACGGACAAATTGTTTGCTTCGGTCGCGGGGACGGAGACGCCGCAGGGAGTGGCGGCGCTTTTTCGTCAGCCTTTGTGGCAATTTGATGATGTGGTGCGCGGGGCGGCTGCCGCTGACGGGGCCTTACGCGGCGATGCGGCGCTGGTGGTGGTGTTGGCGGCGGTGCAGGATCCGGGGAATATCGGAACGATCGTGCGGTCGGCGGAGGCGTTTGGCGCGACGGGAGTGGTGACTACGCGCGGAAGCGCTGATCCGTGGTCGCCGAAGGCTTTGCGGGCGGCGGCGGGATCGGGATTGCGATTTCCTGTTCTGCGTGGGATGGCGATTCCGGTGCTTTTGGCGCAGTTGAGAGTGGCTGGGGTTAAGATCGTGGCCGCTAGCTCGCATTCTGGCGCTGTGACTGGTGCGGGGGAGGATGCTGCGGCGGATTTGCGCGAGGCTGTGGCGATTTTTATTGGGAACGAAGGTGCTGGGTTGCCGCACGAGATTGAGCATGTGGCGGATGCGCGTATTTCGATTCCGATGAGCGTCGCGGTCGAGTCGTTGAACGCTGGGGTGGCGGCTTCGGTGGTTTTGTACGAGGCAGCGCGGCAGAGGAAAGGCCTTACCACAGATGAACGCTGATAAAAGCTCAGGCAATGACGCCCGAAACGGAAGCGAGAGCGGAATGTTGCCGAACACCAACAAGCCCTGGGAAAAAGAAAAAGCATATCGATGTCCATGCTGCAGGTACAAGACGCTGCATGGCCGAGGGCAGTACGAAATCTGCAAGGTTTGCTTTTGGGAAGACGACGGACAGGACGATCACGATGCGTCCGATGTGCGCGGAGGACCAAATTACGAGCTCAGTTTGACGCGGGCGCGAGAAAACTTTAAGGATTTCAAAGCCTCCAGGCGGTGCTCCTGCGCCAACGTGAGACCGCCGAAGCCCGACGAAATCTAGAATTGACGTTGGACGGTAATTTGACGATGGGATTATTTCAAACTATTCAACCTGAGGAAGATTCGCCGGCGGGGCGGCCGCTGGCGGACCGGATGCGTCCGCAGACTTTGGATGAATTTATTGGGCAGGAAGAATTGCTGGGGCCTGGTAAACCTTTGCGCGTGCAGATTGAGCGCGACGATTTGGGTTCGATGCTCTTGTGGGGGCCTCCGGGGTGCGGCAAGACGACACTGGCGCGAATTATTGCGCGGACTACGAAGTCGGAATTCATTCCTTTCAGCGCGGTCCTTTCCGGGATCAAGGAAATCAAGGAAGTGATGGCCAAAGCGGAGGCCACGCGGCGCTACGGGCGGCGCACGATCGTGTTCGTGGATGAAGTGCACCGGTTCAATCGCGCGCAGCAGGATGCGTTTTTGCCACACGTGGAGGCGGGGAACATTTTATTGATTGGCGCGACTACGGAAAATCCGTCGTTCGAGGTAATTGCGCCGCTGCTTTCGCGGATGAATGTGTATGTGCTGAAGGCGCTGACGCAGGAGCAGATCGTTTCGCTACTGGAACGCGCGCTGGCGGATGACGTCCGCGGCCTGGGAAAATTGAACGTGGCGGCGAACCTGGAGATCTTGCATCGCATCGCGATTCTGGCTAATGGAGATGCGCGGGCGGCTTACAACACTTTGGAAGCGCTGGTGATGGGGACGGAGCCTGGGCCCGAGGCGCGGCGCGTGCTGACGCAAGGGCGGCTGGAGGATGTTCTGCAGCGGAAGTTGCTGCCGTATGACAAGTCGGGCGAAGAACATTTCAATCTGATTTCGGCGCTGCACAAGTCTGTGCGGAATTCGGATGCGGATGCAGCTTTGTACTGGATGGCGCGCATGATCGAATCCGGGGAGGATCCGCTGTACATCGCGCGGCGGCTGGTGCGCATGGCGAGTGAAGATATTGGATTGGCGGAGCCGCACGCCGTGGAAGTTACGATCGCGGCGATGCAGGCGTTTGAATTGTTGGGACCACCGGAGGGGCATTTGGCGCTGGCGCAGGCGGCGGTGTATTTGTCGCTCGCGCCGAAATCGAACGCCGTGTACAAAGCTTATGGCAAAGTGCAGGACGATTTGCAGAGCACCATGGCGGAGCCTGTGCCGCTGCAGATCCGGAATGCGGTGACGGGGTTGATGAAGAATATCGGGTATGGGAAGGGCTATCAATACGCTCACGATTTCGAGGATAAGGTTACGGACATGAGTTGTTTGCCGGAAAGTTTGGCGGGACGGACTTATTACAATCCTACGGATCAGGGATTCGAGGCGCGGATTCGGTTGCGGCTGGAGGAAATTCGGCGGATTCAGAAAAAGCCGGCGGAGAAATGCTAAGTTATTGGCGGAAACGAAATCGCCGGCAAGAGTGTGCCGCGCGCCCGATCAAGGCTGTGTCGCACCTACGGCGCTCCGGATTATCTTTACGATTTTTCCCAGCCCTTCCGGGCTGGGCTAAGTTGTGCCGCGCCTGCGGCGCTGGGGTCAGGGAGTTCATGGAGAAGAGAGCCGGCGAGACAGCTGGATGGAAGCGCGGGTCCGAGAAGGCCAAGGCGGAACTTCAGCGGCTAAAGCCGCTCGGATTCCGCGCGGATTATGTCGTGGCTAAAGCCACGACCCACAAAGATTCCCGCGCCCTTACACACGATCTGACCCCCCGGCCTTTCGGTTCGCCTCTTCAAATCCGAATCCTAAGAACCGGGAAGACGCTCGCGTTAGGAAAGGTAACGGCAAACCAACCGCAACGGCTGCCCGGTTCGGTCAACCTGAACCGGCCGCTACAAAGGCCGCGGCTACGTCGTGCGATAACCGCGAAGTATATTTTCTGGGCCGTGGTGCTGTGCGCGCTAGTTGTGCCGGTGTTGGGGCTGGCGGAAATAAAGCAGGGGGCGGTGTTTGACCAGGACGTGCAGGCGTTTGCGATTTCGCAGGACAATCATGTGGTGTACGCGGTGGAGCGCATGAAGCGGATCAAGAAGCTGATTGTGGAGCACGACGATTTCTGGGTGGGCGATGTTGACGGAAAAAAGCGCAAGATTATTGATGGCGACAAGTTTACGCCGGTGCCCTTCTCTCCTGACGAGGAACCGAGCGATCCGGGTGATTCCAAGCACCCGCCTTTGCCGCATCAGCACAGCTACCAGGTGGACACGCTGACTTGGTCGCCGGACAGCAAGCGGATCGTGGTGAAGATGGATACTTCGGAGCTGGCGCAGCCGCGCGGGAGCATCGTGCAGCAGTTGGATGAGCAGCAGACGGTGCGGCCGAACACGATTTTGTATTTGATGGATGCGGATGGGCGGGAGATTTCGATTTCTGGATCGAAGACCGCGACGCTTTCGGATGCGTTTAATGCGGCGTGGCTGGCGGATGGACAGACTTTGGTGTATCTGTCGAAAACTGACGGCGGGCTGAGCCAGATTAATGCGTTGCGGCCGGCGGATGGAAAGAAGCGAGTGCTTTTTGAAGGGTTCACTTTTGCCGCGGTGGCTTGGGACACGAAGCGCAACCAGGCGTTTGCGGTTGAACAGAATACGCGGCTGGTGGGTGCGCCGAAAATCATGCAATTGGATCTGGTGGCGGAGAGGGTGACGGAATTGGGGTCTGTGGAGGAATACGCGGGATTTTTGACGGTGGCGCCTTCGGCTAAGAAGATCGCCTATTTCAAGGATGGGGATACGCTGGAGGTGCGGGACGTGGTGGGCAAGGCGAAACCGGTGGTGGTGCGCGTGGCGATTGGGGAATTTCAGTGGGCGCGCGACGAACAGCACATATTGCTGAAGCGCGGGCAGCCGCAGCAGTCGAATAATTTGGTCTGGGTGGGAGTTTACAACGGAACGTTCGAGCCGTTTTTTCACGGATTGGAGTTTCATAGTTTTGCGATTGCGCCGGATGGAGAGACGGTGGGGGTGACGGAGCCGGGGAAACGGGCGCTCGTGATGTATCGGTTGCAGTGAGGGGCTGGCGTTTGCGCGCGATTGTTGATCGTGACAGGGTGCCGTGGTTTAGGTCGGGCCCAAGGCACCACAGATGAACGCAGATGAACACAGATAAACGCGATTCGACTGAAACTCGCCGTAGTGCGTCTGATTGACTGCCGACCTAGACGAGCGAAAAGCAGATCCCTGTCTACGTCCCGCGCCGGCCACACGGCGGCGGGACGGAAAAAGCGCGGGACTTCGTTCGGGATGACACGCGATTCTTTGCTGCGGCCGGGCTGGCATCGTAGCAAGCTGGGGCGCAGCAAGCAGCGCCCCTACCACGCCTAGTCGGAATTCCAGCTGCAATCGATGCCGCCCCACATTGCAGGATCGCCGCTACGAAGGCGTTAGCTGCTGGCGGGATCTTTTGTTAGGCGGAGGCGGCGGACGTGTTCTTTTAGGATGCAGGAATTCATTTGGACGAAGAGGCCTGCGCGGCGGGCGCGCTCGGCGGCTTCGGGATCGATTACGCCTTCTTGCATCCAGATGGCGCGGGCGCCGATGCGGATGGCCGAGTCCACGATGTCCGGCACGAATTCGGATCGGCGGAAGATGTTCACGATATCCACTTTTTCGGGAATGTCTTCCAGGCGCGCGTAGCACTTCTCGCCAAGTATTTTGCTTTCCAGCGGATTCACGGGGATGATGCGGTATCCGGCGGATTGTAAATAATCGGCAACACCGTAGCTGGGGCGGAATTTGCGATTGGAGAGGCCGACGATGGCGATGGTGCGGCTGGCCTTTAGAATCTCCATCGTCGGATCGTGAGGCGCGGCCTGCGTGCTTCCGCTTTCGAGCGAGTTTATGGACGAGTCGGATTCGTCGGCGGATTCAGTCATTAAATGTCCCGGGAATCCCCTTCCAGAAATTGGCGGATGGACGGTTGCGATTCGCGCGGCGCAGTGTCTCTTACCAGTGCAAGCGAGTCCAGAAATTTATTGTTTTCTTCGGGGGTGCCGACCGAGACGCGGATGGCGGTGGGCAGGCCCATCCAGCGCATGGGCCGGACGATGACGCCGCGGGTAAGAAGCTCTTCGCTGATGGGTTCGGCGTCGCGTCCGAATTCGACGAGCAGGAAATTCGCGACCGACGGGACGAATTGGATCGCCAGTGATTTCAAGCCTGCCGAGAGTTGTACCTGGCCAGCGCGATTGGATTCGACGGAATGGCGGACGTGTTCTCGGTCGTCGAGGGCTGCCAGGGCAGCCGCTTGCGCGACGCCGGAAGTGTTGAAGGGGCCGCGCAGCTTGTTCATTTCGTCGAGAAGGTCGGCGGGGCCGATGCCGTAGCCGATGCGCAGGCCTGCGAGGCCGTACACTTTGGAAAAAGTGCGGAGGACGATTACGTTGCGGCGGCGCTGGGCTACGGCGATAGAGCGCGAATAATCGGGGCGCTCGACATATTCGAAATAGGCTTCGTCCACGACCACGAGGACGGTTTCCGGAACGCGCGCGAGGAAGGAATCTAGTTCGTCGGCGGTGAACATAGTGCCGGTTGGATTGTTGGGATTCGCGAGATAGACAATTTTGGCTTCGGGCGGGAGATTGCGGGCGATGGAGTCTAGATCGAACGCATAATTTCGCAGCGGAATTTCGAGAAGGCGTGCTCCGGCGGCGCGAATCGCGATGTAGTACAGCGGGAAAGAACCGTGCGAAGTGACACCGCAATCGGCTTGGGTGAGCATGATGCGCGCGGCGAGGTCAATCAATTCGGTGGAGCCTGCGCCGAGAATTATATTTTCGGTGGGGACGCTGTGCTTCTTTGCGAGAGCTTCGCGGACGTAGAAGCCGCTGCCGTCGGGATAGCGATTAGAATCGGCGAGAGCTTTTTGCGCGGCGGCGATAGCGAGGGGCGACGGGCCGAGCGGATTTTCATTGGAAGCGAGTTTGATGGGATGCATTTTCAGTTCGCGTTCAACCTCTTGGATTGGTTTTCCGGGCACGTAGGGAGCCAACGCGCGAATGTGAGGGGGGACGAGATCATGAATGTACTTGGTCATTCGCTGGGGTGGCTCAGCGCCTTCCCTTGGGGCCTGCGAAATTTCCTGGTCTTGGTTTGTGATGGCCCGGGCCGCTACCGCTGCGTTTTGGTGCGCCGGGGCGCGGCTTCATGCCGGCCGGGCCTCCGCCGGGTTTTGTGAATTTGCCTTTCGAACGGCCGAATGCGCCGGGTTCGGAGGGTTTGCGCGATTTCCAGGGGGCGCCGGGTTTGCGGCTGCCTCCTCCTGCTGTCCCACTGCTGCGGAATTTTGAGCCTGGGCCTGCGCTCGGGCGCCCTGCGTGCTGCGATGATTCGGCGCGGCGCCACGGAGCTTCTGATTTTTGTTTGATTGGGCGATCGTAGTCCGAGTCTTGCTCGCGGCGCTGGAAGGTATCGGGGCGGAATTTCTGGAACGGCTTTCCGCCGTGATGTGGTTTTGAGTCGGCGGGGCCTTCCCTTCTGAGCGGCGGGCGCGGTTTCCACGGGCCGCGCGTTTTTTCGCTGTGCGATTTCGAGTCGTGTGATTTTTCGCCGAATGATTTTAAGAATGGCGGTTTTGAAGGGCGTCCGCCTGCGGCTGCTGGGCGCGATTTGAAATCGGGGCGCGCGGGATGGCCTTGGCGCGAATTCTGAAAGCCTTTTTGTGGCGGCGCAGAGAATGGAATTGTTGCGGCCGGCGCCGGCGGCACGGGGCGATCGTGCGGTGCGTTCTTGAAATTCTGATGCGGACGCGGCGTGTAGCTGTCGCGCGGAACGAACGGTTGAGTCGTACGCTTTGCTTCGCCTGGTTTAGGTTTCGGTTGATAGGGGCGGCGTTTGACGAAGGGGCGGCGCGCGCTCGCGGGTGCGAACTGCAGCTTGGGAATGCCTGTTGCAGCACTCGGCGACGCTGCCGACAAAACCGGCTGGGCGCTCGTGAGCATTGCTGGATGTGCTGTTGGACCGATTTGCGCAGCGGCTGGCTGGACCATGCGGCGCAGAGTGTTTACTTCAGCGTCTGAAAGCGGGCGATAAGTTCCCGCGGCGAGCGATTCGAGCGTGAGGTTGCCGATTTTTACGCGCTTGATTTTTTCCACGGGGTGGCCGGTCTGGAACAGGCGGTTGCGCAGCTGGTCGCGGCGAGCTTCGGAGAGTGTGACTTCGTACCACGGAGCGTCTTTGCCTTTGATGCGCGTGATGCGGGCGCCTGTCGATTGCGCTAGGCTTTCGATTTCTTCAAAGGTTAGAAGCGTTTTCAATTTCAGATTGTAGGTTTGCGGCAGGTGATGGGCTTTGAGCATCAGGTTCGCTAGTTCGCCGTCGTTGGTGAGGAAAACGAGGCCGAAGGAGTGATATTCCAGGCGGCCTACGGGAAAGACGCGCTGCGCGACGCCGTGGAGCATATCGGCGAGGGAGCGGCGCCCTTCGGGGTCAATCATGGTGGAGACTACTTCGGGCGGTTTATTCAGCAGCAGATAGACGCGCTCGGTTTCGGGGCGCAGGAGTTTGCCCTGGACTTTGATGTGATCTTTGGATTCGTCGGCTTTGCTGCCAAGTTCGGTGATGGTTTGGCCGTTCACGGTGACTAGGCCGGATTTGATGAGTTCTTCGGCGTGGCGGCGGGAGGCGATGCCGGCGCGCGCAATAATTTTCTGTAGTCGTTCGAGCATGGGAAGGCTGAGCGGCTCCGTGGTGCTTGTATAGCTTAACGGAAAAAGCGTCTCAGCGCGAATGAGGAACCGCAGCAACAGCTGTGTCGCACCTACGGCGCTCCGGATTTTCTTCGCGAGTTTTCCCACCGCTTCCGAGCTGGGCTAGCTTATGCCGCGCCTACGGCACAGGTGCGACGGCTTGCGTCGGATAAAGAGCCGGCGAGACGCCGGCTCGATCGACGGCAACGGCTGTCCGGTCCCGCGTTGCGGGACTTGCCGCTACAGATGCAACACCAACCGCAACGTTAAAGGCGCCCGCGTGAAGGCGGCCGCTACAAAGGCAAATTCAAAGGCGCGCTAGGTTTCCGAGTCGGAGGATTGACTGGCAGAGCCGGCGGAGGCGGCAGCGGCGCGGGATTTGTCGCTGTCTTCGGGCGTCGTATGGGATGTGGCTTCGGATTCGGCAGCGGTAGAGATATCTTGAGCGGCCGCGACTCCGGATTCGCCGACTGCGATTCCGGCTCCGGTGGCGACTTCTACTTCGACAACTTCCGCGTCGACAATTTCTGAGCCGATTGCGGCGGATTCTTCTGGCTCGGCTTCGGCTATGCCTTCGTCGGAACCGAGGGCGGCTTGGGCGAGGGCTTCGAATTCTTTCAGGCTGGGGAGCTCGTCGAGATCGGAAAGGCCGAAGCGCATCATGAATTGTTTGGAAGTGCGATAGAGGATAGGGCGGCCGATGACTTCTTTGCGGCCAGCGGTGGTGATCAGGCGCTTTTCGAGGAGGGTTTTAATTACGCCGCCTACGTGGACGCCGCGGATTTCATTTATTTCGGGAACGGTGACTGGTTGTTTGTAGGCGATGACCGCTAGAGTTTCCAGCGCGGGCATAGTAAGGCGCAGCGGCGGTTGCAGGCTCTTGATAAATTTGCGGACTACGTCGTGATGCTGGGCTTTGGTGTAGAACTTCCAGCCGCCGGCGACTTTGCGGACTTCGATGCCGCGGTCGTCGGTCTGGTAGGCGGCGGTGAGTTGTTCGAGCGCGGCGCGGGCTTCGGGTTTTTCGATGCCGAGGGCTTTGGAGATTTGGTCGAGCGTGGCGGGCTCGTCGGCGGCATAGATGATGGCTTCTAGTGAGGATTGGATTTCTTGTGGCGTCATTTGGTTTTTTGCCTCTTTGCGTTTGTCGGTCGTGCTTACGGCGGGCACGGCATGCCGTGCCCCTACGGCCTAGAAATTGTTTGAATGCAAAACATCTTGCAGCAAAACCACAAATCCGGCCTCAGGGGCTGAAGCCCCAAGGATAGAGCGCGATTTACGTCGGGGCTAAAGCCCCGCCCTTCCCTACTCCGCAATCCGACGGATCGACGTGTCACAGGTATTGCTCCTCGATTTGTGACAGGGCGTCGGGGCCGGCGAAGACTGCATCGAACATTTTGTGTTTGCGCAGGCGGATGTCTTCGAAGAGGTCGGATTGCACTAGCAGGACGGCTTGCATGCGGACCATTTCGAGGACGGCTAGCAGCGCGACGATCATGGCGTTGCGCGTTTCGCAGGTTTCGAAAAATTCGATTAGGGAGACGGGATCGTCGGTGACGATCAGGCGCTGGCGCAGGCGGTCCATCATCTGCGCGATGGAGACGGTATCGTGGCGCAGGCCGAATTGCGGGACTTCCTTGCGGCGTTCGAGAACTTGTTGGAATGTTTTGACGAGATCAACTAGCGAGACGACTAGCTCGCCTTGGACTTCGTCGCCGCCGTAGAGGGACTTATCGGGATGCGACCAGACGTTCGCTTCGACCTGTTGCTTCTGGTAGAGGAGCTGCGCGGCGTTTTTGAATTTTTCGTGTTCTAGTAGGCGGTGGACTAGTTCATCGCGCGGATCTTGTTCTTCGGCGGCCAGGAGCGGGTCCACTGGCAGGAGCATTTTGGATTTGATGTGGATTAGCGTAGCGGCCATGTAGATGAAATCGGCGGAGACGTCTATGTCTAATTTTTCGAGTTGGTGGAGGTAGTCGAGATATTGCTCGGTGATTTTGGCGATAGGGATATTGTGGATGTCCATCTCCTGCTTGCGGATTAGATCGAGCAGGAGATCGAGCGGTCCTTCGTACGATGGTAGATTGATGCGATAGGGTGATGCCATTCTAAGAGTTATGCTCCTGTGGAACGGGCTTCAGCCCGTTCGCACTTCATTGCACTGGACGCGGATTGACGGGTGTGATGTTGAACTTGCCGCCGGAGTTATTAACCGACACAAGGTCGCCCGCTTCGATCCGCAGCATGCCCGCAAGCCAGTCTTTGATTTCAATAACCAGGAACCCGCCCTTTACTTCTGAAATTCCGCGAGAACATTCAACGAACTCATCACCACCGGCCGCGAGCGAAATCCGCTAGACGAGGATTCCGTCCACTTTCTCTACGGGTCCTTGAAGTGATGCAGGTTCATCCATCGGTGTAAGGTTTACGTCCCCTGCTCGCGCGCTTCGTCCCATTGGAAGATCGCGTTGCGGACGCGGTTCATGGTTTTGCGCGCGACCTTCTGGGCTTGCTTCGAACCGGTGTCGAGGATATCCCAAACTTGCTGTGGATTGGCCTCAAATTGTTTGCGGCGTGCCTGGATAGGCTCGATCCACTTCACCAGGCCTTCGGCCATTTCTTTTTTGCAGTCCACGCAGCCGATGGCGGCGGAGCGGCAGTCGCGGTCAATGCGGGCTACCGTGTCGGGCGGCGAAAATAATTTGTGATAGGCGAAGACCGGGCAGATTTCCGGGCGGCCGGGGTCGGTGCGGCGGACGCGTTGGGGGTCGGTGAGCATGTGCTTCAAGACCTTGTTACGAATCTCCTCAGGCGAGTCGGTAAGCCATATTGCATTGCCGTACGATTTCGCCATGCGGCGGCCGTCGAGACCGGGAAGGCGGGGGGTTTCGGTGGGGATGTAGGCTGGCTCGCGCAGTATGGAATTCATCTTGAAGTATTTCGCGAATTCGCCGACTTCGCGCACGAAGTTATCCCAGCCAATTTGGGAAGCCCTCCACTTGAATGCCCACGGGTTCTTCGCGAGCGTTTCCTCGGCAGGAAGGGCCGCGTCCACCAGCGAAGGAGGAAGCTCCACTAATTGTTTTAGCTTTTTCAGAGCGTCGTGATACCCAGCCAAATCCTTTTTCACTTCAAATCCGAAATGCGTGTTGAATCTGCGCACAACTTCGCGAGTTAGTTCGACGTGCGGAGCTTGATCTTCGCCGACTGGAACGAGCAAGTCTTGTTTCGGCTCGCCGTACATTACGATGTCGGCGGATTGGAGGAGGGGGTAGCCCAGGAAGCCGTAGGTGCCCAGGTCGCGGCCTCTCAGGTTTTCAATTTGTTCTTTGTAGGTGGGGACGCGCTCTAGCCAACTTAGCGGGGTGGTCATGGAGAGGAGGACGTGGAGTTCGGCGTGTTCGAGAACTTGGGATTGCACGAAGAGGGTGGATTTTTCTGGGTCGAGGCCTACGGCCAGCCAGTCCATGGCAACTTGCAGGGTGTTTTCGGCGATGGAGGAGGTGTCTTCGTAGTGCGTGGTTAGGGCGTGCCAGTCGGCTACGAAGAAGTAGCAATCGTATTCTTGCTGGAGTTTTAGCCAGTTGGAGAGGGCGCCGAAGAAATGGCCCAGGTGGAGGCGGCCGGTGGGGCGCATGCCGCTGAGGACTCGTTTCGGTTTCGTCATGCTTTCGCGGTTCCGATGCGAAGGCGGTTGCCGTCCGGGTCGCGCAGCTCGATTTCGTGCGCCCAGGGCTTCTCGCCGACTTTCACTTGAAAATCTTTGGCGATTGGTAAGACGTCCTGAACCCACAGATAGACGAGGGTGTCCGGACGCGCGTCTCCTTTATGTTCGGAAAGAAACATGCGCACCGCGCCTCGGGCGATGGAAACGAAGGCGGGAAGGTGCGGCTCGAAGCGGTGTTCCCATTCTTTTTGGAAGCCGAGGCGTTGGTACCACGCCGCGGAGTTCGCGGCATCGGCGACGTGCAGGATGGGGATGACTTGTTCGTTCATTGGTTCAAGCTCCTAGGAATTCTGCGTGACGAAGATGCCACCTGGTCAACGGCGCCCGCCTGAGGGCGGCCGATACAAATTCAAAGGCAACAGCGAAGGCTGGCGGTCTGAAGACCGCCGCTACAAGGTCAAAGGCGATCGCAACACCTGTGCTCCAGCAGCTGAAGCCGCACTCGCTTGGCCGCGATCATGTCGTGGCTAAAGCCACGACCTCCAAAGATTCGACCCGCCGCTACGAATTCAAAACCGACATTTCCGCTCAGTGGCGCAGCAGATCGCGAGCTATTACCAGGCGCTGCATTTCGCTGGTGCCTTCGTAGATTGTCAGGACGCGGGCGTCGCGATAGTAGCGCTCGACATCCGTTTCGCGCGAATAGCCGCTGCTGCCGTGGACTTGGACGGCCTTGTAGGCTACGCGGTTAGCCATTTCGCTTGCGTAGAGTTTGGCGCGAGAGGCGTGCGAGCCGCGCGGGCGGCTTGCGGTATCGCGGCCTTCGGCCCGGCTTGATTGTGTAGCGCCCACTTCCCTGCCTCGTGTCTCTTTGTCGCGCAATTCTTTATCTCGTTGCCACGCTGCGAAGTGCGTTAGGGCGCGGGCGGCGGAGACTTCTGTTTCCATGTCGGCCAGCATCCATTGGATGGCTTGATATTCGGCGATCGGGTGGCCGAAGGTTTTTCTTTGCTTGGCGTAGCGCGTTGCGGCTTCTAGCGCCCCTTGGCCTACGCCCACGGATTGGGCTGCGATGCCGATGCGGCCGCCATCGAGCGATTCCAGAGCGATTCTTAGGCCTTGGCCCTCTTCGCCCAAGCGATTTTCGGCTGGGACGCTGCAATCTTGCAGCGAAATTTCCGCGGAGCGCGAAAGGCGCAGGCCCATTTTATCTTCGTAGCGGCTAATGCGGAAGCCAGGAAAATCGGGCTCGACCAAAAAGGCGGTGACGCCGCGGCTGCCTGCGGCGGGATTGGTTTTCGCGAAGACGATGTAGAGGCCGGAGACGCCGCCGTTGGTGACCCAGGCTTTCGTGCCGTTCAAGATGTAGTGTTCGCCATCGCGGACGGCGCGGGTTTGGACACCGGCGGCGTCGGAACCGGCTTGCGGTTCGGTGAGGCAGAAGGCGCCGAGAATTTCGCCACGGGCGAGGCGGGGGAGATATTTTTTCTTTTGTTGATCGGTGCCGGATTTCCAGAGCGGGACGGCGACGACCGAATTCGTGACGCTTAGGGCTACGGCGGTGGAGGCGTCCACGCGGGCTACCTCTTCCAGCATCAGAGCGTAGCTGACGGTGTCTGTGCCGGCGCCGCCCCATTCTTCGGGTACTAACATACCGCAGCAGCCTAGGTCGCCTAGTTTTTTGAGTTGGTCGGCGGGAAATTTTTCGGCGCGCTCGTATTCACGGAGGATCGGACGCATTTCCGTTTCCATGAATTGGCGGACGGTGTCGCGGATGAGAATTTGGTCGCTGCTGAGTGAAAAATCCATCGAGAAGTGTACGAGCGATGCTAGCACACTGCGGAGGGCAAAGGCACCACTGATGATGGTGGATAAACACTGACATACGCAGTGCTGAACGCGAGCGAAGTGAAAGGCGAAGAGAGATCCTTCGTCGCTTAGCTCCTCAGGATGAGCGGCGCGCGGATTTTCGAGGGCGCCGGTTATTCGACGTCGTTTTTCTTTTGGAGTTCGGGAGGTTTTAGGCGCTCGCTTAGTTTTGATTTTTTGCCGGCTTTTACTTCGACCGTCTGGGTTTTTGTTATCAGGCCTTTAGATTCGAAGACTACGGTGTAGTGGCCGGGCTTCAGGTCATCGAAGCTGTAGGCGCCGGTGCCGTCGGTGGAACCGTTAGTGGCTTCTTTGGTGCCGAGATTGGTCAGGGTGACTTGCGCGCCGGCTAGCGGAGCGCCTTGATGATCGGAGACGTTGCCGGAGATGGAGCCGGTGTCGGATTGGGCGTGCGCGCGTGCTGGCGGTGGGGCGGTTGCTTGCGCTGGTGCGGCTGGCGCGACAATTAAGAAAGAAATCGCGATGATGCAGGTTGCTATTGGTGTGAGACCGAGAAAGCGTTTATTGCGTGGCATGGTGCCCCCTGAAAAATTAGGATGCTGCGGTGGAGTCGTCCGGGTTGCTTCGAAACTATTGAAATCCATCCATAAACATCCATCCTCAATGGAAACTCAAGGCTTCAGGGGCTAAAGCCCCTTTCGTCCGCGTGACGTTACGGCGGGGCTGAAGCCCCGCCCTTCCGTCCAACCATTTTCCGCGTGGCTGAGGCCCAGCGCTTCCGTGCAGCAATGTGTCGGGTTGCTTCGAGACATTTAGAGTTTCAGAAGCTCGCGCAGCCGTTTGGTTTGGGCGCGCGAGACGGGAATTTCGCTGGCGCGCTTGTCGTTCATTTTCAGCATGTAGCTGGACTTGAACCAGGGGACGACTTCCTTGATGTGATTGATGTTGACGAGGTAAGAGCGGTGCGCGCGCCAGAAGCGATCGGCGTCGAGAGAGGCAGAAAGCTCCTCGATAGTGCGGTAGTTGGAGACGCCTTCGAAATCGCGGGTGAAAATTGTGATGGTGCCGTCCTGGATCGAGGAATAGATCATGTCGTCGGCGTCTACCAGGAACATACGTTCTTGGGCTTTTACCAGGAGCTTTACGGGTTGCGCGGATTTGGCGGACGCGGCGGAAGGCAGTGTGAGCTGGCCCATTAAGGTTTCGAGGCGTTCTACGGGCGAGGTGTGGGCGTCCACCATTTTCTTGGCGCGTTGCAGGGCTTTGGCGATGCGGGCTTTGTCGAACGGCTTGAGGACGTAATCTACCGCGTTCACGTCGAAAGCTTGAATGGCGTAGTTGTCGAAGGCGGTGGCGAAGACGATTTGCGGGACGCGGAGCTTGCGTTCGAGAAGCTTTTTGATTACGCCGAAACCGTCGAGGCCGGGCATCTGGACGTCCAGGAAGACCAGGTCGGGCTCGTGTTCTTTGATCAGGGTGACCGCTTCGAGGCCGTTCTTGCCCAGGGCTACTACGTTTACCTCTGGAAAGCCCTTCAGTAAGTAGAGGAGTTCGTCGCGGGCTGGGCGCTCGTCGTCGACGATGACTGTGTTTATGGGCATGGGGTTTGTTTGCCGGAAGCAGTATATGCAACGGGGATACGGGCGGCAAGAAATCAGGCGAGGTGGCGCGGACGCTGAATCGAGTGTACCTCAGAGACGCAAAGGGAGCAGAGAAAGACAGAAAATTTAACACAGAGAAGACGGAGGAAAATCGGAGGGCCCAGAGACGGCAACGGCAAGCTCTTGCAGGCCGAAGCTGCGTTAGTATGTTTGTCGAGTTTGGAGTTACAGGAGCGATTGTGGCGAAGAAAAATGCTACTGCGAAGGTGTTGAGCAGCGAGTTGGTTTTGCATACGCGGGTGTTTGATGTGCAGCGCGAGAAAGTGATCGAGCCGAGCGGGGTGGAGGCTACGCGGGACATTATTGTGCATCCGGGATCAGTGGTGGTTCTGCCGGTATTGCCTGACGGAGGCATTGTGCTGATCCGGCAGTACCGGCACAGCGTGCGGCAGTATTTGTGGGAGTTGGTGGCGGGGCGCCGGGACGGGAATGAGAGTTTTGTGGCGGGGGCGCGACGGGAGCTGCGGGAAGAGACGGGATACACGGCGGGGAGGATGCAGCAGTTGCTTGACCTTTTTCCTAGTCCAGGGTTTTTGCGGGAAAACATGGTGATTTTCTTGGCTGCTGGATTGAAGAAAGGTGCGGCGAATCCGGAGCCGGACGAGAAGATCACACAGATGATTGTGACGTTGCGTGAAGCGGAGAAGTGGATACGGAGCGGGAAAATTCGCGATGGGAAGACGGTGGCGGGGATTTTGTATTATGCGAAATATTTTGCGAAGAAGAAATGAGTGGACTGTGGTGTGAATCAAACCAGGCAAGCCTCGCCTAGGTCGTTCTGTGGCTGGGCACCGATCTTCGACGAAAGCGGCGGCAAGCCGCCGCACTCCAAAATGGGCTTGGCGGCGCTCGGTTGGAGACGACCGACAACGGCGCTCGGGCCGGCCGTGAGGAATGCCAATCGGGAGATTGGCGTTCGCGGGCGTGGGCTGTACTTCCGTTCAATGGGTGATTGAGCACCCCAGATTGGTTGTAAACCTTCAGTTCCCTTCCTTGCTGCTAGGCTGGGATTTCGGCGTTTATTGGTGCGGTATCGCGGCATAGGAGCATGGCTTATGGCTGATTCGAAACTGTTGGGAAAACTTTACAAGATATTGAGTTGGAGCAGTTTGGCGGCTTTGATTTTGACGGTTGTGCTGGTGTTGCACAAATCGCCGGCGCCGAATATTCCGTTTGATCCTGGTGCGGCGGCGCGCGCCGAGCAGAAGTTCGCGGCGGCGGATCAGGCTAAGGCTTCGGGGCAACCGGGGCAGGTGGCCTTGGACCGCAGCGAATTGAATTCGTATCTGGCGCAGAGTTTGCAGACGGAAGCCGCGGCTCCTGGTGGGACTTCGACCGGAGTTTCTGGCGGTGGTTCGGGCGCCGCGCCTGTTGTGCCGGCGGCGGATGGCGGCGGAAATGCGGCGAATGATCCTGGCGCGGCTTTGGCGGCTGGGGATCCGCAGTCGCTCGCGGATGTGCAGTCTTCGGTGAAGGATGTGAAGGTGGATATGGTGGGCGATCTGGTGAAGGCATATGTGATTTTTGATTTTCATGGGAAGGATATTTCGTTGGAATTGGACGGGCATTTGAGCGCGGAGAACGGGATGCTGAAATTTGAGCCGGTGGGCGGGAAATTGGGGTCGTTGCCTCTGCCGCAGTCCACTTTGAATGCGGCGGTGGAGAAAATGATGGCTTCGCCGGAGAATCGGGATAAGTTGCGTTTGCCGGTGGATATTAGCGATATCAAGATTGTGGATGGGCAGGCGGTGATTCAGTACAAGCAGTAATGAGTGGGTTAGGGAAAGTCAAAAGACTTAACACAGAGTGCAGTGGAACCGCGGAGGAAAATCTGAGACGGCAACGGCGTTTCACCGCACAGACGCTGCGTACGCAGAGAAAATCAAAGACGAGAGAGAGCCTTCGCTGCCTCTCAGGATGACGGCGCGCGCTTTGCAACTGTGACGCGATTTAAAACGCCAATCGGGAGATTGGCGTTCCCAAGGGGTGGCGCTCTCGGCCGACTGGCGCTATAGATTTGTGCGATCGTGGATGGCGCGGGCTGTGGCTTGGGCTTGGACGGCTACTTGGGGTGACATGCCATTAGCGCCGCGGACGAACGCGTTTACGTAGGGTAAATCTTCTCGGCGGCCGGTGAGGAACAGAGCGCGCAGGGCTTCCCAAGCCATGCTTTCGTTGGGGGCTAGGGCCAGGATCGGTTGGCCGGCGGAGACCGTGGCGCCGTCTTTCACCAGCCAGTGATCTACCGTTCCGGGTACGTTCGCGCGAACCTCGTCGCTCTTGGCTGCAGCCTTTCCTGCTGCACCACTCTTCCCCGCTGCGTCAGCACTTCCTGTCAGTTCGATGTGAGCTACCAGCGTGCCGGGATTTACGATGTCTCCGGGCCTCAGGCGCGTTGCTAGCACGCCTGATTGCGGGGCGCTCATCACGTAGGGTTGGAGCATGGATACGATCTGGACGTGGCCGGAATCGTCTTGAAAGCGGACGAGCGAGAGCGCGGCGTTGCGTTGGACCATGGGGTTGGGATCGTTCAGCATCGGTAACAGGGCTTGGTGAAATTCCGGCGCGGTGTTGTCCTGGCCCATTACCCAGGCGTCGGTGACGCGGATTTCGTCGATCGGATCTTTCGAGAGTGCGACCATTTGCGGATACCACTTGCGTACGGAAGTGTCGCCGCGTTCGATGCGAGTTTCGAACTGCGAGAGGACGTGCTGGATTTCGCGCGGGTGGGAACGGTCGGCGAGAGCTTTCGCGATTTGCGCGTCGGTGATGGGGCGGCCGAACCAGGTGGCGTTCCAGAACAAGAACGGCATCACTACGAAGGAGAGCGTGAGGACTACGATGCCTAGCGCCCAGCGTCCACCGAACGATTTCGTCGGCTTGGCTGCGTCGTCCATGGGAGCGGAAGTTAGAGCAGATGAATTCATTTGTTGCTGTTGCGCGCGGGCCGAACAGAGGTGTAAATCATTTTGTGGGCGGCTCGCCCGGGGTTGATGAAGGCGTGGCTGGCGCGGGTTTCGGCGTCGGCGCGGCTTGCGTTGCGGCTGGAGCGTTTACCGCGGCTGCAGGAGCTGCGGGAGGTTTTGGCGGTGCCGCAGTTGCAGCAGGAGTAGCGGCAGTTGCTGCAGGCTTCGCGGGCGGTGCTGCTGCTTTCGCTGGAGCCGTTGTTGCGGGCGCGGGCTTCAGGAACGGAATCAGGCCGGCTTGCCAGAGCATGTGGGCGAACATAAGGCTGAAAATGCCGCCGATCATCAACGCGATTAGGAGCAGCATGATGCCGTCAATGCCGCTGGTTATCAGGCCGCTGGTGATGTCCCAGACGATTCCCCAAAGGCAGATCAGGATTGCCGCGCTACAGAGTGCACCGATTTCGATGCGGTGCGCTTTGGACGTCATGACCACGCCTCCTGTTGTGGCCGCGGCGGTCATCGGGAGACTTTGTCCAGAATCATCCAGCCGAGGAGCAGCGGAATATGCGCGACGGTGGCGTGCATCAGCCACTTCGCGCGAAGGTTGGTGCGCAGGCGACTCGCCCAGTAGGAGATCAGCAATAGCAGTAGTCCCAGGATGAGAGCGCCGTAGAAATAATTGATGCCTGCCATGCCGAGGACGGCGGGCAGCAGACTCACCGGAATCAAGATCGCGGCGGTGGCGATGATCAAGCGGAAGGTGCGGTCGCCGGAGCGGTCAACCACGGGGAGCATCAGGATGCCGGCGCGGCCGTAGTCTTCGCGGTACATCCAGGCGATGGCCATGAAGTGCGGGAACTGCCAGAAAAATAAAATCGCGAAGAGAATCCAGGCGCCGGCTGCTAGCGAGCCGCTGGCAGCGGCCCAGCCGATCAACGGCGGCAGCGCGCCAGGAATGGCGCCTACAGCGGTGGCGAGCGTGGTGCGCGTCTTCAGCGGAGTGTACGCGCCGAGATAGGAGACGCTGGTGGCGAGGGCTATAAATGCCGCAAGGCCGTTTACTGCGAGCGCGAGCCAGATGGTGCCGGCGATTATGGTGGCGACGCCAAAGAGCAGAGCTTCTTTTGGCTGCAAGATTCCCAAAGGCAGCGGGCGCGA
>Ga0210393_10000263_pt1 | contig 47755 bp, 60 predicted proteins | sample IncBWC27OmetaG_FD_160068 | JGI IMG/M metagenome (GOLD analysis project Ga0210393, IMG submission 160068) | Forest soil microbial communities from Barre Woods Harvard Forest LTER site, Petersham, Massachusetts, United States - Inc-BW-C-27-O ... | reverse complement strand
AGCAGCCGGATCAGCAGCAGCAGCAGCAGCATAAGCATAAGCATCATAAGCAGCATAAGCAGCAGCAGCAGCAGCATCAGCAGCAGCAGCAGCAGCAGCAGCAGCAGCAGCAGCATCAGCAGCATCAGCAGCATCAGCAGCATCAGCAGCAGCAGCATCACGTCGTAGCTTTAGCCAGTCGATGACCTCGGTTGAGCCGTCGACGACCTTCTGGTAGGCATCAGCGACATCTTGAATCGACTTCCGAGTAGCCTCAGACTTCGCGTATTGCAAGACGCCACACTGAGGATCAGTCAGCAGCCAGATCGCGAACCGCGGCCATACCTTTGAGAGGTCAGCCCCTGGCTTGATCGCCTTCAGGAAGTTCTCGGGCCACATCTGCGCCAGGCCATTGTCCAGTGACTCGAAGATGGTATCCTCGAGCTCTGCGAGGATCCTCGGGATGCCGAGCTCCGTCTCGTAGGCCCCGTGATTCGACCCATGGATCGTGCAACCCACGGCGCAACCCTTGCCGTCTTCCCAGTATTTTCCGTGGATCAGCTCATCCGCCTTGCGGTGGGCGCGAACGCGGTTGAGGTACTTTGCCTTGATCTTGGGGTCAGAGTGGAAAGCAAGCATCGTCATAGTATCCTCCTCAGTCTCATCTCCTGGAGCTTTACCTCAGCCTCGAGGGTCTCAAATCTAGTGATAAATTCGCTGAGGTTTATAACCTCGGCCTCTTGGATGTCCTTCAAAATGCTGCCTGATAAAAAAGCAAGATCGCACTGAAGGCTTTGCAGGCGGTCCCACAGCGCCCTGCGCAGGAAGTTAGGCATTGCCCACCCCCTGGTGGAACACGATGCGCACCCGACCGCTGCGTGCGCCTGAATGATTCCGCACTTTGTTGCCCGTCCAGCGGTTTACGCTCCGGACGATGCGCTGCTGGTGTTCTTCCTCGGTCATCTCTTGCTTTTGTTTTGGGACATAGGTCTCGGGAGCCTTCCCGTTGACGGTGATGTGGATCATGGTGGTCTCCTTGTAGCCGCTCTGGCCTTGGAACCAGCGGAATCCTTTGGATTCCGGGGCATTAGCACTCTTTCAAAGAAGAGTGCTCCTCTGCTAACTTTGCTCGATTTTTCTCGATATATCGGGCGGCATGAGTCAGGATGGTGAAACCTTCTTGGTGCTGGCAATCTTCATTACAAGGCTCATCGACCAGCTCATCTCTTTTCTGCTTCAGCAGAAAATAAGCTTCGATGCGGGCATCGATGACATCTTTGAAAGTGAGAATGCTCCCGGTCACGAAGATTCCGCCGCAAGAAGCATGAGAACAGCCGGCGGATGCGAAGGATTGTTCTTTGCCGCAGCGGTTGCAGTGGACGGTTTCTTCCATCATGGCTATGTCGCTGAGAGCTTCTTTTTCGTCGTCCAGCACGTCGAACATAAACTGTTGAGTTTTCATCTTGTCTCCTTTTCAATCTCGGCGTCTCTGGAACGCCGTATGTTTCGTGCTGAAATAAGTATACTGCAAGACCTGATCCATGTACACAAAAATATTTATTTATTTTCGGGGGGCCGAAAGTGACCACTGGTCATGTTCCTCGGTAACTATCTGGTTAACGGCGGAACGGACCTCCCAGTAAGACGCCGTGAACACCAGCCACTTGTCCCCGAGCCGTGAAGCGTGGCACAGGCACATAATTGCTCGTGCTTGTGTAAGGCCATTCCGCCGGGTGATCACGAACTCGCGGGCTGGGCGGCCGCACTTCAGGTGAACCTCTCGGGGAGTGCCCTCCGCGGTGACGAGTTTCCGAGTCTTTATTACAACCTCGCACCTCATTCTTCCACCCCGAAGATGGAGGCCATGGCGCCGCCGTCGGGCCAGCGCTTAATTTGCGCCTTGCCGATAATCTTATTTTCAACGTCCAGTATATCTCGCGTCCACGTCAGGGCTGATAGAGGTATGTGCGGTTGCCAGGCCAATTTCTCCAATTCGGCAGCAAAAAAAGCCATGCCTGGAGTGTTGACTACCACGATCTCGCTGGCGAAGCTGTACACACGGAACGGGAACGTGCGCACCGCGGCGGAGGCAGCCACACCGCCGATGAGACTAGATAGAAAAGCACGCCGGTTCACTGGAACGCCGCCCAGGTCTTATTCAGCCCGAAGTTCAGCCACCGCCGGTAGCCATGGTCCAGCGCCTCGGCCATGGCGGCCTCCTTGGTCCACTTGCAAGCGCGCACCCGCCACGCGGCGATGGCCAGCCCCGTGCGGTCCTCGCCGTGCTCGCAGTGCACCAGCACCTTGCCCCACGTGGCTGCCGTCTCGATCTTCTTTATGATCAAGTCCAGCTTCGCCTGCGAGATGCCAGTAAAGTAGATCTGCGAGAACGTGATGGGCTCGGAAAGCACCCATACAGGGCTCAACTCGCGCTGCTCCTTGATGTCCTCTGCCAGACCCTCCAGGCTGATCACGCGCGCGAACAGCTCGCGTATTCCGATATAAGGCGGCTGAGGTCGCGGACCCCGATAAACGTTCCCTTCAACTTGTTGGATCATTTTATCCTCTGCGCAATCACTGACTTGTCCAGTAGTCTTTTCTCAAGTTCGGCAACCAGCTTCAATCTTTGTTCCTTGAGTCTCAGAAGATTACCCTCGAGTTGATTAAGAAAAAGGCAAGCCGCGCAACCCTCAATGAAGGTGGTTGCGTGGCTTGCGCACCGAACCTCGAGCTCGCCGAGAACTTTCACATCGCTGGCGCGTCGAAGGAAGTATCGGCCTCAACCACCGGCGACTCCTGGTCTACAATGATCGTCTTGCTGCTGATCGACTCATACAGCTGCCGGGCGTATTTGAAGTCGTCCGCCGAGCAGTTCTGCACCATGCGCTGCGTGTAGGTGTAGAAGTTGTTGCCGCCGCGCACGGCCGGCGTCGACTTCAACTCGTAGATCGCGCTGAAGAGAGGCGCGTTCCGCATCTTCGCGATGGCGGACCACTGCTTGGACACTGGGATTGCCGTCGACTTCATGCTGACTGCGGCAACATCCCCCGACGGCAGGATCAGGCAGACGCGGTTGTGGATCTCGAAGCAGCTTGGATGCTCACCGTCCGTAAACTTGCTGTGCGGGCACTGCGCGCAGGTGGCAGAGTAGTGGCCGCCGTCAATGCCATTCAGGCTCTGACAGTCGATGCCCCCGCCGTCGTCAAGCGGAAAAAACTTCAAACGGGTCTTAAAGAACCGAATTGGGATCACCCGGATGCGGTCCCCATAAATTTCTTTGGTGGTGGTATTGAAAAAGATCCCCTCGTCCAGGCCCTCGATGTACTTGGGGTCGTTCTTCTTGCGCTCTGGCGTTCCCGACTGACAGAGCCCGACGCGTGGCATGGCAACGTCCTGTTGAGAAACGTCCTCCATGCCGCTTTGATCGCCGACTGGGATGTAGTCGGGCAGTTGTTCTTTCTTGGTAAGGCCTGTGGGCGGCGCGACAACGAGACCATCTTCTTTCTTTGGCATATTTTCTCCTTAACACTAAGCGGCGGTTAATTTCCTTTTCTTGTCTTGACAAGCTGTTTGATAAACACGTTTAACCCTGGGGGAATCGTCTCCCCTTGTTCGATCCTTGACTTTGTGAGGGCGGCACAGGTCTGGTAATTAACGCTGAAAAAGCTTTCTCCGTCTTCCTGAGTTCTTAACCAGGTGTGGAAGTCCTCGCGGTTCTCCACCTTCACGTAAACGTCCGACTGCTGGTAAACACAGCGGCCATCCTTAAGGTTGAAAGACGTGATTCCCTCGTCCTCCAGCAGATCGTTGAGGAGCTGCATGACCGCCTCGAGCTTCACGTTCAGGTCGTAGGTCTGTTCCTCAAGGGCATCCTTCTCCTCCTTGAACTGGACAAGGGTCTCAGCCAGCTGGACCTTATTCAACTCGGTGAGAAGTGCCTTGATGGCCTCCACTTTTTCCTGGTACAGAGGCTCTTGGGCGAACTTAGAGAACTGCTTTTTTTGTTCTTTCGTGACGGGGCTCATTTATCCTCATTCCACTCTTCGAACTTTGTAAACTTTTCAATGGCCCGAACCCTTACTTTCGCGCAGGCTAGGGTATGGTCGTAGTGCGCTGTAATGAAGAAAATCGCCGCCTGCAAGTCGCCGAGCTCCTCAAGCAGACGCTGTGGCAGGTTCGAGCCGTCCCAGTGCTCCTCGGCCCCGCTTGCGCCAATGATCTTGCCGGCAACCTGGATTACCTCTCCACACTCCTCGATTAGCTTAGAGAGGCCATTCCACTTGTCTGCTCCGATTGAATATGGGCCATTCATAAGTATTTCTCTTTAATATCTCTGAGCCAGAAGATTTGTTTCCTGCTCACAAAGTCGGCCTCGGCCATCCGCTCCACGAAGCTCGCCTCGGTTGGGTTCAGCTGCTCCATCCGGTCCTCAAGCATCCCGACGATGGCACGAGCCTCATTCACTCGGCTATTATTATCTCCGCCAGTTTCTTGACCAAGCTTCATAAGTTCACTCCGCTAAAATTGCTGACTCCCACTTCGCCGAGCTCCAGCTCAGCAGGTCTTCCTTTCGCTGCAATGCCTCCAAGACGACGCCGTCAACCGTCTTCTCGCCATTTGGCCCGGTAGCGATCAAATCGGTATAGAGGATGTGCGGCCCCCTCGCCGAGGGCCGGTGGCAGCGATCCTCGGACTGCATCCGAGCCAGCAGCGAGTAGTCCGAGGAGTAGTAAAACACCTGGTTAAAGCTGGTCAGCGTCAATCCGAAGCCGCCCGCATGTTGATTGCCAAGCAAAATCGCGGCCCCTGACCCAGTCTCCCCCTCAACCTTTGCGGCGTGCCGCTCCATCGAGCCCTGGCCGCCGATAATGGTAAACACAGGCACTGGGAACCGAGCCATAATTTCTTTTTGAAGTCGTGCCACGTCCAACCTGAACCTGCACCATATGAGGCATCTGAACGACGAATCAGCCTCAAGTCGTTCAGAAAGCCAGTTAAGCGTGCACCTCAGTTTCTCGTCGCTGCATACTTCTGTTCTTGCCTCTCCTGACGTTGAGGCAACCGGCATCTCCATCCCATACAACTGAAACTCCTCAGGGTCCACTTCTTTAAGACCCCCCAAGAAACCTGAAGTCAGCTGTGATAATCTTATTATCCGCACCGGCGCGTGGCTCGTGGCGCTTAACCCAGAATGAAGCCAAGCTGCCAGGTCGTCTCGCATCTGCTTGTACCGCAGCCACGATTCCGACGAAAGCGGCACTGTCAGGTGCGTGTACAGCTTCGGCGGCAAGTCCAGCAGCTCGGACTTCAGCCGTCTTATCACGTATGGTTTCGTTCTGCGAAAGTAGTCAGTCTCGTTCTTATACTTCACCACCTGTCGTCGTTGAAAGCCGCCCAGCACGCAGTACCTCGCCCGGAAGTGGTAGAAGCTGTCGCAGCCCAGGATCCTTTGGTCCACCAGGCGGAACTGGCTGTATGTCTCTTCTAGTCTGCCCCCATGCGGCGTACCGTTCAGCGCGTATCTGCGATCGCACTCGTGACTCAGCTCCAACAGACTCTTTGTCTGCACCGCCTTCGGACTTTTCAGGAAGATGCTCTCGTCCATTACCAACATGGCTCTCGTTTGGCGGGTTGCCTCGATCAAGATTCGAAGTGCCGATGACTGACGAAGAAATTCGTAAGAAACCACAATCCAATTCAAAAGTCCCGAGTCAAGCCGAATTCGCTTCGACCCACCATGGTATCGGTGCACCAGCGACAACTGCCAGGCGTGCTTCTGGATCTCCCCAAGCTCTTTGCTGTGCCAGACTGAGGTGCACTGCGCCGGTGCCGCCACGATCACCGTCCTGATCAGCCCAGCCTCGTACAGGGCGCAGGCGGCATGCACAACAGAGGCCGATTTCCCACTTCCCATCTCTGAGAAGTTCAGCAGAAACGGCTGCTGAAACATTCGCTCAGCATCCAGCACTTGGTGCGGGAATGGTGGTATCGTGGCTTTGGAGAGGTCAATCACTTCAGTCTCCACAACTCCGCCACCGGCACCTTCACCATCTCAGCGAGTCTTAACGCGTTCTCAAGCTTCACCGTGCAGCCTCGCAAAATTGCGGCCATGGTGATCGGCGTCAATCCCATGGCCCTCGCGACCTTTGCTGGGTCATACTCGTCGCCAAGCTGCTCTTTTAACACGTCCTCGAGCTTACAGATGAAGATGACGGGAGGATAGCTTGGGTTCACTCTCTTCAGGCGTTCTTTCAGGTTCATAGATTTAATCCTAATACTATTGAGATGGTGTTGTAAACAAAAATTTATTTTGCTTCCTTCTCCCAAATCTGGATTGCCATGGCCGTCAGGAAAATCACCCAAAATCGCCAGGTGGTTGCATATAGGCCGCATAAACAAAGCATAGTTCCCATAAGGCCACCCTGGATTCCGTGGCGCCAGTTGGGGCTCACCTCCAACCTCTTTTCTCGTTTGCAGCACAAATCAAGCCGCAAAGAAGACAAAATAAAGCGCTGAGTTCGTATCCCCAAAACAGCTCTACTAAAGCCAACAAGATACAAAGAATAAGACCGATCACTGCCTCACCTCCCCGCGGCTAATGGTCGCCCCATAGGTGTGGCCGCCGATTGCCGCCAACTCCAGTGCCCGCGCCCATCGAACCTTACCTTGCCGCCTTAACCTTCGTTCCAGCAAGATCGTACCTGCGGCCTGCAACGCATTCGCCGAGATTAAAGTAGCGCGGTCGTGCACAAATGGCCTCGCCGCCGGATCAAACTCCACGAAATGCTGCCGGTGCATGTTGCGGTCCGTGGCGTAGGTGTCGGCGCCGTTGGCTGCCAGCTGCAGTATTGCCATCAGTAGGGCACTCTTCACGGCAGCACCACCACTTCCACCTTATTCTCCGCGTGCCCCGGCTCGCGGGGCGGATCCACCGCCCTGCCGTCCACCGTGAAGGCCACGTGGCCCGGGCAGCCGTCGCGGACGGTAATTGGCAGCTTTGCCCCCGGCGCGGCCTCGCGGCGGCCAGCGGGCACGAAGTCCGCCATTAGCACTTTGCCGCCGCCGTCCGTAATTTGAAGCCAGCAGCGCTGATCCAGGTCGAGGAAGATGTCCGGGATATGAGCTATGTTCGGTATGGCTGTGTCCATCGCCACCGCGGGGGCGGTCGGCGCGAACGCACGCGCCTCCTGCGCGGCCACTCGCTTGCCCAGGTCGGCCAGGCTCGTCTCTAGGCTCCTGAACAGCAGCCCGCCCGCCATCACCGTCACGCACAGCGCCGAGACCAGCAGCCAGTTGCTAAAGCTGTTGTCCTGCGCTGACGGCGGCACCGGCGCATGGTCAAAGACGAAGTTGCCCAGCAGCCGCGTGGCCTCGTCGCTGCGGTCGAGGAACAAGAACTCCAGGCCCCGGGCCTCCACCTTGTCCAGCCGCCGCTTGCACTCCTCGACGGACTCCTGGCTGGCCAGTAGTGTTTTAGGCTTTTTGAGCACCATTAGTCTTCTCCTTTAAGTATCTTAATTCTAGCCATCTCATCACATAGTCAAGTACTGACGTACATATTCCGATCTCTGGATTCCCGGTCACCCCAGCCGGTTCAAATCGAGTAGCACGAAACTTATCTATTAACCCCTTAAGAGAGGCTCCTCCCTGTAATAGCATCGAAAATGCGATCGAGAACGCGTCCGTCCAGCCGCGCGTGGCGCTGCCCACCTTGTCCAGCCGCAGGAACAGCTCGCCCGGCCTGCCGTCCTCGTACTCGTTCACCGTCACGTACCCGCGCACCCCGCCCACGGTAAACTTGTGCGTCGCGCCCGCCCGCGTGGGGGGCAGGCGTTGCCTTGCCGGTGTTGCCCGTTCTTCCAGGTTCATAAGCGTTCTTTCCCTCCTGTACTCCACTCCCTTGCGGGCGCCACCGCGGTGGGCGGGGTAGTCCACGCCCGCGGCCTCGCACAGCCGCCCCAGCGTGTTGCGGTGCACGTCCAGCCGCCGCGCCGCCAGGCTCAGGTTGCCCCCCGCCTCGGCCACGGCCTTCGCCAGCACGGCCCGGCGCAGCAGGCGCATCTCCTCACGGAGGGTCACGGCAGGCACCGCAGGTCGGGCTGGGGGTATGCCTGGTCCAGCACGTGGTCTGAATAGCAATGCGTAGCGCCTACGACGATCACGCCGCGATTCGGGCCACAGTACCCCAGCCTGTCTAGTATCTCCTCATCTCCGGTGAGCAGAGAATAGTGAGCCTGGAGGCACGCGGACCTCGTTACGCTCAGCGGAGCGTGCCTGGGTCCGCAGCCCAGCAGGGCCAATAAGCCAAGAAATGCGAGTCGTTTCATAGTTCGTCCTCCTACCAGTGACAATTCGGGCCGAAACTGAAACTCGGGACGTTGTGTGCGTAGCCGGGAAAGTTGTTCCACTGAATCTCGAACTGCATTCCCACGGCCCACGCCAATTTGTAGTTGATAAACACTCCCGCCCGCTGCCCATAATAGAACTTGCTGTTGGCCTTTACGCCGCCAAAGCTAAACGTCGGCCCCATCTCGAACTTGTAGCCATCGACCGAACTGTGATTCTGAATCCAAGTAGAAATCGGCTTGATTGTGAAATCCACGCGACCACCGATGAACGACAGCTTGTTGCTCACTATGGTTGTCTCGCCGATGCTCAGCGGGTGTAACGCCGCGACGAGAGCATCCGTCTCCGAGCCAGTCGCCGCCCCATTGCCGCCGATGATCGTAACGGGCATGGCGTTCATGGTCATCGTGGTCTTGGCTGGTGCGGGGGTAACAGAAACCACAGCTTTAGGGGGCGGGCACGGCCCATCCGGCTCGTCATACTCGACCGTGCACAGTTTGGGATTACCGTTCGCGTTGTCGCAATCCACAGTGTTGCAGGGCATCTGCGCGAAACAGACCGTGCCTCCCAGCAGGGCTAGCAGAGGTAGAGCCACGTAGAACCGTTTCATTTCCCCTCCCATCGCTTAAGCACAGACTCAGCCAACTCAGATTCTCGCCGCAAGCCTGCGATAGTCACCTCAAGGTTATGGACAATCACGTCGGTGGCGCAGGTAGCGAGATAGCAGCGCGTGCCAATTACGTGCCCATTGAGAATTTGCAGCGCCTGCTTCAGTTCTTTCGCCTCAGCCTGGGAAGCGGCCAGCGCGGACTCCAGCTCGGCATTTCGTTCTGCGAAGTGTTCCGCCATAGCTTGCAGATTGTCCGCTTTCAACTTATCGAACAATTGAACCTTCCCAGTCGCTACTCGGGCGCGCACTCGCCTCAGCGCCGCGTCCGGGTCGTACTCCCAGCCGCTATTGTCGTTGATTTCCAGGTTGGAGGCAGCGCCTGCCCGGTATCCTGAATCAAAAATTAGTCGTTCAACGAGTCCGCCTCGCGTGGGATGCTCCAGTAGGAACGCAACCCATGATTCCTGAATTGTGCTTGCGGCCTCGCGCTCACCTGCCTCATTCAACACTGATTCATAGCACTCATGCGGGGCTAGTACTTTTTGGCGGCATCGCGGACAGTCAGCCCATTGCGGTTCGCGCGAGGATAGCTCTGGTCCCAAACACTGCTTTTGATACTCGGCAGCAGTCATCCAAGTTATCCCACCGTCCACGCTTCGCATATTGCAGTCGTGACACATGCGAATGTCCGGCTCCGCAGGATGGCCACTTTGATTATCGTGCTTACATATCGGCTCTGGTTCCAATCGATCAGTTTCCACGGGGTCGGCTGGTAGTCCGCAAGAGCACTGTTCCTCCAGCTCTGGTTCCAAGCTCGACTCGGGGGTTATTTGGTTTGCCACCAATACTTCAGCACCGTCCACAGAGTTGGGTGCAGCATGTTGAGAAACGGGCGATGAAAATCGTCCGCGCACAGGCCTTTCGGTTGATGGCTGACCAGCATCGGATAAGTCGGCATGTTGCTGTCGCATTGCGGGCAGGTTTTCATTGGGTTCCTTTTCATGCCACTTGTCGGGACAGGCTTTTTTAGCGTGTCCGCGATTGCTGAGTAAATCCATAGTGTGCCCAGTTCCGCATTGCAGGCACAGACGCATCTCCCGGATTTGACTTCCGCAACTTGGGCAAAGTTCCTGCGGCGCTGCTGCGGGTCGTTCCTCCCGGCGCGTGACTGGAAAATAAGTGGTTGTCTGCGGGCCGCCAAAGAAGCAATAGTGATCGTGTTCTATCTTGCCACACGTCTTGCAACGTTGCGCGGATCGTTCCTCAGTAGGGGAGGCTGCCGCGTGCGCTGCAAAGTCTGCGGCGAATTGTAGACACGCCGATGTTGATCCAGAGCCGCAAATCGTGTGATACTTCGCAGCATTCATGGACTTCCATCCGGCCATAAACAGCCGTGCGTCGTCCATCGTTAGTTGAGTAGGGGATGCCGCACGAAAGTCATGCGATGAGCTTGACCAGTTAGGCCCCACGCACAATGCGTTAGGCGACGTGGCGTCCTCGCGCACTCCGCAGGTTATACAGAATCGTGGTTGAGTACTTGATGCCGCATCAGATTTATTAGTCATCAGTTCACCAGCTTCTTACTACGTTCTTTCTCCAAGAAGATCCCCAAAACACAGCCGTACAACAAGGCAATGAGCACCGACTGGTACGGGTTCGCCTGCTGCTTCGTCACCTCCTCAGCAACCGTCGAAACAAGGTGGTAGACGCAAGGTTGAACGCGAAACTCAGCGGCCACCTCGGCCATGACTGAAGCCTGGTCAGGGCAGCCATCGCGCAGGAACTCGCGCACCACGTAATCCATGCTGTACTCACTCTTGCCGGTCAATGCGAAGTAATGCTGAATTTCCTGCTCCATGAAGATCCCGATCGTCGCGCCGTAGCACAGTGCGATCTTCAGAATATCGAACGGCTTCTTGTCGAGCCCTTGCGCTCTTGCCTCTTTATCGATCTCCACGACTAGCTGGTAGATTCGACTGGTATTGCGGATCAGCTCGCCGACCTCCATGACCACCTCGGCCCGTCCCGGCAATGTGAAGTCAAGGAGCATCTTGGTGATGTTCGAGATGTCGTAGTTAGCCACTTCGCTATTGCCTCTCACTTTGCGGACTATACTCGTTCAGTGGATCGGGAGTTGGTTCCCACCTCTCATTATCCTCAACCTCGAAAATGTACACCGGGCAGCGAATCGGTTCAGGACTAAAACCATAAACGTCCACCCAGTTCCCGAAACCGAAACCACCTAGCCGATAGATCAAAGATAGCTGCAGGTACTGTGATGAAGACCACTCAGGCAGCTTAATCGATGAGTAGCCGGCCTCGGCTAGGGACTGCAAGGTCATAGGTCCTCCTTGCGAGGACGACCTGGTTTATAACGTAGAGAAACCTTCTCCGCAAAAATAAGCCGCCGGCGGATGTCTTCAAGCGTCTCTGGCTTTTTACGGTTGGTCTCCCCCGGCAGCGGCGTCCACTCCCGCAGGAACGTGCTCAGCTCCCACTCCCTGAGCCCAAGAATTGCACAAATCTGCCTTTCGGTCGCCGTTAAACTGACCTCGGCTGGTTCCCCAAGGTGAGAATACTCTCGCCCCGTGGTCAGGCGGTAGTGGTGCCGCTCCATCGGCCAGACGGTGACCTCATAGGGGTAGACGCCGCCACGCTGGTCGTGGGCGTGTAAGGCGTCGCCAGGCGGCACGCGATGGACCAACCCGTCACCGGGGCCGAGATACTCTGGAGGGGCTTCGAACATGAGAGCAACTATAAGCCTAAGGGGAGGATGTTGTACACAAAAATATTTATTTATTTTCTTTGTACTTATAGCCAAAGTCTTCTTTTGTAAAGTCGTCTCTCAAGCGGAGGCCAATGTAGATCCCTCTCTTTAACGCTTGTTGCGCGGCGTCAAGGCGATCTAACGTATTCATAGAAATAAATAAACATAACTTGTTTATTTCTTTTGATTCGCTTACAAGCTGACGTATTTCACTTCTCGCCAGCATGTCGCCCGCATACCCATAAGATTCTCTTGCTAACTCATCTGCAACTGAACCTTCTTTTTCAAGTTCTTCGCTCATCATAGATTCTCATCACTCAAATTTAATTCCTCTTGTCCCTTGTACTTCTTAAAGTAATGACTTATCGTCGTCGGGGACACTTGAACCAACTTCGCAATTTCAGAATGTTTCATTTCCGTGTTTTCTCTAAATAGCTGACAAGCTTGCGTATACTTCTTGTTTTCCTTGCCGCTTACCGCGATCTGATTAAGATACGGGCTCTCACCTGGCGGAACCCTCATCTGCAATGGGACACCTTCCAACTGAAACGGCTTAAGCCCCGGATTCTTCATGCCCTGGACATAGAGGTGTATATCATCGTCATTTAGGTCAACGTTAAGATTTTTAAGTCGCAGGCAACTTCTTAAGATCCCACCGTAGCCGGTCGACCCTAGCACTGAGTTCTCAAGGGTCCACCCCGTATCTTTGTTTGATTTAGGAACGTGATATAGACCGATTACCCCGAGTGCCCCCTGATTCAACAGGTTGTAGATCAGAGTGGCAAACTCAATGCTTTGCTCGTAAGCATGGGTGTCTTTAGCGGGGTTAAAGTAGCCGACCGTATCTAAGACAACCACCGCGTTGTTGGCTGAGCACAGCATCCTAGCGCTATTGATCTCCCACTTCTCTGATTCCATCGTCCTAAAGAACACCTGGTCATTGTCGGTGTAACCCAGCAGGGCGGCGTATCTCCGCACCGAATTCGCGTTCATTTCTGGCACATGATAGATAACGGGCCGAGGTTCAGAAGGCCCATCAAACCCCCATATGGGCTCTCCTCTCGCGATTGCTAGGGCGCATTGCAGCGCGAAAAATGTCTTACCATTAAAGGCAGAGGCGACGACCATCGTAAATGCCTTCTCGGGGATAAGGCCATCAACCAGGAACCGCGGCAGCTCTGAAGACAGCTGGCCAAATGTTTGAACGAACTCACGCCAATCAGAACCGTCAGTTACACCAAGAATCCGGCCCTCAAGGCCAAGTGACTTTAACGCTAATCTAGTTTTATTTTCTTCAATATTACGGCACTCGTCAGCAAAGCATCGGTGAAATATCTCTCCGTTTTTAGTCTCGACAAACTGACTTTGTCGAACATTTGTCTTTTGATGGTGCACGTCACCCTTGAGCAGGCACCCCTGGATTTTTCCTGTCTTATTGACCAGGCCATGGTAACAATATTGGGTTCCGTATTCAGTCTCCCTTGCAACGTACTCAAGGCCCACACGCTCTAGTTCCGCCCTAAAACTAATATTTTTGACGATCTTGGGAAGGGACCTTATATGTGGTCTTACCTCCAGCGCTGGTTGCTTGGCAAGCTCCGCCTCGATCTCCGCCGTGCTTGTCTGTCTATAATTAGACCACCAGGCCTTGAACCCGTCAGGATCTTTGAAGTAGGGCAGGTTAACGCAGCTGGCCTTTCCACTTTCTGGCATCTGATCTTGCTTGGGAAAGACCTCGGCCTTAAGACCAAGCTCGTCTATGTAGCGATGGAGCAGGCCTCGCACCACGGGTGCGGGGCGGGGCTGGTCTAGAAATAAGACAAAGTGGGCGCCGCCGCTCTTGCTTTGGAAGTAATGCAGGGGATACTTCTTTTCAAGGAAGATTCGATTCCTGAGCTCTAAGATGCTATCCGCGGCATTTGTGTAGTTTTTTGGGTCAACGTCGATGACGCCAAAGCTGCAGGTACCGTCTTGATGCAGGGGAACGATTACCGCGCCAAGCTTGCCCTCGAGGTGGTTCTCGATGTCTTTAAGGCCCGCCGCCCGCTCGTGAGTCGTATACTTGCCGCCAAGCTTGCCGCTCTCAGGGTCTCTTTCAGAGGGGTCAAAGGTGGCAAATGAAAGCTCAGAGCCGGAAAATAGGGCATACAGGGTTGCGACGGGGTCAAAGGAGTCCATGTCCTCTTCTCTCTTGCAAGAAAAACCAAACACACACGGACCTTTTTCCTCTTCTTTCCAAAAACCCTTAAAGCTTGCCTGATGGGTGGGGAACCCGCCAGGCAAGCTAGGTTTTCGTGTGCGAGCAAGAGGACCTGAGAAGGTCGGCCACGGGATCAGCGCGGTTAATTTGAGTGTATCAAGCGAAAAGTGATGCTGTAAACATCAAAATGATAAGTGCACTAAAAGTGGTGCATTATTAGAATAAGTATACTAAAATGAACAAGTTAGAGAATAAAGTTAACCCAATAAACTATATATTTGGCCTACGAAATTGTAGAAATGAGCCTAAACCCTTTCATATGTGCACTGTTGCGCAAAAGTTTCGTGTTTCGAAGGGCTTTAGTAAACGAAAAACGAAACAGGGGGCGGAGACCACGCTCTTGGTGGCGTGGCTCCGCGCCTCCAACCTGTCCAGAATAAGTGAAATTTCATCTAGCGAAACTCCGTAACTATATGCAGAATGAATAGGTTAGGGGTAATTAAGAGATAAAACCAGATAACGACGAAACTAGATGATTGTTGAAAACAAAGGACTTAAGTGCAAAAGTTTCGTGAGTTTCGTCAAGTTTCGTACAGGACGAAACTTTTGTTCACCTTTTGTTCACTGGACAAAAATCACGGTACTTTTGTACTGTGCAGAGTTTTGCACACTTTTGGCCGGAAGGTGAAAATAATTGTGTACAACACTCGCCCCTGAGCACTATACTCCTCTCACGCGCGTTGCTCCAACGTGGACAACGCTTTATCCAGAGCGCGTGTTTTAAACACAACCTGCGTGTCAAGTGCAGAGTGGCCGCCTGCTCAAAATTCGAGCTTGGGTATCTTGAGTACTCTCTACTGAACAACTTAAGAGCATGAAGGTTGGCGTCTTAGAGCACAGCCAAGAGCCAGGCGAAACGCCGGCCCACTGGCTGCGCTCCAAATTGGCCGACCGGCTTGTGGAGCACCGCCAGGCCATCTGGCTGGTAACCCGCCGCCTCCTCAAGATAGTGGTCCGCAAGACCTTCTCCCAGTTGGTTAGTTTCCTCCGGCAGCCCGTTACCAAGGGCGTGCCGATGCTTCTTCCCCCCTCCCTTCCCATCGGCTTAGACCTCTATTACCCCGCGAAGAATCAGTCGGGGCATCCTCACCCAGGCTTCTTATATGCCTGCCAGGTGGCCAAACGTGGCTACTGAACTTACTCCGAATCCTCCTGAGTTTCTAAAGGAAAAGATTATCACGGAGTACCTGAAGGACTTTAACATGCGTCGTGTGGCGCGGGTCCTTGGTCGGGACAAGAGCTGGATGTTTCGTTTCTTAAGTCAGCCAGAGATCATTGAAGAGTGCCAGGCGCGCCTCGCCAAGATAGAGGTGACTCAAGAGCGAGTAAGGGAAGAGCTATTTAAGCTCGCTTTTTATAGCCCCACAAACTTCTTCGATGACGCCGGGAACTTAGTGCCACTAACGGAACTTGATGACAACACCGCGATGGCGATTACCGGTCTAGAAGTTTCAGAGATCTTTGATGGCGTGGGCAAGGATAAGATCCATATTGGCTATGTTAAGAAGCTAAAGCTTGCCGACAAGGGCCAGAACCTCGAACGCCTAGGCCGTTATCTCAAGATGTTCACTGACAAGATTGAGCATAGCGGCAAGATTGATGGCGAAAAGGTAGATGAAGAGCTAAAGTCTCTCTTGCAAGAGCTGCGACAACGCAAAAATGACCCAGCTGCTTGATGACGTCGAAGAGCTGTTAGAGGTAGCAACACCGCAGGAGAAGAAGAAGCTCTATCATCTGCTGTCCTTGAAGAAGGACACTGACAGTAGTTATGTCAGGGCATTAGAGCAAGATCTTGGGCTCTTCGTGCGAGAGGCCTGGAAGTTTTTGAATCCAGGTCGCCAGTTTAAGTGGAGCTGGCACTATGATCTTATCTGTGAATATCTTACCCTTGTCAAAGAACGCAAGCTTCGCCGACTAATCCTTAACGTTCCGCCCCGTTCCGCCAAGACAACCTTCGCAACAATCTGCTTCCCCTGCTGGGTGTGGGCTACTCAGCCAAGCCATGAGTTCCTCTGTGCTTGTCACAGCCGGGACCTGGCCACCGACTTTTCGGTTGCTCGACGCAACCTGTTACTCAGCGAGTGGTATCAGGGGCTTTGGGGAGATAAGTTTCAGCTATCTGAGGATCGGAACCTTGCGATTCAGTTCAACAACACAAAGATGGGGCGCATGATTGCGACCTCCACGGGATCAGGCGCTGAGGGCAAGGGCGGCGACACTGCGATCCTGGATGATCCGATGTCCTCTGAGCAGTCACTATCAGACACTGAGCGCTATACGGCAAACCGCTGGGTGAACAATACGTTAAGACAGCGGCTTAATGACCCGGCCAATGCGTCCATCATTATCATCATGCAGCGGCTACATGAGCTTGACACCACGGGCTTCGTGCTGAGTGAGGACCCTGAGGGCATGTGGAAGCACCTTGTGCTGCCCTTGGTCGCGGAAGATGATGAGGAGTGGGTGTTCCCGATAAGTGGTAAGGTTATTACTCGCAAAAAAGGCGAGGTTCTGCAGCCTGACCGCTTTACGCCGGACGTGGTTGAGGAGAAGAAGAGAAACCGCCTGGTGTTTGCGGGTCAATATCAGCAAAGACCAGCGCCGCTTGAGGGCAACATGATCAAGCGGGCGGATGTCATGTACTACGGGGGTAAAGATCCACTGACTGGGGAGCAAGACGAGCCCCTGCCTGCGAGTGGGCAGGTGCGGAACCCGGTGTATAGCCGGATCCTGTTGACCGTGGACTGCAGCTTCAAAGACCTTAAGACCAGCAACTACGTTGCGATCGGTGTGATTGGGGTACGAGGCAGAAAGCGCTATGTGCTGAACGTGGTGAACGCACACCTAGACCTGGATGGTACTGTTAAGGAGATCCGGCATCAAAAGGCCAATTATCCACAGGCGTCCGCAATCCTCGTGGAAGATAAGGCCAACGGAAGTGCCGTGATCCAGTCGCTTAAGAAAGACTTGCCTGGCGTAATTGAGATTGAACCGCAGGGCGGCAAGATTGCCCGCGTGTTCGCCATGGCCCCAGAGTGGCAGGCGCACGACTGGTACGTGGACCGCAACGCCGCATGGGCGGAACCTTATGTGCAGCAGCTGACAATGTTCCCGACCGCCGCGCACGATGACATGGTGGACATGACCAGTCAGGCGGCCATTTGGCTAGGTGGCGACGGTGGGTCATTAGACGCCTGGAGCCGGCTGTGATCCACCCACGGGAATTGATGCGCCGCCTTACGCTGCGTGAGTGGTTGCAGCTGGGCGAGCAGGTGGACGCCACTATGGGGCGTGGTAAGCGGGTAAAGTTCGACGTGGTGAAGATTGAGCGCGAGGAAGGCAGGCTGCTGGTGACCGTGGACCTGGAGGGTAACGAAGTGCGCCAGGCGCGGTACGAGCTGAAGGTGGCAGCCTAGTGCGTTGCCGGACGTACAACCGGCTGGTGGAGGAGCGGCGCGCAGCCAGTGCCGCCCCCAATCTCGCCCAGATGAAGCGTAGCAATACAGTATCGGACGCGGGTTCGATTCCCGCCACCTCCACCAACAAAATTAACGGGGGTGCCAAGGTTTCGACGGTGCTGGCAAGCGACGTGGATGGGCAGGGCTGGCGTGGCACCTTACGACACGCAAATGCAAGCGCCAATAAAACGGCAAAGGTGATCGCTTTCCCGGCTTCGGCCTCGATGGCTTTCGCCGCGGCGGCCTAGCGGCCAACGCTCTGGGAGTGGCCCCGTCCCTAGCAAAGCAAACGGGGCAGTGATTTAAAATGGCAACCCAGCGCGTCAACATCGGCAGCGTCTACACCGAGCACGCGGTGCCGCCCGGGGCGCTGGTGGTGGAACGCAAGTACTGCGAGATATGCGGCAGGTCGTTCAGTCGCCGGTTCGCCGCCACCGAGGTATATGCGGAGTACATAGTGGAGTTCACGGTGATGCTGAACAAGCCGCCGCTGGAGGTGCGCACCGCGCTGCGCAAGGACCACGGCGAGCGGTTTTGCGCTGACTGCCGCGGGCGGCTGCTGATGCCGGACATCGAGGCGCAGGTCAAGTACCTGATCCAGCTGCCGGGCACCCCGCAGCAGATGCGCCATGCGCCCCACGTGCCCAAGTACGACCGCACGCTGTTCGGGCGCGAGACCAGCGCCCACGAGCTGAGCAAGAAGCCCGTAAGGGCGTATAGGGCGCGCAAGCACCACAAGCGCGGTGACTGGCTGCCGCTGCTGCGCGCCGCGTTCGCCGAGCGCGGAAAGCTGAAAAGCGAGGACCTGGTGGACGTGGTGCCGGGCTGCCTTACGCCGCAGCAGGCGTACATGAAGGTGTACTTCGCCGATGCGCCCATCAGGATCGTGGCGTGGGAGAAGGAGGCTGGGCTCCGCGGGCGGGGCAAGGCGATTTATGAATGGCCGGGCGTAAGCCCGAATTCGAGTACCGGAGGCGCTGGCCGTGCAAGTAGACCCGACGTGGCACCAGGGGGACCTTGTAACCCTGGGCGTACTGATTGTTGCGATAGCGGGCTACCTGCTCAGCCGGGGCGCGGACAATCGCTCAAGACAGGAAGCACGCGACCTGCAGACCTCGCGCCACACGCAGAACACCGAGGCACTGCAGCACCTCATGGACTTCAAGCGCGGGCAGGAGCTGCTCAACCAGCAGCGGGACCAGATCGTGGACAACCTGGCCGTGATGGCCGGGAGCGCCGTGAAGAGCCTGGAGGGCTTCAACAAGCGCCTGGAGCTGATCGAGAATGAGATGCGGGACAACCGCCGGGGCAAACGCGCTGGCTAGCGTAGTTTACGACGAGAGGCTGATGCCCGAGGACGGGCGCAGCCGCGCGGGCCGGGACCAGCTTGCCGTGGACCTGTTTCGCGAAGAGCTTAAAAAGACGGACGACGTGTTTGTGTTTGGAAACCGAGTTTTATTGGTGCAGGACGGCCACCTCGCCGGGGAGTTCTGCGTCGAGGGGCTGCTAACTTTGGGAGGAAGACAATGAAGACCGCCACGTTTATCATTGCGCTGCTGTTGTGTACAGCGGCGTACGCGCAAGACCTTAGCAAGGACAAGCAGCTGGAGCTGCGTAACGCGCAGGTAGAGTACCTGCAGACCAAGGCGCAGGCCGACCAGGCACAGGCGCAGGCCAACGCGGCGCAGCAGCGGATGGGCGCGTTGGTGACCGAGGCCTGCAAGGGCGCCGGGCTGAAGAACGAGGAGTGCATGGTGTGCGACGGCCCCGGCCCGGAGGGCCACCAGGTGGATGCCTGCAAGGGCCTTAAGCCCCAGGAGCTGGCGGTGCGCAAGTTGGACAAGCCCGCCGAGAAAGGCGACCTGAAGCCCGCGGTGCCTACGCCGTACTCCAAGGCCAAGGTGGACAAGCCGTGAGGAAGCCGCGGCGCAACCCGAGCAAGCAGCAGCACGACACGCAGGAATCCAACCACCCCTACGCGGCTCCGAAGCTGGCATGGCGCAGGGCCGCCGGCATCTGCGAAGGCTGCGGACACAAGCCGTGCACGTGCAAATCCAAGGCCCAAGTGAGCCCGCTTGCTTAAAACTATTAAGGCATGGCTGGCGAAGGTGGCTGCCTACGTCGCGGCCACTGGGCAGGGCATCCAGTTCGTGGCGTTCTTCGCCCACGCGGGCGTCGCCAGTTTCGTCGTGGAGCACCTGTCCTTCGGGCATTATGGTATCGCCGCGCTGCTCTTCCTGGCGGGCGGCGGGGTGAAGGAGTTTTACTTCGACGCCCGGTACGAGCAGGACCCGCCGCAGACGTTTATGGACAACCTAGAGGACTGGTCCGGGTGGGCCGTGGGCGCGGTGCTGGGGTATTTTCTGCATGGCTAAGATTTCCATCAAGGGCGCCGTCCGTAGCGCAAAGGCTGAGGAGAAGCGTGCCCTTAAGGCCGCCGAGAAGGCGGGATTCCAGCCCACGAAAACACTGGATAGCCTGCAGAATTTTGCGGCAAACCTGGGCATTGGCACCGATAATTTATCCAGCTACAGCGGGTATGGCTTCAACCCGATCAGTAGAATTAGGATCCTGCTCGAGTGGATCTACCGGGGAAGTTGGCTCGGCGGCATGGCTGTGAATGTGGTGGCCGACGACATGACCCGGGCTGGCGTAGACGTGCGCGGCGACGTCAGGCCAGAGGACATTGAGCACCTTGAGCGCGCCGCGATCACCCATAAGGTGTGGACCGAGGTAAACAACACTGTCAAGTGGGCCCGGCTGTACGGCGGCTGCATCTGCGTGATGCTTATCGACGGCCAGCGGATGGACACTCCTTTAAGGCTGGACACCGTGGGCAAGGGCCAGTTTAAGGGCCTGTTGACGCTGGATCGCTGGATGGTGGACCCGGATCTTAGCCGCCTTGTAAGAGAGTTTGGCCCGGACCTGGGCACGCCAGAGTTCTACAACGTGGTGGCGGATGCCCCTGCCCTGCCGCGAATGAAGATTCACTATACCCGTTGCCTGCGCCTGTACGGCATTGAGCTGCCCTACAATCAAAGAATGATGGAAAACCTGTGGGGCATCTCGGTACTTGAGCGTTTGTATGACCGCATGGTGGCCTTTGACTCCGCCACCACGGGAGTAAGCCAGCTGATCTACAAGGCGTACCTGCGCGTGGTGCGCATCAAGAACATGCGCGAGATCGTGGCCGCCGGCGGCGAGATGATGGGCAAGCTCGTTCAGTACGTGGACCTGATGCGCCGGTTCCAGAGCCTGGAGGGCATTACCATGCTAGACTCGGAGGACGAGGCCACGGCCATGCCATCGCCAACGTTCTCTGGTCTTAGTGAGGCATTGATTCAATTGGGCCAGCAGCTTGGTGGAGCTTTAGGAATCCCTTTGGTAAGGCTCTTCGGCCAGTCGCCAGTCGGCATGAACGCCACGGGCGAGAGTGACATGCGGCTATATTACGACAGCATTAAGCAGCAGCAGGTGCAGACGCTGCTGGTGCCATTGACGCGCATCTACCGTGCCATGGCGCAGTCCGAGGGAATTAAGCTGCCCGAGGGCTTTACGCTAGACTTTCGCAGCCTGTGGGTATTGTCTGATGAGCAAAAGGCGGGCATCGGGAGTACGGACGCTACCAGCGTGACGGGCGCGTACAACGCGGGAATTATCAGCCCGCAAACGGCGCTGAAGGAGCTGCGTCAGCTGAGCAAGATCAGCGGGCGCTTTACTAACGTGACCGACGAGGACATTAAGGCTGCCAGCGAGGAGACGGGCGCGCAGATGCAGCAGGCGCAGACCGAGCAGATGCTAGAACAGGGCGGTGAAAGCCATGAGTTGGAGCTGGCGCGGGGCGAGAAGGAATTAAAGGCGAAGCCGAACGGGAAGGCAGCGTGATTAACAACCACATCCGTGAGCGACTGAGCGCTAAGCAGGTTATAACCCACGAGGGCTTCTTGCGCTGCGAGGCCGTACCCATCGCAAGAACCGGCACGCAGGTGTATGGTCCTGGCGAGATTGCGAATGAGGCTGGGTACATTGGCCCAGGTCCCGATGGCTTGATTTATGCCGAGCGCCGTCCTGAAGACGTATTTCGACCAGAGACCATCGCGAGCTTTGAGGGCAAGCCCGTGTGCATGGGGCATCCTGAGCGGGACGTGACGCCACACAACTGGCGTGAACTCGCGGCAGGTGTGGTATTGAACCCACGGCGCGGAACGGCGATGGACGACGACGTCATCCTGGCGGATCTTCTTATTACAAACAAGGATGAGATTGAGGCAGTGCGAAACGGGCTCAGGGAAGTGTCTGCCGGGTATAACGCTGATTACGAAGATCTAGGCACCCCAGGAAGGGTGAGGCAGTATAACATCATCGCGAACCACTTGGCGCTTGTCCCAGCTGGCCGCTGTGGTCCGCGATGTTCAATTGGTGATAAAAAAACTTTAACGGAGGATTGTGCAATGACTTGGCTAGAGAAGCTGAAAGCTGCTTTTGCGGGCAAGGACGAGGCGGCCTTTAACGCTGCTTTGGCTGAGGCTCCCAAGGGCGAGACCGTGAGCTTGACGACAGATCAGCTCAAAACCCTCAACAAGATCTTGACAAGGGATAAAGAGCACCCGGATGACTGCGACTGCAAGGCGTGCAAGGGTGACAGCAAGACGATGGACGCCATTGCGAAAGACATTAAAGATATCAAGGGCAGCGTGGACGCCATTGACGCCCGCGTGAAGAAGATGGAAGACGCGGAGAAGGAAGAAGAGGAAGAGAAGAAAAAGAAAGAAACCGAGGACGAGGGCAACCGCAAGATCGAGGGCAACTTGGAAATGGAGGCGCCTCCGGGAACGGGCGACAAGGCAAAAGGTGCCAAGGACAGCCTTTACCTGGTGGACAGCTTCCAGGAGACGATTGCCCTTGCCGAGGCTATCGCCCCCGGCGTGCAGGTGCCGACGGTGGATGCCAAGGCAAGTCCAAAGAAAACCTTCGACGCCCTCTGTCAGTTCCGGCGGACTGTGCTGGATTTGGCGCATGCGAAGCCGGAGTTCCGGCAGTTCATCGACGGCATTGCGGCTGGTCGGGAGTTGAAGTCAATGACCTGTGACGCGGTGCGCAACCTGTACCTGGCGGTCGGCGGGTATGCCAAGGACTATAACAACCGGCGGACGACGTCGGACGTGGCGGTCATCGGCAACGGCGGCGGCACTGGCGTGCGGGGCCCGATCAAGACCCCCGCGGACATCAACAAGCGAAATCAAGAGTATTACAGCAATAAGTAAGACCCCCGTAGGGCAGCACAAATCCAAAAGAGGAGAAAACAAAATGGACTGGAAAGAACTTAAGCAGCTGCTGGCCTCGGGCGACCACCACTACGACCCGGACCGGCTGGAGGCGAGCCCCTTGGGGCTCAAGCGGTACGCGGCGATTGCGCGCGACCGCCAGATGTTCAACAAGCGCCACCTTGGCAAGTTCCGCACGGCGGATGGCGTAGCCTACACATTCCGCATGCCGGCTGGTTATGCCGGTTCAATCAACCGCAGCCACCCGGTGAGCATTGAGCCGTGCCTCATCGACTACAGCTCACCGCCACTGTACTACGGTGAGGGGGTTGTGGTTGATGCCACCACCGAGGGCGTCAGGCCTTTGGCCGCGGGTGATACTGCCTTGACGGATGTCTACGGGATTACCGTGCGTCCATTCCCGCTGCAACAGTCAAGCGGCGGCATGACGTCAGCCGCAGGTAATGCGACGCCCCCGGCATTTGGCATCATCGATGTGATGAAGTTCGGCTACATCATGATTCAGTTCAACGCCAGCGGGTCTGCCCCAGTTAAGGGCGGCGCCGCTTACATCTGGATCGCGGCCACGTCAGGCGCGCACATTCAGGGCCTGTGGGAAACAGCTTCCAGCGGCAGCACCATTGAGATTGGAACGCCTCCGCGGACCAATTATCAAGGTGGATGGGACAGCAGCAACGTGGGCGAGCTAATCTTCCACGACTAGTCCGGCGGGCAACAAAATTCAATAAGGGGAGAACGAGGACAATGAAGAGCAACTTGATGGATGTACCCCGCGCGGGCAGGCTGTTAGGGCGGTTCCCGACGCGGGACGAGATGATGACATTTGACCGCAGCATGATGACGCACGATGCCAGCGGCAATCACATGGGCAGGCCCCTGACAGACACCATGGGCCGCCGTACCTCAGTCCGTACCCACGACGGCAAGACTTGCGATAGCTCAGGCGCCTTCTTGGTGGGTGAGCTGGAACGGCTCGACCAAACGCTCCATGACCCGTTGGTCAGCGTCACCTGGGGCCGGGACATCGACCTCCGTGAGGACGTGACCATCGCGGACGAGATCTCCAGCTTCACCAACAGCTTCTATGGCTCAGCGTCTGGGCTGGGAGCTGGTCAGGGCATCCTCACCGGTAAGGCGTGGGCCGGGAAGAACACGGACCAGATCACTGGCGTGGACGTGGACATCAGCAAGACGCCCCAACCGTTGACCGTTTGGGCGATGGAGCTGAAGTATACCATCCTTGAACTGGAATCAGCCGCGAAGCTGGGCAGGCCGATTGATGAGCAGAAGTACAAGGGCCTGCAGATGAAGCACCAGATGGACATCGACGAGCAGGTCTACGTTGGCGACAGCAACATCATCGTCAGCGGCACTCAGGCGGCCACTGGCCTCGTGAACAGCACGCTGGTCACGCCCGTCAACGTTTCAACCGTCAGCGGCAACACCACCTGGGCCAGCAAGATTAACGCTGGTCTTTATGATGCGGTGACTGGCGACGTCAACACGTTACTCACCAATGTGTGGGCGGCTTCTGGTTGGGCCATCGTGCCAAACCGACTTTTGCTGCCGCCAGCCGATTTCGGGCTTATCAGCACGCAGAAGGTTTCGACCGCCGGCAACGTTTCGATCCTGAAGTACATCCAGGAGAACAACATTCTCACCACCTCGGGACGGGGCAAGTTGGAGATCTACCCGCTCAAGTGGCTGAACGGCGCAGGAGCCTCAGGTACCATCGGCACCGGTGGCGCAGGCCATGATCGTATGGTGGCTTACACCAAGGACAAAGACCGCGTGCGCTTTCCCATGACCATGCTGCAACGGACCCCAGTGCAGTATGATTCCTTGTGGCACAAGAGCACCTACTTCTGCCGCCTGGGCGTGGTAGAATTTCCGTATTCGATCACAGTCGGGTACGCAGACGGACTTTCATAGGGATGGTTTAAGGTAATAGTGTATAATACCTCTTAGGAGGTTTATATGCCAAACCAAAAGCAATATGTGATCTACGGATTGTGCGAGCCAAGTACCAATTTTGTTCGGTACGTAGGCTATACAAGCCGCCCTGTTGAAAAACGCCTGTGGTTTCACCTTAACGAAGCAAAGCAGCTAACGTGCCATCGCCACCGTTGGCTTGAAAGCTTGAGGAAAAAAGGATTAAAACCAAGCATCGTTGTGCTTGAGGTTGTTTCTCAGGATGAGTGGCAAGAGCGGGAAAGAGACTGGATAAGTTGGCTGAGAGTCAGCAACGACCTAGTTAATACTACAGAGGGAGGAGAGGGTTTAGTAGGAGCGCCGCGAAAGGTTCATAGACAAATTGCCCGTAAGTTGCGAGAGGGTTATGCTAGTGGAAGGTTAAACCCGCCATCCGGCATGACAGGGCATTCTCACACCGAGGAAGGTCGTAAGCGAATTGGCCAAGGTGTAAAAAACTCTAGCCGATACAAGCGAGGAATGCGTAACAGAAAACCAGGACAATTCACACCTGAGAGTTATGATCAAATGCGTTATGCGAATCGTGGAAAAAAGTTTACCGAAGAGCATAAGGCAAAGATAGGCGCCAAGTCTAAGGGGCGTCAAGCTACTTTGGGCACTCGTTGGATCCACTTGGGCCAAGAGACAAAGTTGCTTTTACCAGGCCACAGAATGCCAGCCAGTTGGAGTTATGGACGGCCAGGAACAGCCATAGCGGTACCCGGAAATCAGTTTGGAAAGGCACTTCTTGGCCGAGTACGATCAGAAGAGCATAAGCAACATCTTCGAGAGGCTTTGACCGGAAATGTAAACATAGTTAAGTCAAAGCTCGGCCTCCGCAAAATCACTAATGGCCAAATTTCAAAGATGCTAAAGCCGGGCGCAAAAATGCCCATCGGCTGGCAGTATTCAAAAGCAGCATAAAAAGGAAACGCCACGCCATGACGAATTTAGTACCAAAGCCAGATTTTATCCCGGGCTACAGGCCAAACGCGCGCCTGACGCCCGACAACTTTCTTGATGGACCAACCGTCACGGCCATCTTCCCCAAGACCGTGAAATTGCAACTGGACGAGGGGGAGGGCACCGTGACATTTCACCCCGGCACGCAGGAGGTGCCGGAGGAGCTAATGAGACCACGCATGCACTGGTGGTTGAAGGCGCAGGGGGTAAGAGAATACGGAAAAACAAAGGTCAATAAGACGCTGGATCCCGCAGACCCCACAGCAAGAGGCGTGCACAAGATCACGGTTGACGAGTTCAAGTACATGCAGAGCTCCGGCTGCCCTGTCGGAAGCGTGGAGGCGGCACAGCAGTTCTTTGAGGGGCTGGAGCCCGCGGCCCGTGAGGCGTTGCTGGAAAAGGCGAAGGGTTTCCAGGCGCCGAAACCATTGCCCCCGCAGCTGAAGGATGAGGACTTTGAGCGCTTGACAAAGGCCCAGCTGGTGGAGTGGGCGACCAAGACGTACAAGGTTGACCTTGATCCGGGGTTGACCAAGGCGGCGCTGGTGGAATTCATCGAGGAGCTGCAGACCGCGCCAGGGAAGTAAGATGCCACTGCTGAAGGGCGAAAAGAACATCGGGCATAACATCAAGGAGATGGAGGAGCATGGCCATCCCCATAAGCAAGCAGTAGCAGCCGCCCTGAGCACGGCGTACGACGACTTGAACACACAGAGCAAAAGACAAGCCCAGAGGGAGGGCGCTACTATGAGCCATGACGAGCCGTACGCCAGGCCAGTGACAAGCATGACGCAGTCAGATTTGAATGAGGCCAACAAGAAGTATTGGGGTGGCGAGGCGGGAAACATTGGGCCAGCAGAAACCGAGGCTAAGGCGCCAATGCTCGCGGGTACCAAGGTGGTGCCCGTGTACCGAGGGGCCGGGGATCAGGATGAGAAGTTTGACGACGAGGTCTCCCCCACCCAGTCTGACCCTCCCGACTCCCGGTCCAACAACCTGTTGGGCATGCCCGCGATTGCTGGAGATGCCAAAGAAGATCCTCAAGGTTATGGATCAGGCCGGCAACCAGCTGGGTATAAGCCAGCTGGGAGCAAGTACAATACCATGAACCCGCCGCCAAAAGATCCCAAACCTGCCAAGGACGACATGGTCGAGGGCAGCGAGGCGATGGAGGCGAATGATGCTAAAACTCCATTTTTAAGTCAAGAAAAATCCCAGCTTGAAGCTCACCATACAAAACTTCTTGGACAGGGCTACCGCTGGAGACAATCCGCCGGCGTAACTGGTTCGAAAGAGATAAGACACGAATATTCGCATAAGAGTGGGGCTAAAGCTAAAATTATAGAAAGTCCAACTGGGCAGCATAGATTTGAGGGCGGGGAGTAAAATTAAATGGGCTCCACTCCCGGCAGTTCGCAACCTCAAGGCATTACCACGGCGGCGCCGACCGTAGCGCAATTCCAATTGGACTTTCCGGAGTTTGCGGTAGCAGGTGTTCCAGTGCTTGGCGCCCCATCAATTCAGTTCTGGCTTAACTTCGCGCTTACCCTGCTAAACCAATGCCGCTTCGGAAGCTTTTACTATTACGCTGTCGAGCTGTTCGTGGCCCATAACCTCGCGCTGGAGTGGTGGAGCACGCAGGGAGGCCCGGGCACAGTGCCGGGTGTGGCCAAGGGCAGCATCGCGTCCACGGCCGCAGGCAACGTCAGCGTGGCATATAACACGGCCGCCGTTGTGGAGCTTGACGCAGGCCACTGGAATTACACGATCTACGGTCAACGACTTATTCGCTATATTCGCATGGCTGGCGCCGGCCCAATCTACGTTGGCGTTGGAAACTTATCAGCCAACAGCTGGTTTCAGTTTGCGTTGGCGGGTGGTGCCTGGGAGGGACCCCCGGTGTTCAACTATCCAAATCCAAGTTGCAGCGGTTAAAAGGAGTAATTTATGTATATTTTCTTGGTTTTTGCATTTGTCTTCTTCGTAATTGGCACTTTCGCGTCCTACTCAGGAACGAACCCGTGGTATGGTCGCTTCAACTGGATCAGCGCTGGTCTCGCCTGCTGGGTGGCCACGCTAATCTTCAGCCACTGGCCGCCGAAGTAGAAACGACTTTACAAAATTTGCAGCACTAAGGAGAGCTTCCCCATGACGACTCAGCCAGTAACGAAACGTTTAGAAGACGAAAAAACAGTTACGATGTTCTTCCCCCGAAAAACGGCACTGCAACTCGATTCTCAGTCTGGAGTGGCTGAGAGTCAGGGCGGCCGAATCCTGGAGTTTAACCAGGGAATCAATGAGGTTCCAGTCAGCCTGTCTACGCACCCATACCTGCGTGACAGTGGCGCCAGACCTTACACCCGTAACGCCACTGAGGCAAAGGCGTTCTCAGACCAGCAGGCTTCAGATGATAAGCAAAAGGCAGACGCTGCTGACGCGGCAATCAAAAGCGCGGACGCTCAGGTTGTGGCAGCTCAGGCACAGGCTGGCGCCGAGTTAACTGCCTTGAAGACCAGTTGGGATAACCGCATTGCGGAGTTGAAGGCAAAGGCGGATAAGTTACGTGCTGGGGCGCCAAAGCCCGCCTCTCCAGTCCTCACCCCCGCCCAGCAGAAAGCGGCGGACGACGCTAAGGCAGCAGCTGCTGCAGCCCAGAAGGCAGCTGACGAGAAGGCAGCTGCGGACAAGACAGCTGGCAGGTAAGTTGCCGACTGCCGTCGAGCCGATCGTGCTGTGCGACTGCGGGTGGCTCATGGTCCAGCAGGACAAGGGCGTCACGTGCAATAACCCCGAATGCGCTGACCGGGGCAAGTTGTACCTGGTCAGCGTGAAGCTAATCGCGGTAAGGCTTACCCGCCAGTGAAGGTCTCAAGCAAACTGCGACGCGATGAGGGTGGGTACGACCATTGGTGCCCTGGTTGTAGTGAAATGCACCACCTGCCCGACAGTTGGAGGTTTGACGGTAACGTGGATAGGCCCACGTTTACGCCTAGCTTTAAGCATAACGGTTTACGGAGAGAGTTCGTCGCGGGCCGATGGACTGGAAATTGGTTGCGCGACAATACTGGCAACACGATTCCGTATTTGTGCCATTACACCTTGACGGCAGGGCAGCTTCAGTTCCATAGCGACTGCACCCACGCTTTGATTAATCAAAAGATAGCTCTGCCGGACTTACCCGATGAACTTACTTAGAATGCTAATATGGTCAGTGCTCATGGTCTGGGCGCTGGAGCTGTATTCCCACGCGCAGCTGCCCGACGCGCCCAGCGCCAGCAAGAGCGTGTGCTACACGGGCGCCATGGACAACAGCGGGCAGTTCATGTACGTGGAGGTGGACTGCCGCAGCGTCCCGGTGTTTAGCAAACCCGCGCCCTACGTGCCAATCGTACGCAAGCCGGGCTTTTTCACCATGCTGCCCAACCGGACGAATAAACAAACGCTAACCAGCCCTTGGTTTATCGTTCCGAGCGTATTAGCAGTTGGCGCGAGCGCGGCGAACGTGACGCGGTCCCGGCGGGCGGGCGCCGCGTGGGGCGACGCTAGCGCGATGCTGCCGCTGGTCGGGCTGGGCTACGTGATGGACAGATTCGTATGCCGCGCGTTCAGCGTGGCGGGGCTGGGTTACGTCGTGGGGCTGCGGACGTACGGCGCGGCCACGGGGACGTACCGGTGAAGCACACCCGCTGGGAGCCGACGCTGCGGAGCGTGAAGGAGTACGCCGACGCGCTGTGGAGCGCCTTCGTCCACGCCGAGGAGTTCGGCATTGCGACAATTAACAGCCTGGAGTTCCTAAAGCGGTACGCCAGGCAGGCCGCCGAGCGCATGGTTACCGGCTTGTACTTTAGGGGCGCCAGGACGTGGCGCGAGGCCGCTGCCGAGAGCGGCAAGACCGTCCTGATGTACCGCGCCCTGAGCCAGGAGCTGCAGGGCCCGGTCGGGCTGCGGGCCAGGGAATTGATTAGGGAGAGCGCCGGGCTGATTAGCGCATTCCCGGAGAGCGTTGCCCGTGTTGTGGCGGCGCAGGCAGCGGCGCACGCCGCGGCGGGCGGTCGCGCAAAGGAGCTGGCGAGGGGATTGCCCCCGCTGGCCAGCGTCGCCCGCTCGCGAGCGCAGCTGATCGCGCGGACGCAAGTGAGCAAGGCGAGCACGGCGCTTACGGAGGCGCGGGCGGAGAGCCTGGACCTGCCGTGGTACGTTTGGGAAACATCCAGCGACCAGCGCGTGCGCGCGAGCCACAGGAAGATGCAGGGCGTGCTGTTCCGCTGGGACGACCCCCCGGCGCCGGAGCAGCTGGTTGGCAAGAAGAGCGAGGGCCATTACGCGCCGGGCGACATCTACAACTGCCGGTGCTACCCCGCGCCACTTGTAACATTGAACCAAGTGCAGTGGCCCCACAAGGCGTACGTGCAGGGGCAGATCAAGTACGTGACGCGGTCGCAGTTCGAGAACGTGAACGGCATGCGGAGGGCGGCGTGAACAAGAGTTCGGACGGAGCAATCGGCTTTCTAACGAGCGTAGTGCTGTTGACGGCTGTGTTGGCTGCCAGCTTCGCTTTCCTGTTTCCGCCGCCGCCCAAGGCGCGCGTGGCCTACGCCCAGACCAGCTACACCAACTGCGAGACCGCGCGGCAGACGAGTACGCTGCTCGGCGCCACCACCGGTACTTCCGCCACACAGCTGGTGGCGTTGGTATCCGGGGACCCGATCTACGTGTGCTCCGTGATCGTAGTCGGAACCAGCGGCACCAACCCGACCTTCTCGCTGGTGTACGGCACGGGCACCAACTGCGGCACCGGGCAGCACACGTTTCTGCCCTCATTCGCCACCGCGGCCAGCGCGCCCGTCAGCTTCGGCGGCCACTTTGTCGGGGCCGTGCCGGCGGGCAACGCGCTGTGTTACCTGGGCGGCGGCACCACGCCGGTGCAGTCCTACATCATAGTCTACGCGCAGGGTTAAGGGAGCCTAAATGAAAAAGCTACTACTGGCGCTGTTCGGTTTGCTGCTGGCCGCCGCCCCCGCGGCCCGCGCGCAGCAGGTGTTCGGCGTTCCCTGGGACGGCCCCAGCGCGGGGCTGCGGCTGCCCTCCAACAGCAAGCTGATCTTGGGCAGTAACGCCGCATACGTGGACAACAACGGCAACCTATTCGTCAACACCTGCACCGGGTGCGGCGGCGGGGGCAGCTTCGTGCCCGCGGGCGACTTAGGCGGCAGCAGCACCACGCAGGAGGTGGTCGGCATACAGAGCAACGCGCTGCCTACGCTGGCCACGGGCTACTTAAACTGGACGGGCACCGCGTGGGCCTACACTACGCTGCCCGCGGGCATCGGTTATCCCAGCGGCAGCGGCATTCCAATCGTAAGCACCGGCACCAGTTGGGGCAGCACCATCACCGCCACCAACGGGGATGTCATCTTCGGCAGCGGCGGTGTGTGGGCCAAGAGCGCGGCCCCGGCAATTTCCGCCGCGAACATGACAAGTTTCCCCACATTTAACCAGAGCACCACCGGCAACGCGGCCACGGCCACCGCGCTGGCGTCAGCCCCCACGCTGTGCAGCGGCGGCCAAGCGCCAACCGGCATCTTGTCTAACGGCAACGCGACGGGTTGCGCCGCGACGGCCAATTACCCCAGCGGCAGCGGCATACCGCAGGTCACCAGCGGCACCAGCTGGGGTACCACTTTGGGCACCAGTGGCAGCGGCAGCGTGGCGCTGACCACCAGCCCCAGCTTCACCACCCCGGCGCTGGGCACCCCCGCCAGCGGCGTGGCGACCAACCTTACCGGGCTGCCGCTGTCCACGGGCGTTACCGGAACATTACCTGCCGCCAACGGCGGCACCGGTCACGCCAACACGGCCACGCTCACGCTGGGCACCAGCAACCAGAACTGGGCCACGCTGGGCACCGGGATAGTTAAGAACACCACGACTACGGGCGCGCTGAGCGACGCGGCCAGCGCGGACGTGCTGGCTCTGTGGACCGGCACCTGCAGTTCATCCACGTTCCTGAATGGCGCCGGGGCCTGCGCCACGCCCAGCGGCAGCGCGTTTACGCCGCAGACCAACGGCACCAACAATACCACGTTGACTGGGATAAACTTCATCCCGTCCACCGCCAACGTGGACGGCCTCACCATTACGCCGTCCAACCCGGCCACGGTGAACGAGATCTACGAGATCAGCGGCACCACCAACGCCACGGGCGGGGGCACGGGATTGTCGGTCCCCACGGCCCACAGCCTGGTGGTGGCGGAGGGCAGCAGCGCCTACAACCTGGTTACCTCTTCATCTACCAACGGCAATTACCTGTGCGGCTTCAACGTGACCGCGGCGGCGGCGGTGGATCCCACCTGCGCGCTGGTCGGGGTGCCGGTGGTGCTGGAGACGGTCAGCAGCGACACGCTGGCCTACGGCTACCGGGCCAATTTCCTGTCTATTAGCGGCGGCTCGACCTTCGCGCTTAGCCTGCCCGCGGCCACTGGCAACCTGGCCAGCAACCTACCATTCGTGATGTACAACGGCAACAGCGGCAACGCCACTCTCACCCCCACCACGCCGAATAACATCAACGCCGGGACCAGCCAGGCGGCGCTCACCGTACTGCCGAAGTTTGCCGACTTCATCTACCAGGACTCGGCCAGCACTATCAACTGGCACGACCTGGGCGGGGGTCTTGTCACGTTCGCCTCCCTGGGCAGCACCTGCACCAATGGCATGGACTGGTCCACCACCGCCGGGTGGAGCTGCGCCAGCGCGGCACCGTTGACTACTTATCCCGGGGCCGGGATCGCCAACTCCACCGGCACCGCTTGGGGCACTTCCTACACCACCTCCGGCACTGGAACGGTATTGGCCCTTACGGGGTCACCGACGTTCACCGCCCCGGCCCTCGGCACCCCTTCGGCTGCAGTGCTGACTAACGCCACGGGGCTGCCGCTGTCCACGGGCGTTACCGGGACTTTGGCGGCGGCGCAATTTCCCGCTTTGGCCGGTGACTTGACTGGCACCGCTACCTCGCTATCCGTGGAAGTAACAGGGCTATTGAACCACGCACTGCCTTCAATCGCCACTGGTTATCTTAACTGGACCGGCTCGGCCTGGGCTTTGAGCGCTTCGAGCGGCGGCGCGGCGCTGTCAGCCATCACGGCGGCGGTCAATACCAACACCATCGCCAGCGGCAACAATTATGGGCAGGCGTGGAACTGGGCGCTTACCACTAACAGCGTTACGGCCATGCAGTTCGGAGAGACCACCGCGGCCACCGGCGGCACGCTTACCAACGCGCTGGCCAACCAGCAGATACTCGGTTTGGCCACGCTCAGCGGGTCCACCGCCACTCCTCTTAACGTTACGCAGGGCAGCGTCACGGGCACCACGGCCTTTCCCGCCGTCCAGGTACAGAGCACTTGGAACAATTCGAGCCTTACCGGTAACCTGATTTATGGCAACGTCGCCAACACAGCCTCCGCTGCAGGCTCGACGCTTATTAACCTAGCGGTCGGCAACACCTCGCAGTTTAAAGTAGACAAGGGTGGTAATGGAACGTTCCTTGGGACGCTTACCTTCGCCGCCAGCACCTTGGCTAATGGTACAGTGGCTACCACGCAATCTCAATTAGATGGCTCAACGAAGATCGCCACAACCCTCTACACCGATACCGCCGTGAGCAATGCGGTGGCGGGGGTCAATCCAGCAGTGGCAGTCCTTGCGGCCTCCACAGCGAATCTGACCGGAAGCTACACGCAGGTTGGTGGTGGCGTGGGTGACACATTCACGATCACGGCCACCGGAGCCTTCACGCTGGACGGAATTGCCATCAACACTATTGGCCAGCGCGTGCTGCTGAAGAATCAGACCACGGCGTCACAGAATGGCGTCTACACGGCCACAGTGGCTGGCACGACGGGCGTATCGGCGGTGTTCACCCGAGCACTCGATTACGACACGCCATCGGACGTGAATAACACTGGCTCGATTCCCGTGCAGTCTGGAACCGTCAACACGACCACGAGTTGGCTGCTGACATCGCAGGTGACTAGCATCGGGTCGTCCGGATCATCGCTCACTTACGCGCAATTTTCCTATAACCCAGCAAATGTTCCGCTTTTGACTACCTTTCAATCTTCGGCGGTCACGACGAACATCAGCGCCACGAACATCGTGGCCAGTGCTGGAGCGACGAAGCTTTATCATTACGACTGGGAAGTGAGCCTGACGGCGGTCGGCGTGGCTTGCACGGGCAGCACCACCGTCGTGGTCAACGCGATCCTAACCGATCCCAACACCTCCACGCCGCAGACCATTGCCCTCGGCACGATCACCATCGCGACGAACGGAGTCGGAACGGTGGGGTTTGTCGCAGAAGGTTCCGAGGCATTCTATGTGAAAACGGGAACCGCCTTGCAGTACTCGACAACCGGCTACACGGCCGGTGCGGGATGCTCTACCAACCCAACCTATCAGGTCACCGGAGAGGTGTTCTGATGACTCGTCGATTTATATTCTTCATCTTACTGAGTTGTGCGGCGTTCATATCAGTTCCGATATTAGCGCAGAACGGACCTAACGGACGATATTACACACCACCTCCAAATCAGGTGAATCCGGTCTACGTAGTGTCCTGCAACCCCGGTAACCAATCTGCCAGCCCAGCTACTTGCAGCCTAAGCATTCCCGCGGGCGGATCTTTCATTGGTATTGCTGCGTTCAATGGAGTGGCAGCCACATTGTCTGGCTCTTGCGGCGGCATCGGCGACGGTACGGGAACTGGCGGGTGTACAGGCAGTGATTCGGTAACGATCAACCCCGTATACAAAAACGGTTCCACGTTCGAGGACTACACCTTCTCGTTTTGTGGTGTGGCGGCGGCGGTCACGACGATCACCGTGACATGGACGGGTTCCTCGTCATTCATGTATATGGCGGGCGCTGTGTTCTACGGCGTTAACGGTTCCTGTATTGATGGCGCTTATGCACAACACCAAAGTACTTCCGCTACGACGGCCTATACGACAGTCGGCGGGAGTCCTGCAACCGTGACGCCAACTACTCCGAATGACGTTATGGTTGGTCTCACCTCGAATCACTGTGGGGGCACGATAACAGCCGGCAACGACACACAAGGAAATTCTTATTCGCTGGCGGTTAGCAATAACGGGGTCGTTGGAATCGAGACGTTCCCGGAAACCAGTATCGCCGCATATGGTGCTACTTTCACAGGGCCAAGCTGCTCGTACAACATCTATGCTTTTGCGATCAAGGGCTACGCGACTCAGAACGGTAATCCTATTAACTGGGGATCGAACGGACGCAACTACCAGAACACAGCCTCGTCGAATGGGAAATTTTATGGTGAAGCCTATGCCGCTACCGGCCTGATTGATTTTGGAAAAGGAGGCACTAACACCAACGTTCCGACACAGACAACGCTTTTTAATTCGATCAATGGTAGTGTGTGTACTCCCAGCAGTTGCATTTCAATTAGCGGTATGGGTACGAATACGAAGTACACCAACGCGCAACAGCCGGTAGTGCTGGCCGCCCCCGCAGTCATAAGCTCGGCAGGATATGGGGGAGGCGGTGGCCTTGGGATCGGAGGAGCAACCACTTCCGGTGGGACAGGCGTGGGGGACGTAATCTACAACCAAGGGACAAATGCCTCCACCAGTCTAGGCTTCACGGTCTATTCAAGCTGCCCATACACCATCGGAACGGATTGCGGGGCGCAGGGCGGCCTGTACGGGACCAGCTCCTACATTACCTCCCACTTCAGGCAATTCGGCTCCTACCCCTACATGAGCGCCGTGATGGAGAACCATGACGGCGGGACGATTGTCTACAATCCGCTTCCTAACGCATCGTCCTATATTTACCGGGTGAACATGCAACTCAACACTTCGGGCAACGACTACATGATCTTGTGTGACACCAACAATCGGCTCCTGTATAGCTGGACGATGACCGCAGCCGCAAACGGTGCTCTAAATCTTGAGTTTGGCATTACGGGTGAGGAGCCAACGACTGCTGGGTACAACTATTACTGGTGGAACGCTGACTGGAATTCTAGCGGTGCGGGGTTCAATATCAATGGTCCGTGTTTCTAGCCTCATCGGGGTTCTCATACTCCTAGCGAGCGCTGCTTTCGCGGGAACATACACCGCGAATAGCTGCTCCCAAGGAGACGTGAACGACTGCATCAACGGAACAGGCGGGACCTGCGTCGGCGGAGCGCATACGGCTGTGGACGGCGATATCATTAACATTCCTTCCGGCTCTTGCACCTGGACGAGCGGCATTACGGTCCCATCGAGCATCGGCATCACCATCATCGGCAGCGGAACGCCTAACGTCGGCGCAAGCACAACTGGCGCTTCATCCTCTTGCGGCAGCGGGACCACGATCACCCTGTCCGGGGGCTTCACCGCATTTGGAATGACGCCCACTTACGGGAACTCTACGACCCGGCTTTCCTGCCTGACGATCACGTACAGTTCCGGCGCGGCAATCGGGTTCAAGATTCTCGGGACATGCACCTCCAGCGGTTGCCCTAATCTCCGCATGGATAATCTTACATTTTCTAGTTGGGCGGGCCACATAAATGCCGGCATCTCTTACGGCATCGGAGCCGTGGGCAACATGTTTGGCGTCCTTGACCACAATATAGTCAATGGGACGGCGAACAATTATTTGCAACTGGTGGAAGTATCACACGCTGGTTATCTCGGCGTGGGCCAGTACGGAGACAACGCTTGGCACTTGGCGGAATCTTATGGCACGGCCAACTTCCTGTTTATAGAAAACAATCAGTTCAACACATCAGGATGCTGTGAGAACGAAGGCAGCGCGGGAGGACTTGGCAATCAGGGCGGGAGCCGGGTAGTGGTGCGTTTCAACACCTACGCGAATATGGATCACCTCAATTTCCCGATGGGTTTTCACGGTACGGAATCCAGTGGGCGTCCGCGTAGTGTCAGAGCCATAGAGTATTACGACAATGCCTGGACTTGCGCGGCTGCGACGGACTGCATATCAGGGCCGGGAGTGCGCGGCGGGACTGGATTGATTTGGGGAAATACGTCGTCCATTCCCTCCGGCTCCGACTTACAACAGTTCTTCACTTTGACGACCTACAGAGTGCAAGGCAGTCCGGGCGGCTGGCCAGCGTGTGACGGGAACGCGGCTTACGACACGAATGACGGAACGACCTACTACAGCGGGACCATAGGCTCATTTAATTCGGGCACGAACACCATCACAGTTTCAGGCTCGCCCGGTTGGATAACGAATCAGTGGTCGCCCAATGGCGCTCCTTACTCAGTGCATGATGTCACGCAGATCACGGGTGCGGAGATTTCGGCGAACGGGGCGGGAACTCTGACCCTGAATGGTGCGGTGAATGCCGGAGCTGGCGGAGCTTGGACCCCTGCGGGCGGAGATTCTATTCAGATCCTTCGCGCTACTGTTTGCATTGATCAGGCGGGCGGACGCGGTGCCGGGACCTTGTACACTGGCACGGGCGGGAACGGATTGCCGACTCCCGTTTCGGCGGCAAGCGAGGTTGCGTCTCCGACCTATACCTGGAATAACAGTTTCAGTGGCGGAGGTTCTGCGCCGAGCACTGCCGTAGTCTCTTTTACAAGTAGAGTCATAAACAAGCGCGACTTCTATATGGAGAATGTCAGTCAAGCGGCGCAGTCCAGCGCAACGACGCCGTTCGACGGCTCGACTACGATTGGCATGGGGCATGGAACCCTAGCGAATCAGCCGACGACCTGCACGACTGGAGTTGGTTACTTCGCTACGGATCAAGGAACTTGGGACCAAGGTGGAGCGGGCGGTGTCCTCGATCTATGCACTGCAACAAATACCTGGACGACGAGCTATACGCCCTACACGTACCCACACCCATTGACTCAGCCCGCCAACCCTCCCACTCCGTTCCCAGCGATTCTAGCCAAGGGGGGACAACAGAGCCGCCATGACCGCTATGTTGCAGATCAGGCTTACGAGCAGACAAACCGTAGTCAGATGCTTTCTCATTTCGTGCTCCCTTGTCCTGTGATTGAGATTTGCCAATCCAGCCCATACAGTCCACGCGCAAGCCTTCGCGGTGCAACCGATTGCCGCATCACCAACGGCCACGGCTTGCATCAGCGCGACAGGCCAAGGGCTGATCTGCTTCTACGGCGCGGGAACGGCCACGGCTCCATACGGCGTATGCGCGAGCTTCAATGGTGGAGCGTGCAATCCGATCACGGCGTCGGCTGGCCTGACCATGACGGGAACGGACCCGATCGCGGTATCGTCTACCGGCGTCATCTCGCTCAGTTATGATGCCGCGCTGCACACTGGCATCGCATCGCTCGGCCTAACCGCCAGCGTGCCCAGCGCTAGCGCCCCGGTAAAGTAAAAGGAGAAATTAAAATGGCAAGAGCCTACGGACGTAAGCAGCCCGCCCCGCTACCGGCCCACCGCATGCTGAGCCGCGTGAGCGCCGTGCCGGAAGTCGTGGACCTGCGCCCGTGGTGCGGCGCCGTGAAGAACCAGGTAAACCTGAGCAGCTGCACCGGGCACGCCTTCGCCAGCGGGGTGGAGTGGATATTCCGCAAGTACCTAAAGCAGCAACCCGTGCTGTCCCCGCTGTACGTGTACGCCAAGGAATTACAGGCGGACGGCAACTTCCCGAACGACGATGGCAGCGACGGCAACACCGGCAGCAACGTGGTGATCGCGAACGGCGCGTGCCTGGATGCCTTATACCCGGACTCCAGCCTCAAGATTCAGGCCCCGGATGCCGAGATGGACGCCAGCGCCAGCCACTACCGCATGGGGGCGTACCACGGGCTGCAGGGCAGCCTGGTGGCGCTGTCAGTAGTCGGCGACCCAGTGCCGTGGCCGGTGGAGATTGGGTTTACCGTGTACGAGAGCTTCGAGAGCGATGAGGTGGCCAGCCGCGGTATCTACAACCCGGCCCAGGGCGAGAGCGTGCTGGGCGGCCACGAGGTGCTGATGGTAGGGTATGACGTGGGCACCATTCCGACGTTGCGGCCAGCCGGGTGCCCGCCCGCGGCGCTGATCCAAAACAGCTGGGGAACGGGTTGGGGCTGGAATAGCAGCGGGTTCTTCTGGGCTGCTCTCGGCGTACTGGACGATCCCCAAACTGACCTCAAGATCGTCCACAGCGGGAGCCCCTGGAAATGAGCACAGTCGACTACCAGACAAATTTAGAGCTTAAGAGAATTGCCGATTCTTTCGAGCAGTTGTTGACGGAAGTTGAGAGTCATAACAAGACTTTTGAGCAACTGTTAAACGAGGTAAAACAGATTCGGGTGGCCGTAGTGGGTCGTCCGACTAAACTGCAACTGCAATTCCAAGGAGGATTACCCGGTATGCCAGGACAAGAGACAGACACCCAGACAATCCCCTGCTCCGCGATCGAGACCGACGCGGACGGGCAGCCCGTAACCCTGAACCCCGCGAACGTGACGTGGTCCATCGACAACCCGGCCATCGCCGCGCTCACCCAGAACCCCGACGGCAGCGCGACCTTCAAGGCGCTCTCCGTGGGAACGGCGAACGTCAGCTGCTCCGACAGCAGCGAGAACCCCCCACTGGTGGGCACCGACACGCTGACGGTGACCGCCGGACCGGCCAACAAGCTGGTGCTGCAGTTCGGGGCGCCCGCGTAAGGCAGATGCGTCCAACGGTAACAGTGAAGAAGGGCGCTGGCGGGGCGGCGGGCAGGTTCCGCGCCTCGCTGGCGGCCCTTTCCAAGTGGCAGGTGTACGTTGGGATTCCCGCGACTACGGCCATGGAGCGTAGGGCACATTTGGTAGAAATAGCGTTTCCGCGTGTTTCAACAAAGAAACCTAGCAAGCGAAGTGCTCGAGTTGCCGGTATGCTCGCAAAGAGCGAAATAAATAACGCGGAGCTAATGTTCATCCACACCAATGGTAGCCTGCTGCGCCACATCCCGCCGCGCCCGGTGATCGAGCCTGCCATCAGCGACCCGGACAACCGGAAGCTGTTCTTGCCGGAGCTGGAGGCCGCGGCGAAGGCGGCGCTGGCGGGCCAGGTGCTGCAGGTCAAGGCGCACCTCAACCGCGCGGGCCTTATCGCGCAGAACGTTTGCCGCGCCTGGTTCGTGTCGCCCAAGAACGGCTGGCCGCCCAACGCGCCCAGCACTATACGGCGCAAGGGCAGCTCGCGCCCGCTGATCCTCACCGGAGAATTGAGGAAGTCGATTACCTACGTGGTGAGCGATGCTGGCTAACCTGCTCGACGTGGTTTCGAACTCGGACATTTGCGAGGTCTTCCAGATCCAACGCAACCCCGGCATTTTCGCCGCGGGCGGCTGGCAGGTCGGGCAGAACGTTTTGATCCAGGTGTACGGCGTCGTGTCGGTGGCCAGCGCGCGGCAGCTTGAGATGATCCCCGAGGCCGACCGCGTGCACGGGGCGCGGGTGTTCCACAGCAGTACGCCCATGTACGTCACCAGCGAGGACCGCGGCATCACGGCGGACGTACTGATCTACAACGGCGTGAGCTACCGCGTGATGAGCGTGGGCGCCTACGCCAACCGCGGCGGGTACTACGAGGCCGTGGCCGTGAGGATGGCGGGCCAGTGAGGGATTTTATTAACTGGGTCGCGGCTTGGTGGCGGCGAGGCGATGCCCGGCCAGCGCCGGTCGCGCGCCAGGAGGTGCGGCTGCCGCTGGCGCCGCGCGGAGAGGAAGCAAAGCCTAGCGGAGCGCGGCGGAGAAGCCTGCGCCAGGAGCGCGAGGCAAGGCGGCAGAGGCCGCTGGGAGGGCCGCCGCGGTGAGTAGCTACCCCACCCCGCTTACGCCCAACCAGGTGAACCTGGTGCTGCAGTCCGCCACCATCGCGGCCCTGGGCATCGAGCTGCAGTCGCCCGCCGTGCCGAACGACCCGGCGTACGCCGCCGTGCGCGTGGGCTGGCAGCAGCAGGGGCAGCCCGCCTTCGCCATCGACGAGGACGTGGTGTTCGTGCGCTGCGCCGAGGACGACGACCAGTACGACCGCATCAAGCACCCGAGCGTCGTCAACGGCCAGCAGCTGTTCCAGTACACGCGCGTGTGGCGCGTGTGGTGGGACTTCCACGGCCCCAACAGCGTGGACCGCGGGCGCATAATGCGCTCCTCCCTGTTCTCGCAGGCCACGCACGACGCGCTCAGCGCGGCGCAGCTCTACTTCGTCACCAACCCGCAGGCCCCGCAGCGGCTGTTCGAGGAGAAGGACGGGCAGTGGTGGGAGCGGGTGAACTTCTCGGCCCAGTTCAACGAGATGGTGACCGAGACGCCGCCGGTGACCTTCGCCAGCAGCGTGGAGATACTCGGCTACACGGCCCAGGGCCAATTCTGCGACATCACCGTGGAGGAATAGAATGTCAACGCAAGCAACGCTCCCGATTTCTAACATCGTAGACGTGGTGGTCAGCATCACCCCCACGGCCCCAGCGTTGCCGCAGTTCAACCAGGGGCTCATCACCGGCACCAGCACCGCCATCCCAAGCGTGGGCGGGGTGAACAACCGAGTCCGCCAATACTCCACGCTGGCCCAGATGATCGCGGACGGCTTCACCACGTCCGAGCCGGAGTACATCGCGGCCCAGATCTACTTCAACCAGGACTTTAACGGCGACCCGGCCCAGTACGTGTGGGTGGGGCGCCAGGACCTCACCGCCGTCATCGCTATCGCCATCAACGCGGCGGGCACCGGGTATGCCGTCGGGGACACGTTCTCCATCGCGGGCGGCAGCACGCTGGCGGACGGCGTAGTGCTGGCGGAGGCGGGCGGGGTTCCCAGCTCCATCGGGATCGTCGGCTATAGCAGCGGCACCGGGTACACCACGGCCAGCGGCGTCGCCACCACGCACCTCACCGGCAGCGGCACCGGGCTCACCGTGAACACCACGGTCGGCGAGACCTGCCTGATCGCGCTGGAGCAGTGCCGCCTGGCCAGCCTGCAGTGGTACGCGGCCATGTGCACGGGCAGCGTCACCGCCGACCACGAGGCCATCGCCGCTTGGGTGCAGTCGGCTTCGCCTAGCAGCTTCTACTTCTTCTCCACGGCGGACGCCGCGGTGCCAGCCGGGACCGCGGGCAACGTGTTCGCGGCCCTGAAGGCCGACAGCTACAGCCGCGTGCTGGGCTGCTACAACACCACGCAGGGTGGGACGGCAGCTAACAACATTTACGCCGGGGCGGCCCTGCTGGGCATCGCCATGGGGCTGAACACCGGGCTGGCCAACAGCTACTTCACGCTGGCCTTCAAGACCATGGTCGGCATCACGCCCGAGCCGCTCACCCAAACGCAGGTCAACACGATCCTGGGCAATAACGGCAACGTGTACGTGACCATCGGCAACGCCTACCAGATCGTGCAGAACGGCATCATGCCGAACGGCAACCAGTTCGGCATCACCCTTGGCCTGGACATGCTGACGTCCGACATCCAGTACTCCGAGATGGACGTGCTGGTGGACAACGACAACGTGCCGCAGACGGACCCGGGCGAGGTGATGCTCATACAGCCGGTGAACGCGGCGGCCCAGCGGGCGCAGGTGCGCGGGTTCCTGGCCGGTGGCGTGTGGAACGGCGCCACCATCAGCCCCGGCGGCCCGAACAGCCTGTTCGCGGGCACCACGCTGCCGGACGGCTACCTGGCGCTCACCGCGCCCTACTCCATCCAGTCGCCCGCGGCCAAGGCGGCGGGCCAGGCCATGCCGATCTACCTCGCCGTGATCACCTCGGGTACGGTGCTAAGCCTGGTCGTCCAAGTCAACGTCCAGCTCTAAGGAATAGGAGAACAATACCATGGGCTACACCACCTACAGCTTCCTCGACCTCAGCCTGGTGCTGGACGACCCCGACGTGGGCAGCTTCGCCAGCAGCGGGGAGCAGGGCTTCGGCGAGCTGCACATCGCCATGACCACCGAGCGCACCGTGCACAACGTGGCCGCCGACGGCAGCGTGATGGTGAGCTACGTCGCGGGCAGCAACGGCACCGCCGACATCCGGGTGCAGCAGACGTCGGAGCTGCACGACTTCCTGCTCAACTGGGCCAACACCAAGTTCAGCCTCGCGGACGCGCACGACGTGAGCACCTTCGCCGGGATGAGCTTCACGGCCCGCAACCTGACGGACGGCACCATGCACGTGTGCACGGGCGTCAGCCCCAGCAAGATCGCGGACAAGCCCTACATGTCCCAGGGGCAGGAGATCACCTGGCGGCTGATGATAGCCAACTCGCGCCAGGTCAACGTAGGGTAGCAGGAAAGGCGACGCCACGATGAGGCCGAAGACCAAGGAAGTAAGCATAGGCGAGTACCAGTGCCGCGTGGGCAAGCTGGACGCGTGCAGCGCCGCGTGGGTGCTGGGGGTGCTGATGGCCGTGGTGGCCGACCAGCGCAGGCGGCAGCCGCAGGCTCCGGAGCAGCAGGCGCCCGAGCCGCCCCCGAAGGACGCGGCGGCCCGCGAGGAGATGGCCCGCGGCGTGGTGGGGGCGCTGTGGCTGACGGCGGGCAGCGCGCTGGACCGCGAGCGCTACCGCGACGTGCAGCAGGGTTGCCTGCGGGTGTGCTCGGCCCGGAACGACGGCGGGCTGTTCGAGCCCGTGGTGGCCGCGGACGGGCGGTGGTCCCGGAAGGACATCGGCGACGACGCCCCGGCGGTGCACCGGCTGATCCTGGAGGCCCTGCAGTTTAACCTCAGCCCGTTTTTTCTAGACGACGCGTCGAGCGGGGCGGCGGCGTCGCCCCTGGCCCCCGCGGCCCCGAGTGCGTAGAGCTGGACCCGTTCCTGTGGCGCCCGGTAATGCTGGGCCTTTGGCGCCACGCCGACATACGGGCGATGGACATGGACGACCTGCTCGACGCTCACGAGTGCCTGGACCTGCAGGCGGAGGCGCGGCGGCGGGCGGAAGAGTTGGCCGGTAGGAAATGAAGACGATAGAAAGTTACCTCGTTTCGCTGGGCTTCACGGTGGACCAGCCGCAACTCCGGAAGTTCGAGGACGCGTTGCGCTCGCTGGCGGTGTACGTCGAGCGCTACACCACCAACCAGTACACCGGCATCGCCAGCATGTTCCTTAAGACGGGCGCGGCCATCGGCGGCACCATCGCCGGGCTGGAGGCCGGGTTCCTGGGCCTGGCCACGCGCACGGCTAACTCTGACTTGCAGATGCAGATCATGGCCCGGCGCATGTTCATGTCCGCCAGCGCGTTCCGCGAGATGAAGGTCGCCACCGACGCCTTGGGCGTAAGCCTGGAGGACGTGATGTTCGGGCCGCCGGAGCTGCGCGAGCGCTACGCCCAACTGATGGGCGACCAGAAGCGCTGGGGCTTCGCGGACGAAAGCTCGTTGCGCAACATCCGCGACATCGAGCAGTCGTTTACCAGGTTGAAGATGGCGTTCGAGTGGGGGTTCCTGCCCAAGTTGGCCGGGAGCATCGGGAAGGCGTTTGCCGGTAAGGACTTCGACATCGGCAAGTGGCTGGACGCGCTGGACGACAAGAAGCTGCAGTACTACGCCGACGTGGTGAGCGGCGCGCTGGTCCCGGCGCTGCAGACCACCTACGACCTGCTGAAGGCCATCCCAGGGTTCGTTAGCGACTTGTACCAGGGCCTCAAGGCCACGTGGGCGGAGGCCAAGTCGGTAATCGACTACATTAAGCCCTATCTTGGTTCGCCTAGCGATAACGAACTGCCCACCGCCGGTGGCGACCCCAGCGTTCCCGCCGGTAAGGACCGTTCCCCCTCCACCTCCGGCACCGCGATGTACCAGAGCGCCGCGCGGTTTATCGCGCAGGAGTACGGAATAGACCCCAACCTGTTCATGGGCCTGATCAAGGCCGAGTCCGGCTGGAACCCCAACGCGCGCAACCCTTCGTCCGGGGCGTACGGCTACGGCCAGCTGATGCCGGGCAACATGGGGGCATTCGGCCTGAGCGGCAAGGACCCCGGCGAAAACCTGATCATCGCCGCCCGCCTATTTGCCCAGTACCTCAAGGAGGCCAACGGCGACACCTTCCGGGCGCTGGAGTCGTACAACGGGCTGAAGAGCTTCAACGACCCCGACAAGATGCGGGCGTTCAAGAAGTACTATAGCGACATCCAAAGCAACGCCGACGAGTACCGGCGCGAGTGGGGCGGCGCCCCAGGCGGGGCCAAGCTGGGCCCCACGGCGTTCCACTCCACCATACAGATCCACGTGGACAAGACCAGCGCCAGCGCGCAGGACATCGCCGCGGCGGTGAAGCCCGTGGTGCACGAGGAGTTGGCCCTGATGAGCCAGCGGCTGCTCACCGAGTACGGCGGGGTGTACGCCTCCTAATGGGATTCAGCTCATTCGTCGGGTCGCTGCTATCGGGCGCGGGGCCGCAGTCCGGGCCGTACCGCCCGCCCCAGTGGTCCGCGGGGCCGCAGCTGTGGTCGGTCACCGCCACCCTGCCTAACCAGTCGGGCAGCTCTAGCGACCTGTCCGGCAGCTCCCACACTTCCCCCGGGTCGCCTACTACTTTATTCTTCGACGCCGTGCTGCGCGTGGACCACAACGAGGAGGTGGTAATCACCCACCACCCGGTGCAGTCCGGTGCCGCCCTTACCGACCACGCCTACTCGCTACCGGCGCAGGTAACCCTGGAAGTAGGGTTTAGCGACGCCATGGACAGTTTTCAGTCCGGGCAATACTCCGGGGGCAGCAGCAAGTCGGTCACGGCCTACCAGCAGTTCCAGCAGATCAAGGACCTGCACCTGCCGTGCACGCTGGCCACGCGCCTGGCGCAGTACAGCAACATGATGCTGGTGCAGCTGCGCGCCCCGGAGTCGCGCGAGAATTTCGCGTCCACCGTGATGACGCTGCGGTTCGAGCAGATTTTCCTGGGCAGCGTGTCGGCCGCCACCCAGAGTTCGCGCAACCAGCAGACCGGGAGCAGCCCCGAGGGGTCGCTGTCCACCACCACGCCGAGCAGCGGCACCGACGGCCTGCAGAACGGCGACGGCACCTACAACAGCAATTCTTTACCCACGTTCTAATGTCCACTTCCCCCCAGATCGTACCGCTCACCAACTCTCCTAACCAGACGTTCTCGGTGGCGCTGTCCATCGACGGCACGGTGAAGAGCTTGCAGGGGTACCTGCACTACAACGAGGTGGCGGGCTACTGGGTGCTGTCCATCTACGACCTGCTGGGCAACCTCATACTGGACTCCGTGCCGTTCGTAACCGGGAACGGCTCTGGCGACGAGGCCAGCGGCAACTTGCTGGGCCAGTTCGACTACCTGGGCATCGGCAGCCTATATATTCTTAACATCAGCGGCGTCACTACACCGGACTTTCCCAACTCCACCGACCTGGGCGCCGACTTTCAGGCGCTGTGGGCGTCTACCCAATGAGCGCCGCCGCCCTAGCTACGCCAAACGCCGTTGCGCCTAACAAGTTCTTCGGGCGCAAGTTCCAGCTCACCGTAACCCTACCGGCGGACAGTTCCGGCAACCAGCAGGTGCTATACATCCCGCAGAACTCGCTGGACCCCGAGGCGTTTCGGATTAAGTTTACCGTGTACACGGTGTTCTACCAAAAGGCGTGGTTCGCGGACATCGACATCTACAACCTGGACAAGTTCACCACCAACCAGCTCATTTCCGGGTCCGGGCAAACTACCTCCACCGCTACTTCCCCAACTTCCACTATTAAACAGGGAATGGTGGCCACCCTTTACGCTGGGTACCAGAACGGCGCGTACGGGGCGATCTGGACCGGGCCAGTGTTCCAGGCGCGGTTTACCAAGGAACAGGTGGTAGACTTTAAGATTACCTTACACTGCCTGCTGTGGCTGGACCCCTTGACCCGGACTAATATTAACTCGACGTTTTCGGCCCTGACCAACCAGACCGACCTTATCAACCAGATTGCCAATCTGGCGTTCGGCAGCAGCGTGCACACGTCGGTGAGCGACAGCGTCAAGTCCACTCAGCAGTCGCGCGGCGGAGTGGTATTCGGCTCGGCCAAGCAATTCTTCAATTCTACCGCCGACGACAACAACATGCAGTGGTTCCTGGGGCCGCGCGGTTTCAACTTCGCCCGGATCGACGACAACATTCAGGCGAACAGCGGCTCGGACGACGCCATCCCGACCACCACCGGGGTGCGGGTGTACAGCCCCCCGCCGCCCGCGGGCTACCCCGCGCCCGCCGCCGACGGCGTCATCATTGGCACCCCGGAGCAGACCCAGTACGGAGTGCGGTTCCGCGTGCTGATGGACCCGGCGGTGCAGGTCACTTACCCCGCGCAGCTGGTGAAGATAGACAACAGCCAGATTATACAGCTTAAGAAAAGCTTGGGGGAATACGTGAACGTCCTGGACCCCACGGGCACCTACATCGTGCTGGCGGCCACCTACGTGGGCGACACGCGGGGGGACGCCTGGTACACAGAGATCGAGGGCCTGACCAGCGTGGGCGGCAAGTGGGCCGCGGCGCAGGCCCTGGCGGAAAAGGCCAGCGTGAACCACTGATGGGCGCCCCCGCAACTTCGTCTTGGATCAACGTGCCGCAGCGGCTGCGGCAGCCGGAGCTTAGCTTCCTGGAGCTGCTGTTTCAATTCAGTCGCGACCTGCGTGTGGCCGTGCCGGGCATCGTACAGTCGTTTAACGCCACCAAGCAAACTGTTACCGTGCAGGTTGCCATCCGTGAAATGATCAATGTAATTACGGCAGATGGCCAAGGGGGCGCTGCCCCGGTGCCCACACCCACGCAAATCCAGATACTGTCGGACGTGCCGATTTGCACCTACGGCGGCGGAGGATTCGAAGTTACCCTGCCTATTGCGGTCGGCGACGAATGCCTAGTGGTGTTTGGCGACAGCTGCATGAGCGCGTGGTGGGCCAACGGCGGGGTGCAGAACCCGGAGGTGAGCCGCCGCCACGACCTGTCCGACGGGTTCGCCGTCATCGGGCCGCGGTCGCAGCCGCGCAAGATTGCCAACTATTCTACCGACTCCCTGCAAATACGCTCCGACGACGGCAACACGCTGATCAACGTGAAGGCGGGTCAGGTGAACTCCACGGTGGACGGAGGCACCACCACCAGCAAGATGACG
>Ga0210393_10000262_pt1 | contig 47822 bp, 41 predicted proteins | sample IncBWC27OmetaG_FD_160068 | JGI IMG/M metagenome (GOLD analysis project Ga0210393, IMG submission 160068) | Forest soil microbial communities from Barre Woods Harvard Forest LTER site, Petersham, Massachusetts, United States - Inc-BW-C-27-O ... | reverse complement strand
TCGGCCCGACGCGACGGTGACGAAGACGTTGTCGGCGGAAGACAAATTGCTCGGCCACATTCAGGACGTGTTGCCCCGCTACCTCGACGGATCGCTGACGGTGTTCGAGATTGCCGAGCGGCTCAAGGTGCCCTTCGCAGCTTTGCGCCGCTACCTCGGCCGCTTTGCGGAAAAAGGGCTGATCTCATTGGCACCCACGAAATCGCTATCTGATTACGGCGAGGACGGAAGCCAGCGAGGATCGAAGTGACGCAGCCTGAGCGAGCACCGTTTCGCGCCGCCATCCTGGGCAGTGCGAATGTGCGCGTGCTGCGCACCGCCTTCGCCGCCGAAGCCGCCGAATTCCTGACGGATCGCAAGCTCGAGACCTGGGAAGTCCCTTACGGACAGTTACGGCAGGAGTTGCTCGATCCGAAATCGGCTCTGCGTGGCTGGCGGCCCGATTTGGCGATTTTTTGTGATCGCCTCGAAGATCTCGTCGGGCAAGCGCGTTTGGATTGCTTAACACCCAACCTGCTCGAGACGGTCGTGCGCGAGTATGCGGATCTCGTTGCGGCCTTTCACATGGCGAACGAAGGTTGGGCCATCGTGCATCGCTTCGCTCCGCTGAATCGATCAGCCGATGGGAACGGCGGGCCGGCATTCTCGCTTCTCAACGAAATGAACCAGCTGCTCGCCGAACGATTGGCAGGCCTACCCCAGGTACTCTGGGTCGATGTCGCGGCGGAAGCGGCCGGTGCACCCGTTGCGGCCTGCGATCCGATGCTCTGGCACTTGGGGCGACTGCCCTTCTCAGAAGGCTTTTCGCAGCGACTGGCCCGACGCTGGATCGGCCTGACGCTAGCACTGCTCGGCAAGAGCGCCCGCGTGGTCGTGCTCGATTTGGACAACACGCTCTGGGGAGGCGTGCTGGGCGAAGACGGACTCGCGGGCATTCGCGTCGGTGGCGATTATCCGGGCAACGCCTACACCACTTTCCAGCGCCTGTTGAAGACCCTTCCGGAACGCGGCATCGCGCTGGCCGTCTGCAGCCGAAACGATCACGACCTGGCGATCGAGGCACTCGCGACGCATTCAGACATGTTGATCCGTCCGACTGATTTCGTGGCGACGCGGATCGATTGGCGACCCAAATCGGTCGGTCTGCGAGAAATTGCCGGGGAACTAAATCTCGGGTTGGAATCTCTGTTGTTTGTGGATGACAATCCGATCGAGCGCGATCAAATCCGCCTGAGCCTTCCCGAGGTCAAGATTCTCGACCTACCCACTAGCCCCGCATTTTTTGCCGACTCTCTGGCCGACTGTCCGTGGTTGCAGTCGGCTGGCCGCACGGCTGAAGACGCGGGGCGAGTCCGAAGTTATCAGGCCAGGCGTCAAGTTCGGGAAGAGCAGCGGACCGCAGCCAACCTCGACGAGTTTTACGCCGGCCTGAGCATGCAGCTTTACCTGCAGCCCTTGGACGACTCGAACATCGCCCGGGCCGTTCAGCTTTCGCAAAAGACCAACCAATTCAACACCACGACGGCGCGTTACGATCAACGGGAGCTGAAACAGATTGTGGCCGAGGGGGGCGAAGTCGTCGTCGTCGGTCTGGAGGATCGCCACCTGCAATTTGAGAATATCGGCCTGCTCGTCCTGCGACCGGATTCGGCCGATACTTCAACGGCGAGACAAGGTCGAGTGGACTGTTATTTGCTCTCATGCCGCGTCCTGGGCCGCGGACTCGAGACGGCCGTGCTCAAGTGGGCCGTGCGACGGGCCGCCGCTCGAGGCTGGGCGACTCTGCGGGGTGCCGTCATCGAAACTCCACGCAACACGCCGGTGCGAAGCGTTTACCAAGACGCGGGCTTTCAGCCCGCGGGCGCGCCCGGCGATTGGCTGATCCAAACTGACACTTCCGTGGAAATTCCCTCCTGGTTCCAGATTCACGATCGGATGCCGACCGTATGACGCCGCTAGACGACTTGACTTTTCATCACATCGGGATCGCCTGCGAGCGGATCGAGGACGAGGTCCCACATTACGAGCGGATCGGCTATCGGGCGGAAGGAGCTATCTTCGAGGATTCGCGGCAAGTCATCCGCGGCCTGTTCATGAAAGCCGGTCCCATTCAGATCGAACTGATCGAACCCTTGCGCCCTGAATCGCCAGTCTGCTCATTCCTGGCACGGGGCATTCAGATGTATCACCAGGCTTTCGTCTCCCACAACCTGCGGGCCGCCGTGCGCACGTTGGTCGACAAAGGCTCAGTGATCGTCTCGCATCCCAAGCCGGCTGTCGCGTTCGGCGGGCGCCAGGTCTGCTTCTTGCTCTTGCCCAACCGCATGCTGATCGAGCTGATCGCCAGCGTGTGAGCGACGGGCTGGTGCGCACTCCGCGCGCCCGCAATAATCCAGGGCGACTTTTCGGTGCTGAACCGTCCGGGATTTTCGCGTGTCGTCGTGGCGTGGCGTTTCGCGATCTTCCTGGCGGCTTGTTCGAGGATTTGACTCATGCCTAGCTGTGTGTTGGCCTATTCCGGCGGACTCGATACGTCCGTCATTCTCGGCTGGTTGATGGATGAGGGCTACAAGGTCCACTGCGTCTATGTCGACCTGGGCCAGCCCTGCGAAGACCGCGACGCCATCCTGAAAAAGGCCCGCGACACCGGTGCCGCGTCGGCCCGCATCGTCGACGCCCGCGAAGAACTCTGCCGCGACTTCGCCTTTCCCGTCCTGCAATGGCAAGCCAAGTACGAAGCCGTGTACCTGTTGGGCACGTCGATCGCCCGGCCGCTCATCGCCAAAGCCTGCCTGCAGGCGGCCCGCGACGTCGGGGCCGAGGCCTACGCCCACGGAGCCACGGGCAAAGGCAACGACCAGTGCCGCTTCCAACTCGCCGCCGAAGCTCTCGATCCGGCCGTGAAAATCATCGCCCCCTGGCGGATCGAAAAGTTCCGTCAAACATTCCCGGGCCGCACCGAAATGATCGCCTACTGCAGCGCCAAAAAGATCCCGGTGAAGGCGACCGTTTCCAAACCCTACAGCTCCGACGAAAACTGCCTGCACATCAGCTACGAGGCGGGCAAGCTCGAAGATCCCAACGTCAACGGCTGCGAGATCGTCGAGTTCGGAATGACCGTCTCGCCGCGAAAAGCTCCCGACGCGGTCGAATCGGTGACGGTCGGCTTCGAAGCAGGCGTCCCCGTTACGCTCAACGGACGCAAGCGTTCGCCGTTCGAGATGGTGACCGAACTCAACCAGATCGGCGGCCGCAACGGCGTCGGGCGAATCGACCTGGTCGAGAATCGTTTCGTCGGCATGAAGAGTCGCGGTGTCTACGAATCGCCCGGCATGACGATCCTTTACGAGGCCCATCGAGGAGTCGAGCAGCTCACCATGGATCGCGACCTGATGCACCTCCGCGACCGCTTGGCCCCTGAGGTCGCCGAAATGGTTTACTACGGCTTCTGGTACGGCGCGAAGATGGACGCACTGATGGCCTTCATTCGCCAGGCCCAAAAGACCGTCACGGGCGAAGCCACGCTCGAACTCTACAAAGGCAACATGACAATGGCCGGCCGCAAGAGCCCGGTCAGCCTCTACGACGAAGCGGTCGCCAGCATGGAAGCCGGAGGATCCTACAACCAGTCGGACGCCGAAGGATTTCTGCGGATCGTGGGACTACCCGGCCGCGTGCAGGGCCGCATCACGCCGCGCAAATTCTAAGGACCTGTCGATGACGGTCGAAGGGAATTCCGTCGAGGACTCCGCCCCCGGGTCAGGGCGTCTCTTGGCGATCGGCGACATCCACGGTTGCCAGATCGCGTTCGACACGCTGCTGAAACATCTGGCCATCACGCCAGCCGACACGGTCGTCGTGCTGGGCGACGTGATCGACCGCGGCCCGGGCACCCGCCAAGTCATCGACCGCCTGATCGAGTTGAAACAACGCGGCCCTTTCGTCTTTCTACTCGGCAATCACGAGGAGATGTTTCTCGACTCGATCACGATGGAGGATGTGCGCGAACCGTGGATGGGCTTCGGCGGCCTGGAAACGCTGATCTCTTACGGCGAGCACGCCGAAGACACGGGCGAGCTCCCGGCCGAACACGTCGCCTTCCTGAAATCGGGCGTCGACTACTTCGAGACCGAGTCCACCGTCTTCGTCCACGCCAGCCTCGAACCGGGCAAGCCGCTGGCCAAGCAATCGATCGAATGGCTCCGCTGGGCCAAGCTCACCCGGCGCGAGCTGCCGCTGCCAAACGGCAAACGCGTGATCTGCGGTCACACGGCCCAAAAAAGCGGCCGCGTCTGGGTCGGCAACGGCTGGGTCTGCATCGACACGTTTGCCTACGGCGGAATGTATCTCACGGCCCTCGACGTCGGAAACGACTTGGTCTATCAGGCCCGCCAGACCGGGGAATTTCAGGGACCGACGCCGCTGGGTTCGAAGTCCAATCCTGTCTCGTGACCTTCCGGTCTCGAGGATGATCCGTCTCCTGGTTGTGGAATCTGTCGAAGCCGTGGTCAACTACCGCGTTGACCGCTTAGTATTGCGCCGGTCCGACGGGACTCATCGCTCACAGACTCACACCGTTCGGGACATTCCTAATACTCGCACGCTTGGAGATTGCCTTCGGTGACCTTGGTGCCATCAACTACTAAGGCAGTACCTCGCTAGAAGATCGGCAACATGCGTCGTACAATTCTCCTCCGCACTATCTCCGCCTAACTATTTGAGGGCCCTTCCTTGGCCCGCGTCTCCACTCACTTCGATCTAACTCGCACGCAACCAACTCTCGACTTTGTCGACGTTGATTTCGACACAGACCTTGAGGTGTTCGTTGATCCCCGCGCGCTCCGCTTGATTCGGACAGATTGGGGCGAAGAGTGCGTCGCTCTTGTCCAAGATTTCTTCACCGCTGTGATGGAAGCGATAAGACACCAAGACGATGACACCGCAAAGCGGCTGCTTCTTCAATTACGTGAACCAAACGAGACGCACTTGGGTTGGTCCGCGGAGAAGTCTCGCGGCCGCGCCCTTGGCACTGGCTCTGCCGCCGATGTGTGGCGGGCATTGAAATCAAGCGAAGCAGCACAAAGTGGTCTACTGGAAGACCTTGAAGACACCGTGCTTCTGGTCGACGGCATTTCGACCGATATTGTCTCCGATATCACGACAAACCTGATTCGGCAACCCCTGATCCACTATACGCAAGCAGCCTGTAACTGGTACGGCATCGCGCTCCAGACAGGGGTCGCGTCCGGTCCGATGTGGGATCCGGCAACTCAAGAATGGTTTAACGAGTTCACGGACCTGCCCATGACCCCAGAGGGAAAGCTCCTTTTGGTCCCAAAGGCAATCGTTCGGCGCCAACTCACCTACGATTCCAACGAATATTACCGCGACTACATTTTGGAGAATTTGCGGAATCGTGAGCTAAGTGCCAATACCAACCTTGTGAAAACGCTACGCGGCGGGACGCGCCGCGTTACCAGAAAATCACTCGAAGAAAAATACGGACGCGGCAAGGCGGTCAATCGCAGCGTTACAATGAGCGACCCGTCCATCCTAACTAACTACCGTCTGGCGAAGCGCAGTGCCGTGCGCCCGCCGCTTACTCATGAGGAACTCGCCGCTGACGAAGCAGGTGAGGCCCCAGAATGGGCGGCGCTTGTCAACGACATGCGTTCAATTTCAAGCGGCACTAAGCACGCTAATGAGTACGAGCGTGCATGTGAAGCTCTGATTACGGCGCTATTCTACCCGGCGTTGTCGAATCCGATGCCGCAGCAGAAAATTCATGAAGGTCGTAAGCGGATCGACATCACCTACGACAACATCGCGACCCACGGGTTCTTTGCTTGGGTCGCACAGCACTATTGCGCGCCCTGCATCTTCGTCGAGTGCAAGAACTATAGCGACGATCCCGCCAATCCGGAACTCGACCAGCTTAGTGGGCGTTTCTCACCTAATCGTGGACAAGTCGGCTTTTTGGTCTGTCGCTCATTTTCCGACAAGGCCCTGTTCGCGAAGCGATGTAAGGACACCGCGGCAGACGCGAGAGGCTTTATCGTTCATCTCGATGACGATGATTTGCAAATCTTGGCGCGGGATCGTGCGGCATCTGCTCCGGCGGATCAGCTTCGCTTTGAGCTGATTCGGAGTCGATTCGGCGCGTTGATAGCGTGAAACGTGCGGTAGCGTTTGGGCCGGGCTGCGAAGTGACCCGACTGGGGCCGGCGCGCGACTTCAAGGTTAGTCGGTATCCGCCTTGGTGCGTCTCGGAGATGCAGGGTCATCATCCTTCATTTCAAGCAAAATCCAACGACCGCCTAGCAAGCGAGCTGCCTCATTTAGAAAAGTCAACCGCCGCTCTGTGTCGGTAAAGCGAAAAGTAACTTCCTTCGACGTCTGCCACTCATCGGCACCGGTGCCTCCCCACGCGATTTGCGGCGGAGCACCGGCTCCTATTTGTACGTGATGTGATATCGCTCGCAGGCACGCTACGACCATCCAGTCCTCGACGCGAAATAACAAGCTATAGTGGAACTTATCGTGTGACATACGCACATCCTAGGTATGTGTGGTGAAGTCGCCGACCAAGCGGACCGGAGATCGAGCCTCGTGTGTGGGAGGCTAACCTCTGTCAACAGTCTACACAAAGGAGCTGCACGATCCACGCGCGGCCTAAGAACTTGATCGTCGGGTACCCATGCCACAGCTGGGGCGTGTCTTCGGATGCTCACGCAAGGCCGTCGCAGGCGGCGTCCGACCGGTTACGCCGTATCGGGCCCTTTCAGTCGCCTCCCTTACTGGCGGAAATTCCTCCGAGTTGTTTCTACGCCCGTAGAAACGCGGGCTCTGAGCCGACGGCTTTTGCCGGTACGATGGACGTAGGGACGGGCTGCGCGCCGGATGCGAACTTGTCCCGCCCCGATGGGGCTTGGAAGAGTGGCAGTGGGTCGCCTGAGATCCCAGGCCTGCGCTGCGCTTCGACCCTGGCTTTAGAATCCCGCCCCGTTGGCGCTCAGGACCGAAAAAAGTCAGGTCCGCTAGGTCCAGACACTTTCTTGGAACGCGAGAGCCAATTCAGCGTCTGCGGGTCCGGCGCGAACGCGCAACGGGCGTGCCGCCGGAAGGTCTTTGGCCGGCGGGTAAACTTTACCCGCCGGGTAAACCAAACTCTTACCCGGCGAGGCGGGTAAGGTTTTCCTGGAATAGGGGAGGAATTCTTACCCGCCGCGCGGAGAGGTGCCAACGCTGACGCAACCCTTCAATTTGAGCGAACTCGGCGGGTGAGGTGCTTTCACCACAAAGGCGTCAAGACACGAAGACATCCAGATCACCGAATTTGAACTTGGTGCCTCGGTGGTTCAAAAATCCGCGAATCCTCGAACTGATTCGGGCGCCGGTTTACGTGGTGCCCGGTCGTTCGACGATCTCGCCGATCACGACCGTGACGTTGTCGCGGCCGCCGTGGTCTAAGGCGAGTTGGACCAGCTCGTCGCAGGTCGCTTGGGGGGTTGAGTTGCGGCGGAGCGTGTCGGCGATTTCGGCATCCGACAGTTCGTCCGTCAGGCCGTCTGTCGAAAGCAGGAGGCGATCGCCATTGTGTAGAGGGAGGTGCCCGACGTTGGGGACGATCAGGTTGCTCTTCCCGCCCAGCGAGTTCGTGAGGATGTGCCGCACGCCTTCGGTTTTTTCTGGCGGGATGCCGCTGTCGATGAGCACCTGGGCCAGCGATTGGTCGCGCGTGACTTGACGAAGTTCGCCGTCTCGCCAGAGGTAGGCGCGGGAATCGCCCACTTGCACGACGATGGCATTCCACCCGACGACATAAACCGATGTCAGCGTCGTCCCCATGCCGAACAAGTGCGGATCGTTTTCGCCCAGCTCGCGCAGCGTGCGATGCATCTCGGTCAGGTAGGCTTCGGCCCGCTCTTGCATTTGCTGCGCGCTTAAGCTGCGCAATCGCATCACCCAGCTGCTGGCCTGATCGGTCAGATCCCAAGCCTTCTCGATGGCGACGCGGCTGGCCACCTCGCCGGCGGACTGTCCCCCCATGCCATCAGCCACGACGAAAGAATAGGCCTCCTGTTTTGAGGTCGGCACGGCCCCTTCCGCGAGATTCGTCAGCAGCGTTTCTTGCATCCGCGTGCGCCGAAAGACGGCAAAATGATCCTCGTTATTTGTGCGGACCATGCCGGCGTGACTCGCCGCGCCCACCTCGATGGCGACGGCCGGCGCCAGCGGAACAAAGAACCCGGAGACAAAGCCATGGTCGGAACTACTAAAGTTGGCTGTGTCCGACTCGCTCTGCGCCATGTGCGAACTCCCGGTGAGCTGACAGTCAGCGGACCAAGTCAATGGATGAGCCGACTGCGACTGGCGATTGTCGCGCGCCGGGTCGCGGGAAGCCATCGCAGTTTTACTTCAAGTGCAGCACGACCATTTTCTCTTCGGTCATTTCGCGGATGGCGTACTTGGGGCCTTCCTTGCCCAGGCCGCTGTCTTTGAGGCCGCCGTAGGGCATCAGGTCGGCCCGCCATTGGGTTGACCAGTTGACGTGCAGGTTGCCGCTGTCGACCTCGCGGGCGAACTTCATCGCCCGGTCGAGATCGCGAGTGAATATGGCGGCGGAAAGACCGTAGGGGGTATCGTTGGCCAGGCGGATCGCTTCGTCGATGTCGGCAAACGGCGTGAGCGCGACGGCCGGACCGAAGAGTTCCTCCTTGCTGACCTTCATCGAAGGGTGGACTTGATCGAGAATCGTCGGCTCGTGCAGGGCTCCCCGGCGGCCGCCACCGGTAACGAGTTTGGCGCCGCCGGCGACGGCTTCTTCGATCCACGATTGCACGCGGGCCGCGTCGGCTTCGCGGACGAGCGGGCCCATTTTTGTGCCCTCGACCAGCGGATCACCGACTGTGAGCGACTCGACCTTGGGCTTGAGGATGTCGATGAATTCGGGCCCGATCCTTTTCGAGGTGAGGATTCGCTGCGCGGATATACAGACCTGGCCGGCGTTGGCGAAGCCGGCGGACGCGATGGCTTTAGCGGCCAACTCCAAATCGGCGTCGTCCATGACGATCACGGGGCTGTTGCTACCCAGTTCCATCGTCACCCGTTTGACGCCGGCCATTTTGCAGATGTGTTCGCCGACTTCGTAGCTGCCGGTGAAGCTGATCTTGCGAACGCGGCGATCGCCGGAGAGTGCGTCGCCCAGAACAGCACCTCCGCCGGTGAGACAGGCGATGGCCTCGGGCGGCGTGCCGGCTTCGAGCAGGATTTCGACGAGCTTGAGCGCGGAAAGCGGCGTGTCGCTGGCCGGCTTGATGATCACGGCGTTGCCCGCGGCGAGGGCCGGACCCACTTTGTGGCAGACAAGGTTGAGGGGGAAATTAAACGGCGTGATCGCGGCGACAATTCCGCATGGCACGCGAAGCGTGAAACCGATGCGACCGGCAGCCCCAGGAGCCGCGTCGAGCGGAACCATCTCTCCGACGATGCGGCGGGCTTCTTCGGCAGAGACTTCGATCGTTTCGCGCGAGCGGCTGGCTTCGAGTTTCCCTTCGGCCAGAATCTTTCCTTCTTCGCGGCTGATGGTTCGCGCGAGATCGTCCTCGCGGCGTTTCATGCCTTCGGCCACGCGTCGCAGCAGATTCGAACGGTCGTAGGCCGACATGGCCCGCATCTTCTGCGCGCCACTCACAAGTGTCGCCAGTGCCCGATCGACGTCTCCTGTCGTCGCCTTAGGAACCGTGTCGATCACCGAGCCGTCATACGGATTGGTGACGTCGATTTTTTCCGAACGGTCGACCCACTCACCGGCGCAGAACATCTTCATCGCGGCACCTGATACGAGATCGCGATCGCGGGCTGATTCTTCTGGTCAGCTTAGCAGTCCGCTTCGCTGCCGAGAATGGGCGCGTGTTGTCACGAGAAGATCTGTCAGGGATGACCGGGGACGGGCTGATGGCCGTGCTCGTCGGGAAAGCCGTTGAGCCAGTAGCGCTCGAGCTCGGCGACGATCGCCGATCGACCTTGAAGCCGGCGCGAGGTCCGCTTGCCGGTGAAGCGGTCGGCCGGCCCGTCGATCTCGACCACAATCGATTCGCCGAGTCCAGAGCGATCGGCGATTGCCAACGCGACTCCCAGTCGGAATCGATTCTGCGGATAGAGCGGAGCATTGCACGTGTCGAGCGACCAGCGATCGATTCGCACCAGGCAGAGTTCATCCTCGAAGCGAGGCGCTTGAACGTGGGCTCGGATGCTCTCGGGAAACTTGTCTCGATCGTTCGGCCCGACAAAGATTCGCAGCCGTTCTGGAGCAGTTGCATAAACGGCCCAGGCGGGCCACACATCGCACAGCCCGAGTGGATGCGTCAGGGGAAACAGAATTACGAAAACCGCCAAGCCTCGCACGAACCATCGCAGGGCGCTATACCCACGGCCTTGAGTGGGCATGTCCTTTGCGTGGCCGGCATGCCCACTGAAACCAGTGGGCATGGCACCCAAGAGCCGGCTTTCCGAGCTCGAAACTAACGGCTCCCCCGCCAAGCCGAACAGGATCAAATTCTGCAGGATGAAATAGACATTCCACAACAAGACGGCCGGCTTGCTCGGGGCTCCCCAAGGGCTGAGGGCCGCGATCAGCAGCAAGTGCATAACGATCGAAGCCGGCCAGGCGAATTTTCGCGAGCGGCGCCAACAAAGGCCCACGGCTATCAGCAGCTCGCCTGACGCGACCAAGGCGGGAAACAGCGTTCGATTGTCGCCGCCTAGCGGGGCCGTCAGACCAAAGCAGCGAACGAGTCCGTCGACAATCTGTCCGCCACCCGCGTCGAAAAACGAGCGATCCAGTTTGGAGACGGCAGAAAAGAAATAAATGCTCGCCACCAATATCCGGGCCAGCACGATCGACTCGGCGGCACAAAGACCCATTAACAGAATTTCAAGGACGACAAGCTGATACACCCACGGCTGCAAGCGCTGTTGATCTGCCAATACGAGCAGCGTGATCGCCAACACAGAAGCGAGCGCGCACCAACGACCCGCTCGCAGCTGCGTGCCGCAGATCGTCGTCGCGACGGCCGCGAGGCCAAATCCAACCAACCCTGCCAGACTCAACCAATCCGGAATCTGGCCACACCAGCCGACGAAGGGCACGCGGGGAAAATCACCGCGCGGCAACCACAGGGGCCAAGTGGCCCCAACCGACACGCAGATGCTGCCGGCGGCCAACCGCAGCAGCCAAGACGCGGCTAAGTCGACTCGACGCGGGTCACCGGCAAAACCGCGGAGAAAACGGGACCACACAATGGGGCGACCCTCAGCTCAAGAGTTCGGTCACCACACGGCACGGCTCGACGCCCGTCAGCCGCGCGTCGAGCCCCTGGCTCTTGACGGTGAAGTGCATGTGGTCGATGCCCAGTTGGGCCAGGAGCGTCGCGTGGATATCGTGGACCGACGTGCGGTTTTCGGCGGCGTGATAGCCGAACTCGTCGGTGGCCCCGTAGTGGAAACCCCGTTTGAAACCGCCGCCAGCGAACCACATCGTGAAGCCGGCCAGGTGGTGATCGCGTCCGCTGCCCTGGGCCATCGGCGTGCGACCGAATTCGGAGCCGAAGACGACGATCGTGTCATCCAGCATGCCGCGCTGCTTGAGGTCGATGAGCAGAGCGGCCGCACCACGGTCGACTTCGGCCGCTGTCCCCTTGATATGTTCCTTGAGCACGCCGTGATGGTCCCAATCGCGATGATAAAGCTGAATGAAGCGGACACCGCGCTCGGCCAGTCGGCGAGCGAGAAGACAGTTCGCAGCAAACGTGCCATCGCCCCCCTGCGTGCCGTAGAGATCGAGGATGTGCTTGGGCTCGTTGCGGACGTCCATCAGCTCGGGGACGCTGGTCTGCATCTGGAAGGCCATTTCGTACTGGCTGATGCGCGTGGCGATTTCCGGATCGGGCGCCGCGGCATTGCGCAAGCCGTTGAGGGCTTCGACCGCGTCGACGAAATCACGCTGGCGGCCCGCGCTGATGCCGGCCGGACTTCGCACATACAAGACAGGGTCGCCCACGCTGCGAAACTCGACGCCCTGAAAGCGACTCGGAAGGAAACCCGAGTGCCACTGCCGGGCGGCGATCGGCTGCTTTTGTCCGTAGTTGCCGGTGGAGACCATCACCACAAACCCAGGCAGCGACTGAGCGTCGTTCCCCAACCCGTACCACAACCACGAGCCCATCGCCGGCCGACCGGCGTTCATCGAGCCCGTGTTCATGAAGGTGTGGGCCGGATCGTGGTTGATCGCGTCCGTAAAGACCGAGCGAACGATGCACAGCTCGTCGGCGCACTTTGAAGCCAGCTGTGGCCAGATGACACTGATCGACTGCCCCGAGTCGCCCCATTTCCGAAAGTGGTGCTGAGGCGGAAAGACTCGCAATTTCTGCCCCTGCAACTGAGCGATCTGCTGGCCCTTGGTGACCGACGAGGGCATCGGCTCGCCGCTGAGCTTTTCCAACAGCGGCTTGTGATCGAACGTGTCGAGGTGACTCATCCCGCCGGCCATGTAGAGCCAAATGACTCGCTTGGCCTTCGGCAGCAGGTGCGGATGCGCGAGACTTCCTGTCCAAGGTGCGGCGAGCGGACGAGCGGCTGCGGAGGCGGTCTTCGCGGGCGACAACAAGGATCCGAGCGCCATCGATCCCAGGCTGACGCCCGCGTTTGTCACAAAGGTGCGGCGTCCGATTTGAGCAGGAAGAATCATCGATCGCGTCCTCGAGGCCTCTCAGTTGCGGGTGATCGCCTCGTGCAGGTTGAGCAGCGTGCGGCAAACGCTGGTCCAGGCGGCCAGCGCGGCCCGATCGATGTTGGGCGCGACCGGATGCTGGCCGATTGCCAGCAGCTGATCGACGGCAGCCGAATCGGTCGCGTATTGGGCCGAATGATCGGCGAGCAACTTGGCGACCACGGCCCGCTCGGCTTCGGTCGGACGACGCGAGACCACGCGGCGAAACGCCCAATCCAAGCGATCATTTGCCGACGATCCGCCCTTGGCCAGCGTGCACTCGGCCAGGCCGCGGGCCGCCTCGACAAACTCGGGATCGTTCATCAGCACGAGCGATTGCAACGGCGTGTTCGAGCGGGGCCGATCAGCCGTACATTCCTCGCGACCGGGCGCGTCGAAGGCCAGCATGGCCGGATGGAGATATTGCCGCTGCCAATGCGTGTAGAGCGAACGTCGGTAAAGTTGGTCGCCCGTTCCGTTCTGCCATTCGCGCGGCGGAAAGTTGAGATAGGCCCAATAGCCCGGCGGCTGATAGGGCTTCACGCTCGGCCCGCCAATTTTCTCGGCCAGCAGGCCACTGATCTTAAGAGCGCTGTCGCGGACCTCTTCGGCCTCGAGACGGAAACGTCCCTGCCGCGCGAGCCAGCGGTTGTCCGGATCGGCTTCCTCCAGATCGGGGCGCAACGCGGACGATTGGCGGTACGTCCCCGACATCACAATCAGTTTGATCGTCTGTTTGACGTTCCAGCCCGAGTCGACGAACTGACCGGCCAACCAATCCAAGAGTTGCGGATGGCTGGGCCAATCACCCTGCGCTCCCTGATCGTCGAGTTTGCGCGAGAGGCCGGCTCCCAGAAATTGCTTCCACATGCGGTTGACGAAGACACGGGCCGTCAGCGGATTCTCTTTGGAGGTCAACCAGTGGGCCAAATCGAGGCGTGTGAGGCGTCCTTCGTGTGCTTGGCGACGCGATAGGACTTCGGGAAATGTCGGCTCGACGATGGGGCCGGTTTCATCCATCCAGTTTCCACGCCCCAGAACACGAATCGTGCGAGGCGTGAGCGAGACCGTGATCAAGGTCGAGGGAATTTGCGATTGCAGTTGCTTCGATTCGGCTTCGAGTGCGGCCAGTTTCTTCCGCGCTTCTTCGAGCGCTGGCGCGGTCTTCTCACTCTTCGGTGCAGGCGGTGCGTCGATCAGCTTGCGGACGGCCGTAATTTCCTTGGCGAGTCGTTCTCGCTCGCGCTCTTGCGCGGGGGTAGGAAGGTCGATGTTCGAGCCCCACTTGCCATTAGACTCCGACCCCGAGTAGAGCCCCTGCTCCTGGATGTCGGCGAAGAAGGCCTCCAGCGAATAGAAATCCCGCTGGGTGAACGGATCGTACTTGTGGTTGTGGCACTCGCAGCAGCCGAAGGTCACGCCCAACCACGCGCCGCTGACGTTGCGCACCCGCTCGGCGATGTACTTAGCCAAGTACTCCTTAGGCTGCACACCCCCTTCGGCGCTCATCATCCCCAGGCGGTTGTAGCCCGACGCGATCTTTTGTTCGGTCGTTTTTTCGGGAAGGAGATCGCCGGCGAGCTGCTCGACGGTGAATCGATCAAACGGCTTGTTCTCGTTGAACGATTTGATCACGTAGTCACGGAACGGAGAGACGCTCATCGGCTGGTCGCCGTGATATCCGACGCTGTCGGCGTAGCGGACCAGGTCGAGCCACCACATGGCCATCCGCTCGCCGAATTCGGGCGAGGCGAGTAGGCAATCGACGGCCAGCTCGTATCCGCGCTCACTCGGGTCGGCGACGAACGCGTCGACTTCTGCGACGGTCGGAGGAAGTCCCGTCAGGTCGAATCGCAGGCGTCGAATCAGCGTCACCGGATCGGCCTCGGGCGAGGGAGTCAGATGATGCTCAGCCAGACCTTGGAGGATGAACCGATCGATCGGGTTTTTCGGTTTCGCGACAGCGGCGACGGCGGGCGGTTGCGGACGGGCGATGGGCAGGAAGGCCCAATGCCCTTCCCATTTCGCCCCCTGTTCGATCCAGCGACGCAGGACCTGCCGATCGGTGTCGGAAAGTCGCTTCGCAAAAGCCGGGGGCGGCATCCGCTCGTCGGGCGAGTCGGACGTGATTCGTCGCCAGAGTTCGCTGTCGGCCAGTTTGCCGGCGGTGACAGCGCCGGTTTTTCCGGTCGTCCCGAGCAGGCCCTCGCGCGTATCGAGCCGAAGATCGGCTTTGCGTTTGTTCTTGTCGGGCCCATGACAGGCGTAGCAGCGGTCGGTAAGGATCGGCCGCACGTCGCGATTGAACTCGATGACGGCCGGCACTGACGATCCGCCCGATTGCGAAGCGGCGAACACGTCGCGACTTCCCATCACGGCCAGCGCGAGAGGTACGGACAAAACAACCAGCCGGAGGATTCGTGCATGCATGGCGGTGCGAACGGGCGCTCGTTCGGTGTTTTGGAGGGGTACTGGGCGGGGGTGGACCTCACAGGAGGCTTATCTATCCTACTCGACCGGTAAGGCCGAGCCCAGCTACGGAGGGATCCTCGGCTGCAGGAGATTTGCATCTCGGGCGGAAGTCGTTGCGAGGGCCCGGCTGAACGAATCAACGCGGGCGGTGCTAGCGAGGCACACTTTTCCCAAGCCGACGGCTCTGCCGTCGTTCTGCCCGTGCTCACCAATCAGACGACGGCGAAGCCGTCGGCTTGGGAAACGGAACGCGGCAATGATTCCATCATCGACGCGTCCAACTGCAGCCGTCTCGACGAGTTGCGACGTAGATGCGAAGTGTTCTGCCGGTCGAGGAATCGGCCGAGGAGTTGCCGTGCGCACAACTCATGCCGGTGCTAGGGACTTCGCCTGACGTGACGATCTTCGACCTGGTACGGCAGGGCCGTCGAAATCTTTGAGAGATCAGCCGGTGCCTGCTACCTGAAGATCCCGTGGATCGCCTGGGTGACCGATGGAGAAAGTGACGTTACGAATGTTTCGGCAAGAACTGCTGCTAGGGAGGGGAACGTGGAGGTCTCGCGCCTCGATTTGGGCTCTGAATTGCGCCTGCGCAGTTGGGCCCGTTCGAATTACGTTCCGGCCGACCGGCGGCCCGCGTCGTGGCATCCGATTGTGCTGGCCGAGATGCGCTGCCGCGATGAGGAATTGGGCGCTCTTGTCGACCCGTCGCCACCCAGCGCACGCTACGTGCCGCTCGCGCCGACATTTCTGACCGTTGCCGGTCCGAGCATTGACGCGACCGTCAGATAGGCCGCGCCCGCTCGGGACGTCGCTCAGAGCAACGTATTCTGCGTTTCCGGAGGAGCGATGCAACCCGGGTCATCGTTGCGGGCGTTGTTCACGCGTCGGCTCACGGGGCGGAAGGTCATTTCCGAACCTGGATAGGCCGTAAGCAGCGACTGCAGGGCGGCGACATCCTCGACCCGCGGATCGAGCCACGGGCCGTAGTGATCCGCAGGCAGGATCACCGGCATCCGGTCGTGCAGTTCGCTGAGGCGTTCATTCGCGTCGGTCGTGAGAATCGTACACGACTCGACGGTCTTATCGTCGGGGCCGCGGCACCGTTCCCAGAGTCCGGCAAACGCAAAGGGGCGCTCGTCGCGCAGCGTAATCAAAAAAGGCTGCTTGGCGTCGCCGCCCGCCTTGCGCCACTCGTAGAAGCCGTCGGCGGGAATCAGGCAACGGCGGCTGCGAAACGCGTTACGAAAGGCCGGCTTATCGGCGGCCGTCTCCGATCGCGCGTTGATCATCGGCGGCCCGCCCGCCGCATCGGACCACGCGGGGAGCAATCCCCATCGCAGCTGAACGAGTTCGCGGGCGCCTTGAACTTCGCGCAAAGCGGCCACTTGTTGCGTGGGAGCGATGTTATGGCGCGGAGTCAATTCGAAACTGCGAGCAACCTCGAAGATCTCGATCAAGTCGGCCGCCGGTGTCCGCAAAGTGAATCGTCCACACATGGGAAATCAGGGCTCCTCCGCGGGCGGAACCAATACGAAGGCCGACGCCAAGTCTGGAGGGATTCGCCGTGGCTGATAGGGCTTGAGCCCCAGAAAAACCCAGCCCGTTGCGCCCGTGGTCAGCACGACGCCGTCTTTGGGACGCACCGTTTTGTACTTGCGCAGACACGTCACCTTGTTGAACTCGGCGACCCACGTATGGATCAGAACTTCCTCCCCAGCAAAGGCCGGCTGGAGGTATTCGATGTGATGCGAGCGTACGACAAAGGCCGACTGAATCTCGCGGTAGCGTTCGGGAGGCCAGCCATTGACCGTCGAATGACCGACGGCCGCCGCCAACATCCACTTGAGATAATTCAGATTATTGACGTGCCCCAGCGTGTCGATCTCGTCCGGAAGCACGACGTGCTTGTGAGCGTAAATCGGCACCATCGTTAGCGTGTTTCCTTAGCGATCCACTCGAGGTAAGGCCGGTGACCGGTCTCCACCGGCCAGGCCACGATCGACGGGCAGGCATAACTGTGCAGGCGCTTCACGCGCTCGACCAACTCAGTCACCAGACCTTGCTGAGTCTTGGCGATGAGAACGGCCTCGGCCGACTGCTCGAGTTCTCCTTCCCACCAATAGACAGACGTCATCGCGGGCAGGATATTGATGCAGGCGGCCAGGCGCTCTTCGACCAGCGTGCGGCCAATCACGAGGGCCTCCGCCTCGTCACGAGCGGTCATGTAGACAAAATAAACCTGCATCGCGGCCTCCTGCCGTATTGTAGCAACCGCTCAAAAAGCGACAGCCGACGATGCGATTTCACCAGGTCGTCGGGCACGTCGTGCCCAGAGCGTCTCGCGGTTCCGACGAGCCGCCAAAGCCACTCCACTGGGCTAATGCACGGGGCCAATTCACGGCAAATTCACTGGCGGGTACGAATCGTGGATCCTATAAACGAATCAGGCACAGCCCGGAAGCGACCGGCTCTTTGAACCACGCTTCGCGCGAATGTCGCCTGTCCTGAGCCATGTCGCGGAGAAACCACGGTGCCTCGAGTCTCGAAACTGGTTGGCCTGGTCGCAGTCGTCTGTGTGGCGATTGGGTGTGAGAAGGACACCCCAACCGTCGACCCGGAAATCCCCTCGGCTGAAACGGCAACCGGCTCGATTCCCGAAAAGGGGCCCGATGAATACTGGGTGAAATTCAATACGACCCGCGGGGACGTCTTCATCGAAGTGCACCGCGACTGGTCTCCCTACGGAGCCGACCGCTTCTACGAACTGGTCAAGAGCGGGTTTTTTGACGGCTGCAAGTTCTTCCGCGTCGCGGGATTTGTGGTGCAATTCGGACTCAGCGGTGATCCGCACGTCAACGCGAAATGGCGCGACGCCAACATCCCCGATGACAAATACCAGCGCAAGGATCCCAATCGCCATTCCAACAGTCGCGGGTACGTGACCTTCGCGAAGACGCAAATGCCCAACTCGCGCACGACGCAAATCTTTATCAACTGCGTCGACAACCCCACGTTGGACCGAACGGGATTCACGCCGTTTGGAATTGTGCTCTCCGGGATGTCGGCGATCGATGAGCTTTACTCGGGGTACGGCGAGGAACCGACGGGTAGCCAGGATCGGATTGAGTCTGAGGGTGACGCTTACTTGAACGCCGCGTTTCCGCGACTCGATTCGATCAGGAAGGCCACGCTGCTGCCCGGCAAGCCCGACTTGCCGAAACCGGCCGACGACGAAAAGAAAGCCAGCGACGCGAAACCTAGTGCAAGTCCGCCGGCGCCTGCGAAAAAACCGGCTGGATAAAGAGGGCCTTCTTTTCGCCGGGCAGCGTGAAGTCGAAGCCGCAATCTCGAAAGAACGCCTCGGACGAAGTGACGGCCATCACTTCGAGGATATTGCGGCGGACGGCCAGTTCGACACACGCTTTGACGAGTTGCGAGCCGAGTCCTTGCTTTTGTTGATCCGCGCTCACCGCCAAGCTGCGAATTTCCGCCAGCTTTTTGGAATAGACCTCGAGCGCCGCGAAGCCGACGATGGCGCCGCCCCGTTCGGCCACGAATCCGGTGGGCACCAGATCGCGTATCTCCTCAATCGTGCGTTGCAGCAACTTCCCCGCGGAAACGAACGGCTCGATCAGTGCGAGGATCCTCGGCACGTCTTCGGGCTTGGCCGATCGAATTGTGGCATCCGCTTGCGGAGAGGTCATAGGGCGCTCGGTGATTCGGTCCGGAAATGCGAGTTGTCGACGCCCGAGCCACTCATGTCAACGGTTGCACGCCGGGAATCACCTGCTCCAGCTTGGCAAAGCCGTCGCGGGTCGTGCAGCCGACGATGCAATCCTGCCCGCCGAGATCGTAGTAAATGAAGAGTTTGTGGGGGTCGTGCTTGGCGAGTAATTCGACGAACGTTTCGAAAACATTCGGATCGACCCAATCATCTTGCACGACACAGTCTATGTGGATCGACGAGCCGCCGCATCGGAATCGTAACCAGGCCTGGCCTTCGTCGATGTCGACATGATCTTCGAGATCCGTGAGCTGCAGAGCGCCTTGCGACATTTCGGCCATGCGCTCGGCAATCTGAATGTAGCTGCCGTCACCTTCGATGCACTCCGTGTCGAAGTGCCAGAGATTCTGGCAATGCGGACGCCACGGCGGTTCCTCTTCCGACATACCGAGACAAACCAGGGCCAGGTCGAATCCCGGCTCGTCGAGCGCCTCTCGGCCCCAGGTTGCGGCCAGATCCTCGACGTTGAATTGTTCCTTCAGCCGGAAGCCGCAGTCGGCAAGCGCACCAAGCTTGTCTTCAATGGTGTCGTGGGTCATAAGTCGTCCGCGAGGCGAGCCGCGGCTGTCGGTCGTTTGCGAAGAGATCCTTAGTCGAGAGCAAGATCAGTCCGGCAAGTACTCGGCGTACACATTCGTGTGGATGCCGCCGCGCGGAGTGAACGCTGCCGTGACCTCCATCGAGCGCGGCTTGGTCACCGCCACGAGGTCATCAAGAATGCGGTTCGTGACGTCCTCGTAAAACGCGCCTTCGTTGCGATAACTCTGCAGATAGAGCTTCAACGATTTCAGCTCAAAGCATAGTTTGTCGGGCACGTACGAAATGGTCAGCGTGCCGAAGTCGGGCTGACCCGTTTTGGGGCACAGCGATGTAAATTCCGGGCAGACGGTTTCGATGACGTAATCGCGTTTCGGATGCGGATTCTCGAAGGTCTCCAACATCGCGATCCGCGATTGTTGTGCCGACGAGGCGGCCGGGCGACTTTGCTGACGTGGTTTTGCCATGTCCAGAGAATAACGGCCGCTGCGCGGACGTTGAAGGGGCGAGCCGATTTGCGGGTCGATCTCGTAGCGCCGATCTATCGCGCAAACCTTGTGGGCCGGTTCCGAGCCAAGCTAGACTGCGCCAGGTGCTTTTTTGAGCGCCCAATTTTCAACTACTTACGAGTATCAGCATGGCCGAACTTTCGACCGAGACGCGAACAGCAACCTGGGATCAGCTAGCGGATCGAGCCCTGGCCGGTGACTCGCTCACGCGGGACGACGGCCTGGCGATTCTCCGCGCGGCCGACTCCGAATTGCCCGCCCTGCTGGCGGCCGCCTTTCGCGTGCGATTCGCGCACTTCGGCCGGAAGGTCCATCTCTACTATCTGAAGAATGCCAAGAGCGGTCTGTGTCCGGAAGATTGCGGCTACTGCTCGCAATCGATCGTCTCCGAATCGGCCATCGACCGTTATCCCCTATTAAACGAAGCCAAGCTGTTGGAGGGCGCCCGCCAAGCCCACGAGATGCGCGCCCGGACGTATTGCATCGTCGCTTCGGGCCGCGGCCCTTCTGATCGCGAAGTCGGTCACGTCGCCAGCGTGGTCGAGAAGATCAAGGACCAGTACGGCCTGCATGTCTGCTGCTGTCTGGGGCTTTTGACGTCGGAACAAGCGCTCACGCTACGACAGGCCGGCGTGGACCGGATCAATCACAATCTCAACACCAGCCGCCGCTTTTACGATTCGATCTGCTCAACCCACACCTTTGACGACCGGCTCGCCACGTTGCGAACATCTCGCGACGCCGGGCTCGAGCTGTGCTGTGGGCTAATCGTGGGCATGGGCGAGTTGGACGACGACGTGGTCGACGTGGCACACGAGTTGCGAGAGATCGGCGTCGAGTCGATCCCCGTGAACTTCTTGCATGCGATTCCAGGCACGCCGCTGGAAAGCACGCACGTCCTCAATCCGCGGTATTGCCTCAAAGTGCTGTGTCTGATGCGTCTGATGAATCCGACCACCGAGCTGCGCATCGCCGGGGGCCGAGAAGTGAACCTTCGCTCGCTGCAGCCGCTGGGACTTTATCCGGCCAACTCGCTCTTCGTGAGCGACTACCTCACCACGAAGGGGCAACCGGCTGAGGAAGATTATCGGATGGTCGAGGATCTCGGCTTCGAGATTGTCGTCGGAGATCACGCGGGCGCGCGGCAGCCCGCGGATTGTCTCAAGTCAGCCACCGCCTGAGCAGATTGCGAGGATCCGCCCATGGATCTGCTGCCGGCCATCGATCTCGCCGGTTGCCAAGTGACCGTGATGGGCCTGGGACGGTTCGGTGGCGGTCTCGGCGCCGTGCGATTTCTGACTGCGCGAGGTGCCTGCGTCACGGTGACCGACCTGTTGGGCCCTGAAGAACTCTCCGAGCCGCTGTCACAATTGGCCGGCTGCCCCGTCGAGGCCTTTCATTTGGGTGGCCATGTCGACGCAGATTTTGAGGATGCCGACCTGATCGTGGTCAATCCCGCGGTGCCTCCGAACAGCCCCTTCCTGGCCCGAGCGCGCGATGCGTGCGTCCCGCTAACGAGCGAGATGTCGCTCTTCTGGCAATTCAATCGCAGCCGAACGATCGGCGTCACGGGGAGCAACGGCAAGTCGACGACCACCGCGATGACGCACGCGATCCTGCAAGCGGCCGGGATGACCAGTCGCTTGGGAGGCAACATCGGCACCAGCCTGCTTCCCGAAGTCGACGTCATCGGCCCGGACGAATGGTCGGTCGTCGAGCTGAGCAGCTTTCAGCTCGACGACTTGGATCGGCTGCCGGCCAGTCCGAATATCGCCGTCGTGACCAACTTCAGTCCGAACCATCTCGATTGGCATGGCTGCCTGTCGGAATACCGTCGCGCAAAGCAGACAATTCTGCGCTGGCAAACGCCCGACGACGTGGCTGTTTTGAATCAAGACGACGCCGACGTCCGCGACTGGTCGACGTTCGGTCGTCGTCTCGCGTTTGGATCGCGCGATACGGGCCACGATGGCGTCTTCGAGTGCGGGACCGAGCACGTGTTGCGAAAAGACGGTTCGCAACAGCGGTTCGGCTTGCGCGAATGGATCTCTCTTCCAGGGAAGCACAACCTGGCCAACGCGATGGGGGCGACTTGCGCGGCCCTGGCTGCGGGAGCCGATCTCGAGGCGGTTCGTCGTGGACTCGAGGCCTATCGCAGCTTGCCGCATCGGCTCGAATTTGTCGCCGAGGTACGCGGGCGACGCTTCTACAACGATTCGCTGGCAACCACTCCGGAATCGGCCGTCGTGGGACTCGAAGCCTTTTCCGAACCAGTGGTTTTGCTCGCCGGCGGCTACGACAAGCAGATCGACCTCGCGCCCCTGGCCCAGGGCATCGTACGTCGAGCGAAAGCAGCCGCCCTGATGGGGCAGACCGCCGACCTGCTGGCGTGCCTATTGGAGGAGCACTCGACGAAGGACCAGGAACCGCCAACCCGCGAGTGCCCAAGCTTCGAGGACGCGTTCGAGTGGGCGGTCGACCAGTCGGATGAAGGGGACGTGGTGCTGCTCTCCCCCGGTTGCGCAAGCTATGACTGGTTCCGCAATTACGCAGAGCGGGGCCGGCGTTTCGTCGAGTTGGTCGAAGAATACCGCCGCGCGGGCGACCATTGAGGCGAGCGGCAAGCGTTAGCTTGCCGGTTCTTCGTATTGCAAGAACCGGCCGGCTGACACCAGCCGCTCGCCCTTCGCGCGGGCGCTTTTTATACTGGCGTTTCGTCGAGCAATCACCTCGGGCCGTTTCTTCCAGGCTGGGTCGTCTTTTCGGAGCGAGATTCATGCGACAGCGATCTTTGTTCGGGTTCGTGATTTTGGCACTGGCGGCGTCGACCGCGGCTGCCGCGCCTCAACAGGGCCACTTCCTCTCCAACGGCGTCAAGATTAGCTACGTCGAAGAGGGACAGGGCGAGCCTGTGGTGTTGATTCATGGGTTCTCGGCCAACGCGATGATGAATTGGGTTCTGCCGGGCGTCTTCGCCAATTTGAGCAAGCACTATCACGTGATCGCTCTGGACAATCGGGGCCACGGTCGCAGCGGCAAGCCGCACGAGATTGAGAAATACGGTCCCGAGATGGTCGAAGATGTCGTCCGTTTGCTGGACCATCTGCACATTCAAAAAGCACACATCATCGGTTATTCGATGGGCGGGTTCATTACGGAAAAACTGATCGTCACGCATCCCGAGCGCGTGATCTGCGCGGTCGTCGGCGGCGCCGGCTGGCGTAAACCGGACGATACAAACCCCATTATTGAAGCTGTCGCGAAATCGCTCGAAGAGGGCAATGGGATCGCTCCGCTGATGAAAGCGCTCACGCCGCCTGGCGTTCCGGTTCCGAGCGACGAGCAGCTCAAAGCGCGTAACACGCTGATCATGGCGAACAATGATCCCAAGGCGCTCGCTGCTTGCATTCGCGGCATGCGAAACCTCGAAATCACCAAGCAACAGCTCGAACAGAACAAAGTCCCGGTGCTGGCGATCATCGGCGAAAAGGACCCGCTGAAAGTCGGCGTCGACGACATGACGGGCGTCCTGGCCAACTTGAAAGTTGTGGTGGTTCCGAAAGGCGATCACATGAGCACCTTCCAGAGCCCCATCTTCACGGGATCCGTGAACGAGTTCTTGAGCGCCCACTCACATCATCCGGCCACCGCCTCGGTCGGAAAGTGAACGATTGATTGTTCCAGGGAGGGCGGGGCTCGCTCGAGCTTCGCCCTCTCATTTCTTTTGCCGCAACCCGGTCTCTTTGCTGCAACTCAGTCCAGTAGGAATTCGAGCGATGTCCTCCGCGACGCAACGAGCCCTGGCGGTGTTCAACGACTTGAAGGGAAAGGAAAGCCCGCCGAGCCACTGGCACACGGTCACCCAGGAGCAGATCGACTCGTTCGCGCGGACGACGCTCGACGATCAGTTCATTCATACCGACCCCGTGCGGTCCGCCAAGGAATCGCCTTTCGGCACGACTATCGCGCACGGCTTTCTGACGCTCTCGTTGCTCTCGCATCTGATGCAGAGCATCCCCCGGCCGAATCCCGACCCTTCCCAGGGCCGATTGGTGGGTATCAATTACGGCCTCGACCGGGTCCGTTTTCCGACGCCTGTGCGCGTCAATTCCCGCATTCGGGCCACCCAGAGCCTGGTGAGCGTCGAACAAAAAGACCCGCGGACTCTGCAAATGATCCACCACATGACTGTCGAAATCGAAGGCGAAAGCAAACCCGGCTGCGTCGCCGACTACGTAGTCCGCGCGATCTACGCGTCGTAACGGGCGGCCGGCGTCCTTCAACCGAGATGAGACCCCGATCATGCGCCGCATTACGTTTTTGCTGACGGCCGCCGTTTGCTACGTTTTGGGAGTCTGGTCGGCCGGCGCGCTGCGGCCCGGCGTCGGCCCCGTTACCGGGTCACCGGCCCGCGCGTCAGAACGTGAGCCCGCACGGGGCTCTGTCTCCCCAGGAGTTCATTTGGCCATGAGTGCGGCCCTGGAAACACCCAAATCCAAAACGTCCCACTCCAGCGCAGGTCAGTCCAATGCACCCGACGGCAAGCTGCGGGTGATCTGCTTCGGTGCCCATCCCGACGATTGCGAAATCAAAGCCGGCGGTGCGGCTGCGTGCTGGGCCGCAGCCGGCCATCACGTGAAGTTCGTCTCGCTGACCAACGGAGACATCGGCCACTGGCGCGACGCGGGCGGTCCCCTCGCCCGGCGACGCAACGCCGAAGTTCAGCGCGCGGCCGACCTGTTGGGCATTACCACAGAGGTGCTCGACAATCACGACGGCGAGCTGTTGCCCAGTTTGGAAAATCGGCGGGCTGTGACGCGGCTCATCCGCGATTGGCGGGCTGATATCGTGATGGGCCCGCGGACAAACGACTATCACCCCGATCATCGTTACACGGGCACGCTCGTGCAGGACGCCGCCTACATGGTGGCCGTCCCCTTCTTCTGCCCCGATACGCCCCCCCTGTCGCAGAATCCGGTCTTCCTCTACTACTCCGACCACTTTCAGAAGCCGTATCCATTTCAGGCGGACGTGGTCGTCGGCATCGATCCGGTGATCGAGCAGAAGCTCGATGCGCTGGTGGGAATGGAGTCGCAGTTCGTCGAAGGCGGCGTCTCCGGTTCACCCGAGCTGATTGCCGGCGGCGAGCCCAAACTCGAAGAACGGCGTAAAGTTGTCCGCGAGTCGTTCCGCAAACGGGATGCGGGCCTCGCTGACAAGTATCGCGAGCAATTGGTCGCCTGGTACGGCAAGGAGGCGGCCGGCAAACTCAAGTACGCCGAAGCTTTCGAGATCTGCGAATACGGCAAGCAACCGACCAAGGACGAGCTGCGAAAGCTGTTCCCGTTCTTCGGCGGCAAATGATCTCTCGATGCGTGCCAGAAATGATTGGGTGGCTGGAGACGGCGTCTTCGCCCCCCCAGTGGCTCAATGTCTGGGGCGAGCCTGGAGGCTCGACCCCAGCCACCCAAATCAACCAGAGACACACCGAGACTAAGCAGACGCCAGCTCGACTTCTGGTTCGCGCTGGCTGCGCGGCGGTGATCCCCCGCGGATGAAGATCGTTACGGCTTCGACGGCCATCAGTGCAGCCAGTGCCAAGAGGACGATGGCGATCGTCGCGACGAGGCTGCCAAAGTCTTTGCCGATGATCTGCACGAGGGCCCACGTGCTCATCACGTACATGAAGAGCGTAGGAATGCCGGTGACGAACCAGACCCAGCGGACGCCTCGTGTCCTCCACAACCAAACGGTCACGCCCAACAGGCTGAGGGCGGCCAACAGCTGGTTGCTCGCGCCGAACAGCGACCAAAACGTCTCCCACACGGGGATCACCTTTCCGTGGGAGTCGACGTGTGTTTGCATCAGGAAATAGACCGGAACGGCGGCGGTCAACAGCGTGCTGATCCAACGGCCCTTCGCGTCATGCCAGCCGGTCAGTTCTTGAATGATAAACCGGCCGAGCCGCGTGCAGACGTCGAGCGTGTCATAAACGAACGTGGTGAACGCCATCATCGCGAACGCGACGCCGACCGTCGCCGGGATATGGATCACCTGCAAAAACTGGCCGATGCCCTGCGCGTAGATGTAGTTGGCCTTCTGGTCGGTCACGCTTGACGTCGGCAGGATCATCACGCAGCAGAGAGCGACGACGGCGACCATCGCTTCCAGCAGCATGGCTCCGTATCCAATGAGGCGGGCATCGGTCTCGCGCCGCAGTTGTTTGGAGGTGGTGCCCGAGGCAATCATCGAATGAAAACCGGAACAGGCTCCGCAAGCGATCGTGATAAACAAGACGGGAAATAGCGTCTGGCCGTTCGGCGCGGTCCAGCCGCGAAAGGCCGGGAATTCGACGGTTTTTCCGCCCAACAGTACGCCGGCGGCCCCAGCCGCCAAGGCCGCGTAGAGGAAGTAGCCACCCAGATGCCCCCGCGGCTGCAGCAGGAGCCAAACCGGAACGATCGACGCGATGAAGCAGTAGATCAGCAGAGCCACGTCCCACGTTTTGAGGGCGGCGATTTGGGCCTGCGCCCCCGTCATCGAGGGGTTCCAGCTCTGAATTAGCGATTCGACGTCGAACGGGATTTTTTGACCCACCCAGATGGCCACACCGACGAGCGGCAGAAAGATGACGGTCGCCAGCCCCATCTTGAGCTTCGTGTAGCGCATCAGCAGACCCATGATGATGGGCAGCACCAGGTACAACAGCGACGACGTGGCAACGCCACCGCCCGTGACGACCTGGCCGTTCTCCAACTCGGCCTTGCCGATAAATGACGAAGCCGTAATGTCCGTGAAGGCGACGATGATGTACACCAGCGCCAGCCAGACGAAAGCGAGGAAGAGCAAATAGCTCCGCCGACTCATATGGTCGCGGACGACCTCCGCAATCGACCGGGCTTTATGGCGGATCGACGCTACCAGAGTGAAGTAGTCGTGGACGCCCCCGACGAAGACCGAGCCGACGAGGATCCAGCACAAGGCGGGCACCCAGCCGAACATCACGCCGGCCAGAATCGGCCCGACGATCGGGCCAGCCGCGGCAATCGCGGAGAAGTGCTGACTGAGTAGCGCGCTGGGCTCCAGGGGGGAATAGTCGAGGTCATCCCGCAATTCGTAGGCAGGGGTCCGCCGATTCGGGTCGAGCTGAAGCAGCCGTCCCAGCACCCGCCCGTAGATGAAATACGCGACGAGCAGCACGACGGCTGAAAGGGTTACCACTGCCAGGAGGCTCATGAGCCGCCCTTTACGCTGAAGGATTTGGACCGATTTTTGGAGTATCCCAGCCGATCGCAAACCGGGCAACGGCAGTCCGTTCCCTGAATTTTGGCCCGGATAATTTTCTAAAAAAGAGTAGTTTGCGAATGCCGAGGATCGCTTCGTAAAATCGAATGCAGTCTGGGTTTTTGGGCTCTCGGGGCAGCCGCGATCCCGAGCGGGTTGAGCGCGGCCTTCCTCATCTTGAATGCGATCAATGGGCGACCTGTTACGGGGCCGTTGGGTGCGATTGGCTCGGTGCGCGCCGATTCGCCTCGCGCGCTCGACGCTGCTTTCCGCCGCCTGCCTCGCAATACTTGCCGCCTCAGGCGCCTCGTGTCTGGCTCACGAAATCACGATTTATCGCGACGAGTTCGGCACGCCGTATATCTACGCGACGACGGCTGAAGACGTCTGTTACGGAATGGGTTACGCCCAAGCCGAAGACCGCCTGGAAGAATTGCTCAAGCAGTATCGCCGAGCCACGGGAACGATGTCGGAAGCGTTCGGACCCGGCGGTCAGAATTTGCAGAACGATTACCGCCAACGGCTGTGGCGGCATGCGGAGATCGCCCGCCAAAAGTATCCCGAACTGAGTGCCAAGACTCGCGCGACGATTGAAGCCTTTCTCGACGGCGTGCGCAAATACATGTCCGAGCATCCTGACAAGGTGCCGGCTTGGGCGCCCAAGCTCGAGCCGTGGATGTGCGTGGCTCTGGGTCGATACATCATCTGGGGTTGGCCCGAAGGCGAAGCCGGCGGCGACTTGAAGCGCGGCGGGATCGAGCCTGATCCGATCGAGTACCACGGCTCCAACGAATGGCTCGTCGCCCCCTCTCGGGCGAAGGACAAGGCGCCGATCGCCCTCATCGACCCGCACCTCGGTTGGTATGGCCCGTTTCGCTTCTATGAGGCCCGCTTGTATGGTGGCGAGATCGAATTCTCGGGAATGGCGATCGTCGGCCTCCCGTTGCCTTCGCTGGGCCACAGTCGCTATTGCTCTGTCGCGATGACCACCGGCGGCCCGGACACCTCCGACTGCTATGTGGAGGAAATCAATCCGGCCAACCGCCGCCAATATCGCTACGACGGCAAATGGATCGACATGACGGTGCGCACCGAGGTCATCCGCGTCAAAGAGGGTCCGAAGATCACCGAAAAGAAATTTGAGATCGAAGAGACGCGTCACGGGCCTGTGATCGCCCGCCGAAGCAACAAAGCTTATTGCCTGAAGATCCCCTACTTCGATCAGGTGAGTCTTCTCGAGCAAACCTATCGGATGGACACGGCCAAGAATCTGGCCGAAATGAAGCAAGCCCTCACCATGCTCCAGCTCATGGAGCAGAACATCATGATCGGCACGGTGCAGGGGGACATCTATTACGTCCGCTACGGCCGTGTGCCCATTCATCCGGCCGGCTTCGACTTCAAACGGCCCGTGCCGGGGAACACATCCAAGTCGGAATGGCAAGGCCTTCACAAGTTCGAGGATCTGCTGCAGATCGAAAACCCGCCGCAGGGCTACATGCAAAACTGCAACGTCAGCCCGCAGTTCATGACGCGCGGCAAATTGATCGATCCGGACACCTGGAAAGATCGGCCCGATCTGTTCAACGGGTATTGGACCTTTGAGCATCGTTACGACAATCCGCTGCACCAGCGAGCCGCAATGGTTTTGCAACTGCTGGCTGCGGCGCCACAGATGACGATCGACGAGGCGAGGAGCATCGCCGTCAGTCCGGCCGTTTACGGAGCCGACGTCTGGCAGAAACGGCTCGCGAAGGCCTGGGCTGGCGCTGACGCGAAGCTCAAAGCCGACAAACACGCCGCCGAGTTGTACACGCTGATCCAAAACTGGAATCGCCGTTGCGATGCCGACGCCACTGGAGCCATCGCCTACTTGTTCTGGAAGGACCAGTTTCCGCCCATCGTCAAAGCGTACGACAAAGCCGGCTTTGCCCCGCCGAAAGAAGTTGATAACCCGATGATTCTGGCGGCGCTCCGCAAAGGCGCCGAGAAACTTTTGGCCGCGTGCGGCCGAATGGATGTGCGTTACGGCGACGCGTATCGCGTCGGTCGGGCTGGCACCAAGCGCGATTGGCCGGTGAGTGGCGGTTCGGTTGATGGGATCGCCACTCCGCGGGCCATCAGCTTCGATTCGATCCACGACAAGAAGAATCCGCACCTGGTCGGCCACGGGGGCCAGACCTCGACGCAGATCGTACAGTTGACCAACCCGCCCAAGTCGTGGACGTTCCTGCCGCTGGGCGAAAGCGACGATTCGAAGGGCCCGCACTACGACGATCAGGCCGCGAAACTGTTCAGCCAGAGCCGCATGAAGCCGACCTACTTTTTGGACAAGCCCGAATTGTTGAAACATCTGAGCGGCAAACCGAAGACGCTCGTGCGCGAGTGAACCCCGGGCGAGCGGCGGGTGTCAGCCCGCCGGTTCTGTTCCGATTCCTCCTCGCGCCCGGCAGTCAGAACAATGTACGAACAAACCTGGGATCCCAACCGCTACATTCAAAACGCGAGCTTCGTCCCGAAGTTGGGCGCCCCGCTGATCGACCTGTTGGCTCCGCGCCCTGGCGAGCGGGTCTTGGATCTCGGCTGCGGCGACGGAGCCCTGACCGAAAAACTGGTGGCCTGCGGCTGCACGGTCGTCGGGGTCGACGGCAGCGCCGATCAGATTGCCGCCGCTGTGAAACGCGGTCTCGATGCCCGAGTGATGAATGGCGAGGCCCTTGAGTTCGATCACGAGTTCGACGCGGTCTTCAGCAACGCGGCCCTACATTGGATGAAGCGGGCCGACGCGGTGATCGACGGAGTGCGGCGAGCCCTCAAGCCGGGCGGACGATTCGTCGCCGAGATGGGTGGCTTCGGCTGCGTGGCGAAAGTCCGTGCCGCTCTCACCGCGGCCTTGGCTCGCCGGCGTATCGACGCTCAGGCACTCGACCCGTGGTACTTTCCGACCGCGGAAGATTACGGCGGCCGACTGCGGGCCCAGGGGTTCGTGATCGACTCCCTGTTGCTGTTCGATCGCCCGACCGAGTTGCCGGGATCGCTGACGGCCTGGCTCGAGACCTTTGGCGAGCCGTTTACTTCCGCCGTCCCGGCCGGAGAGCGTGATGCGCTGCGGCAAGAAGTGGAAGCCGCTTTGCGTCCGGCACTTTGTGGCGCAGACGGCATCTGGCGGGCCGACTACGTGCGCCTGCGCTTCGCCGCACATTTGGCGAGTGCGTAACCGCGAGCTTCGTAGACAAACTTCGCCGCATCGCCAGTCAATCTGAAGCGGGCAGGATCTCGCGCGGGCAGGTGCGCCCGATTGCCCCACCTCCTCTGGACGACACGATGGCCGACCTCACCAACCCCCGTTGGATCAAATTCAAGGGGTTCCTGTTTCTCTTCCTGGGCCTCTTCGCCGCCACTTTGATTTTGATCGAAGTTCCTAGCTGGCGCATCGCGCTACTTTTGGGCGTGACGATCTGGTCGTTCTGCCGCTTCTACTACTTCGCGTTCTACGTCATCGAAAAGTACGTCGATTCCAGTTTTCGCTTCGCCGGGCTGTCGTCGTTTATTCGTTACCTGATTGTCGAAGGCCGACGGGCGTGACGTGAGCATTTCGGACGGCCGTCGAGTCAAAGAAGACCAAAGGTGAGGACGGCCTTCGCTGTTAAACCCACCGAATTCTGTCCCGTTGCATTTCGGGACTGATTCAACCGCACGTGTCCGGACCTGACTTGCGCCGGTCGTAAGTGGATGTCCTCCAGAGACTACGGCCGGACTCCGTCGCATCGTTAAGAGGGACCGGACCTGGACGGGTTCTTGTCCCGACTCCGAGTCCCATCCCATGCGACCTTGGACATTAGACCTTGGACTTTGGACTGATCCAGGGGACCGGGTCACCGGGTCAGTTCCCTAGTGAAACTATCTGACCCGACCCGGTGGACAGATTCTGCACAGCTAGTGTTCCGGCGCGCTTGCCCGAGTTGGGTCCCGCTGAGAAGTGTCCGGATCTGAGTTCGACCGTCTCAACCAAGTGCTCGTCCCCGCCGCCGCCGGATCTCTTCCACCTCAGTGAAAGTGTGCTCGGTCGTTGGACCGAAGGTCCTTTCGGATCTCAATCGCTGCGGATCGGAGTCGTCCATCTTCTATTGTCCCGCGCTTCGCACCGCGATCGAGACTGGTTTTCTACGCGCGTAGAAACATCGCGCGAATTGGTCGGGAAGTCTTCACCTCGGTCACAAGCTCCCGCTTGGGACCGCACGTCCCAGAAGCTCCGCTTTCGACGGGGCCATGCTCACGGCATTCGCGTGAGCACGCGAACTGCGGCAAGACATGCCCACGCCGAGCCGTGGGCACGCCACCCGCCGCGGCTAGAATGATGCGAGGCGATCGACTGCTAGTCGCAGAAGTCGGTCATCAAACAGTCTCTGCTTTCGCCTAACTGCAACCTTTCCGCCACCGGGCCATTCTGCAAGACCGGCCCGCACTGATTCGACGGTTGCCGCGCATCCGCCTTGGGTCATTAGCCAATCGACCGTCGCCAGCAACTCCATGCCGAGCGGCGATTCGAATCCATCGATGATTCGGGCGGTATGCTCCAGCGCCTCTTTAAATGGCGCAGCTTCGTCGGATGATCGCAGGTACTCCCCCAGCCGACTTTTAGTTCCCTCGTCGAATTCGATCATATCGAGTGGTCCAGCATCGGCGAGTCGCTTCTCGCAATGTAAGTAGCTGCCGTCGAGGTTGTTAAGTAGATGTCGCAGGCCATCGGCGTAAGGTCCGAATTTGTTTGCCGAGAATTCGAGGCCGAATGGATTCTGGAGCCCTAGGCGCTCGATCGAGCGTTGCAGAAACCATACGAGCTTCTGCACTTCAAGATTGGTGCATCCCAGACCAAGAACGCAATAGCGGCGAATTAGTTCCACGGTGAGCGCGCGGGCCGGCGTAAGTTTTTCAACGCCAGCGCGTTTGCGGGCATTTTGGTATTGCGATGTTGGGGCATAGACGGTCACCCGAACGCTTGGCACATCGGACAATGCGGCCTCAATCTCTCGGCGAACCTGTTGCCATTCCAAACCCCCGTTTCCACAACCAAGAGGCGGAATTGCGATCGATTGAATTCGGTTTTCCTTGATGACTCTAACCAAGTCCTTCAGGCCGTCGCGAATCCACTCCATCTTCGATGGCTGCCGCCAATGCTTCTTTGTGGGAAAGTTGATCACCCAGCGAGGCCCCACCAAGTCTTTGACTTCGGTGACAAACATTTTTCCCACTCGCACCTCGCGATCGACACAGGCCTTTTCATATGCCTCGGTATTCGAGGGAAACGTGTCTCGGAACATGAGCGCCACGCCCTTACCCATTACGCCTACCTCGTTCACCGTGTTAACGAGTGCCTCAGCAGTGTCGTCTAACAGATTTCCGGTCGTGTAATCGATCATTAGAAAAACCATCCTGGTCTAACGACTACTCGTATCGAGATAGAGCACCGAGCGCATTCCGCGTTCACCTCTTGCGCTCGCGCCTCGTCGTAACATGCGATGCCGAGCAAAGACGAGGGCGGCACAGCGCCGTGGATCAGCGCCTCAGCCTGATAGCGTTCGACCTTCTCCGGTTTGTTCGGGTCTCGCTTGAAATCACGTTGACCGAGCGTTTTCCAGTCTACGTGATTCAATTCTTTCAGGTCGCTACTGAACCGGGCGGCAGCAAGATTCGCGTGTCGATCCGTGAAAACGAAAGGCAGCGAGTCATCTGCGATTTTCCGGAGGGAAGTCACAAGAATCGCGATGTCCCGCATGGGCCTCTGCGGAATTCCGTTGTATCCCGTTTTGATGTTGTACAGCATCGGAGAATACGGGTGTGAAGTAAAACGGAACGTAGTCGCTGAGCGTTCCCCCAGGCGGAATCGGGATGGTTCGGCCATCCCTTTTGGCGATCAGATCGGCATTTCCGATCTGCTCGAAGCGGGAGTGCCTTTTTGATCCATTCCGACAACAAACACCATTTTTCAGGATCCATGGCAAGTTTTCGAAATGGGTAATTCGGAAAATCAGTGCCTTTTCTGGGGTTAGATCGACCATCTGCAGCTTAACATCCAGCGAATGGACTGCGAACGGCCGTCAGTTTTGCGGCAATTTACCCCAGTGAACAAGTATACACAAGTCCACACGCGATTCAGCGCCGCGTCATGACAACCCCGCCGCTTAGGCGAGCAACTCCGCCACGCACGTGCCCGGGCAATAGACAACCGGGCGGCCTTGCGGATCGGCCAGCGTGAGTTCGGGCGAGATGCCCAAGCAGTGGTTCACCGTGGCGATCAGGTCGACGGGATGCACTGCGTTTGAAGCGGGGAAGGCCGCGTTGCGGTCGGAGGTGCCGTAGGCTTGGCCGCCGCGGATGCCGGCGCCGGCCAAAACGGACGTGAAACAATTGGGCCAATGGTCGCGGCCATCGCGCCCGGCTCCCGCGTCGCTATTCCGCTGGCCGACGCGCGGCGTGCGTCCGAATTCGCCTGTCCAGACGACGAGTGTTTCATCCAACAGACCTCGCGAGTGCAGGTCGTCCAACAGTGCCGAAAAAGCCTGATCGGCGGCCGGCATCAATCGGGTTTTGAGATCGCGAAAGTTGCGGCTGTGAGTGTCCCAATAGACGCTCACGTTCTTGATCCCGTCACTGGGCCAGAACACGGTCACCAGCGGCACGCCGCGCTCGACCAAGCGGCGCGCTTGCAAGACCGACTGCCCGTGAGGATTGCGGCCGTACTGGTCGCGAATCGCGTCGGATTCCTGCTCCAGGTTGAACGCATCGCCCCCCGAGGCCGAGTGCAACAACTCGAACGCGCGGCGGTAATAATCGTTCAGCGTCGCCACGCTCGACGCCCGCTCGATCACCCGCCGCTGCGCGTCGATGTGCGCCAAGAGAGCCTGTCGATCGTCCAATCGCCGGGCCGAAATCTCGGTCGGCAGGCGGAAGTCGCCGACGCGATAGTCCGCGGCATTGGGATTGGCGTCGATGATCAGCGGATCGAAACCCTGCCCGAGCCAGCCGGCCGTCTGCCCATGGCTCTCTTCAACAAAACGAGGCACATCGTTTTCGAGCTTGGGCCGCATGGTGACGTAAGGGGGCAACGCCCCGCGGCCTCGCCCGAGCTTGGCGAGCACCGACCCAAGCGACGGCCAATCGTGACGCAGATCGGAACTAAGCGGCGGAGAAGGTTGGCCGGTGAGCAAATTGTGCGTGGCCGTCGTGTGATTGACGTCCTCATGCGTCATCGAGCGAACGATCGCCAACTTGTCTGTGCGCCGGGCCAGCAGCGGAAAATGTTCGCAGATCTCGATGCCGGGAACCGTCGTCGCGATCGGCGAGAACTCGCCGCGAATCTGCGTCGGAGCGTTCGGCTTGAGGTCCCACGTGTCCTGATGCGCGGGCCCACCCCACATGAACAGCAAAATGCACGACCGGGCTCGGCCGAACGATTTGCCGGGAACGGCGGAAGTCGTCGCTTGCGCGCTCTCCGCTTGGGCCCGACCCTGCAACAGCCGCCCGGCCGACAATCCGAACAGGCTGAGGCCCCCCGCGCGCAGCAAATCGCGGCGAGGCATTCGGCGACAATCGGCGCAAGAGGTGTTCATCGCTGGCACGACCGCAGAACTTCTCGGAACGCGAGAACTTTCAGCCAGAGTCGCTCATTATCGTCATTTGCACGCCGGGCGTGAAGATCGGTGGCTGGGGAGCGGCCAAAATACGCTCCTCCGACGCCAGGACCTCAGCTCACTTGGCTTTCGGGCGTGCCCACTCTGGTTCGAGAAATTGCTCGCGGATGCTGTCCTTGTCGTGAAGCATGAAAGAACCGTGCGCGCGATGCCAATAGCGATAGAACTCCTTGCGGAACTTGGGATCCGTGATTTTGAAGCTGCCGTTTCGCTCCTCGGCCTCGAGCCAGTTTCGCGTCGCATCGAATGCCTCCAAACCGGCTTGTTGCCAAAGAATCCGCCCGCCGCCGAATCGGTCGTACAGATGACGCTCCAACTTCCAGTTGTCCACGATGAAATGAGCTAAATCCTTGCCAGGCGGCTTTAGCCCCATTTCGATCGTGAACTTTTGGGATTCGAGCCGTTGCCGCTCTGCGTCCGTGAGCTTGGATCGCGAAAGTCGCTCCTTGATGCTCTTCAGCTCCTGGCGCACTTTCGGTTCTTCGCCGATTAACTGTGTTTCGAGAGCGAGTCTCTCGTCATCTAGGCTTTCTCGATCCGACTCTGTCAGCTTCAAGTGAGCAAGGTTGTCTCTAACGGTCTTCAGCATCTCACGAAGCTTCGGATCCTCATGCTGGCGTTCTTCTTGATGATGTTTGTCGATCCAGATTGTTGCCGCGTCGATTTCCGCCACCGTGGGTGTGATCTCGGCCTTGTGCTCCCGGCGATATTTATCTGACACGGGTGCCAAAAAGAGGTGGTGCAGCTCCTCAGCTAGATCAACGTCCTGGCCCGTTTGAATCTGATCCCGATAGACCGACTTGCCGAGCACCTCCCCGATTTTCTCGCGCTTCTGAGGGACAGGATTCTCGGCAAAGACCAGCGGAGGGAGCGCCACCGTAAGCATCATCGCGAACCCGACGATGCAAGGGGCAACTCGCGCGCCGTGGCACATGGCCAAATTCTCCTTGCTGCACAGGGCCATGATTACGGAACTCGCTGGGTGGCTGAGTGAGGCTTCGAAAGAATATCGCGCCGCCGCACGACCCCATCAATGATGCGTCTTGCTGCGGTGCTTGGCGAACCAAGGCGCGAGCAAACACTCCAGGTTGGCGGACCGCACGTTGGCCGGTTTGACGGGGTCTAGCCCCTCGCACAGCTCGTGCACGCGGTCGCGCGTCGCCAGCGGATGATATTCCGGAAAATCCGAGCCGACGACCATGCGGCGATCAAACGTCCGCATCAGGAACCGCAAATCGGCCTCGACGGAGCTGTCAGAAAACCGATGAATCGTGAACGACAGATCGAGCGTCAGATGGGGATGTACGGCGACAACTTCCGAGACGGCCAGGAGCTGAGAGCCGCCGCCGTGCAGCAGAATCATGTGCGTGTGCGGCGCCGCGACGGCCAGTGCATCGACGACGTCGGGCGCATTGCGAGTCGCTCGCCCGGGTTGGCGAAAGAGCGTATCGAGAAAGACGACTAAGCCCTGGTCGCCGGCGGCCCGCACGGCGCACATCACTTTAGGATCCAGCGGATCGTAACCATTGAGCCGCGGATGCAACTTGAGGCCAGCGAAGCCCTGCCCCGCCAAATGGGCGACGGCCTTCGCAATCTCACGCTCGCTCGCAGCAGTCACCGGATTGATCGATCCGACAGGGACGAATTGGTCGGGATGCTGCTTCGCCGTTTCGAGGACCGTCTCGTTGTCGATCACACCGGCAATCGCCACCAGGCAGGCCCGCGCGGGCGCACATTGCTCCAGTTCGGCCAGCAACCGTTCGCGTCGGGCGTCGCGCCGTGTGTTGCCTAGCCACGATCCGTCGGCCGTAATGTGAGTGAGCGAGTCGAAGAACGAAATCGCCTCGAGGTGGGGCGGACAGACCTCGGGCGCGGGTGGCGCGGCGCCACCGGGATTAGTCGCCGCGTGAGAGCCGGAAGACGCCGGATTCAACGGGGCTCGGTGAGGTAACGCTTCAGACATACGGTTTCAAAAGTGTCCCATTTGCGGCGGTCAATGCAATCGAACCAGATGTCCTCTTGTTCTTCGATCCGGTCGAGCGCGGCGAGGAAGCCGTCCGTTTGCGCGGCGACCGGGATGATCACCACCCCCGAATCATCGCACACGGCGATCGCTCCTTCGTAACGGGCGCGGTGCTCGGCGACAAGCGTCGCATCGAGCGGCCCGCGGCTCCGTTCGTTGTGACAGCCGACCGGCGTCACCCCTTCTGACCAAATGGGCCAGTTCTCTTTGATGAGGTGGGGCGCGTCGCGCAGGTTGCCGCAGGCGACCAGCGCGGCCACCTGGCGATACAACAGCAGAAACTTGGCTACGAGGTGTCCGTAGAGGGCGCGGTCCTCGCAGTCGAAGGCCTCGGTCACGACGATCGAACGCTCGGGCGCAGCACGGAGTTGTTCGTGCAGTTCCCAATTGCGAGCGTCGTGTGCGTATGTCCAGAAGACCCGCCCGACTCGATGATGGCCTCGGTTGAGCGCAGCGACGCGGGGCAACGCGCCCGTCTTCTCCAAGCAGTCGGTCACCTCGGCCGTCGAGATGCGGTTCCGCTGAATCTTGTCGATGATTTGATCGCAGAGCGACGGCACAGTGTTGTTCTCGGCCAACGTCGTTCTCCTCGGCCACGTCCAGCATAAGGGCAGTTCGCGCGCCGTTTCAATCCGGAGTTCAATCCGACGTGTCGACAATCAACTCGCGCTCGATCCGCTCGCCCAGCGCGCGGGCGGCTGCGGCGTTATCAGCCGACACAATCACATACCCATGACGGCTGCGATCGTCCTGCACCGCTGGCACACGTTCGCCCACGGCTTCGTTGAAGGCAATCTCCAACACGCCGGGAATTTGCTGCAACTCAGTCAGGTTGGGGAAGCCTAAGATTCGCTTCCCAGGCGGCAGTCGCAGGAATCGCAGTTGCGCGGCCCGCGCTTGGGTCACAACCACCTCGGGGGTGTCGCCCAGGAGAATGGCAATGAGCGCGGGCGTCGGTTCAAAGCCGCAAACCGCCGGCACGATGTGTGAAGGGATACGCGTCCCCCCGCCGCGCGCCGCCATCTCGACCAACCAGGGCTCCCCTTGCGCATCTATCAAAAATTCGCCGTGCGTAATCCCAAACGGAATTCCCAACGCGCGGACCATCGCCTCACTCGCACGGGCGATTCGCTCGGCAACGTCCGGCGAGAAGTTGCCCGGCCAAGTGAGGGTCCGTGCGACGCCCGGCAAATCGGCATAGTGCTCTTTGTCGGAGATCGCCAGCGTCGTCGGCCGTCCGTCGACGACGAATCCCTCAACGGTCGCTTCGGTCCCCTCGATGAATTGCTCGAAGATCGTCTCGCCAATTTGCGACGCGGCACGAGCCCGTTCAAAGCCTTCTTCGATCGTCGAATTGCTAGCCTCATCGATTCGGCTGACGCCCCGGCTCGATTGACCGTCGGCCGGTTTGCAAAACGCGGGGATCCCCAGCTCAGCGACGGCGCGAATTGCTTCGTCCACCGAGCCGCAAAGTCGAAAGGCTGGTTGACGGATTCCAGCGGCCGCCGCGCACTCGCGCATGCGTCCCTTGTGCGTGGCAGCTCGGGCCACGTCTGGCGGCAGCCCCTTCAATCCCAGCTCGGCGGCCACCTGGGCGACCAGCGGAACGGCGAAGTCGGTCTGCTCAGTCATCACCGCGTCGATTCGACGTTCACGACCGATGCGAACCAGCGAAGCCACATCCTGCAGCGGGACTTGAATGGCTTCGTCCGCGACCAGAAAACCGGGGGCGTCGGGCGTTCCGTCCACGCAGATCACGACGAGACCCATCTGTTGGGCCACCCGAATCACCGGCACCTGCCAGCGGCCGCCCGGCAAAAACAGCAAACGCGAACCGCGAAAGCGGTTCCTCCAACGGGGATCGAGCTCAGCGAACCCGGCTGCGACGGACAAGGCAGACTCCATTGCCCAAGACTTATCGGTCCCGACAGCCGATTGCAAACCGGCTTGAGACGGCGATAGACTCGAACGAACGAGGCTCGTGGCCGTGGCCCTTGGCCTCAGGCTCATTTCTCCGGCACCGCGTGGAATCGGGTCTGATTCCCGCTTCCCGCCGACCGGTTGGCTCGTCAATTCCCGGCGCACCCATGCTGATCAGCGTCGTCACGACGTTGTACCGATCGTCGCCGTACCTCGAAGAGTTTTACGCGCGAACGCTGGCAGCCGTGCGCCAATCGGGCCAAGAGGGCGAACTCGACGTCGAGTTCATTTTCGTAGACGACGGTTCGCCCGACGACTCGGCCGCCAAGGCTCGCGAATTTATCAAACGGCAGACGCCGGCCACGCTGGTCGAGCTATCGCGAAACTTCGGGCACCACCGGGCCATCTTGACGGGCCTGTCTTTCGCTCGCGGCGACCTGATCTTTCTGATTGACTGCGACCTCGAAGAGCCGCCCGAGTTGTTCGGCGAGATGCTTCGCACACTCGAACAGACGCGCGACGCCGCCGATCCGGCCGACGTGGTTTACGCCGTGCCTCATCGCCGCAAGGGGGGAGTATTCGAGCGTGTCTCCGGCGAGTTGTTCTACCGGCTCTTTAATCTGCTGTCGGACGTGCAGGTTCCGAACAACTGGATGATTTGCCGGCTGATGACCGCCCGTTACGTCCGCGCTCTGTTGTCCCATCACGAACGCGAACTGTTTTTGGGCGGTCTGTTCGGGATCACCGGTTTTCGGCAGGTGGCTATCACCGCCGACAAGAAGCACAAAGGGTCGACGACCTGGACGCTGCGGCGGAAACTGAAAGTCGCTCTGCAAGCGGTGACCGCGTTTAGCGCGCGGCCCTTGTGGTTGCTGGCGGGCATCGGCTCGCTGATTTCGGTCGGCTCGGCGGCGGCCATTCTCTACATGATCGTCCGCGTCACGATCTTCGGCATGCCCTATCAGTCCGGCTGGGCGTCGACGATGGTCACGATCAGCTTTTTCGGCGGGCTGAACCTGTTGGCGATCGGAATTGTGGGACTCTATATCGCCCAGATTTTCGCGGAGGTGAAAGGCCGCCCCTGCATCGTGAAAGAAGTCCGCGCCAACTTTGCGCGTGAGGCGACTACGATTCCCGGCGTTCCGGCCGCGATCGAAACAGTGGGCCACGGCACAATTGCGATCGCCGCGACGTCGGTGGAGAACGTGCCAACGTCATCCCCCATCGCAGTCCCCTCGAACGGCAATCCGACAAAGCCCGCCGTCGCTCGCCCCGCTTCGGAACCGCGCCATGCTTGACGAAGATCGTGGCGAGACTCGGGCTCGGTACGCGGCCCGCTATCGGGAGTTCGGCTACGATCCGCGCACGTTGGGTTGGCACAAGGGGCGACAGCGCGTGCGCTTTGCCGCGGCGCTCGAGGCCGTCGGCACGCGGTTCGGCAGCCTGCTCGACGTCGGCTGCGGCTTCGGCGATCTGTTTGGATATCTGAAAGATCGCGGCTGGCAGGGAAACTATCTCGGCGTCGACATCTGCCCCGAACTCTTGGACGAGGGACGCAAACGCTTCGGCCCACGCGGCGCGCGGTTCGAATGCCTCGATCTCTCCAGCGAGTCTCTGGCGTTCAGTGCCGACGTGGCTGTGGCCCTGGGTGTTTTCAATCATCGACTCAAAGGGGACAATCTCGAATTCGTCGCGCAGATGTTGCATGCCATGTGGGCCCATTCGACTCAAGCGATGATCGTCGATTTTCTGAGCACGACGGCCGACCGACCCAAGCCCGATTTGTTCCATGCCGACCCCGATGTGATCCTGCGCATGGCGCTCGGATACAGCAAACGCGTGCGGCTCGAACACAGCTATATGCCGTTTGAATTCCTCGTTGCGACGTGGCACGACGATTCGTATTCCGTCGATTGCCCGGTCTTTGAGCCCTATTTGCGCGACGTAACCCTGCAACCTCCAGGCGAGCGGCCGGTGTAAGCCGGCCGGTTCTAAGAATGTCGAGCACCAGCCCCGATCCGAAACGCAATCTGGCCCGCGAACTGGCCCAAACGCATCTCGCCCAAGGAGATGCCCTCGGCTGGTTCGAACCGCTGTATGCCGAAGCTCAAGGAGATGCCGCTCGGGTTCCCTGGGCCGATCTCAAATCGAATCCGAATCTGACCGATTGGCTCGACCGAGAGGCCGTTCGCGGCGACGGACGGTCGGCACTCGTCGTCGGTTGTGGGTTGGGGGACGATGCCGAGCTGTTGGCGGCCCGCGGCTTTCACGTCACCGCATTCGACGTGGCGGCGTCGGCCATCGACTGGTGCCGCCGACGCTTTCCGACCAGTTCGGTCCGATACGAAGCCGCCGATCTCCTCAATCCTCCGCCGGCGTGGAACGGCGCCTTCGACTTCGTGCTCGAAGCCTACACGCTGCAAGTGCTGAAGTCCGCGGAGATGCGACGGCAAGCAATCAACCGACTGGCCGCTTTTCCAAGACCAGGCGGCACCGTGCTGGTGATTTGTCGCGGGCGCGAGACTGGCGATCCTGAAGGCCAAATGCCATGGCCGCTCTTACGCGACGAATTGACTGCCCTTGAGACGTCCGGGTTGAGCCAAGTCGCGTTCGAAGATTTTTGGGATCAGCACGAGGCGCCGGCGGTGCGCCGTTTTCGGGCTCTCTATCGTCGACCGACCACTTAATCTAATGGGTGACCGTTAGGCGCGCAGATAACTCGTGACTTCGCGCACGACCTCGGCCTGCTCGTCTTCGGTGATCGCGTAATAGAACGGCAGGCGGATCAGGCACGCGCTGGCCCAATCGGTCACCGGCAGCGCGCGCGAATCGCAACCCAGCTTGCGACCCATCGGAGACGAGTGCAGCGGCACATAGTGAAAGACCGCGCTGATCCCGCGCGCGTTCAAGTGCGCGAGCAGTCCGTCGCGCGTCGCCGCGTCCCGCGTTAGCAAATAGAAGAGGTGGAAGTTGCTCGTACACTCGGGAGGCACGCAGGGAAGCTGCACCAACCCCTCGGCAGCCAGAGGCTCGAAGCCCTGCTGATAGAACTCGTAGATTTGGCGGCGACGCTCGGAGATCGTTTGCATCAGCTCGAGCTGACCGAACAAGAAGGCCCCCACCATTTCGCAAGGGACGTAAGCGGAGCCCACGTCGACCCACGTGTACTTGTCGACCTGTCCGCGGAAGAACTTCTGGCGGTTGGTCCCCTTGTCGCGAAGAATCTCGGCCCGCTCGAGCAGGTCCGGTCGATTGACACAGAGCGCGCCTCCTTCGCCCGAGATGAAATTCTTCGTCTCGTGAAAGCTGTAGCAGCCGAGGTCGCCGATCGAGCCGAGCGCGTTGCCGCGGTAAAACGCATTCACCCCCTGGGCCGCGTCCTCCACGACGATCAGCCGATGCGCGCGAGCGATCGACAAAATACGATCCATCTCGCAGGCGACTCCCGCGTAGTGGACGGGGACGACGACCTTCGTTCGCTCGGTGATGGCCGCCTCGATCAGGTTTTCGTCGAGGTTGAGTGTGTCGTGACGGATATCGACAAAGACGGGCTTGGCTCCCGCTCGCACAAACGCACTCGCCGTCGAAACGAACGTGAACGAGGGCAGGATCACCTCGTCCCCCGGCTCCAGATCGCAGAGCAGCGCGGCCATCTCAAGGGCTGCCGTGCACGACGGCGTGAGCAAGACGCGGGGAATCCCGAGGGTCTGTTCCAGCAGTTGGCAACACGATCGCGTGAACTGCCCGTCTCCGGCGAGATTGCCGAGCGCCACCGACTGGGCGATGTAGTCCAGCTCGCGTCCCACCAGGAACGGCTTGTTGAATGGGATGCGGTATTCCATGCGGAGCCGCCCTCACCCCGAACCTCTCGCGGCAGACCGAGAGAGGGAGACCATGAACCGGCGGTGCCGACGCCGACTATTTCTTGCGGGCCATCGCCCGCTTGACGGCGGCTCCCATGTCAGCCGGACTTTCCGCGACTTCGACTCGGGCAGCCTTCAGCGCGGCAATTTTGTCCGTGGCCATGCCGCTGCCGCCGGAAATGATCGCACCCGCGTGTCCCATCCGCTTGCCGGGAGGGGCCGTGCTGCCGGCGATGAAACCGGCCACCGGCTTCGTCACGTTCGCCTTGATGAAGGCGGCCGCCTGCTCCTCGGCGTTGCCCCCGATTTCGCCGATCATCAGGATGGCTTCGGTTGCCGGATCTTTTTGAAACAGGTCGAGCAAATCGATGAACGACGTCCCCACGATCGGATCGCCGCCGATACCGATCGACGTCGACAGTCCCAAGCCGACGTTGCCCAACTGCCAGGCCGCCTCGTACGTGAGCGTGCCGCTACGACTGATCAGTCCGACCGATCCCTCCTTGTGAATGTAGCCAGGCATGATGCCGATTTTAGCGACGCCCGGAGTAATCACGCCGGGACAATTCGGACCGACGAGCCGACAGTTCTTTCCCATCAGCCCCCGCTTGGCTCGCACCATGTCGAGCACGGGAACCCCTTCGGTGATGGCGACGATCAGCGCGATCCCCGCATCGGCCGCCTCGAGGATCGCGTCGGCACAGAACGGCGGCGGGACAAAGACGAGCGAACAGTTGGCCCCCGTCTTGGCGACCGCCTGCTCAACCGTGTCGAACACGGCAAAGCCGTCGACTTCGGTACCGCCCTTCCCCGGCGTCACGCCACCGACCATCGGCGTGCCGTAAGCCCGGCATTGTTGACTATGAAAGAGCCCTGCCTTGCCGGTGATGCCTTGGCAGATGACTCGAGTGTTCTTGTCGACCAGGATGCTCATGACAATGCCAGTGTTCTCGTGCCGATATCTTGTGAAAGGTGATGCGTCCGCGCGAAAAAACGCCGATCAGGCGCTCAACGTCGCGGCGACTTTCTTGGCGGCGTCGGTCAGATCGTTGGCTGTGATGATCGGCCGACCGCTTTCGGCGAGCATCTTGCGGGCCAGCTCGACGTTGGTGCCCTCCAACCGCACGACGAGCGGGACGTTGAAGCCGACCTTTTCGTACGCCCCCAAGAGCGCGGTGACGATCGTGTCGCACTTCATGATGCCGCCGAAGATGTTCACGAGCACCGCGCGGACATGCTTGTCGGCGAGGATAATACGGAACGCTTCGGTGACCTGGTCGACATTGGCGCCGCCGCCGACGTCGAGAAAGTTCGCCGGCTCGCCGCCGTGCAACTTGATGATGTCCATCGTGCTCATCGCCAGCCCGGCCCCGTTCACCAGGCAGCCGATGTTGCCTTCGAGCTTCACGTAACTGAGGCCGGCGGCCGCGGCGCGAATCTCCGAATCGTCCTCTTCCGACAAGTCACGCAGCGCCTCGAACGGCTTGTGGCGGAACATCGCGTTGTCGTCAAACGTCATCTTGGCATCGAGCGCGACCAAATCGCCGGCCTCGGTGATGACCAAGGGATTGATTTCCGCCAGCGAACAATCGTTGTCGATGAAGAACCGGGCGACCTGCGGCAGAAACTTGTGGGCGCTTTTGATGGCGTTGGCCGGCAGCCCCAACTTGTACGCCAGCTTCGTGACCTGGTAGGCGAACAGCCCATAGCCGGCGTCGATTGGTTCTCGCAGGATTTTTTCCGGTGAGTGAGCGGCGACTTCTTCGATTTCCGTCCCGCCTTCCGACGACATGATGAGCACGGGGCCGCCCGCGGCTCGGTCGACCACCACGCCCAGATACAGTTCGCGGGCGATCTTGAGCCCCTCTTCGACCAACAACACGTTGACCGTCTTGCCCGCGGGACCGGTTTGCTTGGTGACGAGCGTCTTGCCCAGCATGCGGGCCGCGTTCTGGGCCGCCTCGTCGGCAGATTTCACCAGCACCACGCCGGGCTGCTCGGGGTGTTCCTTGAAGCGCCCCTTGCCGCGTCCGCCGGCATGAATTTGCGATTTGACGACGGCGATCGAACCGCCCAGATCGCGAAAAGCCTGAGCGGCGGCGTCGGGCGATTTGACGACAATTCCACGCGGTACTGCGATCTTGGCCGCTGCCAGCAGTTCTTTGCCCTGATATTCATGAATCTTCATCGATTGGTCTCATTGCGAGGCGGGCGGGCGAATCGAGCATTTCCAAATACGAAGGCGGCTCGGAACAATCACTGGGCCGCGTCGCTCTCTCGCCGAAAGTTGCGAAGGCGTTGCGAACGCGAAGCATTTTCGCGGCGTTATGATAGCGGCAAGCAACGGCGACGGTCCACCGAGCGGCGAACGGTCCATCAGGCAAGGCGAGAAGCCTGCCCTTGCGCATTGGCTTGGTTTTACCGCGACGAGATTCAGGCAACCCGCTTGAGCGAGTCCGATCGCGGGTCGCCGAGGTTCGTGCTGTAGTCCGCGTTCCAGAAGTAATCGGCCAGGGCGTCGCCGAGAATGCGACGAACTTCGGACATCATCGGGACGATGTCGGGCGATTCTTTCCAGGACGGATCGAGCACGCCCTCCAGGTCGAGCGGACGCAGAGGATTGAACCGACCGCAGCCCATCACGCGCCGCCCGTGTCGCGGGCAGGCCAACCATTGTTGTTTGTCCTGCTCGATCACGGTGTAGTCGCGTGCGCACTTGCTGCAATGCTTGAGGAAATCGCGCGGGTTCGCGGGCGGCAGGGGCGTGAGCCCCAACAACTCGTGCACGCGGGACAAGGCCGTCGCGTGTTGACAGCAGAAATACTCATGCGTCAGCAGCAGGGTGGGATAACGGTTTCGCAAGAGTTCGTGGGTCTGAATGATTTCTTGCGTCTCCGACAGCAGCCGCAGGAAATTCTCGCGCGAGTCGACCCATTCAACGCGGCGCGGCTTGTGTCTACGCCGATACGATTCGCGCGAAAGATGTACGCGGATCGGATTGCGCAGGTAAACAATGAACCGGCTGCCGGCGGGAAATTCCGAGCGGGGATCCCACAGCACGGGATCGAATTCCTGCATCTTGTTGTAGAGGACCACGCGGATTTGATCGATTTGCTTGTCTTGGCGTCCTTCGGCGCGAAAGACCGAACCTTCGCCCAAGACGGCCGAGAGCCGGCGGCGGTAGTCGAATTGGTGCTCGTTCACCGCGAAGATCTGGGGATGAAGGTGCAGGGCCGCCGCGATGAAGTTGGTTCCACCGCGAGCCTGGGCATAGATGCCCGCAATGTTGGGACGCGGGGTCCGGCGCGCGAGTTGAAAGTCGCGCCATTGTCGAACCAGCCGTGCACCGATCACGAGTGTCCCTTGATGGAGGCCGTCACAATCCCGTTCCAGTCTCGCGGCGCAAAACGGCCGCACCGAAAGGACCGAGGTCCGAACGCAATGGTTCTTGGATGACGGACGGCTTCTAGATCTTGCGCGAAGTACGCAGTCCGAACTTCCCAGCGGCACCTGGGGGGCCCGATTTCGGCCGGAAGTCTATCGGCGTAAGCGGTTAGTCGCAACGCCAATTTAAAGACCCCTTAATGTGAACGGAAACTCAGACAACCTGCTTCAATCTGCCTGCGACTTTCGCCAACTCGTGACGACGGCCTCAATATCAACGGGCCTCACTCCGTCGGCCGGCCCCTCGGCAACAGAGAAGTGAGCGGCGCGGATCCGCTCATTGAGCGCCTTCAGCGCTACGCGTACCCGATGTTCGCTCGGCATCGAGCGGATGGCTTCGAGCGTCTTCTCAATGTCGCGCCGCGCTTCAAGGATGGGCGGCAGGAGCACCAGTCCCTCTCGCCGCAGCTTGTTCTTGATCCACCAATTCTCGTCGTCGGGCTCGTCGAGACTGGGGATCGGCTTGCCAAACCCCGGCAGCGCATCGAACTGCCCCTGGGCCTGTGCTTCGCGGATTTTGCGTTCGGCGAACGACTCGAATTTCTCGATCGACGGTTTCGGCTTGGGCTGCGACATGCGCGGGCTCGTCGACGCGCAGGAGTGGGATGCTTACTTCACCGAAAGGCGGCAAATCGTCGTCTGCGTATAGGGCTTGTTCGGGTCGAGAACCGTGCTGGGAAACGAGGGGCGGTTGGGCGAATCGGGATAGTGCTGACACTCGAGGCAAAAACCGGTGTAGGGTTTGAATCCGCCATCTTCCGGTTTTCCCGACAGTTGATTTCCGGTGTAGAACTGCACTCCCGGTTCGGTCGTGAGGATTTCCAAGACCCGTCCCGATTCGGGATCTTCCACCCGCATCGCGACTTCCTTGAGGAGATCTCGACGTTCGTTAAGCGCGTAGCAGTGGTCGTAGCCCTTGAACCCGGTGCCGCCATCGACCTCTTTGAGCCGCGCGCCGATCCGAGCGGGCGAGGTGAAATCCATCGCGGTTCCCTTGACCGCTTTCAATTCCCCAGTCGGGATCAACGTGTCGTCGACCGGCAGGAAACGGTCGGCGTTCAACGTCAGGATGTGGTCGAGCACGTCACGCGTACCGGGACCATGCAAGTTCCAATAAACGTGGCTCGTCAGGTTGATGATGGTCGGTGCGGCCGAAACAGCGCGATAGTCGATCTTCAGCTCGTTGGCGTCGTTGAGTGTGTAGATGACCGTCGTCTTCACCCCGCCGGGATAACCTTCTTCGCCGTCCCGACTCTCGTACATGAACTCGACGCTCGCCGACTTGCCGTCCGACGGCGGAGCCGGAGTTCGAGAATGCCACACAACGTTGCCGAAACCTTTGAAACCCCCGTGCATCGAATTGGGCGGATCGTTGATCGCCAACGTGTACTCTTTGCCGTTGAGCTTGAATTTGCCTTTCGCGATCCGATTGGCGTAGCGGCCCACGATCGGTCCGAAGTAGGGCTGCTTGCCCAGGTAGCCCTCGACGGTCGGAAATCCGAGCGTGATGTTCGTGGGTTTGT
>Ga0210393_10000261_pt1 | contig 47824 bp, 58 predicted proteins | sample IncBWC27OmetaG_FD_160068 | JGI IMG/M metagenome (GOLD analysis project Ga0210393, IMG submission 160068) | Forest soil microbial communities from Barre Woods Harvard Forest LTER site, Petersham, Massachusetts, United States - Inc-BW-C-27-O ... | reverse complement strand
GCGGCTGATGGCAACCCTGAGCCAAGCCGGCGGTACACCGCCGGAAGGTGCAGAGACTACCTGAGCGCGTACGAGTCGCGCTTAATGACAGGCTAGAGCGTCCCGCACCCCACCGGGGTGAAGAGATAGTCCACTCCCTCCGGAAACGGCGGGGCTTAAGTGAATCCCTTGGTCCTCGGTTCGAGTCCGAGCGGGCCCACCAATTCTCGATAGTCGGGGACGATCGGTAACGATCGGGAGGGACGGCAATTCAGCCAAATCCCAGAAAAAATAGGGATGTCGGACTCGAATTGGCCTACAAACGGTGGTCGCTAACGATCGCTGAGGATCGGGGGCAGCCGGACATTTTCGGGGTAACTTCCGGGGTAACTTTAAATGCCCAGTTCGAGTTACCCCCGGTGCTATGCGCTTGCCATGGAAAATCGGTGCGGAAGCCGTATTTTTTGACTACCTCGCACAACGAGAAAACCCCGAAAGAAGCGCTTTGGTTCGCGTTTTATAATGCGGTACTTCCCGACGACCTAGATGATGAGCTGAATGCAGTTGCAATCGTCGTAGATTCGGATTCGCTAGCGATGGCGTGCAAAGCTTGGGTAACGGAAAATCAGGAATATTTTATGCCGCGACAATTTTTTTGTCCTAGAGCGGACGGTGGTTGCGCTGCGCCGAGTTCCAGTGTGGTTTGCACTTGGAGTGGTGGATATGCATGAGATTGCTGACTCATTCGCGCTGTCCAGCGGCCGATTGTGCACCTTGTATCAGATTCGCCGAGACATGATCCCGGACTACTACCTACTTAGTTTTCCCAGAGACGCGGGCGAACCATCGCCGATTGACCTTTCGGAGATGCTTGTGCTTGGTATGTCGCGTGCGCAGTCACTGGCCCGAGAACGCGTAGGTGACCCGGGCGCTTACAGCGTTCTCTACAGCGGCTATAGCGCGAGGCGCGAGCAAGGGTGGCACGTCCACATCGTACTTTTAACAGGGCGTTGGAAAAAGGCGTGGCTGTATCTGGTGCTCGCTGGAAAGAACGCGCTTCAAGCCGCGGGCCTTCGACGTGATGACGCACCTCATTTCTCTCGATGAACATCGAACGCTGGCAGGAGTTGCTTATTGGTCTCAGTGTTGCGACGGAGAGCGAAACATTTTCTCAATTGCGATCCGCCTATACGCAGAAGCATCGTGCGTACCACACGTCACGACACATCGATGAGTGTCTTTCACTACTCGATGAACTAAAGCACCTCGCCGAGCGCCCCAGCGAAGTGGAATGCGCACTCTGGTTTCACGATGCGATCTACGAGCCGATGTCGAAATTGAACGAAGAGCGAAGCGCGAATTGGATGGCGGAATTCGGCGCCACGGTTGGTTTGGGATCGGATTCGATTGCAAGGATCCGTGCGCACATTATGGCGACGCGCCATGTCGCGTTACCGGCCGATAACGATTCTAGATTGGTGGTAGATATCGATCTAGCGATTCTGGGCGCGGCCCCCAGGCGGTACGAGGAGTTCGAGCGGGACGTAAGACGGGAGTACCGGTGGGTGCCTGGGATGGTCTACCGACCAAAACGCGCAGCGATACTTAAATCGTTCCTGGATCGACCCAGGATCTATCACTGGGATCCGGTGTACGAGCGCTTTGAGCGCGGGGCGCGAGTGAATGTGTCTGGCGCTATCCAGGCGCTGGTCGGAAGATCTTAGCACTCGTTGACCCGCAGGCCAGCGGTTCGATCACGTCATTCCACCTCAGGGACAGTCGGCCAGTCAGGCATGTTAGTGCGGACCCACGCCGCGAGTTTGCGACGAGCGCTGTCGAACCCAGTTGGAATTTTCAAATGCTCACACACCGCCTTCCATGAGGTGAGGTGTCGATGCTTTGCCAACTCAGGAACGGACGCTACCCAATGAGTGACGCTTGGGCTCGGTTTCTTGCTGCCACGAGCCATCTGAGATCGAACGCTTGTCATCAGATCTTCGAGAGGGTCGGGGTTCTCAATCGTGGTGTCCTTCTCGACGTACTCACGAACTACCCGCCACAGGGCATCTTGGAAGGACAGATTCTCGAAGGGCTTCTTCTTCGCCAATCGCTCGATCACGGCGGCCAGCTCGTCGTCGACCTCATAGTTGCTCATAGTGCCTCCTAGCTCTAAGTGGCCACTAGACTGATACTAGACTGTACTAGAGTCAAGTAAGTTGACTAGAGCGCTCTAGTGAGGCTTCAATCCCCTAGGCTTTATCTCCTGGATTGTCCGTACTCGACAGGATTTCGTGCCGCACTTTGAGCAGCGCTCCGTGCTGCTCTATCTCGATCTATCGTCAGACACACTCTACAAATATAGCAAGCAAGACATAAATGTCATATAGTGTCTCCATGGGAAGTCCGCTTTCTTTCGACACACACGGCCTTTTACCGCCCGGGGATTACGAGTTCACGTTTAAAGAGCTTCGGCACTCTCTATTGGTGAAGGGTTCGGGTCGTGCGGACAGCACTTGGGATACAGCCTGGCGTGAGTCGCTCGTCGGCAATCTGGAAGTAATGACGCGCCAATTGTGGCAGGTCGGCATCAGCGACGTATTTGCCGATGGTTCCTTCGTGGAAGAGAAGGATCACCCGAATGACATCGACGGATATTTCGTCTGTGCCCTCGCCGACCTTGCGAGCGGAGAACTGACGCGAAAGCTGAACTTACTCGACCCCTACAAAATTTGGACGTGGGATCCACGCTCCCGGCAAGCGTTTCGGGGCTATCCCAAGAAACAGCTTCCTATGTGGCATCGCTATCGCGTAGAGCTATATCCGCACGTCGCAGGATTCTTCAGCGGCATTCGCGATCTACAAGGCAATGAGCTCGAGTTCCCGTCTGCGTTTCGCCAATCACGCCGCGATGGCAGGCCACGAGGCATCATCAAATTGAAACTTGGAGAACCAACATGATCCGCAACGAAGCTGAATACCAGGAAGCCTCGAAGAGATTGGTTGAGGAATTGCGGCGGCTTGATGAGCATCGTTCTCGACTGGAGGAATCGGGCTTGGGCGAGATCGAGATTCAGCGTGTACTAGATCCTCTCGAATCCTTTCACCTACAGCTAAAAGAAGAAGTGGAAGCTTATGAGCGATTGAAGCGCGGAGAGTTCGAAGAACTGGAAAACCTTCGAGGTCTGGGGCACCTGCTCATTGCGTCACGAATCGCCCAGGGAATATCGCAGCGAGATCTCGCGCGGCGTCTGAATGTACACGAGACGCAGGTCTCCCGTGATGAGCGCAATGAATATTTCGGAATCACGCTTGAACGCGCGGCCAAGATTCTGGACGCACTTAACGTGCGGCTGCGAACTCAGGTAGCAATAGATCCCTTGCCACCGTTTCCGGTCGCACAGGCTTCGTGATCGTGACCCTAAAATCAGCGCGAAAACTGCATGTAATCCTCTCTAATTCGTCTTCCCGGATCTCAATTCGATTTCGTACCCTGCATTACCGAATTGATTGCCGTCATCGCGATGTGCCGCCGTGAAACTGAGAATCGCCACGAGTCATCCCAGAGAATAGGCGGCCCATTCTCGTTGTCACTCATCAATGGCCGGAACCTGACCGGCCGATCAGAGTGCGCGGAGAAACGTCAGGACTAAAGGTACGACCTCGACGCAAACTTTGGTTTCAATAAGAAGGACCGGGCGTGATAAAAGCAATTTTCTTTGACTACGATGGTGTCCTGACGACGGATAAGACCGGCTCGCTGACAACGAACCGGTATCTGAGCAGAATAGCCAACGTCGATTACGAAACGGTTCGTGATGTCTTTTCAAAATACAATCGCGACCTGCTTGTGGGAAAAATCACGCATAGGGAAATATGGGATGCAGCTTGCGAGGCGATGCATCGCGAAATCGATTTTTCTTTACTCGAACTAGCATTCCTGAGCACGCCCGCAAACGATTCCATGTTCGCACTAGCGCGTAGCCTAAAGCCGAAATATGCTCTCGGCATCATCACGGACAATAAGAAGGATAGGATCGATTGTTTGAGGAAGTCTCAAGGGCTCGATGCGCTGTTCGACCCAATAGTTGTGTCATCCGAGGTTGGGTCAGGTAAGGACGGTGCCGCAGTGTTCGAGTATGCAATGCGTTGCATTGATACAAAACCAGAAGAATGTGTCTTCATCGATAACAATCCGGACAATTTGATTGCGCCAAAGGCACTCGGCATGGGTGTAATTTTCCACGACGATGAAAAGAACGATGTGGGGAAATTGTCTTTATCGCTCGCCAACGAATTTCTAATCAGACTGGAGTAGTTTTGGTTGTCAGCGCCGCGCGTGGAGTCTCAATTGAAGAGCATGTTCGGCAAGGGTTCCTCGCTCCTCAACGCAGTTTTTTTGAAGGGGCTAATTCGTGAAGCTCCCGGAAGATTCACATATTGCACCGGAGAAACCCACTCGCTACTTGCTTGTACCGCAAGCACGCGGAGACAAGTCGGCATATCTGGCTCTGGCCGGTTATACGTTGGACAATTTCACGGCCCTATTGACGGATCTGCGTGCTCAGATTCTCAATCAGGACGCGGCTGCGCTCGAAACGACATCCTACGGGCAACTTTACGAAATCCGGGCGCAGCTAGTTGGGCCTTCGGGACGCTCCCTGCGTGTGCGTACCATTTGGATGACCGAATACTTGAGCGGCGCCACGAAGTTCATTACCCTGATCCCAGATTGGGAGCCTAAAGACATGAGTTACGCCCTCTACACCGATGTCGCGCTGACGCGCGATTTACCTGCGCATGACCTGCGTCGCGGTGATGTAGTGCGGCTGATCGATCGCCATGTTGGCCCTGACGGCAAAGAGGGCTATTCAATCGAGGTGTTTAATGCTGTTGGCGATACCGTCGCCGTAACTGTGGTGGACGAAGACGCCATCGAAGCGCTAAAGAGCGATGAGGTACTGAGCGTACGGCGAATCAAGTCCGCAGCCGCGTGATTGTCATTGCCTGAGGATGGCTGCCGCGCTTTGTACGCCAACTCGACGCCGCCCGATTCCAATGACACCGGCATGGGGAACGTTGGGGCAAGTTTAGAGGCAGCACCGAAGCTCGCTTTCGCGGTATCGCAAGCGGTTCAAGGGCTTACCCGGAATAGTCCAGTCCGAGCGTTCCCAGCAATTCGAATTGCGCGGTGTCCTGGAGACCGCGCATCGGCTCATGAACTATTGCGGCAACATCTATCGTTACGCCGTCGCGACGGGGCCCGCCGAACTGCGAAAGGCCGCGTGGAACGCACTCGATCTTGAGGCAATCGAGTGGCGCATCCCGCCTGAGCGCATGAAGATGAAAGCCAAGCACATCGTGCCGCGGTCGATGATGACTTCGAAGACGGAGCTTGAAATCAACATCTACGGTATCCGCTAACAGGCATTCTATCCCTCCAGGGACGGGCTGGGCATATGTGAAATTCTCACAAATGCCCCCACCACGGCGAGGTGTTCGACAATATTGATCCCACTGTGGGAGCGCGATATGATTGCACATGCGAGTCATTGCGCTGAGCACGTTGCGGACGTTTTGGACCAAGCATTCACGGGCTGAGATTCCGCTACGCGTCTGGCATGCAGAGGCTAGCCGTGCGCAGTGGAAGAGTCCAGCGGAAATCAAGTTGGCCCATCGCACTGCCAGCTTCTTGGCGAATAACCGTGTGGTGTTCAATATCAAGGGTAACGACTACCGACTCGTCGTCGCCGTGCATTACAACCGCACGATCATGTTCATACGCTTTGTGGGAACGCATGCGCAGTACGACCGGATCGATGCCGCAACGATATGAGGTGTGACGTGGAACTTAAGCCGATCAAGACCAGACTCGACTACCGAGCGGCGCTGAAACTTGCGGAAAAGCTATGGGACGCGCCGGAGGGCAGTGCCGATGCGGACCGGCTCGATGTGTTGACGTTGCTAATCCAGAATTATGAGTCCAAGCATCATGCTATCGCCGATCCGGACCCGATCGAGTTCCTGCGGGGTGTTATGGAGCAGCGTGGGCTGAGTCGCAAGGATTTGGAGCCGTACATTGGCTCGCGCGCCCGCGTTGCCGAGATACTCAATCGCGTGCGGCCATTGACATTGGATATGATCCGTCGACTGTCACAAGAGCTTGGGCTACCGGCGGAAGTACTTGTGCGCCGCTATGAGTTGACAAATGCGGCGTAAGACGTGATTCAGTGACCCCCGCACGGGGAACGTTGGGGCAAGTTTAGGGGCAACGCCGCGGCTCGAATTCCCGGTATCGCAAGCGTTTCAGGGGCTTGCCCGGATTAGTTGAGTCCGAGCGGACCCACCACTTTCCCAGGCAGCCGGCGTTTCATTCCCAATCAGCCGGCTCCGGATTCCCAATTGGCCGCTACGCTAGCACCCAAAATTACGCCATTTCCCGAGTAAATCGGGTATTTACGCAATGCCGAACCCCAAATCCGCAACGCGCTGCGTGACACTCGAGTCGTCGCAATTCGGTCCTTTGCTCGAGAGCTTCGTATTCTCGGAACTGATCAAGCTGTCGGCATGGACGGAAAGAGCGAGTTATGTTGTTTCACTACCGTGATCGCGACCAGCTGGAAGTCGATTTTATTCTCGAGAACTCGGCCGGCGAAATCGTCGGTTTCGAAGTGAAATCGGCCGCGTCGGTCACTCGTCGCGACTTCCTGGGATTGGAACGGGTGGCCAGCGCTGCTGGATCTGCATTTAAGCAGGGGATCGTTTTGTACGATGGAGTTCAAACACTCTCGTTCGCCGACAATCTTTGCGCCGTCCCCTTGTCGGCGTTATGGGCCTGATGGGCGCGTGATCGAGGCCATTTTCGCAAAGTATCAACTGGACCGAAGATCGACCGCAGGTCAGTCCCATCCCGGCCGATGATAGCCATGAAGAACAGCCGACTGATTTGCCGCGCTTGCTGCTGGGCCGCGAGCGATGGCCGCCGAGCCACGTTTATTTGCCGGTTTAATTTGCTCTCTGGTGATGGCCATGAATTGCCTCCCCCGTCTCCAAAGGCTCCATTGCAGCAGCTCGACACAATACTGAGCCGGTGGATAGATGGAACGGGCTTGTAATAGACCTAATTGGATGGAATCGGATGGGCAATTGGAGGTTGGTGCCTAACTTCGCCGAAATGCGTTCCGTCTCATCCGGGTAATCCTAGTTAAAATAAGAATATAAATTTAACTATGGCAGGTCGTTATTTAAATCTTTTGACTCACATCCTTCGCATTATCCGATCCTTCTCATTAGGGCAGTTATGAGAATCTTCTGATTATTGGCCGAACTCATCAGAAAGGCGCGCCACCTTGAAATCCTTCCGCATGGGCGCTACTGTATCTATATACAGCCTCGGATCGCCACTATTTTTCAGCCACTTTTAGCTGCAAAAACAGGCCTAAACACTCGTGAATGGGCTCGAAAAGGAGTTCCCGTTCTGCAGCAATCCCGACTGCCTTCTTTACGTGCGTGCCGGCGATCCCGGTGTTGTCGGTTCCGGAAATTGGGCCGAACTCCCCGACGGCCGGCTCGTGGGTCGGAGCATCTATGGCGGCGTGTATCTGTGCGATGTGTGCGGACGCGAGTGGCACGCTGTCCCAATAATTGCAGTTACGTCTAGTGCGTGGTCTTAAGTCCGCTCCGTAGCGCTCGGACCTTCACATTTCTTTTGCCTCGCAACTCTTGCTTCGTGTATCCCCAACTAGAATCATCCGCCGACTGGATCATTACGCAGGGAGCTCCTGCTCAGTATGCGATTGGCTATTGCCGCTCTCCTGTTGTCGGCCACACTGGTGCAAGCCGACGACCAATCCGCCCTCGACATCCGCGGGAACTGGGAATTTGCACATAGCAGACTTCACTTTTCAGAAGATCCGCTGGTCATCACGCCAACGCGGATAACGTTGCGAAACAGATTGGAAGTCTGCAGCGCGGACTATCGAATCACTTCAGTCAAAGACGGCAACACCTACCCCGGAGGACCGATTGATGATACAGGCCACTACACAACGATAAATTTAACTCTCGAGAACTCAAACTGCTCCCCGGATGTCCATAATTTCGCAATTGCATTTGCGTCAGGCGAGACAGACGCGGCTCACTTTGCTGAATTCAACATCGCCAAAACCGTTCTCGACTTTGGTGCCCTTCGTCGGGTAGTACTTCTTGCCGATGTGCCGCGCTTTACAGCGGATGAAATCGCGATCTACCGTGATTTCCTGCTTCACTATCCGGGACCGCCGGGCCAAATGAGCGGACTTCAGGACACGACAGTGGCTTTCGTCGCGTCCATGGCATTTGGCGATCAGCCGAATCCGCTGAAATTGAACATTCCGGCATACCATGGGCGTAAGTTGCCAGCCGAAGTCATTGCCCTGACGAACGAAAATGCCGTGACACGGATAGCAGCCGCGGGTAAGTCGCTTGACTCAAGGATGAAGAGCTCTTTCCGCTTTACCTTAAGCGAGATTGCTTTCGATTCAAAGCATGAGCAGGCGGTCTTCATTTTTGCAGCATTGTGTGGGTGTAAGGGAGGGCAGGGTGGCACGGTTCTTTATGAACTGAAAAACGGCCGGTGGGAACTACAACGCCCCATGCTGAATGACTGGATAGGCTAGCGAGATCCCTCGACGCTCGCATGAGACAAGCAAATCGCGATGCATTCCAGACTGCATCGGTATGCCTGTTCGGCGCTTGGGTCTTGCTGACCGCACCGACGCACCGACAACGTTCCAGCGCTACATTCTGGCCAGCCCTGCCATAACCTGGAACGACGAAGAAGTCTGGCGCTGGTAGCAAGCGTGCGCCGATGCGCGTAGCGACCTGCCCGCAACGGTCTTCTTAAGCGCCGGCGCGCTCGAGGCTGCCGATGTCGCGCGCCGCTACGCGCTAGAGACAGCCGAAAATAACCTCATGATTCGTCCCCGGATCAAAGTCATGATCGCCTGGTTCGAAGCACATGGCTGGCCAAGAACCGCAGAAATCGGCCCTGAGTTCGCCAGCAAGATGCGTTCCCGCAATTACAAGATCCACTGCCAGAACATGCCCGATGAAACCCATATGTCCGTGCCGCCAGCGGTGATTTCACGGGGACTACGATATGTCTTCGGTCACTGGAACCCGTAGAGGACACTGCCTACTTCCCGCCCTTCCGGGACCTAATGAGAGGCGCTGAGAACGAGTACCAAAAAAGCGCTGCCCCGATACCGACGAGGGTCGCACAAATAACGCCGATCCTCAAAGCCGAGCCCATGGTGAGTGTGCCCTCAGCACGCATAGTTGCGAGCCCCCATGCATACAACGGTAAGCCGCACAACAACTGGAACATCACCAAGTGCCCGATGAGCGATGTGCTGCCCCATTTGAAGAACCGGTTACGGACAATTCCCATTGTGCTACCTCTCTGGATCCCGGCGCCCACGCTGTCTCACTCTCGACCAAGGCAATCCTAGCGCCGTCTTCGATCGAAGATAGCCTCATCGCGGCCTTTGTTGGCGACGTTGGGTAGAAAGGCGGCCCGATTTTCCCGGAACATAAGGCCGGTTGCGCGCATCGGTGGTGGGCAGGCTGGGTCCGGACGGGTGGCTTGAATTTCCCATCCAAAGATGCCCGCATCGCGCGGAAACTTTTCTGTGGCCTCCATTGGGTCATGCCGAGAATCGCAACAATTGGAGCTAGTGCCTGGCCACCTTCAGTTTCGCAGCCTCTTCTTCGGAAGGATTCAGTAATTCGCTCAGCGCGAGATCGACCGCCTGGACATCGCGCTGCGGATCCTTGAAGAGATCGGCCGGCAAAAGATTGGTAAAGTGTTGCTCGACGTGGGTTGGAGTGGTCGTCAAGCTCATTTGTTGCAGCAGCTCGATGCCGCCTCGCTTGTCATACAGGAGCACTCCGGCGGAATCGCGCATCAAGACGTGCAATGACATGGCTGATATCGTGGCCTCGCCTGCAGCAGTGAGTTCCGTGCCGCCGAACAGCTTGGAGTGATGGACCGCCGTGCCAAGATTCTGCGCGTTCTGCTCCGCGCCGTCCCAGACGGCGTTGCCTAGCTTTTGGGCCGCCGTTACCTTGACCAGCGCGATGAACACAATCGCATCGGGCGGCGCGCGCAACGACAATCGCTTGATGAGGACCTCGTTGGACTGGTGCAACTTGTCGGCATCGCTCTTGCCCGTGAAGGGATCATAGACCCCGCCTACAATGTGGACGGCATCATTCGCGTCAAGGTTGAGCGAATCGGAGTCGATCACGTCCCACCCCAGCTTCGCCAGCCGCTCATGCATCAATGCTTGGTAGCGCAGGGCCACGTCGGCGGGCGCATTGATTCCATTCAGCAGCAGTGGACCCAGCACGACCCGATGGACCGAACTTAGTATTTGCTCGCGCGGCAGCAGAAGTACCGGCTCGGGATTCAGGCTGCTGCCGGCCGGTGGCGCCGGCAGGCTGGCTGGGGAGATAAGCAGCGTGTTGACGGCCGGATTTCTTTCTTCGGCAGCCATCTGTTGTGCAGAATAGCGCAGTGGCGCAGTCGCGAAGTCGAGCGCGCGCTCAATACGCATATCGTCCTGCAGCAGTTTGGCGTGAGGCACCGCCAGGACACCGATATTTTGCGCGCGCAGGCGCGGATCGTAGTATGCCGTCAGCTGCACCCCGCCCCTGCGCCCGAAGAGCACCTTTTGGTCGCGATCATACAGTTGTAAGAGCGCCGAAATCGCGCTGATCTTGCCGTCGCCGGCCGTCCTCTCTGCCAAAATCCGCGATAAGGTTCTCGGAGCTTGGCCATCGACGGTTTCGACTGCACCATCCCAGGTGGCAAGGTTGGCGTGATCGTTCGCCGTAACCTTCACCACACGCAGCGAGGCGATGCAACCCAGTTGCTCCAGCGCAAAAAATTCTTTGACGGCGCCCTGAAAGACCTCCTTCGCGGCATCGCCGCGCACAGCACCCGTCATCGGATCGAAGATGCCTCCGGCAGCCTTGTCGAGGCGCTCGTATGCGCTCCAAAAAGAAGCCGGCCCCACGACCTCGAGGCCCGCGAGCCGCAAAGCGCGCATCGCTGCGGTTTCCAGCCGGTCAGAAGCTCCCGGGTCCACCCCTGGGAAAGCGGGGCCGGCAAGCCGAACCAGACCGACTCGTTTGCATTGAGCGAGGACCTCATCGCGGGTACCGCCGAAGAAGCCCAGGTCGCGGTCGCTGGCAAGCGAGGGTTCAGCACTCCTCGCGGCCGGCGAGATTCCGGCGATGATCGCGACGCTCAGAATGATTGCGAGATGCCTAGCGCAGGCCGTCGCGGATGAAGCACAGGTATTTACCGACATCCTCTGTCCCAAATTCTATTTTTGTCGCGGGTTTCGTCCCCTTGCCTTCATTGTCATCCTTCAAATCGTCGCTGTCCATTCCAACGTCTACTCGAGGTTTTCATGGCATGCCGGCTAATGACCGTCACCCACAGAGTAATTCGCCGAGCCACCCGTGAGCACAACCAGGTATTCGTGGATCTGGTGCAATTCCGGTTCCGTTGCGGTCCAAATCACGTCGTGGCAAGTAGCTACCAGGCTGATGTCTGAACCCCCATTAAGGGCATACACCACTTCGTCTATTGGCAATTCACTCAGTTGCTCCCTCCCGCATTTCGGACATACCACGGGAAATCTGATGGTAGATTCAATCATTGCTCACCTCGCGCCAGGCGTCGATATAGACCATACGTCTGAGACCAGGGAATCGATCCATCCATGTGGCCGCGCTGGCGAACCGTGCACTCGGAGACGTAAATTAAAAGCCATGCTTCCCGCGTCCATCGGCGGCAAGGCGTATCCATTGACAGCACGGCATTTTCGGAGGCAATGTTGGGGCACTCCACTCTTTTCGCGGGCGCCACGGACGGGTTCATGATCCGAAATGACGAACATTGGCTTTCGATAGTAGATTCATTCACATCGGCGGCGCTGGGCGAACAGAGCTGGAACACGCCCCTCGAGTCTCTAGCCGATGCAACCGGCTCGCAAGGCGGTCAATTGGTTGGCGTCGATTCGAGCACGTCGATAGCGTTCAACATACTGACCAATGTTGATCCCGCCATTAGCGTTTGGATTAGCGAGACGGTGGCCATCAATCCCCGTGTCAAGGTCGCCAACGAAGCGCCCATTCTGAAGGTCGTGGCCGATGCAGATTTTATTTCGCCGGCGGCATATCGTCGCGATCCCTTCTACCAAGAGTACGCACGACCGTGGGATGTTCCGTACATCGGCATGACGACGGTGGAGCGGAAAAAGGGTAGATTGGTCATCTTGGGTGCTGTGCGTTCGCATCGCAACGGACCCATCACCAGTGCACAACGTCACGTGCTGGCGTCGCTGGCTCCACATGTCCGGGCCGCGGTTCGCGCTAATCTTGCGTTGGAGGGGCAAAGTGTTGCCGTGCTGCTGGCGGCAAGCGAATCGCTGTCGATTCCGCTGTTCTTATGCGATCGAACGGGCAAAGTCCGTGACCTCACACAGGCCGCCGTGGCCCTGGTCACCGGTGAGCGGGGACTGCAGCTGAAGGACGGACGACTTTACGCTGACCAGGCGGCCGACGCCAAGGCGCTCAGCGAAGCCATCGACGCGGCTGTGATCGGTCATGTGAAGCCAGGCCCTCCCATACTGCGCACCGTGATCATTCGCGGCCGGCAACCGGATGTGCCGCCCCTCGTGCTCGATGTATTTACACTGCCCGCACGGGGTGGCAAGTTGGATCCGCTGGGCTTCACGCCGCATGCGATGGTCGTGGCTCGCGGACCCCGGGGCGATGAGGCACGACGGGCCGCGATGCTGGAGGCGGCGTACGGGCTGAGCGCAGCGGAGAGCCACATTGCCCTGCAACTGGCGGAAGGCAAGACGCTGCAGGCCATCGCGATCAATCGAGGGGTCGCCGTGGGGACAGTGCGCGCGCAGGTCAAAGCGATTTTCGCCAAGATAGGCGTCAATCGACAGATCGAGCTCGTCGCACGAGTCAGCTTGCTTTAGACCATCAGGTCGGCCGCGTCGATAGGTCGAACGATGTCCAGTGATCCAACAACTGAAGCACGCACCACCGACGCTGTGGAACCCTTGCGCGCTCGACTTTCAGCGGACCTTCGCGCCGCCATGAAAGCACGTGACAACGCAGCAATCGACACGTTGCGATGCCTACTCGCCGTACTGGATAACGCCGGTGCGCAAGATCCCAAGGCCTTCGGAACTCGGGCAGAAGTTCCCCGAAAATCACTGACTCAGAATGAAGTGCAGGCCCTCATGACAGCAGAAGTGACATCCCGTCGCGCGGCCGTCATCGACTATGAGCGTGGCGGACGTCACCAAGAGGCTGCGCGTCTCCGAACGGAGCTGGTTCTACTCGATCAATACGTTGCTCTGGATCACCCGGCGAGTTGAAAAACCACGAATTGGAGTCTTGACATATTGTCCATGTAGTTGTGACCGGCGAAGACGACCCATTTCGGTAACTCTTCAATAATGTCATTGATGCCCGGCAGCACTGATGCACTCGTCAGGGTATCGACGATGCAGAAAAGTCGCACGCACGGACGCGTGCGCATTGCGCAGTCGCTGCAACTCGAACCGGTTCAGATCTCGGGCTGACCGCGATAACTTTCGCGTTCGCAGGTCCCATGGATGGCCGACGATATGGCTTTGTCGTGACGACCCCTCGCATGTTTCCAATGCCCATGCCCGACAGGCAAGTACTTTTTCTGACGGGTCCGGCCGTACCGTTTTAATGTTGCGCTAATGCAGTTCTCATCTTTGAGCGCGACTAAGGCCTTTCCGGCGCCGTCCAGCGATTCAGTGTGGGTGCTTCCATGTCATGGAACGCGCGTCGCTGCTAAAATAACACCTACCTCAACTGGACGAGGAGTTCCGTGATGGGCGTTCAAGCATGCGAGCCAGTTCGATCTGGGATGGAAACCATGCGGCGTACATTCTCGTCGCAACTCTTGACCTTGCTCCTCGTCGGAATGGCGGCGGGTGCTCATGCAGACAGTTCCGACCAGAGTAGTCAGTCACCCAGCAACCCGCCCGGAGACAGTGCAACTCCGCCCGCGGCCAGTGCGACGGCGCCGACACCGGCAACGGGCCCACTGTCAATTACAGTCACGGGCAAAGCGCCGGGCGCCGAGCCACCGCTGCCAAAGCTTGCACCAGATAAATTCACGGACTGCTATGCGTCAGGAAAAACAACAAGTCCAGAAGTAGCGGACTGGGTGGCCATGGAGATCTGTGAGGCTGAGCTCTCGAGGGACACGCGTATCGTGGTTGACAAGTGCGCCAATCGCGACGGCAACAGCGCTCCGCCCATGGCCATACAGGCATGCACCGAGTTGCTGGACCGCAAAGTACTTCAGGGTCGCGACCGCTTCTATTTGTTTGTAAATCGTGCCAACGCCTATTTTGCCCAGGGAGACAAGCAGCTTGCCCTCGATGATTACAATGAGGCCGTCAACTTGGCTCCCAAAAACGCGAAACCCTACTTCTACCGCGGAGTTTTCAATGCGCAAACCGATGTCGAGGCGGCGTTGCGGGATTTCGACACCGCTTTGAGCATCGATCCCAAACTTGTCTTGGCGCTGCGTCAGCGCGCAATAATCTACCTGACTCAAAAGAACTTCAGCGGCGCACTCGCGGACTTTTCAGAGGCGCTCCGCTTGCAGCCGAAAACGGCTGCGTTGTGGAGCGACCGGGGGTATGTGTGCCTGCTGCAACGTGACTATGAAAGTGCGGTAAAGGACGAGGCCGAAGCGATCCGGCTTGATCCGAAGTTGGCGCGGGCCTATTTCCTTCGTGGCGCTGCTTTCGGAGACCTCGGCAACTCGCCCAATGCTGTGAGCGATATCGTGACTGCGGTGAACTTGGATCCCTCGCTGGACCACTACGTCTCGACCAAGGGTAAGACTGCTTCGATTGCGCTCCCGCCTTTATAAGAATCGAATTGCAGCCAACGACTGCACCCTCGATTGCCACGGCGATCCGCGGATCGCTCTGCCGTCGGCCAGAGTATGTGCCGCAGATCTTGTCGTAGAGAGGTATCAAGTCTTTTAGTGAAGTGGTTTCTCTCCGGGCGCCTGAAGCGCATGCCACCCGGTAGATGCAGCCACAGCAGTTCAGTCTCTGTAGGTGGTCAGAGCGTTCCCGAGGCCATCCTTGAGCGGGCCCAGCCAGGGTTCGTAATTCCTCCACTGGTCGAGGCCTTCGCGGCTGATGGGCCTTCGCACCTGCTCGGAACTGGCCGTGCGCACGTTCCGCTCGGTCTTGTGAAACTCCAGGCAGGCCGGCTCGAAGCGCAGGCCACAAAAGTCCAGGATGCGGCGCACATTGCCCTCCAGATCTTCCACCAAGTCCTCGTGGTGTACCGTCAGGATCCGCCCCGGCAACGCCTCGTTCCAGTGCCGCATGAGCTCGAGATAGTTGCGGTAGTAGTGCGCCATGTCCGCGATGCTGTAACTGAACTCCTGACCGCCCGAGAACAGCTGCTTGAGATTGCCGAAGCAGCAGGCCATGGGCCCGCGCCGGGCGTCGATGATTTTCGCATTCGGCAGCATCAAGCGGATGAGGCCGATGTCGCGGAAGTTGTCCGGCAGCTTGTCGATGAAGTACGGGCGCCGCGTGCGGCGGTAGATCCGGGTGTCGGCCATGAAGCGTTCGCCGAAGCCGCGGAAGTCTTGCGGCCCCAACTCGGCCAGCACCTTCGGATAGCGCGGGTTCTCAAGGTCCGTGTCACGGCCGCGTAACGCCCTCACGATGCGTTGGATATCCGCGAGTTCCTGGGTGCCCTCGACCTCCGAATGCGAAGCCAGGATCTGTTCGATGAGTGTCGAGCCGGAGCGCGTCAGCCCCAGGATGAAGATGGGATCCGAGTCCGCGACGCCCCAGCCCTTTCGCGTCTCGAAGAACTCCCGTGTGCACACTTGCTTCGAGAGCCGCACGTGGCTCTCGGCGAGCCTCGGCGGGTAACGAACCTCCGCGTGCTTGAGCGCATTGCCGCGCTCGTAGTAGACCCAAGAGTCGGCGTAGTCCTTCTGGTCTTCCAGGGCCTTGCCCAGCGCGAAGCACAGGTGATAGCGGTCCACAAGGGATGTGCCGGGTGCCGCTTCCGCCGAGCGCATGCGAGCGATGTCGTCGAGCGAAAAGTGATAGGTCTTGAGGTTTGCCAGACTCCACCAGGCCTCGCCCGATTCCGGCCAGACGGCGATGGCGGCACGGTAGCCTTGGATCGCCTCCGTCCGGTGCCCCTGGGCTCTCAGGGAGAACGCGATCCATAAGTGCAGCTCTGCGGATTCCCGTCCCGATTGGGCATCGCCCAGGAGCCGACGGTACAGGCTGATCCCGGGCTCATAGTCCCCCAACCGGATGCAGGCCTCTCCGTACTGCCGGAGGTATGCTCGGTTGCCCGGATCGAGATCGAGCAACTGCTGGATCTCCTCGCGCGACCGCACGTACTTGTGTTGATCGAGCAGCGCGCGGGCGTAGTCGGCACGCGCGGCGCGGTAACCGGGGGCCCGTTGTACGACTGCTTCCAGCAGCAGCTCGGCATCGTCCCGCAACCCGCGCGCGGTGCAGATGCGCCCCAGCAGGCGCATGGCCTCGATGTGCTCGCCGTGCTGCGAGAGGTATATCCGCAGGACGCGCTCGGCATGGACAAGCTCCCCGTCGGCGAACAGGCTGGCGGCCTCGATGATCTCAGCGGGCAGGTTGCGGAGCGTGGCGAGGCGATCCGCGATCCTCGCGGCGTTCTGTTCATCCCCCGTTTCAAGATACAGGCTGTGCAGCATCTGCCAGCTGGCAGGCAGGGCGGCGTTGAGGTTCACCGCCTGCCAGAAGGCATCGATGGCTTTCGGGGCATCGCGCAGAGCGGCGTAACAGTGGCCACGCTCCTCGTACAAGCGACTGCATCGGGGATGCAGCTGCTGTAGCCGCTCCAGCACACCCAGCGCCTCATCGAATTGGTTGCGCAAGCGCAGGTTCATGGCCTGCAGGTAAAGCTCGCCGCGGGTCTGCGGGAATTGCGACATTTCCGCCGAGGAATTCATGACAACCGCAATCTAATGAGGGGGCAAAAAAAGGGACGGTCACTCTGTGCTGCATGATTGTACAGCAGCACCGAGGCGGAAACGTGTAGTCCAGCCGCAGGCGGCCGGCGCGTGCCGAAGAGGAGCCTTATAGGATGCAGCGATCGCGTCACAAACTCTTCACTTCAATTTAACAATTGGGCCTCAGTGTAGTGACCGAGCCGCGTGGCCGCACGCAGCTACCACCTTGAAACATTCAACACCTGGATTTTTATCCGGGCAGGGGAGATTTTGTGGCAAATGATCGAAAGCTGACCGATCGTCGTGAATTTTTGCAGTTGATGGGCTTGGGCTCGGCCGCTGCCATGCTGAACTCGTCGATCGCCAAGGCGCTGTCCATTCCGGCACACTTCAAGACCGGCACCATCAATGACGTCGAGCACATCGTCATCCTGATGCAGGAGAACAACTCGTTCGACGAGGTATTCGGCACCCTGCGCGGCGTGCGCGGCTTCTCCGACCCGCGCGCGGTCAAGCAGAAGAACGGCAACTCAGTGTTCCTGCAGCCGGCCGAGCAGAAGTTCGGCGGTCCTGCTAGCGGTGCTGTGGAAAACGGCGTGACCTATGGCTGGCCTGCCAATCAGTTCGGCGGTGTGACCACCGATCTGGTGGTGCCGCCATTCCAGATCAATGCGTCTGCCGCGACCGCGAAGAACGCGCCCACCGCCGTCCTTCCGACCGACAGCTTGAATCTGGTGTACCGTCCGGGACTGGACCACGGGTGGACGCTCGGCACCGAAGCTCGAGACGGCGGTGAGTGGGATGCCTGGGTTCCGGCCAAGAACCCCCTGACCATGGCGTACCGCACACGCGTGGACGTTCCGTATCACGGCGCGTTGGCGGATGCCTTCACGGTCGGCGACAACTACTACTGCTCGTTCCGTGGTCCGACCAATGTGAACCGCTGCTACCTGTGGACGGGTTGCAACGGCAACATCGCGGCCAACATCCTGCCCAACGGTACCCCAACCACCCAGGGCACCAACGGCCATGGCGGCGGCATCGTGATCGGCAACGGATTTGAAAATGGCTTTCCGCTGTCGTGGCCGACCTACCCCGAGATGCTGGAGGCCGGCGGCATCAGCTGGCGCATCTACCAGGATATCGTGGGCGACTCGGTGACGACACCGACCGTCGTCGCCAACGACCAGGGCAGCGGGCCCATTCCGACGAACTCCGCTGGTCAACCGGTCTGCAATGGCAGTTTCGTCGGTACTTTCACCGACAACCCGGTGCTGTACTTCCAGCAGTACATCGACGCGCCCATGAGCTCGCCGCTGTTCCAGAAGGGCGCGACCGGCACCGGCCTCGCCTACAACACCCCCGCGCTCACGGCGCCCCGCGCTGCGTGGGAGACCTGGGCCGAAGGACTGTTCGCTCAATTTCAGAGCGACGTAAAGAACGGCACACTGCCGCAGGTGTCTTGGTTGGTCGCCCCGCCCGGCTATAGCGAGCACCCGGCCTTCCCGAACGGCTACGGTGCGTGGTACATCTCCCAGGTCCTGGACATCCTGACGTCCAACCCGGAGGTGTTCAGCAAGACCGTGCTCATCGTCAACTACGACGAGAACGATGGTTCTTTCGACCACTTGCCGGCGCCAGTTCCGGCGATCAGCACGGACGGCTCGGACGGTGCCACGACGGTCACCGCCAACTTCGAGCAGGTGCCGGCGGGTTCGGAGCGGGGTTTCCCCGCGCTGCCGATAGGCATGGGCTTCCGTGTACCGTTCCTGGCCATCTCGCCCTGGAGCAAGGGCGGCTACGTGAACTCTGAACTGTCGGATCACACCTCGGTCATCAAGTTCATCGAGAAGCGCTTCGGGGTGCATAACCCGAACATCACGCCCTGGCGCCGCGCGGTGAGCAGTGATTTGACCTCCTTCTTCAACTTCGCCCACCCCAACGGTCCGATCCCGTCGCTGCCGAACACGTCTGCGTTTCTGCCGCAGGAGTTGAATTCGGCGGGCGGCTCCAGCCTGACGCCGTCGTCGACTTCGCAGATCACCGTAGGGATCCCGAAGCAGGAGCAGGGCGTGCGCCCGGCGCGCGCGCTGCCGTACGACCTGGAGGTCACCGCCGCGGTGAACGCCTCCGCCGGCACCGTGACTCTGACTTTCATCAATACCGGCCGCAAGGCTGCGGTGTTCACGGTGCGCTCGGTCAACGCCGCGGACATTGTGCGTGCCTACACCGTAGAACCGCGCAAGTCGCTCACGGGCACCTGGGACATTTCGACGGTCTACGGTCTGTCGGTGTACGGCCCGAACGGATTTTTGCGGCAGTTCAACGGCAGCAACGACAGCGCCTCCGCGGTGCTTGGCGTTACCCCGACGCACGGATTCGAGGGCTTCGGCGCGCTGGTGCTGCAGATCGCCAACCAGACCAAGAACCCGGCAAACGTCACGGTGACCGACGCCTACACGGGTAGGATCGTCCCGGCGATCTTTGCACGCCACGGCGAGGAAGTTGTGTTCGACTGGTCGTTGGACGAGTTCAAGGGTTGGTATGACCTCGTCATTACGGTCGAGCAGGACCCGACTTTCCAGTATCGCTTCGCGGGTCATATCGAGAGCGGCCGCGAGAGCATCTCGGATCCGGCGATGGGTGGCCTCGTCACCCTCAAGGTTCCTGTCTGATCTGATGCGATGAGCGAGGAGTGCCGTCGCGGCCGTGGGTCCAGCCGCGGCGGCACACCTCCATCGAGGGCCTTGATGAAGCCTGCTGGTTCTGGTGGGCTTTCTTTGCATCCGTCCAGATTCTCAGCGCTATCGTGCATGGCCCTGCTTGACCTTCCCGTCATTGGAAGGCGCATGATTCATCTCACCATGAATTCATCCACAACGGCGGAAGCGACGCTGCTGGAGCAGGAAATTCCTCGCCTGCAAGAGCTCACCCGGACACGTCATTACGATGCGGCGCTGGCAGGCATCGACCCGCTGCTGGCTCGACATCCCGAAGACCGTGACCTGTTGTACCTGGCGGCGACGAACCTGCGCTATTTGAACCGGGTTTCGGATGCGTTAGATCTTCTTCGGCGCCTGGAGCAGCATCACCCGCGATACAGCCGGCTGCACCAGGAGCGCGGCCACTGCTACGTCGCACTGAGGGATGCCCCCAGGGCCATCGAGGCATTCCGGCGCGGCGTCAACATCAACCAGGCGCTGCCCGACAGCTGGCAAATGCTGCACGACCTATACCGTATGACGGGAGACCCACACAACGCCGCCACCGCAGCCGAGCACATCGCGGTTCTACGGAGGCTGCCGCCGCCCATCATCCAGGCAGGCAGCCTGTTCTCCGACGGGGATTTGACGCCGGCGGAAAGCATCATCCGCGCCTACCTGCTTCAGCACGGCGATGATGCCGAAGCCATGCGTCTGCTGGCCCGCATCGGGATCCAGCGCGACGCGCTGGATGACGCCGAGCGGTTGCTGGAATCCGTCCTGAGGCTGGCACCGGATTACGGGGCAGCACGAGCCGACTACGCCGGTCTGCTGAACAAGCGGCAAAAGCACCTGCAGGCGCGGCAGGAGATGGATACGCTGCTGCAGCTGGAGCCCGGCAACCGTCATTATCTGAAGCTATACGCGACGGCTTGCGTGGGACTCGGCGATTGCGAACCCATCATTCGCCTGTACCGCCAGATGCTGGCGGAAGGCGCTGCAACCGGAGCCGAGATCGCGGACTTGCACCTGTGGCTGGCAGACTTGCTGAGAACCGTCGGTCGGCAGCCGGAAGCCATTCAGGAATATCGTGAAGCCATCGCCACCTCGCCGGACTCGGGTGAGGCCTGGTGGAGCTTGGCCAACCTCAAGACCTACCGCTTCGCCGAAGATGAGATCGCGCGCATGCGCACCGTGGAAGCGGCGCCGGCCACCGGCCTGGTAGACCGATACCACCTGTGCTTCGCGCTGGGAAAAGCACTGGAGGATCAGGGTCGATATGAAGAATCTTGGGCGTTCTATGAGCGCGGCAACGCCCTCAAGCACGCCGAGATTCACCACTTGCCCCAGATCACAGAGACGCACGCCCGGCTGTCGAAGCAGGTGTGCACGAAGGAATTCTTCGCAGCACGGCATGGGTGGGGCGGGGCGGATCCGGATCCCATTTTCATCCTCGGCCTGCCGCGCTCCGGCTCCACGCTCATCGAACAGATCCTGGCTTCGCACTCCCAAGTCGAGGGCACCCAGGAACTCGCTCATGTCCAACGCATTGTCATGGAGCTGCGCGGTCGCACCACAGACTCGGACACCCCACGCTATCCAGGTGTGCTGGCGGAGTTGACCGCGGAGGACTTCCTGCTCTTCGGCAAACGCTTCTTGACTGAAACGCGGGCGTACCGCCAGACAGGGCGGCCGTTCTTCATCGACAAAATGCCGAACAACTTTCGCGACATCGGCCTCATCCACTTGATGCTGCCGAACGCAAAGATCATCGATGCCCGGCGCGAACCCATGGCCTGTTGCTTCGGCAATCTCAAGCAGCTGTTCGCCAGTGGGCAGGAGTTCAGCTACGACATCACTGACATCGCACGCTACTACCGCACCTACCTTGAAATCATGCAGCACTGGAACATGGCGCTGCCCGGGCGGATTCTAACCGTGCATCACGAAGACGTGGTCGCCGACCTCGAGGGCAGCGTGCGCCGCATCCTCGACTTCTGCGGGCTGCCCTTGGAGCCGGCCTGTCTGGAGTTCCACAAAACTCCGCGCAACGTGCGCACGGCGAGTTCCGAGCAGGTGCGGCAGCCCATTAGCCGCGAAGGCCTCGACCAGTGGCGAAACTACGAACCCTGGCTTGCTACTCTGCGCGCCGCCCTGGGCGATGCGGTGACGTCCTACCGAGACTAAATGAAATTCCTATCCCTCGCCTGGTGGTTTTTCGCCCCGGCATCATCGTCGGCAATGCCCATACGCCGCGTTGGGTGACCACCTATTCTCCATCAAACGCGATTAGCAACCCTCAACGCACTACAGATTGGCTGAACTGTTGCCGTGGAGCCCGCCGATGAAGGACAGCAGCTTGGGTGCCAGCCGATCCGGCATCTCGGTATGTGGGTAGTGCCCGGCCCCCTCCACAATCAGACTCTGCGCACCGAGCTGCCCGGCGAGCCACTGCGCTTCGGCTGCGGCATCCGCGAAATCCGGATCGCGGGTACCCATCACGACGAGGGCCGGTGTCCGATTTTGCGGCACGATGGCGGCGGTATCCGATTTGGATAGGCTGATCATCGCCTGCAGCGCGGCCATACGCCCCGGTTCGCGCAGGTTGCGTATGAGCGCCGCTTTGGCTTGAGCTTGGTCCGACGGCTTGCGCGTGGGGAACAGACTGTCCCAGTACGTGGTCCAGAACCACACCCGCCACGGCCCGGCAAAGCCGATGTCCAAAGCAAGCTTCGCGAAGCGAGACGGTTTCTGGTCACGGACAATCGGACCCAGCAGCACCACGCCGTTCACGCGCGCCGGCGCGTCGTGTGCCGCCCACAATGCGGACCCTGCCGCAAACGAATTGCCGAGGATGATCGCCGGACCGGCGTCGAGCTGGTCCAGCAGTGCCAGCGCATCGCGGCCCACGGCATGCGCCGAGTAGTCGTTCCACCGCGCCGATGTTTCGCCGAAACCGCGCACATCCATCGTAATGACCCGGTAGCCTGCTTGCTGCAGCGTCGGGCGCAGCAGCCGATACTCCGACCGCAGATCACCCATTCCCGGAATCGCAACGATCAGCGGGCCATTGCCGCCCGTGTCGTCATACGCGATGCGCCCGCCATCGACCGCCAGGAAGCGAGTCTCCGGGGCAGGTGGGATATCGGGCTGTGTGGCGGGGGCCAGAGTGCTGACGGAGCCCAGGGCGGTACCGATCAGCGCCGCGGACAAGACCTTCGTGGCCATGCGATTCTCCAAGCGTGAATGACCGTCCGCATCCTAAGCCGCCCCGATATAAACACCAATTGCCTAATGATGCATAAAGTCCATACAATAATGCATGGCTGCGCAAGTACCCGATTGGCACCTATTCCGGGCGTTTCTTGCAGTCGTTCGCGAGGGGAGCCTGTCTAGCGCGGCGCGCGTGCTCGGGACGACGCAGCCCACCATGGGCCGTCAAGTAGCCGCACTCGAGGCCTCACTGGGAGTGAAACTCTTCACTCGCTCGCTCGATGGCCTGTCACCGACAGAAGCCGGCTTGCGATTGATCCCGTCGTCCGAGGCGATGGCCGCCGCCGTCGAGGCAGCGCAACGATCTGCAACAGGTGAGGTGGACGAGGAACGTGGAACCGTTCGCATCACCGCGAGCGAAGTCATTGGAGGCGAAGTTCTACCGTCGATCCTCGCGGGGTTTCATGGTCAGCACCCTCAAATCTCGGTGGAACTCGCACTGTCGAACCGCAATGAAGATCTGTTGCGCGGCGACGCGGACATCGCCGTCCGGATGGTCCGACCCACTCAGGGCGCGCTGGTCGCCAAACGAATCGGACGCATCGACATCGGTCTCTACGGCCACCGGCGTTACTTGAAGGCTCATCCGATGCCGCGACGACTCGAGGACCTGCGCCAACATGCCTTGATCGGATATGATCGCGACCAGGCGTACGCGCGAATGCTCGAGCGCGTGGGAGTGCCGTTCACCCGCGACATGTTCGCGTTTCGTTCCGATAGCGACCTCGCACAGCTCGCTGCTCTGCGCGCCGGCCTAGGTATTGGTGCCGGTCAAATCGGACTCGCGAGGAGAAACAAGAATCTCGTTCCTGTGCTCCACGCCGAGCTCATATTTCCGATGGAGATATGGCTCGTGATGCACCGCGACCAGCGGAGCAGTCGCCGAATCCGCCTGACATTCGATCACCTGGCGGCAGAATTGACGGTCTATGCGGCGAGCAGCCTTCACGATGCGGGTCCGCGGACACGTTTATGATTGAACTCATGACGGCACAACCGTTATGACAATTTTCCCCTGGTGTTGGCCCGCACCGAAACGGCGAAATGCCGCGAGCAGATCCGCGTCTGAAAAATTGTAGAGGCGATCGATACGCGGCTTGAACTTGCCTGCTGCAAAGAGTTCGCACAACTTGGCAAGCCCGCTGTTTGGTTTCAGCAAAACGACAAACATGTTTTTCTTGTAGCGCCAACGAATCCAACGTTTCAAAACGATGAAGTCGAACAGATGCGCAGTTCCGCCGACTGTGGCGTAAGTCCCGCCGGGAGCCAGGACACGGTCGAGCGCGGATGCCGGGCGGCTCGTCTTCGTATCCACAATCAGGTCGTACAACTTGCCGTTGCGGGTGAAATCCTCCTTCGTGTAGTCAATAACGTGGTCGAAGCCGAGCGAGCGCATCAGCTCCAACTTCTCGGCGCTGTCGACGCCTGTGACTTCAACGTCAGATAGCTTTGCCAGCTGAATGCCCATCGTCCCGCAGCCGCCGCCGGCGCCGTTGATTAAAATCCTTTGCCCAGGTCTGAGCGGGCCGCCTGCCGCGATCGCCTGAACCGCGAGAGCACCTGCCTGCGGGATAGCTGCCGCTTGTTCGAACGTCATGTGCTCGGGTTTCGACACCAGTTGGGTCTCGTGGGCGCACACATATTCGGCAAATCCGCCGAAGCCGCCGAAGTAGCTGCTCAAGTCGCCAAACACGGCGTCGCCGGGTTTGAACCGCGTGACGTGGCGGCCGATAGCTTCGACGCGACCCGCAATATCACTACCGACGATCCTCTTTGGCGTGGACCAGCCAAATTGCAGCCGGACGAGCCAACGGCCCTTGGTGATCCGACCAATATCTGCCCAATCCCAGTCATTGATCGATACGGCGTGAACTCTTACCAAGACCTGGTTTTCTTCAGGAACGGGCTTCGCGATCTCGCGTATTGCGAAGTAGTCCATCGAGCCGTATTTGCACGCGCAGAACGCTTTCATGGCTGTCTCGGGCCGAGCTCGGAGTTCGAAGTCTAAGCCCTGCCCTGCAAGGCGTCGGTATTAATTTTCATGGAAAAGGATGACCACACGGGCGCCCGCATCAGCCGGCTCGGAATCGCGCTTTGCGGGATGCCGACGGTTCCGGGTTCGTCGAGCCAATCAGCCTAATCCATCAGGGACAGCGGCTCGGGCCGAAGCAAAAGTCCGAATGTACGGTTGCAATCTGATCCTGCAAGCCAGCATGAACCGAATGCCCGGACAAGTGGGGGGCGTCCATGTACGGCCACTTGCGGCATGCGGTAATCTTGGGCCCAGGTTCGATGATTGGGATAAATCAGCTTCATTCTGCGGTAGCGAAGTCCCGTCGCCCATCCTCATCACTAGGTGACCCCAGCCATGCACCTCGACGAACCCGTTCACTTGGTCGCTCATGACCCAGGTTGGATGCGGATCGCAGCGCAGGAGATGGCGCGCCTTTCACGAACCCTAGAAGCCGCGGCCGACACCATCCAGCATATTGGGAGCACGGCCGTGGCCGGCCTCATCGCAAAGCCAATCATCGACTTGATGATCGGTGTTGCCGCGTATCCTCCACCAGCCATGCTGACCGAACGCCTTCACGAACTTGGCTACGAATGCTTGGGCGAAGCCGGTGTCTCGAAGCGACTCTATTTTCGTCGTCGCGCTGTCGACTCCTTCAATGTCCACCTGGTGCTCCTCGGCGGCAACCACTGGCTCGCCAATTTGTCGCTTCGTGAACTTTTGCGGTCCGATCCGGCTGCACGCCGGCGCTACGAGGCGGCGAAACTTGATGCCATCCGCGCCGGCCACACTATGCTATTGGCATACTCAAACGCGAAGAGCACAGTTACCGGGGAATTGATCCGCCGTGCGCAAGAAAGAGCCACCTAGCCATCGGTTCGAGCGATCGCGGGGGGGCTCGCAGTGCCGTATCGGCGCCACGTGACAATTGGAGAACGCATGCCGAGCCTGCCATGTATCTCGCAGTCGTAGTAGGGTGCATGTTCGTCCTGCCCATTGCTTGCACGCTAGGCGAGGTGCTCATCGCCAACGTGCCGTTTTCTTTTGTCGTCGTCGGCAAATGGTTCGTGCTTTGGTCGGTCGGCGTGCGGTTATTGCTAGCCGGGCTTCGGCAGATTATTCAGCCCCGCTATACGGTCCAGGTCATTTTGTCTCTCAAGAGCGAGGAGTCGCTCATCCTGGTCCGCGAGCTCGGGTTTGCGAACTTCGCCATCGGCCTGGTGGGTGTCGGCAGCGCCGTTTTCCCATCGTGGCGTCCGGCGGGTGCTCTGGCGGGCGGCGTGTTTTACGCTCTGGCGGGAGCCAATCATGTACTGCAAACGCATCGAGGCAAGCTGGAAGGTATCGCGATGATGTCGGATCTTTGGGCATCGGCGGTTCTTCTGGCAAGCTTTGCAGCAATGCTCAACTCACATAACGTGACCTAGGCCGACCATCAACAGGCTGGACCTCGAGACCATCTGCCATGCTCCAGCGCTTCACCCGGATTGCCTCGCGCTATCATTCGTATCGCTGGTGGTACGTGTCGGCGACCGCTTCCGTATTTCTGATCATCGCCGCAATATTGTCGGGCTTTCCTCGGGCATTCAGGGTTGCCATCATCTTCGTGGGCCCGGCGCTGGCCATGTCCTGGGGAATGGCGCTGATTTGCTTTTGGTTTGAGCCCGCGCGCGGGAGCCTGTACGGGAACGTGGCAATCAAGCACCTCCCGCGTATGGGTCAAATCGCCCTGCGGTGGTCTGCGGCAGCATTTTTGGCCTTATGGTTTGTTTTCGGGCTCATAGTCTGGCCGGTCTTCGCTCTATTCATATGAACTTCGGTCCGGGGCGTAATCGGGCAATCGCATGCATGAAGCCGCGGTGGCGAATATCATGGGCGCGAATTTTGTGAGAATATTCAGGGCGAACTCGGCTCCTGAGCAAATAGAAACTGACACCATGACGAACCTTCGCGCCGTACTCGCCTCCACGCCGATTGTCTTGTCGCTTACCGGTTGCGGACCATCCGCGAGCGCGCCGGATGCGACCCCCTCCGTTGCCGCGAAGCCGGATGTGATTGTCACGATGGATGGCGAGCACCACACTTGTCTCGTGGCGCTTTCCACGGAGGCACAAGGCAGCTCCATTGGGTGTGACGACGTGGTTTCCTTTGTGCGAGACGAGCTTCGAGTACCCAGCGGGTCGATATACGACCTCCACACCCTCCCGTCCGCTGACCAAGCCGAGGTGGCCAAGGTCGAGGCGAGCCTGAAGGGCGCGGGCTACCGCCCCGGTGCCGGCCAGGGACATCGCTGACTTCCGAACGCCCTGCCGAAAGCGACAATCCAGGCGGCGGTACTGAGAACTCCCGAGCACTGTTTTGGCGAATTTCGAGACCCGGTCCATAGCCTGCCGCCCCAGAACGTGACGAAATAGCAATAACGCCTCGTTCGTTCGCGCCCACGTGCTCAGCACCCGGTCGGAACGGCGGGTGTTCCAGTGTTTTGGACAAAGGAGCATGCCCGTGTTTCGCGGTTTCAAGTATCAAGTGGTGCTGCCTGTCGCAGGCATCACCCTGCTGCTGATCTGCCTCAGCGCGATCGGCTTTTCGATTTGGGCGATGCAGCAGGAGCAATCCGTGGTGCGCCAGCAAGTCGCGGACAATGTGACCTCGATTCAGGGTGTCTTCGTCACGACTGCCGCCCTGATGCAGGATCGCACGCACGCGAGCATGGCGCTGCTCCAGGAGCAGATCCGGGTGCGTGGCGGCGCCGAAAAAGGCTCTCCCGTCTCGGTCGCCGGCAAAACCGTCAACGACATTTTGATCGGCGGCAAGGGGCAAGCTGGGGATTTCGCGATCGTCGACTACGTCACTCGGCTGAACAAGGGCACCGCGACGATCTTTTCCAAAGATGGCGAGCACTTCGTGCGCATCGCCACCAACGTCATGAAGGAAGACGGCACCCGGGCCGTGGGTACGGAACTGAACAACACGACCCCGGCCTACGCGGAGCTCAAGAGCCAACGTGCTTTTTATGGTGTCGTCGACATCCTGGGCAATCCCTACTTCACGGCGTACGAACCGCTGGTGGGTAAGAACGGCGAGAGTATCGGTATCGCCTACGTCGGCTACAAGGCCGAGCTGCCCGTTCTCAGCCAGGCTCTTGAACAGGCGCACCTGCTCAAGAGCGGCTTTGTCGCCGTCATCGACAGCAGCAAGGCGCGTTACATGCCCTCATGGGTAACCCCCGAAAAGGTCCAAGAGGCCACGGCGAACAAGGACGGCTCTTGGGTGATCAATCGCACACCTCTGCCGGAATGGGGACTGACCATCGTCTCCGCCTATCCCGCTGCAGAACTGCGCGCCCAGGGTCAAAAAGTGGGGTTCGGTGTGGCGCTCGCCGGCATCATTCTCGGCGCCGCCATTTCCGCAACCCTGTTCTTCCTGCTGGACCGCAAGGTACTGCACCTCCTCGGCGGTGAGCCTCGGGTCGCGGCTGACTACATGAAGAGAATCGCCGACGGTGATCTGGCCGTCGACATTGCGATTGTCGGCGCACGGCCCGACAGCCTGATGGCCTCGCTGAAGGTGATGGAAATGAAGCTGAAGAATCTGGTTTCCGCCGTCCGCGGCGGCGCGGCCGAGGTCAGCGAACAGTCGCACAAGTTTGAAGCGGCTTTCGTCACCTTCCAGAAGGATCCCCAGGGATCGTCATCTCAGGAAATCGTCAAGCTGGCCAAGGGCATCAGCCGCACCCTGGCGCTGCTGGAAAAATCAGTCGCCCGATTCAGACTTTAGCGGCCCCTCGCGCGAGTTGGCACGCTCCGCCGGCTCCTAACCGTCATAGTCCGTTTCGTTGATTTCGCGCACACAGGCGACGAGGGCCGGCCGCCGGTCCGGACAGATTCTCTTGACTTCGCTGCGGATGCTGTCCAGCGCCAGCTGCAGCCCGGCGACATCGACGCACAAGTCGACCACATCGGCGAGATCTTTGCCGGCCGTACCGAATTGATCCAGGCAAAAGTTGGACAGCACAAAGCGCGCCTGGCTGGGCGATACGCCATGCTTCAGGCGCAGCCGCTCGCTGACCGAATCCGCGACGGAGGGGGTGGGCGCCGGGGTGGGGGTAGGCGCGGGGGCGGGCGCCTTGACCGTACCGTCGCTGATCACCGTGGAGATGAAGCCATTGCTCAAGAGCAAGCGCACCATGTCGATCATCTCATCGCGGGTGGTTTTCGAGCGCTGGAGCAGGGCGTCCGCGCTGGTAAAACCCTGTTCAATCAGGGATAGAACGTTCCGGCTGTTGGCGTCAAGCTTCGGAGCCCGGCCGCGCAGCTCTTCTATTCCTTTCGGCGTGAGCACAAAATACTTCTCGCCTGCTTTCATGGATGCACCGGCTTAGGATCGCCTGCGGTTCTTGAGGACTATATGCCAAAGAGGGCGCTGGCCGCACTCATCTTCTCGCATGGTTGCGAATCCTAATCCAGAGCTCATGAGATTGTCGATCAATCCCGGAGGGTAGATTGATGCTGAAGGTATATCTAGGCCTTGTTTTGCTGGGTGCCGTTGTGCCGTACTCGCAGTTCCTGCCGTGGCTCATTCATCACGGTCCGAACCTCCCTTTGCTGGTGACTGAACTGTTTTCCACCCGCATGGGCGCATTCTTCGGTCTCGATGTGCTGGTATCGGCGGTTGTCGTAATCGTTTTTATTCGCCGCGAAGGCGCCAGGCGCAAAATGGGAACGCTGTGGCTGCCGATCGCTGCCACTTGCTTGATCGGGGTGAGCTGTGGACTGCCCCTGTTCTTGTATTTGCGCGAACGCCGGCTGGCGAGTGACATCTCAGCCTAGGTAGAGACAGCTTTTGTGCTGACCGGGGAAGGTGCCCGATTAGGTGTTTCGGTCGTTGACGTCCGCTATACTGCGGCTACAAAACAATACGTCGAAGGAACGGCGAATGATCATATTGCTGAACATCGGCCGGTTGGTGATGGTGGCTTGGGTCATCTATGGGCTGCTGCTCATTTTTGCGCCCAGTGTGGTTCACAAGTCTCCCGACCAGTGGAGCGGAATCATCCAAGTGGTCATTGCCTATTCGTTGGGTTACTTGATGGACCGCGCCCTGGGCCTCGCGCGGCGGCGCCGGGCAAAGGCAGCGGCGGTTGACGGCGCTCCCGCCGAGACAGGAGAAATCTAAATGGCGTATCCCGGGGCTTGAGGCGCCATGACCCAGGACCCAGACGGCACCGATTTTCGTCCGCCGGGTTGGCCCACGGTCACGCCGCGAATCATTGTGTGTGGCGCAGAAACGCTGGTCGCATTCGTCAAGGATGTGTTCGGAGCGACCGGCGACTATCGACGCGAAGCGCCGGCGGAGTTGCGGATCGGAGATTCCATCATCATGATCAGTGAGGCCGGCGTGCGCGAACCCATGCCCGCGTGCCTCTATGTATACGTGAAAAACGCGGATCTGACTTGGCAGCAAGCCGTCAAGACAGGTGCGCAGTCGCTCGAATCCCCCTCGAACACGCCGTATGGGGACCGCCGCGCGATGGTCAAGGATCGCTGGGGCAACACCTGGCAAATTGCAACGCGCCGCCAATACAGGGAGTAGCCATGCGCACCACCAATCTACGAAGCTTGCTCATCGCGCTCGTGTTCTTGCTGCTAAACGCAGCGCCGGCGAGAGCCGACCTGCATTCCGCCGCGGTCGCCTACAAGAAGGGCGATTTCTCGAGCGCGTTCCAACAATTCAAAGAACTTGCCGAACTCGGTCAGCCGCATGCGCAATTGGATCTGGCCGTCATGTATGCCCGCGGCGAAGGTGTTGCGCGGAACATCACGGTTGCGCACGCCTGGGCTTCGCTGGCCGGTCAGAATGGTGAAGCGCGTGGAATCGACCTCGCCGCCTCATTGGAGCCGGACCTGACGCCCAATTCGCTGCGCCTGTCGGCGGAGATTCAAGCCCAGTACGGCCAGGCGAAGCTCAATGAACGGCTCTTGCCGCATGTGCTTCAAGACAGAGAATATGAAGATCGCGATCCGCCAAGGCTATCGAGCCCTTTGGTTCCCGAATATCCAGCGGATGCGGAGCAAAAACGCATTCAGGGCGAGGTGTATGTGGAGTTCCTCGTGGCGCCCGACGGACATGCGCGCATGCCGCGAATTGTGTATGCCGTTCCCATCGGCTATTTCGAATCCACGGTCAGGACCAGCGTGATGCAATCTCAGTATCTGCCGGCGCGGATCAACGGCCAGCCGGTGTCGAGTTCGATGAGCATGCTCTATCACTTCAAGGTTCAAGGGGTCTCGATTCATGACTACGGTGAATTGGAGCGGATCGTCGGCGATACCAAAGCCAAGGCGGAGGCAGGCGACCCGTCGGCACAAATGCTGTACGGCATGATGATCGCCGGTCTTCCGCAGCTGAAGAAAACCTACAATCAGGCGCTCCCATGGTTCCTCAAGGCGGCGCAAGCCGGTTCACCTTATGCCCAATATCAGATTGGTACCGGGCTACTGCGGGGTCGAGGCTGCCAATGCGACAGCGTCAAAGGCGAAATCTGGCTGGAGAAGGCCGCGCAAGCCGATCAAGCCGACGCCCAAGTCTCGCTGGCCGAGTATTTGTTGAGGGACAAACCCAGTACCGGTTCATTGGCGGGTGCCATGGTATGGCTCGAGCGCGCCGTGAAGCAGGGCAACGGTTCGGCCAAGCTGCTGCTATCCGCGATTCTGGCGGCAAATCCTTCGGCGGAGATCCGCGACCCGCCGCGCGCGTTGGCCCTGTCCGACAGCCTGGATCATGAATACAAAAAGGATCCGAGCCTTTTTGAGATTCGCGCCGCCGCCTATGCATCGCGCGGCGACTACGGCGCCGCCACCAAGGCGGAATCCCGCGCCTTGGAGGAGGCCACGCGGCTCGGGTGGAATGTGCAGCCGCTGCAGCAGCGCGCATCAGCCTATGCCTCGCATCAGCCGTGGTACGGAGACCTGCTGAATTTCTAGCCGCCAGGCGATCATAAGTATTGTCATCGCTCCACGGCGCATCGCTTATGCTTTGGTCTCGGGGCGCCGCAGGACCCGGGGGCCCAACCGGCGGCTGCGTCCCACAACAGGTGATTATGTGATGGAATTCCCTGCGACCGGCGTACCATTGGCGGCAAAGCACTTCCACAAGGATCGTCTCGACTGGGTCGAGGCGAGCCTGACAAAATAGGTCTCGACCTGGCGGATGGCTCTCATGAATGACGAAATGAAATTTCGAACCTTTCGTGAGTTCTACCCGTTCTACCTCAGCGAACATGCCAACTCCACGTCGCGTCGTCTGCACTTCACCGGAACGAGCATCGCCCTCGCGCTGCTCGTTGCCGCCGTTCTGACCCAGAATGGATGGCTCGCGGGTGCGGCTCTCGTTCAAGGTTACGCATTTGCCTGGGTGGGGCATTTTTTCTTTGAACACAACAAGCCCGCGACATTCAGATATCCCGGGTTCAGCCTGATGGGCGACTGGCGTCTCTGGTGGGATATTTTGACCGGCAGGCAGAAGTTCTGAACCTTCGCCTTCGCGGAGCGATCAGATCAAGTCTGGCCAGGAGTCAAGCATGCGTTCAATTCCCAGATTCATTGTCGTGATGGTCACGCTGTGCGGCTGCGTGGGGTGCGATCAGGTGACGAAGTCCGCCGCGCGCGCCATGCTCGCCTCGGGTGTCACGGAATCGCTGTTTGCAGATTCCCTGCGCCTGCAGCTCGTGGAAAATCCCGGCTCGTTCTTGAGTCTCGGCGCTTCGCTGCCGGAACACCTGCGTTTCACCCTGTTCACCGCCGCCGTGGCGGTATTGCTCATGGGTCTGGTGTACGCATCGCTCTTCGCACGGCGCTTGGGCCCCGCCCGGTTCATCGCCTTGGGGCTGGTTGCGGGCGGGGGCATCAGCAATTTGATCGACCGATTGCTTTACGATGGCCGGGTGACGGACTTTCTCAACGTCGGCATCGGATCGTTTCGCACGGGCATATTCAACCTGGCCGATATGGCCATACTGGCCGGCGCATTGCTTCTCATGCTCGTGCGATACGCGCCGCCGCGCGGCCCAATCTGATCCGCGACATGGGGCATTTGCACTACGACCGCCACTTCGGCCTGCTCGCAGCGGCGGTCGTGATCATGTTTTTTTTGGCGCACTGGAACCTCTTGCACGACTCTTTGATCGGTACTTTTGCCCTCAACGGTGCCTTACATGCATCCACCTTGGTGTTTACGCTGCGCGCGCCCGAGAGCCTGCCGCGCAAGGCGGCTTTCATCGGGATCGCGATCGGCTTGAGCGTGTTGACTCTGTATATAGGCATCATCAGCCTGGTGCTATTTGCGGTGTTGCCGGGCACGGAACGGCTCTATGTCGTGCTGGGTGTCTGCGCTCTGTCGGGCGCAATCACCTACGGATCCGTGATTCGACTGTGCTGGATGCGCAAGCTTTCCTCTCGCTTCATCCTGGCCATGTCTGCCGCATGCGTACTGGCGACTTTGCTGGCATTTTTTGCGAGAGCTCATGCCGAGTGGCTGGGCAGCTGGTGGCTCGCGGCAGCGTGGTGGTTTGCATTTTCGGGCGGCCTTTGGTATTTCGATACGCGTCGCGGGGTGCCTGGACTCGCTGCAAAACGCATTCCAGCGGGGACAAACGGATGACACGACAATTGATCAGTTCAGGATCCCGGTTCGAACACGAGATTGGGTATTCGCGCGCGGTTGTGGACGGCGAGTGGGTGTTCGTGTCCGGAACGACAGGCTTCGACTACTCGACGATGACCATCTCGGATGATCTGCTGGAACAGACCGAGCAGTGTTTGAAGAACATTCTGTCCGCCTTGCGGCAGGCGGGCGCCGAATTCGCGGACGTGGTGCGAGTAACCTACGTGCTGCCGGACGCCGCGCGCTTTCCCGATTGCTGGCCGATCCTAAGGAAATACTTGGGAGAGGTTCGGCCGGCGGCGATGATGATTTCAGCCGGGTTGTCCGATCCGCGCATGCAAATCGAGATCGAGGTAACGGCGCGCATGCGCGCAAAGTGAGATGCCCATGTCTTCCGCAGATCGTTCGGTCGAAGCGCGAGAGGGCGGCTGCACCTGCCGCTACGTGCGCTATCGCATGATGACGGCCCCGCTGTTCGTTCACTGCTGCCACTGCCGCTGGTGCCAACGAGAAACCGGCACCGCCTTTGCGCTGAACGCGATGATAGAAGCGGACCGGGTACAACTGCTGGAAGGCGAAGTGCAGGTTGTCGACACGCCGTCCAATAGCGGCAAGGGTCAACGAATCTCGCGGTGCCCAAAGTGCCTGGTGGCCCTGTGGAGCAACTATGGGGGTGCGGGCAATGTCGTTCGATTCGTCCGCGTCGGCACACTGGACGAACCGGATCTGTTGCCGCCGGACGTGCACATCTTCACGGCATCGAAACAGCCGTGGGTGGAACTGCCCGCGGGCACGCCCGCCTTTGCCGAGTACTATAAGACCTCCGAGCAATGGCCCAAGGCAAGCCTGGAGCGCCGCGCCGCGCTGCTGGCGAAAAGTCCGCCGCGGGTTTAGCGTAAGGGACATACGGGTCCCTCGAGGAGCGCTCAAATGTTGGTTCAACGGATGTGTCGGCGGGCTTTTCATTTTCATCGGCATTCGTCTGGCGCTCGTCCATGAACACCAGTGTGAAGGATGCGGCGGCGCTGACCCCGTTGTTCAAAAAGCTCAATCTGGGTAGTCACGATGAAATCGTGCTGTTCGATGTCCCGGATTCCTTCGAAGCGGAATTAAAAAAACTCAAACACGTCACCATCGTGCGCAACCCGAGCAAGCCGAAGGCAGTCCGTTTCGCCATGGCGTTTGCCGCCACCCAGGCGCAATTGGATCGTGCCTCCAAAATATTGGCGGCTGCGGCCGAGGGCGACGCCGTCCTTTGGTTCGCTTACCCGAAAGGAACTTCCAAGCGCTACACCTGCGAATTTAACCGCGATTCGGGCTGGGGCGTCATTCGGGCCGCCGGCTTTGAGTCGGTGCGGATGGTGGCGATCGACGAGGATTGGTCGGCGTTGCGATTCAGACGGTTGGAATACGTCAACTCGAGCACGAGAAATTCGGCCGGGAGGCGCTGATGACGCAGCGCGGGACCATGACGTCAATCGACATCTCGACCGACCAGAGCCGGCTAGATGTCGGAATGATTCACGCCTTTCTGGCAAATGATTCCTATTGGGTACCCGGCATATCGCGCTCCAGCGTCGAAAAGTGCATCAAACATTCTCTGTGCTTCGGCGCCTATGAGGGGAGTCGCCAAGTCGCATTTGCCCGGGTGGTAACCGACTACGTTCGATTTGCTCATCTCCTGGATGTGTTCGTCATCCAGGAATTTCGCGGCCGCGGCATCAGTAAGTTATTGATGAACCATATCCTGTCGCATCCGGAGCTCAGTACGATCGCTCGCTATACGCTGGGCACCCAAGATGCCCATGGCCTCTATGCACAGTTCGGATTCACCTCATTCGCAAACCCGGAAAGGCAGATGGAGCTCCTGCGCCCAATGCCCAAGCCGGCACCGGCGGGCACCGCACCGCAGTGATGGTATGATGACGGCACGCGCGGGATTCGAGGGGATACCAAATGAAGACCTTTCTCTTGTGGTGCATTTTGTTGGTGGTGTGCTGGCCGGTGGCCATTCTCGCCATCATTCTCTGGCCCCTGGTATGGCTCATCTCCCTGCCATTTCGCGCGGTTGCCCTTTCGTTCGACGCGATATTCGCGTTGGTGCGGGCAATTTTATTTCTGCCCGCACGCGTTCTTGGGTATCGCGATAACTCCGCCAGACGCCCGCTGTAGTCCTCGGCGTTTGCCCGGAGCCATTCGGTGATGCACCGATGATCTCGGCTCCGGACGCACTCGCCCTGCTGAAGCAGGGGAACCATCGCTTCGTGTCGGAGATCTCCAGCCGAGATACTTTCGAGAGCCGGGCGCGGCGCTTGGAATTGGCAAGAGGTCAGGAACCCTTTGCGGCCATTCTGGGCTGCTCGGATTCGCGCGTTCCGGTCGAGATCGTTTTCGACCAGGGATTGGGAGATCTATTTGTCATTCGCGTCGCCGGCAACATCGTGGCCCCCTCGCTGATCGGCAGCGTGGAATTTGCCGCGGTGCAATTCGGCACGCGATTGGTCGTGGTACTGGGGCATTCCCGCTGCGGAGCCATCGAGGCCACGCTGCAACAACTGCAGCGCCCGGTAGAGAATCAATCCCGTAACCTGCATTCCATCGTTGATTTCATCAGACCGGGTATCGAAGGTCTGTTGGCAACGGATCTCAAGCATGATCACGATGCACTGGTGCATGCGGCGTGCCGCGCGAATATCCGCGCTTCCGTCAATCACTTGCGGCATGGTTCCGACGTCATCGAGAATCTGATCCAAAATGCCGGCTTGATGGTGGTGGGCGCCGAGTACTCGCTGGAGACCGGCGTCGTCGATTTCTTCGACAATTTGCCGAACACCGACTGACGAAGGGACGGGAAATCGAGGTCAAGGGATGAAGGGCACGTATCCGAAGAACAAGGTGCTGGTCATCGCATTGGCGGCGCTGGGTTGGTTCAGCGTGCTGCTTCAATTGTACATTACCCTGCACTCGACGATTCTGAACGGCAAGGGTGTCGCCGGCGGCTTCGTAAGCTACCTTGGCTACTTCACGATTCTGACCAATCTCCTGGTTTGCGCCGCTCTGACCATACCGTTGGTCGCGCCGGCATCGGCCGCAGGCAGGTTCTTCTCGAGATCGGCCGTCACGGCCGGCGTCGCGACCAGCATTGTGTTCGTGAGCCTTGCCTATCATGTGCTGTTGCGCAACGCCTGGAATCCGCAGGGACTGCAGCTGGTGGCCGACGTGTTATTACACTACGCCATGCCCGTGCTGTATTTGAGCTATTGGTGGTTCAATTTTCCAAAAGGCGCGCTGCGCTGGACTTACCCCTTGTATTGGAGCCTATATCCGACCGTGTACCTGATCTACGCGCTGATCCGCGGCAAAATCATTGGCAGCTATCCGTATCGATTTATCGATCCGCTGGCGATTGGTTATGGGCGAACCATGATCAATGCCGCCGGCCTGTTGGTGGTTTTCATTGTGCTGGGCGTCATCTTGGTGGCGTTGGGCCGCATACAGAGACGAGTAAGCGCTTGAAGGACACCCTGACACGCCTGCGCACCCCGGAGGGATTCAACAAAGCCGGCGCCTCCAAATTGCCGGGCCACCTGGGGCTCGTCATCACCGAAGTGAGCGAGTCCCGCATCGTCGGCGAGCTGCCGGTCGTGGAATCCGTCATGGCGCCCAATGGCTATTTGCACGCCGGCACTGTCGTTACGCTGGCAGATACCGTGGCGGGATATGGCTGCGTCGCGAATCTGCCCGCGGATGCCACGGGCTTCACCACCATCGAGCTGAAGTCCAATCATCTTGGGACAGCTCGCGAGGGCACGATTGTCGCGGTGGCCACACCGGTGCATCTTGGAAAGACCACCCAGGTCTGGGACTCCGTCGTCACCCACAAGGAGTCCGCGCGCACGCTGGCGGTGTTTCGCTGCACCCAAATGATTCTTTACACCAAGCCAAAAACGGCGTCGGAGTCACCATGATCATGGATGTCCAGGCCGTCAGCCACAAGGCCGAACCGTAAGGCCCGCGGCGCAGTCGTCCCGCAATTGGGCCACCGTCCTCAAGTTGCAGGCCGCGGCGCAGGGTAGGTAAGCGTGAGGCTGGACGGCGCTCGCCGTCGGCGAGTAGTATCGCCACCCCTACAATGCGCCTGTAGCTCAGCTGGATAGAGTATCGGCCTCCGAAGAAGTCAAGCAGAGGTTCGAAACGGGCGGATAGTCCCGGAGGATCAGGCGCTTGGAAGGGTCGCTTCGAAGCCTTGCCGGCGGAGTGACCAGGGGCGTGACCAAGAGCCGATCGGCGGCACGTCGGCAATGGGATAAGATTTCAAGTACGCGCCCGTAGCTCAGCTGGATAGAGTACTGCCCTCCGAAGGCAGGGGTCACTGGTTCGAATCCAGTCGGGCGCGCCATTCAAATGAAATCATGCAGTTACACGCGCCTCGTCCGGGCTATTTTGCCCCAAACGACTTTCCTTTTTGGTTGACAGCCACGCCGGAGCGCAGTAATACTGCTGGTATGAAAGTTGCCGTATCCATTCCGGACGAAGTGTTTGCGGAGACCGAAGACCTCGCGAAGCGGCTTGGAACATCACGCAGCGAGATCTACAGCCGCGCCCTGAGCGAATTTCTCGGTCGTCACACCCCTGACCGCGTTACCGAGCTCATGAATCAAGCCATCGCAACGGTGGGCGAAAAAAACGACCCCTTCGTTGAACGCGCGGCGCGACATGCTCTGCGACGGGTCGAGTGGTAATCGAACAGTCCGAGGTCTGGTGGGCGGACCTCGAAGAGCCCGAAGGGTCCGAGGCTGGATATCGACGACCGGTTCTCGTCGTCCAATGCAATGCCATCAACCGCAGCCGCATTGCCACTGTTCTTTGTGTGCCCCTTACGAGCAATCTCAAGTGGGCGGACGCCCCAGGGAACGTCCTGCTGCCAAAAGCCGAAACGGGATTACCGCAGGATTCCGTCGCGAATGTCTCTCTTACTGTCGCCCTGGACAGGCGAGTCCTCACTGATCGCGTTCGCAAGATCCCGCGCCGGCGATTGGAACTCGTGTTTGCCGGTATCGACACCATCCTCGGCCGTTGAGAATGGATTGAGTGACCAGGGAGTGACCAAGAGACCCCGAAAGATGGCAGGCGTGGCAAGAACGCAAAGTACCTGCGCTCTCATAAGCCATTGAAATACCGAGCTGGAGTGCCTTGGGGTACACCAGCCAAACGATCGGCCCACCCTCCGAAGCCGAGGGTTCGAATCCCGTAGGGCGACCCGAAGGGCGGGGTGCGCAGCACCGAGTAATCCAGTCGGGCGCGCCATTCCAAATAAAATTATCTGCTTGCGCGCTCTCTCGTCAGTGCGCTTCCGGAAAGTCTACAACGGAATTTTTGAGCGGAATCTCGAGGGTATGCTGACTCGGCTTGGCATTCTGTGCGGGGGACCAAGGCGTGGTATCACCGAACCCCTTGGCCGCCGGGTCTACCACGCCCTCGACGATGAAGGATTGGAATACGTAGGGAACGCCTTCCGAACCGAGAAAGGACGGGCCGTCCGTCACCTGGAAATGCAAGTGCGGCCCATTGGAATTCCCGGTGTTTCCTAACAACGCCAAAACCTGGCCGGCATGTACCCTCTCGCCGATTTTGACGCGAATGCTGCCGGGCTGGAGGTGGGCATATTGCGCGAAACGCCCGTTCTTGAGATCGAGGATGACATAGTTCCCGGCGATATTGTCCAGCGTGGTCACCGCCGGCATTTCCGTGGCGACATTGAGCGGAATGCCGTCTTTGACATCGGCGACGACGGCATCGGCGACGGCAAGGACCTCCGCACCGAAGCTGTAATAACTGGCGTTATCCTTGTCGCTGCCATGGACCAGCAGTCCGTCCGGCCCCAGTTTCGCCCAGTCGGCCGCGAAGCGTTGACCGATACGAGCCTGGCCATCGACGGCCATCAGCGATCGGCGATGCCCAATGTCCATGAGGTCGAAGGGAATCCAGCCTTTGCCGCTCAGGGGTGGCCGCAGGACGATCGGGGCGGCGGTCTGGATCGCGACAGGCGCGGGGGCGACGTCGTAGTGCATGACGATACCGTCGGTCTGCGCCCGGTCGAAGAACAGGTGGTGCTTCAGGCTGTGGGGAAGGACCTTGGTTCCTGTCACAGCGACATCGATAAACACCACGACTTGTGCTCCGGCGCCGATCAACGCGCTGTTTGGCGGCGTGGACGCGGCGCCGGTATTCCGGATCAGTTTCCCCAGTTCGGCACCCTCGTAACTTGCCAATACCAGGTTGGCGGGACTGTCGCTCAAGATGTCGACCCGCTTGAGCTCAAATGGTTTCCGGTCGAAGTTGGTGATGTGCAACTCATACACCAGGTGCGTGGCGCCATCCGCCTTGACCGGCGTCGGCGCGATCGGCACCTGCAGATCCACAGCAGCCGGAAGTGCGGGTTTCGGTGGATCGTCCGCGGCGTTCACCGGATTGCAAGCAAGCAGGAACGCGCAGACCATCCCGATCAGGGGTTTCTCTAGAATCTGTTCGCGCATTCGAGTCACGGCCTTTCGATGGATGTTGGGCACCGCAGTATAGTTATGGCGCCCGTCGCAAAAATGACAATGGGCTGGCATTTCCTGCCATTCAGCAGTTCCCCGCCTGGAGAGGGTGCAGCGCGAATCAACGCTTGTTCTGCGGCGGGTCTGCCCAACCGGCGATTGCCAAGGCGCAAAAATTGGCCGGCCGGTCAGCTTATGATGTGACCAAAGCCACCGATCCCTCATGGAGCACTCGATGACCCGATTCGGATCACAGGACATGTCCGGTCGCCTGCGGCGCGTGATGATGCGAAGGCCCGGCCGAAGTCTGGAGAGCGCCGATCCGGCCGAATGGCACTACGGCGCTGGGTTCAACGCGGCGAAGGCCCAGGATCAATACGGACACTTCACTCGTTTGATTGAAAACTCCGGCGCGGAGATCCTGTGGCTGGAAGATTTCGGAGATGGCCTTGCCGATGCCATGTTCACGCACGACCCGTCCGTGGTCACGGATCAAGGCGCGATCCTCTTGCGCATGGGAAAGACGCTGCGCATTCCCGAGACCCGGCTTCATGAGGAGGCGTACCGCGAGGCCCGTATTCCGATCCTCGGGCGCATCGCAGCGCCGGGCACCGTCGAGGGAGGCGATTGCCTGTGGGTCGATCGCGATACCCTCATCGTCGGGCGCGGCGTGCGCACCAACCAGGACGGCATCGAGCAGTTGGCGCGAATGCTGGGACGGCACGGCATTTCGGTGTCGAGCTTTGACCTGCCGCTTTGGCAAGGTGAGAGTGCCTGTCTGCATTTGCAGTCGGTGATCAGTCCGCTCGCGCCCGATCTTGCCTTGGTGTTCGCTCCATTGATGCCCGCTGCTTTATTCCAGATGCTGATGGGCCGCGGCATCCGGCTCATCGAAGCACCATCCGATGAATTCCACGCTAGCAACGGCCTGAGCCTCAATGTACTGCCCACCGAACCCAGGAGACTGATCGCGGTCGCCGGTTTCCCAAAATCCAAAGCCGCGATGCAGGCCGCGGGATGTACGGTCGAGACCTTCGAGGCCGATGCCCTGTGCATTGCCTGTGAAGGCGGCCCTACGTGTCTCACACGCCCGATCTTCAGAAGCGCCGGGTGACGCAGAACCGCGCGAGGCTCGGCGCGTATCGCGAAGCTGCAACGTTCTGCTTCAGCGGACGATTCCAAGGCTCGGAACATTCCGCCGGATCAGCGCCGGTCATCGAACTGAACTTTCACCCGCAGGCGCTTTACTGTACATAATTACAGTCATTCGCCACCCTCTTAATTTAGGTGTCCTTGTCGGCGGCAAGCGCTAAAGTGCGTTTATCGCTTCAAGACAGGCGTTCAACAAGGGGATGGCCATGAACGAACCAGCGATACAGTTTCCGGTTGTCTGCCCCGAATGCGCGTTGGAATCTCCGTTCCAACTCGCCATCGCCGTGGTCGCCCAAGCCTTGCTCACCGGCAAGAGCATTCGCCTCCACGCAAGTTGCCACGATCAATATTGGACCGCCACTTTCATCGAGCGCGAGCAACTTCGCAGAATTCTAAGCACGATGAACATCGAGGCGCCGCATCGCGCCTCGATGATCAACTCGCCGCCGGAGCGCAAGGTGGAATCGGCCGGCGCGAGCCCGTAACACCTCACCGTTCCGACCGGCTGCCCAGCCCGATCCCGGCCGCCCGCCGTCAAGCGTTTGGCTGTCCGGGAATCGGCAGACACTCCATGACCTCCACGGAGTCGCCGGGGAAAATCGTGAAGTGCGGGTGACGCTCGAACATCCTGGCAGCCGCCTCATGGGAGTCTGCTTGGACGACGACGTATCCGACCATGTTGTTCGTCGTGCCCGAAACTCCCGCCTTGTCCGCGCGTTTGGTCTTCCCCAGAGGACCGCCCGTTTCGACGATGGCTGCCCGATGGGTGGCCATCCAATCACCCCAGGCTTTCATGCCGGAGGCCTCGAGTTTCTTTCTCTTCGCTTCATCCATGGTGTTCCACCCGGAACTTTCCCTGCCGGACGGCGTACCCAAGTAGACGGCTAGAAATTTTTTCATCGTTCTCTCCGAAAATGAATTGTCGGGGCCCATGAACCCGGCGGACCGCCGAGGCCATGTTCATACCGTAAGACGAACCAGAAGACGCAGATTCGACAGGATCAAGGAGCCAATGATCGCGGCGCATAAGACTATCGCATACGCTTGGCTGCGGGTGGAATTGGCAGGCAGGTGCGGTATAAGCTACAACGATCAGAAAAAAAACCCGAGGATTTTTCATGTCGCGAAAACCACTGGCACTGTTGTTGATTACCGTCGCTTGCGCCGCCCAAGCCGCCGAGCACTTCGACGGGACCACGTGGTGGGAGACGGTGAAGGAAATTTCCAACGACAAATACGAGGGCCGCGATACCGGCAGTAACGGCGAGCGCCGAGCCCAGGAGTACCTGGTCGGCAAACTCAAGGGGCTGGGTGTTGAGCCGGCCGGATCGAACGGCTTCTACCAGAGCGTGAAACTACGAACGCTGGAGATCGATGAGGCCCACTGCCAGCTTTCCCTGGTTCGCGATGGCCACGCACAACGGCTCACCCTCGGGGAGCAAGCCTTTTTCAGCACCCGATATCCACCGGCGCCGAAGGTCGACGCACCTCTGGTGTTCGTGGGTTACGGCCTGAACATTCCCGAAAAGAATTACAACGACCTTGCAGGTCTCGACCTCACCAACAAGGTGGCGGTCATTCTCACCGGATCACCGGCCGACATACCTTCGGCGTTGAGCGCCCACTACCAGTCACGTGCCGAGCGATGGAAGGCGCTCAAGGCGGCCGGCGCCATCGGCATGATCCAGATTCCAAATCCGGCTTCCATGGACCTGCCCTGGTCGAGGATGGCGTTGAATCGCAATCATGCGAGCATGGATCTGGTCGGCCAGGAATTTGACGAGACTGCCGGCGCCAAGCTCGCGGTGACCTTCAATCCGGCCTACGCGGACCTGCTGCTGCAGGGAACCGGCCACACCTTTGAAGAACTTGCCGCCTTGGGGAAGGATCGTAAACTCCTGCCTCATTTCCCATTGCTGGTGTCGGTCGGCGCCGAAACGGCCACGCACTCGCAGAATGTCGAATCGACGAACATCGTCGCCAAGATTTCAGGCACTGATCCCAAGCTCAAGGGCGAGTACGTGGTGCTGTCCGCGCACATCGATCACCTCGGCATCGGCGAACCGATCAACGGCGATCGGATCTACAACGGCGCCATGGACAATGGATCGGGAAGCGCCCTGTTGCTGGATATCGCGCGTTCGCTCAAAGAGTCGCACACCAGGCTCAAGCGCTCGCTGTTGCTGGTGTGGGTGACGGGTGAGGAGAAGGGCCTGTTGGGGTCGAAGTATTTCGCCGAGCATCCGACCGTCACAGCCGCATCGATGGTCGCCGATATCAATACCGACATGTTCCTGCCCATCGTGCCTCTGAAAATTCTGACGGTCTACGGACTGGCGGAATCCGATCTCGGCGACCGCGCAACGCAGGTGGGAGATCGCCTGAACGTGCACATGCAGCCGGATCCGTTGCCGCTGCTCAACGTCTTCATTCGCAGCGACCAATACAATTTCGTGCGGCATGGCATACCCTCTCTCATGATCGATGTGGGCGGGGTGCCCGGATCGCCGGAGGCCGCGGCACTGAAGACATGGCGCACCGAGCGCTACCATGCCCCATCGGACGATGCGAATCAGCCTGTGGATCTGGTGACCGCCGCCGCCTATGAAGAAGTCATTCGGGCGCTGGTGATCGAAGTCGCCGACAATCCGAAGCGACCGGAGTGGAAACAGGACAGTTTTTTCCGCCGCTATGCGCGAGGCGCGGCCCTGTGATGGCCGGCCCCGTGGGCGTAACAGCCCGCAAAGACCCTGTCGCCTAGTCCAGGGACTTGGGCGGCGCGGTGACCGCCGTCGGGCGCGGCAGGGTGCCGCGTGAATTGCCGCTGCCCGTATGGGTACTCGGGAGCAGACGATCAAACAGGCCTCGCGAGGCGCCGCCTTCGTGGTGTACCCACGGGGTGCTCCACTGCAGCGACGGAGCGCCACGCTTGCCGGCCTGCAAGGACAGGGAGCTGCCCTTGGTTTGCCACAGGGTCAACAACCGCACGCGATTTTGAGATCGGTATTCGGCCAATTGATCCCAAACGGACGTGCCTTGAAGCATCGGCGTGTCGATGACCGGGCCCTGGGTTCTCGCGGAGTCCGGCTGGTCGAAACCGCTTCGTCGCGGCCGAAATTCAGTGGGTGAATACGCTTGGGCGTCGGCACGTGGTTGAGGGGAAACAAACGGCGAGAACAACGACGTACCCGCGTGAGCATCCCGGGAATTCTTCGCGCCTGCGCCGAGCGCAGAGTCAGTGTTCGATGGTTGCTCGCCGGCGAGGGCTTCGGTTGCGCGCACGACACCGTAGAGGACCCAGGTCAACAGCATGCTCTCGCGGATGCGGCTGCACCGCGGTTCCGCATCATGAGCAATCGTCGCGTTGACGGGCGCTGTTTCCAACATGGCTGAATGTTCCCTCATCGCGGCCAGAGAGCTTTAGCGAGCATCTCTCAACGCCAAAGCCCGGGTCCGACCTGCGTCACATAATTGACTCTCCCGTGGCGGCGTGCCAGCGCATCACAACATAACGCCCCGAGATTTCCCCGTTATGTCGTGCTTGCAACGCGGTGCTTGGAATTTCTAGCCCTGCGGCTCGCGATACTCTGCGCGGCCTTTTTCCCAGTCACGGCCGTTGAAGGGGCTCACCGACATCGACTGGACGCCGCCACTGTCGATGCAGCGCGCATTGACGCTGATGCCGTCAGGATGGGAGCGAGGAACATAGAACGACTTCACGCCGCAGGTTGCGCAGAACAGATGTTTCGCCACATGGGTGTTGAACGAATAACTCGTGAGCGCATCGCTGCCGCGGAGCAGTGTGAAGCGCTCGGCCGGTACGATCAGGTGCAAAAATCCGGCTTTGCTGCACATCGAGCAGTCGCACTCCGACACTTCGAGATGCGCCGGCGCGATGACTTCGAAGCGCACCCGGCCGCAATGGCAGCCGCCGCCATGAGTGCGCATCGCTTCTCGATCACCAAGCGTTTCGGCCGGTGTGCCCATGGATGGCCGGCTAGTGTTTGTGCTCTTGCGCGGCAAGATCGCTGAGCAGCGATATCAGGCGATCCGGACTGCCGGCCAGCGCTACATCGGTGACGTACTTGCCGTTCACGACGAAATCCGGGACCGAGGTAACACGATAACGCTGCACGAGTTCATCGGCCCTCTGCATCGCCGTCTCCACGTTGAAGCCGTGGTATTCCTTCTCGAAGTCGGCTTCCGATACTCCCAGCCTCTTGACGAAAGTGAGCTGAATGCGTTCCGCTGCCGCGACATTGTTGGGGTCCGGCCCGGTCAACGTATCGCCGTTGACTTGAATCTCCTTGAAGATCTCGTTGTGGACGTCGTTCAATTTGCCCATGCTGTCCAGCGTGTAGAAAAGGCGCGCCAAGGATCGGTGGCCTTCGTTCCACTGGACCGGAATTCGCGAAAAACTGACGTACGCCGGCTTGGTTTTGAGCCAGGCCGCGACGGTAGGCTCGAGCGCATAGCAATGCGGGCAGGCGTACCAAAAAAACTCCAGCACCTCCACTTGTCCGGCGGGCACATTGGTGGGTTGCGCGGGAACGATTCGCGTGTAGTTCGTGCCTTCCTGCCACGGCGAACCCGCCGGCGTTGCCGCCGCTGCCGTCGATGTTGCGGCCGCCACGGTGGAAGCGACTGCGGCAAGCAGTTTGTTCTGTGTACCCGTGTCTCCGGGGGTTTCCTCCACGGTTTCGGAACCATCCTCGTTCAGGCGCGTTATGGTCAACGGTTTTGCGGCATCCGCGACCGTTTTGCCCGGCGTGGGCGTGGGCACGGCCGTGGTTTGCACCCCAGGCGCCGTGGCCGGCGCAGGAGCCTTCGCCGGCGCCAGTCCGGACGGTTCCTGCCGGCCGCAGGCGGCCAATGCCAGCACAGCCCCGAGTCCTAACAGCATCGACATCGGGCGCAGGCGCATCAACGAATTCCCTCAACATAGGAGGCCAGGTTTCGAATATCGTCGGGCGAGAGGCGTTTGGCGATCGTCTGCATGATGCCGTTGGGTCCGGTCGCTCGGGTGCCCGACGCGTAGTCGTTCAACTGCTTCACGACGTAACCTGGCTGCTGGCCGCGCAGCGCCGGGAATTTCGCCGGTTGATTGCCCCGTCCGGTCGGTCCATGACAGGCCATGCAGGCCGGGATTCCCCGCGCTTGATCGCCGCCGCGATAGAGCTTTTCGCCCGCCTCCCAGAAGGAGGGATCCGCCTCCAGTCCCGTGTTGGTCAAACTGTCGAAATATGCCCCCAAATCCGCCATGTCGTCCGGGGTCAAATTTGCCGTCATCGGCATCATGACGGGGCTCGCGCGCTTGCCGGTCTTGAAATTGTTCAACTGCTCCGCGATGTAATTCGCGCCGATGCCCGCCAGGCTGGGCCATTCAGGATTCGTGCTGTTGCCATTGGCGCCGTGACAAGCCTGGCACGTGGCGGCCTTGGTGGCGCCGGCTTCGACGCTGGGCGCGGGAAGCGCAGAGGTTGTGACGAAAGTGCTGCATATTGTTGCTGCGAGAATCCAAAGCCGCTTCATGACGCCCTAAAACCCCGTTTTATTGTGACCCGATGTCAACCCTAAATTGTACACTAGAGCCTGTCTGAGTATCCCGCGTGGCCGCTTACCCGGAATACTTCGATACGCTCCTGTCCCTAATTTGCGTCCGTCGGCGGCCATGACGAACTACTCCCACGTGAAATTCATGACCAGCGCGGCTGAGTCGCATCAGCTCGCCCCGGACTCCGGCCGGGAAATCGCGTTCGCCGGGCGCTCGAATTCGGGCAAGTCCACCGCCATCAACGCCATCACACAACGTGCCGGACTGGCCCGCGTCAGCCGCACCCCCGGACGCACGCAGCTCATCAATTTTTTCGAGCTGGCGCCCGAGAGGCGGTTGGTAGACCTGCCGGGCTACGGGTTCGCCAAGGTCCCGGAGCGGGTACGGCTGCACTGGCTGCAATTGATGGAGGATTATTTCAATGCGCGCGAATCGCTCGTGGGCCTCATGCTCATCGTCGACAGCCGGCGCGGCTTGGGCGCCCAAGATGTGGCGATGCTCGAGTGGATTCTGGCGCGAGATCGCTTTGCGCACGTTTTGTTGACAAAAGCAGACAAACTCAACCGCCACGACTCCCTGCGTGTTTTGCGGGAAACCCTGGCGGCCGGCGCTGACGCTGCGGTATCGGCGCAACTATTCTCGGCGCATAAAAGACAAGGCCTCGAAGAGGCCCGTGACGTCATGGACCGGTGGCTGAATCAGGCTTGACGGGGGGCGGACTCGAAGTTCACACCTCAAAAAAAAGCCCCGATGGGCGCTTGTGGCAACCATCGGGGCAGACCAACCCGGCATGGGGATGACAAACCGGGTCTAGCCCGCTCAGGGAGAAGAGCGGGGAGCGACTAAACG
>Ga0210393_10000259_pt1 | contig 48029 bp, 44 predicted proteins | sample IncBWC27OmetaG_FD_160068 | JGI IMG/M metagenome (GOLD analysis project Ga0210393, IMG submission 160068) | Forest soil microbial communities from Barre Woods Harvard Forest LTER site, Petersham, Massachusetts, United States - Inc-BW-C-27-O ... | reverse complement strand
ATTCCGCGCGGGTCGCGCCTGCCATTCTGCTCACGCTGTCGGAGAAGCTCCGCGCCGGCCAGCGCGTGTTTGCCGCGACCGGCGGCCTGCACGGCGCCGCGATATTTTCGCTCGACGGCACGATGGTCGCGATTCGCGAGGACGTCGGACGTCACAATGCGGTCGACAAGGTGATCGGATTCGCGCTGACGAATGCGATGGTTCCACTCGCGCATCATCTGATGATGGTCAGCGGGCGGCTCAGCTTTGAGATTGTGCAGAAGGCTGCAGCCGCGGGCGTGCCGATTCTTGCCGCCGTGTCGGCGCCGTCGTCGCTCGCGGTTGAGCTGGCCGAAGAAATCGGCACGACGCTGGTTGGCTTCCTGCGCGACGGCAGCTTCAACATCTACACGCGCCCCGATAGAATCCTCGCGCGTGAGTGAAACCGACAAGTACGATCTGACTATTTACGAGGGGACTGCGTGGTACTACTCGCGCTATCGGCCGGTGTATCCGCCGTCGCTCGTTACGCTTCTGGTCGAGCGATTTGAACTCGACGGCACCGGCAAGCTGCTCGATCTCGGATGCGGCCCCGGGCCTGTCGCGATTCCGCTCGCGCATCTGTTCGACGGAGTCCTCGCGATGGATCCCGACGATGCGATGCGTGCCGAGGGCGAGCGCATCGCACGCGAACGCGGCATCGCGAACATCGAGTGGCGATTCGGCGGCTCGAAGGATTTGTCGCCTGCACTCGGCCAGTTTCGTCTCGTCACGATGGGCAACTCATTCCACTGGATGGATCGCGAGGCGACGCTCGAGGCTCTCTATCCGCTGGTGACCGACGGCGGCGGCATTTCAGTTGTGGGGCACGGTGCTCCGATTCCGCCTCCGCCGATGACGCCGTGGCGCGCCGCTATCAACTCCGTGCTCAAGCGCTATCTCCCCAACCGCCAGCTGTCGTGGGAGCAGCAGGCGCCGCCGCCCGAGCAACGCCACGAAGCATTCATCGAACGCTCGCGCTTCAAAGATCTCGTCGCCTACAGGGAATCCTTCGACGTCGAATGGACCGTCGACTCGATGATTGGGAATCTTTACTCGATGTCGTTCTGCAGCCGGCGCGTGCTCGGTGAGCGCGTCGACGCCTTCGAGCGCGACATCCGCGAGGCAGTGCTCGCCGCCGAGCCGTCAGGCATTTTGCGCGGAGAACCGCCCGAGTTTTTCGCTTACATGGCGTGGAAGCGCTGACTGCCAACGGCTTCGACGCTGCTCTTGAGCGTGCCCTCCGTGCGGCGATACTCTGTTAGGTCATGTCGCTGTCGACGAATTACCCGCGCAAGCGCGCGCTCGAGCGTATCGCGCGCGAAAAAGTACTCTACGCGCGCCAACCGGGCGGCGACATTTCGGTCTGCGTCGTCTATCCCAACACGTACCGGCTCGGGATGGCCAATCTCGGCTTCCAGGCCGTGTTCCACATCTTCGAATCCGATCCGTCGGTCGCCGCAGATCGCGCATTCCTGCCCGACGCCGACGAGCGAGACGCCTTCCGCGACGGCGCCGAGCGCCTCGTCTCGTTCGAGCGCGGCCGTACTCTTTCCGATTTCGACATCCTCGCGTTTTCGATTTCGTTCGAGACCGATTATCTCAACGTCCTGAGCGTTCTGCGCATGGCCGGCATTCCTGCACGCCGCGCCGATCGTGCGGGCCGCAATTTTCCGCTGATCATCGCCGGCGGCTCCGCCGTTTTTCTCAATCCCGAACCGATCGCCGATTTCATCGATCTGTTTCTGATTGGCGAGGGCGAGGAGATGGTGCCGGAGTTCATCGAGCGCTGGCAGGCGACGCGCGGCTCGCCGAATCAACTGCGCGATCTCGCGTCCGTCGCGGGCGCGTATCTGCCAGATTTCTACACGCCCGTCTACGACGGCGCCGGCCGCCTCGACGAAGTGAAATACAGCGGGCCTGGCAACGGCCAGGTGAATCGCCGCCTGCTGCGCGACCTCAACCGTTTCGCCACCTCGTCGCTGATTCTCACCGACGAATCCGTCTTCGGCGACATGTTCCTGATCGAGGCGAGCCGCGGCTGCCAATGGGGATGCCGCTTCTGCGCGGCAGGTTTCATGTATCGCCCGATTCGATACCGCGCGCCCGAAATGCTGATCGCCGAAGCCGAGCGCGGTCTGGGCGAGCGCAAAGTGATCGGCCTCGTCGGTGCCGAGATGGCGAGCGTACCCGGCGTCGCCGACATCGCATCCGCAGTCGTCGATCGCGGCGGGCGGCTGTCACCATCATCGCTCAAGGCCGATTGCATTTCGCCCGCGCTGGCTTCCGCTCTGGCGCGCGGCGGAAATCAAACCGTGACCGTTGCGCCGGAGACGGGCAGCGAGCGGATGCGCAAGGTCATCAACAAAAATTTGACCGAGGCCGAGATTTTGCACGCGGCCGAAATGATGCTGGGCGAGGGCGTCGCCCATCTAAAATTTTATTTCATGATCGGCTTGCCGGAAGAGCGCGACGAGGATGTGCTCGCGATTGCCGACCTGGTCGCCAAGGTGCTCGAGCGCGCCCGTGCGCGCCGCACCCGCATCGGCTCCGTGACCGTCTCGCTCAATCCGTTTGTGCCCAAGCCGTGGACGCCGTTTCAGTGGGATCCGATGCTGGACGCGCGATCGATCAAGCGCAAAGTCGCGATGCTGCGGCAGCGTCTTGCGCGACTGGGGCAGGTCGAGCTCGACGCCGAATCGCCGCGCGAAGCGTATTTCCAGACGATGGTCTCGCGCGGCGATCGCCGTGTCAGCGGTATCCTCGAACGCCTGGAAGCCGCGGGCTGTGAGAGCGCTGGCGCCATCTGGCACGAGTTGGTCAGGATTCATCGCGAAGTCGAGGCGGGCGAAAATTCGTCATTGCCCGATCCGGATTTTTTCGTGACTCGCCATTACGTCCACGACGAGCTGCTGCCGTGGGACTTTATCGATCATCACATTTACAAATGGTTCCTGCTCGCCGAGCGCAAAAAGGCGCATCACGAGCATCAGAGCCCGCCATGCGACGTCGAGCGATGCACCGTGTGCGGCGCCTGCTAGAATAAAAGTGCAAGTTGGGGAGCAAGTTGGGAGGTTGAGGACGAGGAATATGCTTCATCGTGATTTTCGTTCAGCGCGTGTGATGGCTCTGGTAGCCGCCGTGGCGATGCTCGCATTTTCTACGCCGTGCTTCGCGGCGGGTGTGAACGAGGAAGATGTGCCCGAGACGTCGGTCGTGCCAGCCGAGGGGCCGAGCGGTGCTGCTGGCGCTCCAGCAGGCTCGCCATCCTCGATGACGCCGTCGGCGCCAGCTGAATCCGGCGTGATGTCCGCGCCCGCGCCAACGACCAAGCCCCATGTGCATCATGCGGCTAGCACCAACCGCGCACCGGAAATCGAACCTGCGCAGGCGCGGCTGAAGGTGCTGCAGGACGCTCCCGTCTACTCAGCGCCGGCGAAAAGCAGCAAGCGAATCGAGCAGTTGACCACCGGCAAATTCGTCGAGGTGACTGGCTCTACTCATTACTATCTGCAGGTCCAGCTCAAAAGCGGGCAGACCGGCTATATCGATCCGTCGGCGGTCGAGGTCGTCAAGCCGACCGATAAAGTATTCGTGCTCACGCACGACGCCGGCGTTCTGGACAAACCAAGTCGATGGGGCAAGAAGCTCGCGGAAGTTCACCAGGGCCACAATGTTCACGTCATCGGCCTCGCACTGAACTACGTGCAAATCCGCATGAAGAGCGGACTCGAAGGATTCGTCCCGCTGACGGCGCTCGAATAATCGTCGGGCCTGTCGGCGCGCATTTTCACACTCGACGATCTGACGCCGGGTCGCTATAAGTCTCAGCGAGGGTGCCCCAGATGACGCAGCGCGAATGGCAGGGTTGGATTATCGTCGCGAGCCTTTTCGTCGTGCTGATGTTCGTCTTCGGCTCCGGCTACAACACCGGCGGCCTGTTCTTCCCGTACCTGTTGAAACATTTCGGATGGCCGCGCGCCCAACTCTCGACGCTACAGGGCCTCGCGCTGCCGATCTCCGCGGGCATTAGCGCGCCGCTCATCGGATGGCTGCTCGACCGCGTCGAGGCGCGAGTCGTGATGGTCGCCGGCGCAATCATGACCGGCATCTCGTTTCTCATCGCCAGCCGCGTCGATTCGTTCGGTCCGCTGTTCGGCGCCTACGTTCTGCTCGGCGTCGGCATCGGTGCCTCGACCCTGCTCCCGTGCGCGCTCGTGATCGCCAATTGGTTCGGCGCGCGCCGCGGACTCGCGATGGGCCTCGCGTTCGCGGGCACGTCGCTCGGCGGCGCTGCGATGACGCTGGTCGGGAGCTTCGCGATCGCACGCGGCGGATGGCGCGAAGGTTACGTCGCGCTCGCGATCCCGATGTTCGTCGTTGTCATTCCGTTGGTGATCATTGTCGTGCGCACGCGCCCGCCCCAGGCCGAGGGCGTCACCGTCGCGCAGGCGAGCAACGCATTGCCGGGCTTCGAGCTGCGCGAGGCTTTCCGGTGCCGTTCATTCTGGATGATCGCCGCCTCACAATTCTTCTTCGCCGCCGTCGCGGCCGGCACCGGGTTGCATCTGATCACCTATCTCACTGAAGTCGGCTACACTGCCAAATTCGCGGCCGGCATGATGAGCCTGGCGTATGTATTCGCGGCCTTCGGCAAGCTCGGGATGGGCCTCTTCGCCGATCGCGTGAGCGCGAGAATCGCGTTGACGTGTAACTTTCTCGCCGCATGCGTCGGCATGATTCTGATCTTCGGCGCAGCGCGAACCTCGGTGCTGATTCCGTTCGTGCTGATATTCGGATTGACGCTCGGCGCGCCGCTGGTGCTGGTTCCGATGCTGGTGGCGGAGTCGCTCGGGCTCAAGCGCTTCGGCTCAATCGGCGGCATCGCAGGCGTCTTCAACACCTTGGGCGCGTTCGTTGGCCCGGTCGGCGCGGGCAAGATTTACGATCTCAGCGGCAGCTACCTGCCTGCCTTCGAAGTATTCGTCGTCATGTGTTTGCTGGGCGCGGCAGTAACCTGGTCGTGCCGATCGTTCGAGACCGAACAAGCCCGACAACCCTCCGCGCCCGTCCCCGCCACCGCGTAGTCGATCATCATCCCGCCGCCACGGCGAACATCCATATGATCGCGCCGAATGCGAGGATCGCAACCAATATTACACCTAACAAGAGAAGCAGCCCGATTAACGCGGCTCCCAGTGCGCGCCACGCCGAAAATCGATGCACTTCGCCAAGGCTGTTGAGCCGGACGATCCACCACCACAGCCATAGAGGCGCGAGAACAATCAGGGAAGGCCACATCGGCCGCCACGACGCGAGCATCGCACTTATCGACAGCGACGTCGGAGGTTGGGAGGGCATCACCAGGAACGAAAGTACAAAACCGACGAGATAAAGTCCGATCGACAGCACCGAAGACCAGCCTATGGCGGCGCGAACTTCCACCGCCTTTGCCGTGCCGCCCAGGATCGATCCGGACCAGCGAAGCAATGCGCCGTTTAAATACAGAATTGGGACTGCCAGCAGCGGCCAGATGACAAGGCCCCATAGACTCACCAAATGCGAGGTGTGAGGCGCCACGGCCGGAATTGGTTTGTTGGCAATTGTAAAGGCAGTCGGATTGTATCGGTAGCGGTATATCGCATTCGACACGGCGCCCACCACCGCCGCGGTGAGCACGAGTTTGATCGCTCGACTATCGGGATCGGGATCATGATCGACGATCGCCCGAATCGTGGCGCGCGGACGGATGCAGATGCCCACGTAAGGCGAATCAGTCCAACTGGTCGGTCCCATCAGGATGTTTCCTTCTTCATTTCTTTGGAGGCGGCTGACGATACGGCTGCCCCTTGCGATAGAGATCGAGGCGCGCGTCTTCTTCCTTCTGCTGATCAGCCGACGGAGATTGAGCCTTGATCAGCTCGACCGCCCGCTCCTGCCAGGTCACCGCCTGCGCGAAGTCGCCCGTTTCAGCCAGCGCAGCCGCCAGCGTGTCGATTACGTCGCCGTCCTTCCACGAGGAAATGTCACAGGCTTTTTTGGCGAGTGTCAGAGCGCGTTTGGCATCGCGAACCTTGGCGTCGGGGCAGGTGCTCAGCAACCATGCCGCGGCGTTAACGGGCACCCAATCATTCGCAGCCTCGGCAATGGCCTGATTGTAGTCCTCGAGAGCGAGTTCGTATTTTCCCGCGTCTTCGTGAAACGCACCGCGTGCCATGAAATCCTCCATCGAAGGAGGCTTTATGCGCGCGAGATCTGCGGCCGCCAAATCAAGCTGCCCGGTGCTCGTGTAGACCTGCGCCCGTTGCCGGAAGATTCGCATGTCGGAAGAATTGATCTTGGCGGCTTCGTTGTAGTCGTCGATCGCCTTGTCATAGTCCGCCTTTGCCTGATAGTCCCAGCCGCGCCGGTAATACAGATCTTCTTTCTTTCGCTTCGAGTACTTTATCGCCTGACTGATATCCGAAATGGCTGCGTCTCTTTGTTCGCGTCCCTCGTCGATGTACGAACGATATTTGTAAAGCTCCGCGTCTTTCGGCGACAACGCGATCGCCTGGTCCGCGTCAGGCTGCCCCTTGTCGGGGTAACCTGCGTAGTAGTAGGCCATTGCGCGGGTGATGAGTACGTCGGGATCGGGTTCCTTTGGATCGAGGCTGAGCAGCTTGTTCAGGTCGCCGATCTCAGCCACATAATCACGGCTCATGAGTTCGACGCCCGCACGATATTTCAACAACTCCGGATCGTTGGGCTTCGATTCGAGCGCGCGCGTGTACTCTGCCATCGCGCCGGCATTGTCGCCACGCCAGTAATCGCGCGACGCAAGCATCTCATGCACGTTGCTGAAACCGGACAGCGAAAAGACGCCAGCCATCGCGAGCGAACCAAGGAACGGTAGCGCATCGGCCAGAAAATGGCCGATCATGCAGGCCATGATGTCCTTGCGCCAGATATACATGAGGACGAACAGCAACTGCATCGGCGCAATCTCGATCGCATAGCGCCATCCCCAATACGGAATGTGCTCTGCCAAATCGAGCGCCAGCGCCACCGCCGCGGCGAGACCGAGGCGCCCCGTGACGATTCGAAGGCGATCGATCGCGAAGCCGCGCGCTGCGACCTCCTCTGAGATACCGGCCGCCGCGGCGATGAAAAGTCCCAGTCCGGCCGGCATGCTCGAGAACGAGTTGAGTTGCGAACTAGCGACGTTCGACATGCTGTTCGGAAAGAAAAATACGAGCAGCAATCTGAATACGGCGCCCGCGATCTCGACCGCGACGAACAGCGCCAATCCCAGCCCCACATCGGAAAGCGTCGGTCGCCTGAGCCCCACTGACGAGAGCGGCTTGCGCTCTACGGCCACGACGATGCCGAGGATCACCGCGGTCGCAAGCAACTGGTACGCAACACTTATCAGCGACCAGCGTCCGTACTCCGCCATCCCGGTCGATTCGACGAGCGAACTGAGCAGAGTCCCAAGCGGCTTGAGCAGGATGGAGAATCCGACCGCAAGCCCAAGGAAGGTTGTAAAATAAATGCTGGCCGGCCGGGTTGGCCTGTCCGGCGCAATCGGCGCGTCCACCGTCTCTTCAGATCCCCCTTCCAATCCTGGTAACCAGCAGTCAGGTGTACCAAAAACAACAAAGCGAGAATAGTAACAGTCTGTCGAATGTCACGGAGTCGGTGGCGGAGCGCCTTCGGAGATTGGGTCGGGACGTTCGATCAGCAGGCGGTAGAGTGCGCCTTTGCCCATCGCGCGTTGGATTTCCTGGAACACCAGGTAAATGAAAACCACCATGCTGATGAGAATCACCAGGCCGATGAAGCGATCGAAATGGGCGTTGGCGAGCGTAATGTTGAACCCTTCACTCAGGCTGTGTGCTTTGTGTGCCGCTTCGAAGACTCGCTCAGCAATCCCCAGCGTCAAGACGGCAAACGCGTAGACAAAAGTCTGGCATGCGATCACCACGATCCGCCGATGCGAACCGAAGTCGCGTCCGGACTCCGCCCAGTCAATCAGCAGAATCACTTTGCCGATGATCAGCGCGGCGATGGCGGCGCTGGTAAACGCGGTGAACTGGATCGAGTATTGCGTGACAAGCAGCTTGAAGATCACGCCGATCAGCAGAAACGCGATGAAGAAAAAGAGCACCGGCGGCAACATCTCGTGGTAGAGACCGATTAGCCCGCGCTTGATCGATTGCAGATTCATTCCCGCACTATTCCAAGAAGCGCGCGCTGTGAACAGTAGACTTTGGTAGGATGTCAGTTGCGCGCGAGTGCGAGGATCGAGCGGACTTTTGCGCCAATGTCCGGCGCGTTCACGACGTCGGTGATGATCGCGACCGCATCGGCGCCCGCGGCGAGAGTTTCCGCGACACGCGCTTCGGTGATTCCGCCGATCACCACGATTGGAATCTTGATTGCCGCGCGGATCGCGCGAAGTTCCTCGAGGCCTTTCCCGGCGGCGTTGTTCCGCAGTCCGCCGGGATACATCGGTCCAAATCCGATGTAATTGGCGCCGCCATCTTCAGCGGCGCGCGCTTGCTCGACATTGTGAGTCGAGATTCCAATCATCCGGTCGTGCCCGATGATTCGGCGCGCCGCGTCGAACGGAAGATCGGTCTGTCCGAGATGCACTCCATCCGCGCCGGCGAGAATTGCGATATCGACCCGGTCGTTGACGATCAGAGTTGCGCCGCGCTTGCGGCACATCTCCGCAATCGCGCGCGCTGCGGCCAGGAAATCGCGGCCCGGTGCATCCTTCAGCCGCAGCTGCATGATTCGCGCGCCGGCGTCCAGCATCGTCTCGGCAAGTAGGACCGGCTCGTGGCCGCCGGCCGGATCGATCATCGCGTAAAAGTGCGACAGGAGCCGCGTCATCCGGCGGGAAATTTGGTCAGCACGATCTTGTGGTCGGTGATTTTTTTGCGCAGCGTGTTGCGATTGAGGCCGAGCATCCGCGCCGCCCGCACCTGGTTGCCGCCGGCGCGCTTGAGAGCGAGTTCGACCAGCGGCCGTTCGATTTCCGCCACCAGCCGATGGTAGAGGTCGCGCGGTTCTTCGCCGCCAGGCGAATCGAACCATCCTGCGATGCGCGCCGAGATGATATCGCCGAGCGACGCGCCATCTGCCGCTGCGACCGCGCCGATTCCGGCGGCACCGGGCCGCGACAGCTCGATATCGTCGCCGCGAATCGTCGTACCCGGCGCCAGCAGCGCCGCCCGCATCACGGCATTCTCAAGCTCGCGCACGTTGCCGGGCCACTCGGACGTCTCCAGTTTCATCCGCGCTTCGGGACTGATGGTGGACGCGTGCGCGCCCATCTCCTGCACGGCCTTCGAGACGAAATAGTCGGTCAGCTCCGCGATATCGTCGCGCCGCTCGCGCAGCGCCGGCATCTGAATTGGAATGACGCGTAGCCGAAAATACAGGTCCTCGCGAAATTTGCGCGCGGCGACCAGCGTCTCGAGGTTCTGGTTGGTAGCCGCGATCACGCGAGCCTTGAGCTTGAGCGTCTCGACGCTGCCCACGCGGTTGAACTCGCGCTCCTGCAGCACGCGCAGCAGCTTGGGCTGCAGCTCGACCGGCAGGTCGCCGATTTCGTCGAGGAAGATCGTGCCGGTGTCGGCCATCTCAAATTTGCCCGCACGCCGCTCCGAGGCGCCGGTGAACGAGCCGCGTTCGTGCCCGAACAACTCGCTCTCGAGCAGACCGTGCGGAATCGCCGAGCAGTTGACGGCGACGAACGGCGATCGCCAGCGCGCCGATTTGAAATGGATCGCGCGCGCCACCAGCTCTTTGCCGGTGCCGCTTTCGCCGCTGAGCAAAACCGTCGCGTCGTTAGTGACGACGCGGCCGATCAGCTTGTAAACTTCCTGCATCGCTGCGCTGCGGCCGATTATCTCGCCGCCGACCAGTTGCCGATTGACCTCGTCCTTGAGGCGATTGAGATCGGCCGCCTGCGCGCCGACTTCCACCGCGCGCTTGATCGCCGCCGCGACCAAATCCAGGTTGGCGAACGGCTTGGTCAGGTAGTCGTGAGCGCCGCGCTTCATAGCCTCGACGGCGTTGTTCATCGTGCTCGCCGCCGTGATCACGATGATCAGCGTGCGGACCGCTTCGCTGTGCGCCGCCGACAATACGTCGAGTCCGCCGTTGCCCGGCATGATGATATCGAGCAGCGCGACGTCGAACCGATTGGTGCGCAATGCAGCCAGCGCGCTGGCGCTGTCGATCGCCTCATCGACGCGATGGCCGTCGGCTTCGAGCCGATGCCGCAAAACGAGGCGGATCGCGGGATCGTCGTCGGCGATAAGGACTGCGGCTCCCTTGCCGGGTTCCTTGATACGTTCGCCGAAGTTTTGGTTCGAGACGCTAGCGCCCATGGTGGTAGTGCTCACGGGCTACAATCGTAACAGTAAGTTCGATCTTGTCGCCAACGCGCCGGGCCCTGCAATATTCCTGCAAGTGGCGACAGCAGCCGACAATCCGGCAATCCGGAGCTTTTTCCGGACGCGGCTAGTTTTGACCCGATCAACGTCACAAGCTACGCGTATCACCCACCGGTGAGTCCAAGTTAACAGAGCCTATTAAAGTGAGTGTTAGACATAATAGTAGTGTGATGATACGTAATTGTTTCCGTTGAAGAAAACGAGCGTAAGCTTTGTTCGAAGCAAGAGGGAGGCTAAGTGCGCTCGCTGAATTTCCGCGTTCGTTCGATCCGCCATCACGCCTACGCGTGGCTAAAGAGTTCGCCGGCGGCTCGCGCGTCGCTGAAATTCATCGTCGTTCTGCTCGCCGTCGTCTTGCCGATTTCCATTGTTCTGACCCAGTCCGGGCTGCACGCGGGCGCCAATACGATAACGGTCAACAGTCTAATTGACTCTGCGACCACGTCCGGAAACGGCTTCTGCGATTTGCGCGAGGCGATCGACAACGCTCAAAGCAACACCGACACCAGCGGCGGTGACTGCGCGGTCGGCATGGGCAACGCCACCATCTACTTCGGCGTCAGCGGCACGATCACGCTGACGAGCGACCTTCCCAGCATTGGCAGCACCACTCTGACCGTCGACGGCGTTGGGCAGACCATTACGATCGACGGCGACAGTCTCTATGGATGGCAGAACACTGTCGGCCCGCTCACGCTGAATAACCTGACGATCGCCCACGGCAACTCGAGCGCAATCACCAACGAAGGACATTTGACGGTCACCAACGTCACTTTCTCCGACAACAGCGCCGCCAGCGGTGACGGCGGCGCCATAAACAATCTCGCAAACCTGACCGTCACCAACTGCACCTTCACCGGCAACAGCGCTCCCATCGGCGAAGGCGGTGCCATCTGGAACCTTGGAACGCTGGGCATCACCAACAGCCTCTTCTCGGACAACACTGCTGAAGACGGCGGCGGCATATTCAACTCCGAATCCGACAACCTGGGCGTCACCACCAGCACGTTCTCTGGCAATACTGCCTCCGGTGGCACCCGGGGTGGCGGCGGCATCTACAACTACGACGCGTCCATGACGGTCACCAAGAGCCTCTTCTCCGGCAACAGCGCCTCCACCCTCGACGGCGGCGGCATCGGTGATTTCAACGGCGACGACACCATCGTCAACTGTACCTTCTCGGATAACAGCGCTGCCGATGGCGGCGGCCTGTATACGGCGGCGACAAGTTTGACCATCAACAACGCGACCTTTTCGGGGAACAGTGCTACCAGCGGCGGCGGCATCTACAGCAACGCTGCCGCCAGCCTGACCCTGACCAACAGCATCGTCGCCGACAGCACCTCAGGGGGAGACTGCGGCGGAACGACTACCGATGGCGGCTACAATATCGCCGACGACGCGTCGTGTAGCTTCACGGCGACCGGCAGCGTGAACAGCACCGATCCGATGCTCGACGCGATTGGGAGTAACGGCGGCCCGACCAACACCTTCGCGCTTAAGGCTGACAGCCCGGCGGTCGCCGCCATTCCGTTTTCGCATGATTGCCCTGGAACCGATCAGCGCCTCTACATACGTCCCGCTCCCATGAACACGGGCGGCAAGTGCGACACCGGCGCGTTCGAGTTGGGCGGGACCGCCCCAGCGGCCACTCCAACCGCAACTGCGACCCTCACGCCGACGGCAACTGCAACGGCGACCGGCACTCATTCCGCAACGCCGACCCGCACGCCGACCGCGACCGCCACGGGATCTGCGACTCCTACAGCCACAGCGACAGCGACGCGCACCGCAACCAGCACGGCGACCCCGACCCCTACGGCAACTGCGACCAGTACGCCGACTTCGAGCGGTGCGGGATCTGCTACTCCCACGTCGACTGCGACGGCTACCAGAACCGTGACCGGCACGCCGACGTCAACCGCCACGGCGACCGCGACGCCAAGCTCAACCGCGACGGCCACGCGGACCGCGACCAGCACGCCTACGTCAACCGGTACGGGGGCCGCGACCCCCACAGCCACTGCGACCGTGACGAGAACGGCGACTCCGACAGCCACCACGACTGCGACAGCCACTCAGACCGCGACCAGGACTGCCACCCCGACTGCGACCGCAACCGGATCGTCGACGCCAACCGCGACCGTCACGCCGACCACGACGGCAACTGCGACCGCGACCGCTACCACCACGCGCACAGCAACTCCGACCGGCACCGCGACGCCGGGCGGCGGGCGCATCTCGGTGAAGCCGCTAAAGCTGAACCTGCACGCGTCCCCGCTTGCGACGGCGTCCGCGGTAATCACGATCAGTAACACCGGCACCGGCCCACTAATCGCCACCGTCAGCGCGGCCAAGCCGCCGTTCACCGAAATCAGCGGAGGAAGCGGAATCGTGATCGATGCAGGCGCGAGCCACCGATTGACAATCGTCTACTCGCCGAACGCGAAGGGATCGTCGAGCGATCAGATCGCGATCACGAGCACCGGCGCCAATCAGAAGAAGGCGATCAAGGTGAAGCTCAAGGGCAAGTCGAAGTAGACGGGCGATCGCTCAATGAGGGTGCTTCTCCGGCGGCATCATCGGGAGCGTCACCTTGAATGTCATACCGTCCTTCGACTTCGTGCCCGTAGTGCGATCGACGCCGCCGCGCTGCGCCCATAGCCTGCCGCCGTGCAGTGCGATTATTCGCTGGCATAGCACGAGACCGAGCCCGGTGCCGGCCGGCTTGGTGGTGAAGAACGGCGTGAACAGCTGCGGGAGCTGATCCTCCGGGATGCCGACCCCGCTGTCACTGACCTCGACCCGCAGGAACTGCCGCCGTCGCCCCTCCGCTGTCATCCTGAATTCGCGCTCGATTCGCGTATGCAGCCGAATTGTGCCCGACTCGCCAATAGCTTCAGCCGCGTTCTTGATCAGGTTCAGGAACGTGCGCTCCAACGCGCCCGCGTCGCCCACCACGTCGGGCAGGCTGGGATCGAAGTCCTGCAGCACGACGACGCCCTCGGGCGGCTGCGGAAACAGCCCCGCCATCCGCATCGCCTGATGCAGTACCATGTGGATATTGACCGGCTCCTGCACTAGCCGCTGCGGCCCGCTGACCACCAGCACCTGCTCGACCAGCGCCGCAATCCGATTGACGCCGTCCAGGATGACGCTGCAGTACTGCTGAGCGCGCCCGTCGTCGGGGAACATCCCGGCCATCAGCTCGGCCGCGCCTTTGATGCCGGTCAGCGGATTCTTGACCTCGTGCGCGAGACCCGCCGGCGACAGCCGCAGGCTCAAATCGCCGGTTAGTGCAGCCTCGGCTGCGCCTTTTTCATGGGACAGGTCGTGCAGCAGCATGATTACGCCGCCGGGCCGGCCCTCGGCGTTCAGCAGCGGCGACACCTCGACGCGCACCGTCAGTTCCCGCGGCCCGGTCGCCAGGACGGTCTCCATGTCGCCCAAATCCTGCCCGCTCTCGAGGCACGCCCCGACCATCCGTCCGAGCCAGTCGTTCTGCCGCACCAAATCGGCCACCGTCGCCGCGTTGATCTGGGAAACCCCGAGCATCGTCTCGGCCGCCGGGTTGACGACCTGAGGCTCCATCGCGGGCGAGAGCACGATGATGCCGTCGGTCAGGCTGTCGATGATGTCGTGCCAGAGATTCAAAGTTTTGTCTCCGGTCAGTCGGTCAGTGAACGGTCCCGAACCGCCAACGTAACATAAAGAACGCAATTGGCTAAATATCGTCGTAACAAATATTGCCGCCTTAAAGCGACAAGATTCTACAGCATCTGCAAGCCGCAGCTAAGTTTGTGAATTTTTAGCATTAGACTTTTTAATGGCTTATCCGGCCGGATGGGGTTGATCCCGCTCGCCTCGGTCGGTACGGTTGGGGCAACTTCTCGGGGGAGAATGCGTATAACTAAGTCCATCTATCGAGTGCTGGTTGTGCTGACGGCGGTCCTGATTCTCGCCGGATGGGCGCCCACTCGAGCACTTGCGAAACAACCCAATCCACCCACTCCAGTACTTGCCAAAGGATTGGACGGGCTGCGGGCTCCGGCGCCAGTAGCAGCTCCGCCCCCGGCGGCAGTCGAAGTTCCGCCTCCGGCGGTAGTGGAAGCCCCGCAGGCGGCAGTGGAAGTTCCACCCTCGGCAGAGGAAGCTCTGCCGGCGGCCGCGGAAGCTCCGCCCCCGAGCCTGATTGGACGAACCGCCGACAATGGCTTCGACCTCGAAACTCCGGCCGAAGCCGGTGCTCGGCCGGTACCGTCGCAATACGAGCTGCCGCTGCCCGAGCCGGTTCCTCCTTTCCCGATTCTCCTTAATCGCTCTGTGCGTCGCTACGTGTCCGACTTCCTGAACGAGCCCAACCAGTTGCAGGATACCTTCGACCGCAGCCATCCCTACATGCCCGATATGGTCCGGGTGCTGCGAAGTTACGGCTTGCCCGACGATCTGGTCTACCTGGCTTTCGCTGAAAGCGAATTCTCGAGGGAAGGGCGGGGTCCATGGCAGTTCAATATCGATACCGCCAAGCGCTTCGGCCTGCGTATCGACGACTACGTCGACGAGCGCCGCGACCCTGTAATGTCGACCAAGGCGGCCGCCGAGTATCTGGCGACCCTGCATGACGAGGCGGGCGAAGACTGGCCGATGACCCTCGTCGCGTGGAACAACGGCGACAAAGCCATCAGGCACTACTGGTCGCTGCGCGGCCCCAACATGGAGCGGTTTGGCAATCGCCTGCCGCGGCGGACCCGCGGATTGATGGGGCGGTTCATGGCCGTCGCCTATATTGCTCATCATGCGGACAGCTACGGCATCACGCCGATAAAGCTCGACGATCCGCCGCTCTTCCAGACGCTGTCGGTCGCGGGCGGCACCTCGCTCAACCGGGTCGCGCTGGATCACGGAACGACGCTCGGGCGCCTGCATGAGCTCAACCCGGCGCTGCTGCAGGATGTAGTTCCTCCGGACGCGAGCTCGTACAACGTCCGCGTCCCGGTAGATTCAGACTCCCACGCCAGCACCCTCTAACCAACGTCCTCGCGCCACTACTTCTCGAAGTCGAAAATCCGCTTCCAGTCGTTCTTCATACTGATCACCACCCAGCCGTTCTTCTTGGCTTCATCCATCAGCGCGTCGGAGAACGTGCCAATCTTGCTGTCTGGCAGACCATTGGCGGGGCCGTAGGCGTACTCGCGCACGGGATCATCGTGCAAAACCAACATCATTAGCCGAGCGCCGTCGCCCGCCTGGGTCCACTCGAGCATCTGCTGATCGCCGGTCGAGTTGCCGAACGCGGCATACGGTCGTTTGCCGATGAACAGGTTGATGCCGATGGCCTTGCCTCCGTAGTTGTCGTTGAAGAACAGTTTCGGCTCGCGCAGCAATACCGGTTTGCCGTCCTGGTACTCGTACTTGGTCAGAATACTCGACCCCACCACCTGCTCCGGTGGGATGCCGTAGACGCGCTGACTGTAAACGCGCACGAACTCCTGGCCTCCGCCTGTAACGATGTAGGTCTTGAAGCCATTGGCGCGGAGAAAATCCATGACCTCAAGCATCGGTCGATAGACGAGCTCAGTATAAGGCCGATGAAACCTGGGATCCTTGGCCGATGCCAGCCAGTCCCGCACGATGCCTTCGAATGCTTCGTTGGTCATCCCGGTATGGGTGACCCCAAGGATAACTTCCCAATCCGATTCACCGAACTTGGCCATCGCTTCACGGTCGTCGGCGAGAACCGCTTTGAACGGCTCGCGTTGTTTCCATTCGGGATGCTGAGGCGCAAGCTCGTGCAGTCGAGCGATCGCAAACATCGCCTGACTATACAGCGGATGTTCAACCCAAAGGGTTCCATCCTGATCGAATGTGGCGATTCTGTCGTCGGGCTCGACGTACTTGCCGCCGGACTTGTCAGTAACCTGTTTGACAAAAGAAACGATCGCTTGCTTCGACGGACCATCGTTCCATGAGGGCAGCGCAGAGGTTTGAGCCCAGGCGTAACCGCTGAGCAAGACAATCCAAACCGCAGCGATACCGCCCAACCATTTCGGAAGTTTTCGATGAAAGACCATGCAGGCTCCTTATTTTCTTTGCTCTCTCTAAGGGAGAACGACTCGTAGCACAACACTTCGTCCTTGCATCCAAAGTTCGAGCGATGAACAATTCAGTGGTGCCGCTCAGCAATCCATCGGATGATCCGTTCACGAAACTCGCGCAAAATCTTGGCGAACTCGAGATCGTGATCGGCGAGCGTGCGCGGCCCGCGATCGCCGGCGTGCGCGAGCGCCTGCGCGAAGCCCTCGCATGCCGCGAGCGGGGCGATATGGCAGGGTCAATCGCTGCGATTCGCTTGGCAATGGAACAACTGGCCGCGCTCGGCAGCACGCTCGATCCCGAAGAAGGCGCGGTGATGCGAATGATCGCCGAACGCTTCACCGCCGCGCTCGGCGCTGGCCAGAAGGGCGACGCGAAAACCAGCGTCGACCTGATGCGTCGCAGGGCCGGCGACACGAAGGACGACGACAAGAAAGATTGGTGACCGCGGCCCGGAGTTGGCGATTCGCGCGCACCCCGCGATAGATTTTAAGACATACACCAAACCATAACCGCGCGGTCTCGATAACCGCCCTAACCCACATATGGTGAAATCTTGGCGACTGCAGCTCAAATCCAAGTGAACCGGTCGGACCTCGACCAAACCTGCATCAACGCGATTCGCGTGCTCACCATCGACGCCGTCCAGAAGGCCAACTCCGGCCACTGCGGATTGCCGATGGGCATGGCGCCCGCGGCATACCTGCTCTACACGCGCTTCATGCGCCACAACCCGAAGAATCCGAAATGGTTCGGCCGCGACCGCTTCGTCTTGTCCGCAGGCCACGGCTCGATGCTGCTATACAGCCTGCTCTATCTCACCGGCTATGACCTCGGTCTCGACGACATCAAGCAGTTTCGTCAGCTCGGCAGCCGAACGCCCGGCCATCCTGAGCACGGTCTGACGCCCGGCGTCGAGACGACGACCGGCCCGCTCGGCCAGGGCATCGGGAACGCCGTCGGCATGGCGATGGCGGCGAAGCATCTCGAGGCTCACTTCGAGCGCGATCGGTCGGGTCTCTTCGATCATCGCATCTTCGGCATCTGCGGCGACGGCGACCTGATGGAAGGCGTCGCGAGCGAGGCGGCGTCGATAGCCGGCCACGTCGGCTTGGGCAACATCGTTCTTCTCTACGACGACAACCACGTGACGATCGACGGGCACACCGAGCTCAGCTTCGACGAGGACGTGGTCAAACGCTTCGACGCTTACAAATGGCACACGCAGGATGTGGCAGATGCGAACGATCTCGAGGCGTTGTCGAAGGCCATCGAAAATGGAATCGCGGAGACCAGCCACCCGTCGCTGATTCGCGTGCACTCGATCATCGGCTACGGCAGCCCGCACAAGCAGGGCACCTCGGCCGCGCACAGCAATCCGCTCGGCGTCGAAGAGGTGAAGCTCACCAAGGAATTTTACAAGTATCCGACTGAGCCGCCGTTCTTCGTCGCCGACGACGCGCTCGCGCACTTCCGCGAGTGCGTCGAGCGCGGCGCGGAGCAGGAGTCGGCATGGAGCGCGAAGTTCGAAACCTACGCCAAGAAGCACCCCGCCGAAGCCGGAGAGTTTCAGGCCGCGCTCGCGAAAGAGCTGCCCAAGGGATGGGACGCCGAGCTGCCGGTCTTCACGCCGAAGGACAGCCTCGCAACGCGAGTGTCAGCCTCTCAGGCCGAAGCGACGATCGCCAAGAAAGTCTGGTGGTTGTTCGGCGGCTCGGCCGACCTGAATGAGTCCACGTTCACGGACATCAAGGACGGCGGCGACTTCGAGCGCGGCCACTACGACGGCCGCAATCCTCATTTCGGAATCCGCGAGCACGGCATGTGCGCGATCCTCAACGGCATCGCGCTGCACGGCGGCTTCATCCCGTACGGCTCGAGCTTCCTGTGCTTCACCGACTACGCGCGCCCGTCGATTCGGCTGGCGGCGCTGATGGAACTGCAGGTGGTGTTCGTTTTCACCCATGATTCAATCGGCGTCGGCGAAGACGGCCCGACCCACGAGCCAATCGAGCACGTCGCTTCTCTGCGCGCGATTCCCCATCTCACGGTGATTCGTCCCGGCGACGCGAACGAGGCGGTGGAAGCCTGGCGCACCATCATGACGCATACGCAGGGCCCGATTCTGCTCGCGCTGTCGCGGCAGAAAGTGCCGACTCTCGATCGTACCAAGTTCGCACCTGCCAGCGGCGCCCGTCGCGGCGGATACGTGATTGCCGAGACTGCAGGCAAGCCCGCGGACATCATTTTGCTCGGCGCGGGCTCGGAGCTGCAGCTGGTCGTCGAGGCGAAAGCGAAGCTTGAAGAGAAGGGCAAGGCGGTGCGCGTCGTCAGCATGCCCAGCGAAAATATTTTCGAGCAGCAGGATCAGGCCTATCGCGACTCGGTTCTGCCGCCGGGCATTCGCCGCCGGCTTGCGGTCGAAGCGGGCGTACCAATGTCCTGGTACCGGTGGGTCGGGCTCGACGGGGACGTAATCGGGATGACGACCTACGGCGCGTCGGGCAAGTCCGAGGACGTGATGAAGCATTTCGGCTTCACCGTGGACAATGTCGTCGAACGCGCGCTGAAATTGCTCGCAAGGTAGCGAGTAGAGGCTGGCGACCGATGGCCGCCGTGCACGACAAGCAGACAATCGCTGCGACTGGTTACGAATCGCAGGTCGGCGCAGCCTTCAAGGATCTCGACCAGCGCAATTTTATCCGGCGCCTGTGGCAGAAGGATGCGACGCTCTGGTCGAAGAATCCCGCCGAGCAGAAGACGATCACGAATGCTCTCGGCTGGCTGACCATCGCCGACGCGATGGCCGGGCAGGCGAAAGATCTGGCGTCGTTTGCCGATGAAGTGCGAGAGGCCGGCTTCCGCGACGTCGTGCTGCTTGGGATGGGAGGTTCGTCGCAAAGTGCCGACCTGTTCGCCGCGACATTTCCGAGCGCGCCGGGATATCCGAAACTTCACGTGCTCGATTCGACGGTGCCCGACACCATCCGCGCAGTCGATCGCAACATCGACATCACGAGGACGTTGTTCGTCGTCGCCAGCAAGACGGGAGGAACCATCGAGACCCAATCGCACTGCGCCGCATTCTTCGAGCGCGTGAAGGCGAAGTCGGTCAATCGTGCGGGGTCGAATTTCGTCGCCATCACCGACCCCGGCGCGCACCTCGCGTCGTTCGCGGAGGCAAATTATTTCCGCCGCGTCTTTCTGACTCCGCCCGATATCATCGGCTGCTATGCGGTCATGTCGTATTTCGGCCTCGTGCCGGCTGCGCTGATCGGGATGGATGTTGAAGCGCTCATCGAGCGCGCGACCGAGATGATGGATAGCTCTGCCGCACGCGTGCGCGTCGATGAAAACCCTGCTGTCAGTCTCGGCGCGATGCTAGGTGCGCTCTACCGCGCCGGTCGCGACAAGCTCACCTTCATAATCTCGCCGCCAATCGCAGCGTTCGGGCTGTGGGTCGAGCAATTGATCGCCGAAAGCACCGGCAAGAACGGCATCGGTATCGTTCCCATCTGCGACGAGCCGATTGTCGAGGCGAAGTCCTACGCCGAGGACCGCGTGTTCGTTTATCTCAAGCTCATCAGCGGCGCCGATGCTGCGCAGGATGCGGCGTTCGAAGCGATCAAGCAAGCTGGCATCCCGACTGTGCAGATCACTCTGGCTGAAAAGATGGACCTCGGCGAAGAATTCAGCCGCTGGATGATCGCCTCGGCCACCGTCGCCGCGCTGATGAACATCGATCCGTTCACGCAACCAGAAGTGCAGGAAAGCAAGGACAACACCAACCGGATCCTCGCCAACAACGACGATCGCATCCTCCTCGACGACGATCGCGGCTGGAGATCTCCGACGCCTCCGATCGCGGTGACGGGCAATCTCGAGCTTTTTTTGGGAAGCGCCGCAGGCGCCGCATTCAGAGGTGGTAAAGGTTTTCGTGGGATGGTCGCCGCGTTCATGGACCTCGCTCGGCCCGGCGACTACTTTGCGATCCTGGCGTATGTGTCGCCCAATCCGACCGTCGACAAGGAGATCGCGGCGATTCGCAAAGCGGTCGTCGAGTACTGCGGTATCGCGACAACCTTCGGCTACGGGCCGCGTTATTTGCATTCGACCGGACAGTTGCACAAGGGCGGTCCGAACACCGGCTTGTTCCTCCAGATCACGCAGGACCATCGCGACACTATTGACATCCCGGGAGTGCAGTACGATTTCGCGCGCCTCAACCACGCGCAATACATCGGCGACTTCGAAGCACTAGAGGCACGCGGCCGGCGCGTCATTCGGGTGCATCTGGCGGGCGACGATCCTATCGGTGCGCTCGAAGCGTTGCGTCAGGAGATCGTCGCGGCGCTCGCAGAATAAGCGATCTGGCGCTCACCGCGCTTCATCGGCTAACTTTGAGTTCTCGACTCAACATCAGGATGGATTGCAATGCCTGAACCTAAACTGATCATCCTCAACGACGCGCAGGAGCTCTACGTCCGCGCCGCCGAAGAAGTTGCACACATAACCGGCGAGGCGATCTGCACCCACGGCGAGTTCACGTTCTGCCTGTCGGGAGGTTCGACGCCCGCCGCCACCTACGACCTGCTGGCGACGCGATTTCGCCTGAGCGTCGATTGGAAGGAAGTGCAATTCTTCTGGGGCGACGAACGATGCGTCCCGCCCGACAACGCCGAGAGCAATTACGCGATGGCGAATCGCACGATGCTGAGCAAGCTCGCGCTGAGATCCGACCAGGTGCATCGGATGCGCGGCGAAGACTCGCCGGCCGACGCGGCCACCGCTTACGAAGACGAATTGCGCAAACACTTCAAGCTCGACAGCGGCGAATTTCCTCGCTTCGATCTCATCATGCTCGGGCTGGGCGACAATCGTCATACCGCATCGCTGTTTCCCGGCGATCCCGCGATTCACGAAACCCAGCGCATGGTCGTCGCAGTCGAGGTTAGTGCCGAGCCGCCTAAACGCCTCAGCTTCACGCCGCCGGTGATCAACAATGCGCAGCGCGTGATGTTCCTCGTGTCGGGGCAGGGCAAGGCAGCAGCGGTGAAGGACATTCTCGAAGGTCCGCGCGATCCCGACAAGTTCCCGGCGCAAATCGTCGCGCCGCAGGGCGAGCTGATCTGGATCCTCGACAAGGCCGCCGCCAGCCTGCTTTCGCCGCGCTGAATCGAAACGTCCGTCGCAGCGTAGTAAGATTTGCCTGCGATGCGATTCATACTGCGCCACTTCACCGCGATCCTCATCCTGGCCGCACTCGTTGGCTGGGGCTTCTTCTACCTGCCGCAAACTCCGACCTTTGCCGTGCTCCGGATGAAGCAGGCTATCGACGCGCGCGACGGTGACGAGGCGGCCAAGTACGTCGACTTCGACAAGGTGGTGCAGAACGCCGGTCACGAGATGGTGCAGAAGCAGGGCGGTGACCCGCTGAGTGCGATGCTCGGTAATGCGGCGATCGATCTGCTCACCAAGCCGATGGCGCAGTTGGCGCAGGCGGTGGCGATCAAAAAAGTCGACGACGGCGCGCGCGAGGTGCAGATGCCGGGCGCGGCCGTCGCAGGCTCGCTTGTCCTGATGCATCGCAACGGCGACACGGCGTACACCGACTTCAAAGACAACAAGGGTCAGGAGTGGGAGATTCACCTGGCGCGCGGCGACGACGGCTACTGGCGCGTGGTTGAGATCAAAAACATCGAACAAATCCTGCAAAAGCTTCAGCAACGGCTCAACAACGCGCCCAGCCCTCCGTAGCAGCTGCGTTACGGCAATGTTTCGCCGCCGCTTCGCGTACCTGCGTTTACTCTGTGTTCGGCGACGGCTACAATAGTGGTCACGCGCGGGCGAACCTCAGGAGGCTCGGCCGCGTTTTAGCATTCAAGGCAAAATGAGACGTCCAGATATTAGAAATTTAGCGATCGTCGCGCACGTCGATCACGGTAAAACTACTTTAGTCGACGCGATGCTGCGGCAGTCGGGCGTGTTCCGCGCCAACGAGCAGGTCATCGATCGCGTAATGGATTCCAACGCGCTCGAGCGCGAGCGCGGCATCACGATCATGGCGAAGAACACCTCGATCCTCTGGGGTGACACGCGCATCAACATCGTCGATACTCCCGGCCACTCGGACTTCGGCGGCGAAGTCGAACGCACGCTCTCGATGGTGGACGGCGTGCTGCTGCTGGTCGATGCGTGCGAGGGGCCGCTGCCGCAGACGCGATTTGTGCTGAAGAAGGCGCTCGAGTCGAACCTGCCCGCGATCCTCTGCATCAACAAGATCGATCGCGCGGACGCGCGCGCGCCCGAAGTGCTCGACGAGGTTTACGATCTGTTCATCGACCTCGGCGCCAACGAGAGCCAGCCCGCCTTCCCGGTGCCCTACACGCAGGCGCGCGCCGGCACCGCGTCGCTCAAGCTCGACACGCCGAGCGAAAACCTGGTGCCGTTGTTCGACGCGATCGTCGCGCATCTGCCCGGTCCCGAAGTCGATCCCGACGCGACGCTTCAATTCCAGGTAAACAACATCGACTACGATGATTACGTCGGCCGCCTCGCGGTCGGCAGAATCATAGCCGGCTCGATGACGGCGTCGCAGAACTACTCGCTCTGCCGCCGCGACGGCAAGACTGTCGTGTGCAAAGTCGCCCACATCTACGGATGGCAGGGGCTGACGCGCGTCGAGCGCCAGACGGCGAGCGCAGGCGAGATAGTGATCGTTGCGGGGGCCGAGGATATCGCGATTGGCGAGACCATCGCCGACCTCGAGAATCCGCGCCCGCTGCCGCCGATTCGCATCGATGAGCCGACGGTGGCGATGACTTTCTCGGTGAACAATTCGCCGTGGGCGGGCCGCGAAGGAGATTTCGTCACCTCGCGCAAGCTCGGCGAGCGCATCGAGTTCGAGGCGCGGCGCAATGTGAGCACCCGCGTCGAACAACTCTCGCCCGAAGCATGGCGCGTGATGGGCCGCGGCGAATTGCAGCTCGCGGTGATTATCGAAACGATGCGCCGCGAAGGCTACGAGATGCAGGTCTCGAAGCCGACTGTCATCACCAAGCAGGCCGACGGACAGATCCTCGAGCCGATGGAGATGCTCGTCATCGACATCCCGGCGGATTACATCGGCGTGGTCACGCAGATGCTGTCGACGCGCAAGGGCAAGATGCGCACGATGGTCACGCATGCGAGCAGTCGGGTGCGTTTGGAATACGACATTCCGGCGCGCGGGCTGATCGGATTTCGCGGCCGCTTTCTCGAAAGTACTCGCGGCAACGGCCTGATGAACACGCTGTTCAACGGTTACGCGCCGTGGTCGGGCACGATTAAATCGCGCGCCAACGGTGCGATGATTTCCGATCGCGAGGGTGTCAGCACGCCGTATGCGATCTTCCATTTGCAGGAACGCGGTATATTCTTCGTCGGGCCGGGCGAGCCGGTGTACGAGGGAATGATCGTCGGCGAGTATGCGCGCGAGATAAACTTGCCGGTCAACGTGTGCCGTGAAAAAAAGCTCAGCAACATGCGCGCCTCAGGCCACGACGAAGCGATTCGACTGTCGCCCGCGCGGGTGCCGACGCTGGATGCGGCGCTCGAGTGGATCGATGAGGAAGAGCTGGTCGAGGTCACGCCCAAGTCGGTGCGGCTGCGCAACCGCGTCCTCAAGACCGCGCTCAGGAACAAGCATCGTGCGGGATACATCGACGCGCCGCCGTCGGAGATGGCCGAAAGCAACTGATCGATTTGTGAGCCGGGCGGACTGCGCAACGCCGGACGCGCCTGTGGCGTCACGGCAATGATGAGACTGGTCCGCATCGCCGCGTTTACCGCGCTGGCCGTGGTAATCGTGATTGGCGGTTCGGCCGCGCTGATCGCATTCAACCAAGACCGCATCGTCGCTTACGTGCTGGCCTCGGTCCGCACTCGCACCGGCGTCGAAATCATCCCGCGTGCCAGCTCGGTTCATCTCGGCACTCATTTGGTGGTCGTCCTCGACCAGCCGCAGGTGCTCGATAACGGCCATGAAATCGTCAAGCTCAAATCGATCCGTGCGCTGATCTCATACCATCGCATCTTCACCGGCACCGGCCTTCCGCTCTATCGGTTGACCGCTACCAGCCCCGAAATCACGCTGCCGGTGACGGCAACGAACACGGCGGCGATCGCGCTGCCGCGTCCAGGGACGCCGACGATCGATGCGCTGGAAGAGGCGTTGCAGGCGCTGTCGCGGATCTGTTGGCGGGTCGAGGCGGTGGACGCGGCGGTGCGCTACGCCGACGGCGTCGACTTCGCCAATCATGTCGGAATCGTCGCGTACCGCACTCGTCGCGAGCCTTTCCGATGGCGGCTCGGATTCAGTGGCGCGCTGCTGGAAGCGCCAGTTCCCGGCGCCCAGGTGAGCGGAAAGTTCACGCTCGGACAAGGTGAGAATGCTCGGGCCGGCGAGTTTGGGCATGGCGAGGTGTGGACTTGGAACGTACCGCTGGAAGGCTTCGAGGTTGAGGGGTTTTCCCTGGTCGGGACGATCCAGAACGACGTCAAGTTTTTGCTTCATGACGACGGCACGGTGAGCGGCCAGACTGAATCCGATGCGCAGAAGCTTGTACTCGCGAGCACGCGGCTTGCGGCACCGATAGACCTGGGCGCGTACTCGTTGCACACCGGATTCGAAATTACCGACGGCAAATATGCGTTCACCAAAATCGTTTTGCGCCGCGTCAACACCACAGTCCTGTCGGGCAGTACTGAGCTCGTGCTTTCGCCAAGCAAGCGGTCGGAGCTGGGGATTCATCTCGGCGGATTCCGTTTCGACATCGCCGCGGCCAAACAGCGCCTGCTGTCGGTCCGCCATCTGCCGGCCGACGTGGTCGATATGCTCAACCGGCTCAAACCCGGCAAAGTGACGGTCGGCGATGCGACGCTGGTAGCCGCACTCGAAGAAATCAGGACAGAGCCACTCGAGACGATTCGCAAGAACCTGGTGGTGACCGGCACCGTCGAGGGCATCGGGTTCGCAATTCCCGCGGACACGAAACTGCCGCCGGTCGAAGGCCTGAGCGCGCAGCTGACCTACTCGAAAGGCCTACTGACTATCACGCAAGGCAGCGCGAAGTTCGGCAACTCCGCGGTGCACGACCTCATCGCCAGCGCCAATCTCGCCAACGGCGTCGAGGGCGCGGATTACAAGACCAGTGTCAGCGTTGACGCCGACCTGGCCGAGCTTTTCCCCGCCATTGCGCAGGCGCTGCAGGTGTTACAGGTGCAGCAGCGCGATCGCCTCGAGCACTTGAGCGGACGCGTCCAAGTGGTCACCAGCGCATCGGGAAAGTTGACGGTGAAGAGTCCGGTCCCGCCCAAGTCATATCAAGTGCGTGCCGACGCTATCGGCGCCGTCGTGAACATCAAGGGTTCGCCCGGACCGCTCAAGGTTTCGCGCGGCACCGTCAACATCAACCCGGGTACGATCACTTTCGATCGCGTGATGCTGTCCGCCACTGGTGGCGATGCGACCCTGGACGGCACGGTGAACCTGTCGAAGCCTGGCATTATGCTCCACGACGTCACGCTGGGACTGCATGACTTCCCGTCGGAAACCTGGCTGGCTCTGCTCGTCGATCCGTCGGACTTCCGCGTCAGCGGGCCGATTGGCGGCAAAGTGGTGGTCAACGGCAATCCCACCATTCCGGGCGGCGTGACGCCCGAGGGCAAGCTGACGCTGGCCAAAGGCGACGTGAAATTCAACTTTTTGCGTGCGCCGATTCTGGTTCAAGGCGCGACGCTTACGATGCATCGTAAAGAGATCGTACTGGCGATGCCGGGCTCGAAGCTCGAGGACCAGGCGATCAATTTCAAAGTGACCGTGGCCGACTACACGCATCCGACTATTCGCATCGACGCGGTCGTGCAGAAGCTCGATCTCGAGGTGATGAGCTTTGTGCGGATGCCGTGGTCGCCGGCCACGCCGCCGATTCATTTCCCGGTTCCGTGCAGCGGACACATCGAAGCGCACGCAGCAAACCTCGCGGCGTTTCAAATGACCGACGTCACTACAGACTTTACACGCGACCCGGCAGGCGATTGGCGCATCTACAACATGAGCGCGACCGCATATCGCGGACGCATGCGACTCGAGCTAATCGGCCGCGCCCCCGACAACTGGATCCACATGATCGGCAGCGCCACCGACATGGACCCGGCGCCGCTCTTCATGCTGGGCGGCAAGAGCAAGGAGTCGCCGCTGCTCGGGCATCTCTTTCTCGCCGGCGACCTGTTGGGCAACACCGACACCAACTTCTTTGAAACACTCGCCGGCGACATGACCATCACGGTCAGGGACGGAACGCTCAACAAGTTTACGCTTCTGTCGCGCTTGCTCAGTTTTCTCGATATCAAGAACTGGCTGAGCGCACACATTCCCGATCCGCGCGTCAGCGGAGTTCCATTCAAAACGCTCTTCACGGATTTCAAAGGCAAGGGTGGCCTTTTCTATACGGATAATTTCGCGATGAAGGGTCCGGTGATGGATATCACGGCGAGCGGCAGCATTCAGTTCGGCGCGGACACGCTCGACATGCAGGTCGGGATGTTTCCGTTCGACACGGTGGATTGGGTGCTGAATCACATCCCGGTGATCGGAACGCGAATCGGCGAAGGCACCGGCAAACTGGTCGCCGCGTACTTCCACGTCAGCGGGCCAGTCAGCAACCCGTCGATCGTGCCGAGCCCGATCACGTCGGTGGCGGAGTTCATCAAGAAGACTCTCGGGATGCCGATAAACATCATCCGTCCGAACACTATCAAGTGAGCAATTGAGTCAGTCGCGGCCAACGCTGATCGTATTTTGCCGTGAGCCCGTTCCGCATCACGCCAAGACTCGATTGATTGGCGCACTGACTCCCGCCGGCGCGGCTGCATTGTCCGACGCGTTCATTCGCGACGCGCTCGCCAAGGCAGTCGCGATCCATCCCGGCCGCCTCGTAATCGCAGCGAGCACGTCGGGGAGCGCGGAGCAGAGCAAATATTTCCGGCGCCTGGCGCGGCGATTCGACGCCGAGCTGATCGATCAAGGAAATGGGTCCTTGGGCAAGCGGATGGCGCGGGCGATCGAGCCGTTCTCTGCCAACGGCGCGCTGCTAATCGGTACCGACACTCCTTCGCTGCCAGTGGAGCTGCTCGCGGCCAGTCTCGCAGCTCTTCGCCGCCGGCACATCGTGATCGCGCCAAGCCTCGACGGCGGCTACCACGCAATCGGCGTACGCGGCGCGATGCCACCGATATTCACGGCGATCCGATGGGGTACCAGCCACGTGTTCGCTTCAACTATCGAGCGTCTCAAACGCGCCGGCCTTTCGTATGCCCTCGGCCCCGTGTGGTACGACGTCGATCGATGGGCAGACGTGATGCTGCTGGCCGCTCATCTGCGGCTGCTCGCGCGAGCGCGCCGCCCGTCGCCGTGTCCAGCGACGGAGTCTGTCCTCGAACGGCTTGGAGTACTGCGCGACGATCGCTAAAGTACGCCGATGCGCGAATGGGCGCGCTCCAATTCATGATCGAGTTGATTCTTTACACACGCAACGACTGCGAGTTGTGCCGCGAGATGGAAGAAGTGATTGCCGCCGAACTGCCGAACTTCGACGCGCGCATCCAGCGAGTCGAAATCGACGGCGACGCGGGACTCGAAGCGCGCTTCGGAACCGAAGTGCCGGTGCTGTTCGTAAACGATCGCAAGGCGTTCAAGTATCGATGCACGCGCAGCGAACTGCGCAAACGCCTGGCGCGCGAGGGGCGAGCCTGAGATGCCGGCGCGAACGCCACATCGCATGCGGGTGATTTTCGTGACCACGGACAGCGAAGAGCAGGCGGCCGCAATCGCGCGCGTGCTGGTCAGCGAAAGGCTCGCAGCCTGCGTCAATATCGTCGGACCGGTTCGATCGATCTATCGATGGCACGACAAGGTCGAAGACGATCGCGAATATCTGCTCATCATCAAGACTCGCGCGACGCTCTACATGAAGGTGGAGACGCGCGTGCGCGAGATGCATACATACGAGGTGCCCGAGGTTTTGTCGTTACAGGCGGACCGCGGTTCGCCGCCGTACATCCAGTGGATGCTTGATTCGACCGGGCCGATCCGCAGGCGGCCGCGATGATCAGGATTGCGATTTCGGGCGCGGGTGCGATTACTGAGCGCGCGCACATTCCCGCTCTCAGGAGCGTCGCCGACGCGCAAATCGTCGCGATCCAGAGCCGCACTGCGGAGAAGGCCGAACGTGTCGCACGCGCGTTGTGGCCTGACGACGCGGGCCGTCCGAAGATCTATTCCGACTTCGACGAAATGCTGGCGCGCGAACGTCCAGATGCGGTTGGAATCTTCACGCCGAATCATTTGCATTGTGAATTTACAGTGAAGGCGCTGGAGACGGGCGCGCACGTGCTGGTCGAAAAGCCGATGGCGCCGACGGCTGCGGCCGCCCGGACGATGGTCGAAGCTGCAAGGAAGGCTGGGCGCGTGCTGATGGTCGCGATGCAGCGGCGCTTCGGCGGCGTCGAGCGCGCAATCAAGGACGCCGTCGCGAGCGGCGCAATCGGCAAGCCGAATTTCATTCGCGCGCGGCTGTCGCACGGTGGACCCGACCTGTGGGCGCCGGGGCAAACCTGGTTCACGACGGCTTCGGAAGCGGGCGGCGGCGCGATGCTCGATCTCGGCGTCCACGTCGCCGATCTTGCAATCTGGTTCATGGGTGAGATCGATTCCGTAACGGGAGCGGTCGGTACACTCGCCAAGCAGATCGAAGTCGACGATACCGGCGCGATGCTTCTGCACTTCAAGTCGGGGGCGATCGGCGTCGTCGAGGCAAGTTGGAGCAGTATGCCGCCGCTGTCGGCGATCGAGATTTACGGCAGCGAGGGCAGGGTGATGGCGGGCTACCCGCGCAACGACCTCTCGATTCTGAAAGCCGACGGCAGTCCGGCGCCCGGGTTTTCGCGCGACGAGGTGATGGGTCGCTTCGATCCGCGCGATTTTCTTGCTCCGTCCCGCGAACTGGCGGCGGCCTTCATTGGTGCGATTCAAGGCCGAGTGAAACCCTCGCCCGACGGCGACGACGGACTCCGCGCGGTCGAGGCAATCGAGGCTTGCTATCGTTCGTCGCGCACGGGCGGTCGAATCAAGCTGCCGCTCGATTCATAATTCACAGATGTTTCGCGAATCGATCAAAAAGATGGCGCCGTATCGGCCCGGCGAGCAGCCGCGCCCCGGCCAGCGCCTGATCAAGCTCAACACCAACGAAAATCCCTATCCGCCGTCGCCGAGGGTGCGGCGTGCGGTTGCGAAAGCAGTTGCCGGTTCGGCGCTGCGTTTGTATCCGGCGCCGCGCGCCGATGAGTTCGTGGCGAGCGCGGCGCGACTCTACTCGATTCCGCAAAGCATGATCCTCGCCGGCAACGGCTCCGACGAGCTGCTCGCCATGGTTTTTCGTGCGACGCTCGGGAGCGGCGACACCGTCGCGTATCCGGTGCCCACCTATTCGCTGTACGACACACTGGCGCTGGTGCAGGAGGCGCGAATCCTGCATTTCCCGGTGGGGACGGGTTTCGAGCTGCCGCTTGACGCGCTGGCGGACGCGCACGCGAATCTCACAATCGTGTGCAGTCCCAATTCGCCTTCGGGCCGGTTGACTCCTGCTCGCGACCTCGGCGCGTTGGCGAAGCGCCTGGACGGCCGCTTGCTTGTGATCGACGAAGCCTACGTCGACTTTGCCGGCGAGAATGCGCTGGGCCTCGTGCGGCGCCATCGCAACATCGTCGTGCTGCGTACGTTGTCGAAGTCATATTCGCTGGCCGGCATGCGGCTCGGCCTGTGCTTTGCGCATCCACCCGTGATCGACGCGCTTATGAAGGTCAAGGATTCGTATAACCTGAGCCGGGTTGCGCTCGCCGCGGGGGCCGAAGCGTTGCGCGATTCCGTTTGGATGCGCCGCAACGTCGAGAAAGTAATCCGCACGCGCGCGCGAACCGAGGAGCGGCTGCGCAAACTCGGCTTCGAGGTGCCGCCGTCGCAGGCCAATTTCGTGCTGGCGCGGATGCCCGGTCGCGATATGGCGCCCGTCACGCGTGGTTTGCGCCGCGCCGGAATCCTGGTCCGGCATTTCGCGACGCCACTGCTGCAGGACGCGCTCAGAATCTCCATTGGCACTCCGGCCGAGATGGACGCGCTGTTCAAAGCGCTGGCGCCGTTGGTCCGCGCCACTCCGCCGCCGAAAGCGAAGCGCCGCGTTCGCGCATGAGCAGTTGAAGCTGATGGCAGCGATCAAGCGGCTGTTCGGGAATTTTCGTTCCTCACGCGCAAAGAAATCAGACTCCGAAGCGCACCCATCGATTCAATGGGTGGTAGCCGGGCTGGGAAATCCCGGCGAGGAATATTCGCGCTCGCGACACAACTGCGGATTCTTGACGATCGATCGAATCGCAAAAGCAAAAGGTGTCGAGCTTAACCGCCGCAGATTCAAAGGCGTCACCGCTGAAACGACACTCGATGAAAAGCCTTCGATCCTCGTCAAGCCCCAGACTTTTTACAACCTCAGCGGCGAATGCATCTCCGACCTGCTCGGCTATTTCAAGATTGCTCCGCAACATTTGATCGTGCTGCACGACGAACTCGATCTCGAAGCGGGGCGGCTTAGAATCAAACAGGGTGGTGGCGATGCCGGCAATCGCGGCGTTCGTTCAATCGCCGAGTCGCTGGGCACGACCGACTTCATTCGCGTGAGAATTGGAATCGGCCGCCCGCCCGATTTTAACGAGGAGATGGAGCCGGGTAGGCAACCGAAGACCGAAGAGAACAAGGACTACCTCTTGCGCCCGATGACCTCCACGGAGCGACAGGCACTCGCGCCGATCCTCGAGCGCGCAGCAAGCGCGGTCGAAGCGATCGCCGAGCATGGACTCGAGGCCGCGATGAATCGATACAACCAGCGTGGCTAGAGCACATTGTGCGATTGCGAATCGAGTGTGTGATGACAAAATGTCGGCAAACACCATCTACCTGTTGACAGATTGTCAGGCGCCGCGCTAGAGCATCAAATTATCGAAATCCTCGCGGCGTACGCCTCGTTTGGTTTCGTAAATTAGTATGTTCAGAGGTTGTACATGTTTGAAGAAGACAAGACCCGCTTCGTTGGCGCGGAGGAAGCTCTGCGCTTCTATTTCCGCGTGCGCGAGCTGCTGCACTGCGGACGGAGGAGTCGATTGGCAGCTGACGAATTGCCCGCGGATGCGTGTCTCGCCGCGGCCAATGCGGTCGACGACTACCAATGTATCGGGTGGTGCATGCACGGTCTCGACGACACTGCGCTGTGGCTGCTCACCGAGGTCTATCGGCCGACGGGGTTCGGCGTGCATCGGAAAACATTCTCGCAAGTGTGCAAGGCAGGCAGGCTGGAGTTTCCTGGGCGCCAGTTCAATGTGCGCGAAGTTCGCATGGTTCACGAACATGCGCTCGGCGTAGTGAAGCGGGGATTGCGCCTGCTGGGATTGATTCCGATTCGCCAGCCGCAGCCGGAACGCGAACGACGCCGACGCGTTCGAACGGCGAGCAAAGGCGCGCAGCTTCAAGTTAGCCAGGCGGCAAGCCGCGGATAACTCGGGCGGGCGCTGGACGTCGGAAGGGGCGGGCTATTCCGCGCCGTCAAAATTCCTGTACGCTTGAGAGCCATCGGAGCCTCCGGCGAACGGAATTGACAAAGCGGAAAATGAACGAAGATCAGGCGATTGAAGAGGCTGCCGCGCTCGCTCGCGGTACGGCCGAAGTTATTTCTCCGGCCGAGATCGCGGCGAAGGTCGCGCTCGGACGGGCGCTGCGCATCAAGCTCGGGATGGACCCGACCGCACCTGATCTGCATCTCGGTCACAGCCTGACGCTGAAAAAGCTGCGCGACTTTCAGCGGGCGGGGCACACCGTCATTTTTTTGGTCGGCGACTTTACCGCGATGATCGGCGATCCCACGGGACGCTCCGAGACTCGCAAGCCGTTGTCGCGCGAGCAGATCGAGAACAACGCGGAAACCTATCGCGCGCAGGCGTTCAAGATTCTCGATCGCGAGCTGACCGAGGTCCGCTTCAACAGCGAATGGATGAACGAACTCGGCGTGCGCCGCCTGATCGAGATTGCCGCGAAGGTGAGCGTCGCCCGCCTGCTGGAGCGCGACGACTTCGAGAAGCGGCTGGCAGCCGAGGAGCCGCTGTTTCTGCATGAGCTGCTCTATCCCGTGATCCAGGGTTACGATTCGGTCGCGCTCGAAGCCGATCTCGAAATCGGCGGCACCGATCAGAAGTTCAACATGCTGGTCGGCCGCGAGCTGCAAAGGCATTTCGGACAGCCGCCGCAAGCAGTGATGACGATGCCGCTGCTCGAGGGTCTAGACGGCGTGCGCAAGATGTCGAAGTCGTACGGCAACTATGTCGGGCTCACGGAGAAGCCCGAAGACATGTACGGCAAGCTCATGTCGGTGCCGGATCAGCTGATGGTGCGGTACTACCAGCTGTTGACCAACGCGACGCCGGACGACATCGCGGCGGTGAAGTCGGGCGGGATACATCCGATGGAGGCGAAGAAACGCCTCGCGCGGGCGATCGTCGACGAATACCACGGCTCGGACGCCGCCGATCGTGCCGAGCAATACTTCGAGAGCAAGTTCCAGCGCAAGGAAATCCCGACCAGCGCGCAGGTTTATCGAATCGCCGAGGATCTTTGGATTTGCGAGCTGATGAAGCAGTTACAGTTCACGCGTTCGACCACCGAGGCGCGCCGGCTGGTGAGTCAGGGCGCAGTGCGCGTCGACGGCCGCACGATATCCGACGTGAATTTTCGTTTTGTGCCGGGCGAGCACAAGGTGCTCGAAGTGGGCAAGCGCCGGGTGGCAAGGATCGAACCCTGACGGGCGCGAAAGCGCTCAGTCGCTCTTGTTCTTCTCTGCCTGCGCGACGGCTTCGCGCAGCTTCTCCATCGTGCGGCCGAGCGCCTTCGTGTAGCGCTGCTTGGTCCACGTCTCCTTGGTCCGCATCTTGAGCCATCCAAGCTTGACCGCATCGGGCTTGTTGCCCATCTCGCCGGTGGAAACCTCGATAATCGCGCGTTCTTCGGTGTTGAGCGAGTCGAGCACTTCGCGCTTGAGGTTTTGCAGAAAACCGGACTTGAGATCGATGTCGATTTTCATCGAGGATGCACTTCTACCAGCAGCCTAGACCATCGCATGCTCATCCTCAACGGCCGGCGGCCAACGGCGTCGGTAAGAATTACCCACTGCGCCAGCGCCACGAAAGAAAACGCGCGCGCACCGCTGGCGGGTCGGACACCGCGAACAGCGGTGCTGGCAAAAAAAGGCGCCACCTGCCGAGAGCAGGAACACCTGAAGCGCGAGTTCGGTTATTCCTCTTCGACCGCCTGGCGAATCGCGTTCAGGATGAACAGGAACTGCTTCGGTGCCGAGACGCGGCCGAGCAGGTTCACGTTCTTCAGGACCTTGAGTTCCTGCGCTGTCACCTTGTTACGGGTCAGTGTGCCGCGGTCGGTCGCGAATTTCCGCCATGAGTCTTTCTGCTGACGGGCGGGCGCAGATTCGCCGCGCTCGCCAAGTATCCATTGCGCTTCCGGATGCGCGAGCAGAAACAGCCGCTGCTTGTCGAGCTCGAGCGTCTCTGCGATTCGCGACAACAGCGACAGTGAAGGGCGCCGCCGTCCGTTTTCGAGATATGCGATGTGGCTGGCTTTCACGCCAAGTTTGCGCGCCAGTTCACGCTGAGTGTAGGCATACGCACCGCGCCGCTGTTTGAGTACCTGACCGAGAGTCTCTTTTTTCATCGTCCCTATTCCGTCGTGCCCAATCGGAGGTTAAGGCAGTAAATTTTACCGGTCAGCTGAGTAGCCGCCGGTCGATAGTGTTGCGACAAAATCAACTCCAAATCATTTTCGCATCCGCTCGCGACTCCGTGTGCGTGTGGTCAATATAACTACGGAACCGCAGTTTAAAGCGATAGCTGAACCGCTGGCAAGTGTCTGGAAGGAACACATTGTGTTGTTAGTTCGATAACTTCCCGACTTCTTAACAACACACCGAGCTATCAGGTTAGCGCGTCTCTGGCAACTTCAATAATCAACCGAACGGTCGGAAGGTAACGAATCTCGGCGGTGACTACAAGCGCAGAGCGTGAAAAATTAGCAGTGTGCGTGAAAATTAGCGGCGGCCGATCGGCAGATCGATTGGCGCGTTGTCGAAGTAGCGTGACTTCAGGCTAGCCGTCTGACGGCGGGGGAAGCGGAGGCTTTTCGCAGCCGCCGCCGGTGGCGCACGTGAGGCCAGCGCCAAAATAAATGGTCGCGGCCTTGGCCGGAAAGAAAATATAGTTGAGCGGCGTCTCGATTGGATCGAACGGCGCCGGCGGCTGTTGCGATGCGGCCGCCGCTTCGACATGAGCCTGCTGCTCGACTTGCTGCTTGGTATCGGTGCCGACCTCGACGTTCTGGATACTGGCGACGCGTTGATCCGAGCCGAAGATCGCCGCCTTGCCTGGCTCGAGCCAGACATATCGGAGCACGCTGCCGCCGGTGTGATTCGGATCCGCAATATTGTCCTGCAGGTCGGGCGCGCCCATTGCCTGCACCGTCTGATCGGGAGTCATGCCGGGGCTCAGCGTTTTACTCTGCTGCGTCATCGAGCACCCAACAACGAATAGCGCGAGCAGCCCCAGCGGCGCACGCGAGAGAATTGTGCGTAGGATTTTCATCGATACCTCAAGCCAAGTATGGAGCTAACATACGAAGTCATCGCCAGCAACACACCTTGTTCCATCGCCGATGATCGTCACTTTGTCTCAGATAAACCGTCGACGCTGGCCGTTGGCGCGGCGACGACGGGAATCGCCGAGACCGCGGTCGTAGCCGACGCAGGTTGCCCGATGCATGCGCCTGCTTGTGACGTCGTCAGCATCACCGGCTGCGAGATATTGGCCGGCGACAGGCTCGCCAGCGGATGGGTCAAATTGTAGAAGCCATTGATAAATCGAATTCCCCAGCCGCCGCCGTTGTCCATGAAACTCGTGAGTTGATTGTACAGCGCAGGATTGTTGACCATCAGGCCCGCCGTGCCCTTGCCCGAGTTGATCTTCTGCAGGATGTCCTTCAAGTCGTGCGACGACTGGCGCAGGTCGGGCAGCACGTCGTCGGAGAAATTCTTGTTCTCCATCAGTTGCGGCAGAATCCCGTTGGCCTTGTCGAACCGCGCGATCAGAATGTCGAGCCGCGCGCTGGTCTGGCGCAGCTTCACCGTGGTTTGCTCGATGTTATCGAGGAACTGCTTGCCGTTGGTCTGGTCGCTCAGCATCGCGCCGACCAGCCCTTGCCCACTGTTGACGCGGTCCATCGCAGTGCCGAGCGCGACCGACAGCTTGTCGACGTGGTCGAGCGTGCGCTGAATCGATTGGAGCGTGAGCCTGTCTTTCGGCTCATTGGCGTCGTCGCCGCGCACCAGTTCGCTGAGCAAGCCGTGACCGTTCTCGATCGACCCGAGAATCGCGCGCAGCGAACCGGAGATAGCCATCACGTTCGCGATCAAATCGTCGGTGCCTTCGCGCTGCAGAATCGCTTCGTAGTCGATCGGATTGATCGACGCCAGCACAGTGTCCGGCGTCGCGGGCGGCGCCGATGCGCTTCCTGGGGTCAGCGCGACGAACTTGTCGCCGAGCAGGCCCATCGAGTGTATCTGCATGATCGAATCGGTGTGCACGCGGTCCGCGGCGGAGGCTTCGACCCAGATTTTCACGATCACGTAACCGTTCTCGGGCTCGGGCGGAAACATTATCGAGTCGACCGCGCCAATACGCACGCCCGACAGTGTCACCGGCGCGCCGGTCTCCAAACCTTCGATGCGCTCGAAATGCGCCTGCAGAATTTCGGTGTGGGTGAAAAGTTGCGCGCCATGACCGACCGTCAGGATCGCGAAGCACAGGATTGCCAGCCCGGCCGCGATTAATGCGCCGACTCGCACTCGCGCATACACCGAATCAGCCACGCTCGCCTCGCATCGCGAAAGTCGTCATAGCGCGATCTCCACGAATTCGCGCATCAGCTCGTCGCGGGTCGCGCGCACTTCGTCCGCCGTGCCACTGAAACGTATCCGTCCCTGGTCGAGCAGCGCAAAACGGTCGCCGACCATGAACGCGCTCTTGAGATCGTGCGTCACTACCACCGACGTAAAACCCAACTGCCGCTGTAGATCCCGGATCAGCAAGTTTATCTTGTGCGTCACCAGGGGGTCCAATCCCGTGGTGGGCTCATCGTAGAGCACCGCCTTGGGCTGCAACGCGATCGAGCGCGCCAGTGCGACGCGTTTTTTCATTCCGCCCGACAATTCGGCGGGATAAAGATGCTCGACGCGCGTCATCCCGACCATGTCGAGCAGCTCGGTCACGCGCCGCGCGATCGCAGCCTCGTCCATCCCGCCATGCTCGCGCAGGGGGTAGCTGACGTTGCCGAAGACGGTGAACGAGTCGAACAGCGCGCCGCCCTGAAAGACCATTGCGACCTGTTTGCGGATGTCGGCCATCGCGTCCTCGCTCAGGTCGTTGAGGCGCCGACCTTCGACCATCACCTCGCCGCTGTCGGGCCGCTCGAGGCCATTGAGATGCCGCAGCATGACGCTCTTGCCCTCGCCGCTGCCGCCGAGCACGACCAGGGTCTCGCCTTCGAAGACCTCGAGATCGACGCCCTGCAACACGGGCTTGCCGGCGAAGCTCTTGCGGAGTTGCCGCACTTCGATAAATCGTTTTCGTCCCCGATCCAACTTCAATCTCGCATCAGATTCAGATCGATAGAAAAAACTTGGTCAAAAAGAAATCTGAAATCAGCACCGTGATCGATGCCGCCACTACCGCCGAGTTCGTCGCGCGTCCCACGCCGTCCGCACCGCCGGTCGCGGACAGGCCCTTGGCGCATGCGATTATCGCGATCTCGAAACCGAAGAAGACAGACTTGCCGAGTCCGCTAAGCAGGTCGCCGAGCTGCACGTTCTGAATCAGCGAGCTGTAAAAGTAGTCCGCGCTAACTCCCAGCTGCGTGACTGCGATAACCAGACCGCCGAACAGTCCGACGGCGTCAGCGAGCACAGTCAGTATCGGCAGCATGATGACGGTCGCCAGCACGCGCGGCACTACCAGCTTCTTGATGGGACTGGTCGCGAGCGAGCGCATCGCGTCGATCTGCTCGGTGACCTTCATCGTGCCGAGCTCGGCGGTGATACCAGCGCCCACGCGCGCCGCGACCATCAGCGCGCTCAGCACCGGACCCATCTCGCGCAGGAGCGAGAGTCCCATGATGCGACTGACGTAAATCTTCGCGCCGAACTTCGCGAGGAACTGGCCCATCTGCAGCGCCAGCACCATCCCGGAAAAAATCGCGGTCAGATTGACGACGTTGACCGATTTCACGCCGACGGCGTCCAGTTGATCGAGCAACAGCCGCCCTTCGAACGGCCGTCGCACCAGGTAGCGGAAGAAATCGGCGGTCAGAACTCCGACTTCGCCAAGTTGGTCGAGGAACAGGTATAGTCTCTCGAGCATCGAGCCTTGAAGATATCGGAATGAATGACGACGGCGAAATACTGTTAGTATACGGCGCGCTGATGAACCCTGCCGAGCGCCTGCGCCTGCTGGGGCGGCCCGTCAATGCAAGCCCGGCGCACCTCGCGGGCTACGCTCGTGGCAAGAAGCGATACTACTTCGTCGCGAAGCAGATCGGCGTCACGACGGATGGCGCAATCCTCGACGGCCTTACCGCGCACGACCTCGCAGTCCTCGACGAATATGAAGATGTGCCGACGCTCTATACCCGCGAGCGAATCGAAGTGCTCACAGCAGACGGCCGCAAAATCGAATGTTGGATTTACCTGCCGACCAGTTGGGCGCAGGGGTAGTTTCGGAAGGACGGCCCCAGGATTCTTCGCTTCGCTCTGAATGACACAAGAAAAGTGGGTGCAGGGGTCACCCCTGCCGAGGAAGTGTGAAACCACCGTGGTTTCACATTCAATAAACTGATTCCCTTCCCCTAACTCTTGACCTCGGCCGGCGGCGGCTTCGGCTGCTCGCCGCGCTTGAGCCCAAACTTGTCGATCCGATACTGCAGTGTCCGATAACTCATCGCGAGCATCTTGGCCGCCTTCGCAATCACCCAATCGTTGCGCTCGAGCGCCTGCAGAATCGCGTCGCGCTCGAAGGTCTCGAAGTTGAAGCCTTCGCTCGGAATCTCGTATTTGTCGCCGCGCTGACGGTCGCCGCTGCGCACCGGCCTTTTGCGCGACAGGACCTCTTCCGGCAGATCGCGCGGCGTAACAGTATCGCCCTCGCACAGCAGGATCGCGCGCTCGATCGCCGACTCGAGCTGGCGCACGTTGCCCGGCCACGAGTAGTCGAGCAGCACTTCCATCGCCTCGCGCCCGATCTCTTTCACGTGACCGTCGGCCAGGTGCCCGAATTTCGCCAACGCATGATTGGCCAGCAGCGGAATGTCGCCGCGCCGATCGCGCAACGGCGGCATCGTCACGGTCACGACGTTGATGCGGTAGTACAAATCCTCGCGGAAGCGGCCCTCGCCGACTTCCTCCGCGATATTGCGATTGCTGGCGGCCACCAGCCGCACATCGATACGAAATGAATCGTTGCCGCCGACGCGCCGCAACTCCTTCTCCTGGAGCACGCGCAGAATCTTTGCCTGCATCCCTTGCGGCAAGTCGGCGATCTCGTCGAGAAACAGCGTCGATTTGTCCGCGCTTTCGAACAGTCCGATTTTGCGCTCGTTGGCGCCGGTGAACGCGCCGCGCTCATGCCCGAACAGCTCGTTCTCGATCAGGTTGTCGGGAATCGCCGAGCAGTTGATCGCGACGAACTGGCGAGCCGCGCGCGGCGACAGGCGATGGATCGCTTTCGCCACGACTTCCTTGCCGGTCCCGCTCTCGCCCTGGATGAGCACTGTCGAATTGGATGGCGCGACGCGCCGCACGAGCCGGATCACTTCCTGAACAGCAGGATCCTGCCCGATGATGCCCTCGATCTCGAAGGTACCTTCGAGCCGCCGCTTCAGCAGTTGATTTTCCTGCTGCAGATTCGCGAACTCGGCCGCCTTGGCGACGCGCGTTACCAGCTTCTCGCGATCTGTGGGCTTCTCGAGGTAGTCGAACGCTCCGGCCTTCATCGCCTGCACGACGCTGTCGGTCGAGCCATGCGCTGTCAGCACCACCACCTGGCTGCCGGGATAAGCGCCGCGCACTTTCGCGAGCAGTTCCTCGCCCGACATCCCCGGCATCATGAGGTCGGTCAGCACGACGTCGAAGCGCGACAGCGCCAGCAACTCGATCGCGCGCTTGCCTACAGCCGCCTCTTCGACGGCGAAGCCCTCTTCGCGCAAAGTGTCTGCGGTTATCTGGCGTTCGAGATCGTTGTCTTCAACGACCAGTACTGAGGCTTGCGTCATGGTGGCGTCCGTCTACTACCGCGCTGGGCGGGAAGGTGAAAGTCAAAGTGGTTCCGGGTCCGTCCGCGTTCGGCCCGATATCGATTGTACCTCCGTGCGCCTCGACAATCGCCTTCGACAGAAACAGCCCCAGGCCGATGCCGTCGCGCTTGGTGGTGAAGAACGGCTCGAAGACATGATTCACGACTTCCGCCTCGATGCCCGCGCCAGTGTCCGAGAAACTGATCATCATCGCGCCCTCGCGGCGCCGGAGCGCTATTCGCATCGTGCCGCCCTCCGGCATCGCCTGGATAGCGTTCGCGACCACGTTGATAAAGCATGCGCGCAGCTTCTCGGCGTCGACGTTGAGAATCGGCGCCGCATCGTCGAACTCCTCGACCAGGTGGATCGACTGGCTCTTCATCTTCGATTCCGACAGCGCCACGACCTCATCAACGAGTTGGCGCACGTCGGTCGGGGCGGGGAAAATCTCGATCGGCTTGCCGTAGTGCAGGAAGCTTTGCACGAGGTCGGCCAGCCGTCGCATCTCTTCTTTCATGATTCCGAGCTGGCGCAGAAACGCCTCGCGATCGTTAGGCTGCTGCGGCGCATAGCGCGCGCGAAGCTGATCGAGCGCGAGGCTGATGAAATTCAGCGGATTCTTTATTTCATGCGCCAGGCCGCCCGCCAACTGCCCCAGCGCCGTGAAGCGCTCGAGCCGGTTCAGTTCCTGCTCGCGCTCGCGCGCATGGCGGAGCTGCCCGACCATGTCGTTGAAGCTGCGCGTCAGCAATCCGATTTCGTCGCGTCGATGCGCCTCCGGCACCGGCTCGAGCCCGCGCGCTGCGATATTCTGCGCGGCGTTCGCCACGGCGTGAATCGGCTTCACGTAGCGATCGGCGAGGATATACGCGAACACCAGCCCGATCGCGAAAATCGCAAACGCGATCAGCAGCTCGCGCGTGCGGCTCTCCTCGAGCGGCTGCGCGAAGTCGCCGAAATTCGCCACCACCTGCACGTAGCCGAGCAGATGGTCTTCGACTTCGACCGGGATCAGGTAGACCGTCGTCTCCGGCGCCAGGCCGAGCTGGCCCGGCGGAATCGTGACCAGTTTTTCCGGATGTTTGAGTTGCTCGGGCGTCAGCCATTCGGCCTGCTTAGGCCGCAGCGCCGCGCCGATCAGATTTGGATTCGAGCTGTTGAGGATCAGGTTCTCGCTCGACGCGATCGAAACCTCCAGCCCCTGCGTGTGCAGGTCGTCGACGTAGTTGTGAAGCTGCTCGCGATCGGTGTCGCGCACGGCGGTCAGCTCTTGCACGCCGATTTGAATGACGCGCGCCAGGTCTTTGACCTTCTCCTGCGTGTCGGCGACGATCGCCGCCTGCGTGCCCAGGCTCACCCAGACCTCTGCGCCGAGAGTCAGCCCCAGCAGCCCAACCATCAGCACGATCAGCTTCGCTTTGAGGTTAAGCGCGGGAAAGTATGAATCCATTTTCGACATCGGCGGCCGCTCGAACACAGCCGCACAATAAATCCAGTATTTCGCGCTACTCGATCTTGGCTTCCGGTTCTGCCGGCTCCGGCTCTACCGTCTTGCGGATTACCAGCATCCTGGTGCCGTACACGGCGACGCTCAGGATCGCGACTATGAGGATGAGACGCTCAAAGCCGCCGATGTACCTGACCAGCATCTCGAGCTGCTTGCCGAATACGTAGCCGAGCGTGACGACTATGGGCACAGATATCAGCGCTCCGAGCAGATCGTAGAACAAAAACACTCCCGGGCGCACGCCGAAGGAACCTGCCGACAAATAGACCAGCGCGCGCAGACCGGCCAGAAATCGTGCGTAGAAGATCGCGCGATGTCCATGGCGCTGCATGAAACCTTCGATTCGCTCGATCTGATGCTTGCGGCCGGGCCGTCCGATCGAAAAGTAGCGCACCAAGCCCGTGCCGAAGTGCCGCCCCATAAAAAATAGCGAGTTGTCGCCGGCGACGACTCCGAAGAGCGAAACCGCCAGCGTGATCGGATAGCGAGTAATCCCGCGATGCACCAGGTAACCGCCTGCCAGCAGAGCCACGTCTTCCGGGATTGGCAGCCCAAGCCCGCACAGCATCAGCACGACGAACAATCCGGCATACGTGAAGTGTTCGATGTACTGGGAGATCAGCCCGACCAAGCTCACTCCCCGTGCGAGTAGCGCGCGCGCAGCGTGTCGCGGATTTGTTCGATCGGCATGCCGCGCTGTGCCATCGGCTCCGCATCGCGAGCCTCGCCCATGCAGATCGCACAGCGGCTGGCGTGGTCGTCGCGGTAGCAGTCGAGCAAGCTGTGGTGTCCCAGCGTCTTGTCGCATCCGCAGTAGCAATGAAGTTGCGACAGCAGTGCGGGATCGCGCTCGGCAATCTGATAGGTCTCGCGCACATTGCCCTGGAAACGTTGCGGGTCGAGCGTTACTCGCAGCTTCGCCGCGGCATCGTCCGATGACGACGCTGCGCTATCCGACGACTGCGAACCGCCCGACATGGCGTATACGATCGCCACGACCAGCAACGCTGCGGCGGTGAGTACGACGATTCCTTTGGTGCCCTTGAACATACCTCTCCCTGCGAACCGAAATTATAGCATCTCGATGAATCTTAGGCTTTGATTCGCGAAACTGTATAGAGCGGCTGGCCGATGCGGTCCGCGCCGCGTATGCGGCAGCCGCTTCAGGATTCCCATCGCGAGAATGCTCCGCCGGAAGTTTCGCCGGTCGAGCGGCCGCCCCAGGATAATCGAGTACAGTTCTTCGAACTCGGCAAAGGTGAACTCGCGCGGCAGCAGCGCATACGCGATGTTGGTGTATTCGAGCTTCGACTTCAGCCGCTTCACCGCATACGCCGCCATCAGCGAATGATCGTACGCCAGCAGAGGCAGGCGCGTGACCTCGTACCATTTGCCGGTCGCGTATTTGTCGCATGGCGGTCCCACAGTCTGCGCGTCCGGGATCAACGCCATGTACGCGACTGATACCACGTGCGTGCGCGGGTCGCGCGACGGATCGCCGAAGGTGAACAACTGCTCGAGATAGGCGCCGCTCAGTCCCGTCGAATTCTGAAGCTCGCGCCGCGCCGCATCGTCGAGCAGCTCGCCGACGCGCACCAGCCCGCCCGGAAACGCCCAGCGCCCGCGCCCCGGCCCGCGCCGGAGCTCGACCAGGTAGGTCTGCAGGCGGCCGTCATTGATCGCGAACAGCACAGTATCGACCGCGACCATCGGCCGCGCCAACTGTTCGCCGCTCGCGACGTTTTGTGGATTTGCGCTCAGACGCTCAGCTCGAGCATGCGCTCCAGCGCCCGCTTCGCTCCGACGCGCACGTCCTCGGTCAGTTCGATCTCGTAGCGCAGGTGGCGCAGCGAATCGAGCGTTCCCGCGAGCGTGATCATCTTCATGAATCGGCATAGCTTGCACGCCTTGTAAAAGTGCTTGTCGGGAATCTCCATCAGCAGGCGGTCCGACAGCCCGCATTCCGTCACCACCAGGAATTTATCCGCGTCGCTGCTCTTCGCGTACGCGAGCATCGCGCTGGTCGACAGCACCGCGTCGGCCAACGCCAGCACGTCGCGCCGGCACTCCGGATGCGCAATCACCTTGATTCCGGGGATCGCGCGCTTGACCTTGTTCACCTCGTCCGGGGTTATCTGATGATGCACGTAGCAGTTGCCGTCCCACGAAATCACGCGCTTGCGCGTCTGCCCCTGCACGTAGTTCGCAAGATTCTGATCAGGCACGAACAGAATATTCTCGGAATCGATCCGCTCGACAATCTTCGCCGCGTTGGCTGACGTGCAGCACGCATCCGACAGCGCCTTCACGTCGGCCGTGCAGTTGACGTACGACACCACCTTCAAATCGGGATAGATCTTGATCAGCTCGTCTTTTCGATCGGCCAAAGCCTCGGCCGTCACGCTGTCCGCCAGCGAGCATCCCGCCTTCAGGTCCGGCAGCAGTACTTTGCGATCGGGATTGTAGACCTTGGCCGTCTCGGCCATGAAATGCACGCCGCAAAACACGATCACGTCGGCGTCGCGCACGTCGCGCGCATTGCGGGCCAACTCCAGCGAGTCGCCGATAAAATCCGCGACCTCGAAAATCTCCGGCCGCTGATAATTGTGCGCCAGCACCACCGCGCGCCGCGCCTTCTTCAGCTGCTTGATCTCCGCGATTATCTCCGCATAGCGCTCGCAAGTCTCCGTCGTGTAGCTCTCGTTCCCAAGCACCGCCAGCTTGTCGCGCAGGGCGCCCGCGCTCGTCGTCATTTCCGCAGATTCGTTCACAGTAAATCCTCTCGCGATTACTTTGCGTCAATCTGACACTTACTCTAGGACGCCGACGCCTTCCATGCAAGCCATTTCCGCAACAGCTAGCCGCTCTGCTAAATCACTTCAATTGCGCACGCAGATCTGGATTTTGAGGAGTTAGTGTAATGGATGAAGTATTGGAGCGCGAGATTGTCGCCGCCGTCCGCCGCTTCGTCGAGCGCGACGTCATCCCCAACGCCTCCGCCTTCGAGCATCGCGACGAATATCCGCACGCGATGGTCGCCACGATGCGCGAGCTTGGCCTCTTCGGCGCGACCATCCCAGCCGACTTCGGCGGCCTGGGCTTAAGTTTCACGACCTATGCGCGAGTGATGGAAGAGCTGTCGCGCGGGTGGATGTCGCTCGCCGGCGTGATCAACAGCCATCTCATCATGGCCTACGTCATCGCGAATCACGGCACCGACGCGCAGAAAAAATATTTCCTGCCCGCGATGGCTCGCGGCGACAAGCGCGGCGGCCTCGCGCTGACCGAGCCGCACGCCGGCAGCGACGTACAATCGATTCGGACCACGGCAGTCCGCCACGGCGACGAGTACATTGTCGCCGGCGCCAAGATGTTCATCACCAACGCGCGACATGGCACGATGCTCGCCGTTGCCGCAAAGACCGACCCGCACGCCGATCCCGCTTACGCCGGCATCAGCATGTTCGCCGTCGAGAAGAGCGAGCGCGGTCCCACCGTCAGCCGCAATCTCGACAAGCTCGGCTACAAAGGCATCGACACCTGCGAAGTTCTGTTCGAAGATGTTGCCGTGCCGGCCGCCAATCTGATCGGCGGCGTCGAAGGCGCGGGCTTCAAACAAGTGATGAGCGCGCTCGAAGTCGGCCGCATCAACGTCGCCGCGCGCGCGGTCGGAGTAGGGCAGGCCGCCTTCGAAACCGCGATCCGCTACGCGCAGCAGCGCACCGCATTCGGCAAACCCATCTGCCAGCATCAAGCCGTCCAGCTCATGCTCGCCGACATGGCCACTCGCGTCGAAGCGGCGCGCCTGATGGTCGCCAACGCCGCGCGCAAGAAGGACGCCGGCGAACGATGCGACGTCGAGGCCGGCATGGCAAAGTTGTTCGCCTCCGAAGCCTGCGCGAAAATCTCGCTCGACGCGATGCGCGTGCTGGGCGGTTACGGCTTCATGGCCGATTTCCCGGTTGAAAGATTCTACCGCGACGCGCCTTTGATGATGATCGGCGAGGGCACCAACGAAATCCAGGCGCTGGTAATCGCGCGCGGCCTGCTGGCCCGCTATCCAGTCTGATTACTCGCCGCGCGCCAACTCATGCAGCGCCCGCGCGCATTCCACCGGATGCGTAAACATGACCTCATGCCCGCTCTTCACGAACTTGAGCGTGGGGTCCTTCAACCGGCTCGAATAATGCGGATGCCAATTCGGCGCGCCCGCTATCGGCGTCTGATCGTCCTCGCAAACGAGATAGCTACTTGGGATTCCGGTGGCGAAGTAGGGCGCCATCGCGACCGGCGCGACGATCGGCTCAATCGGTTGCGGACCCAGCGCAGACAGCACGTATTCCACAACGGCCGGAGCCATGTCATTGGCGAGCCCGTCGAGAAATTCCTTGCCCATCATTTCAATCGTGACCGATCGCTCGGGCATCGAATCGATCCCGGCCGCTAACGGCGACGTCGCCGGATCGATGATCGGCTGCCCGTCGAGCGGCACCATCGCCGTAACCCACACGACGCGTTTTATTCGCGACGGAATCTTCGCCGCGACGCCGGGAATCGTCAGCCCGCCGAGGCTGTGCCCCGCGAGCACGACGTTCTTCAGATCGTGCCGCTCGATAAACTGCGCGACGCTGTCGACATAGCTGGCGAGCGTCACCTTGGAACGGTCCGCCTGGTTCATCCCATGCCCCGGCAAATCAACCGCATACGCCGTGTCGCCCAACTTCTCGAGCTGATTGATAACGGCAGCCCAGCACCATCCGCCATGCCAGGCGCCATGCACCAAAACAAATGTCTCCGCCATTTTTTTCCTAACTTGCGACCGGGGTGACTTCCTGCCCGTCTTTCAGTCCAGGCGCCGGCACGACGATCACCATCTCGCCGCCGCTCAATCCCTGCCGCACCTCGATGCCGTCCTGGAACTCGCGGCCGACGACGATCGGCGTCTGGTGAATCGTGTCGCCACGCACGATCCACACTGAATTGGCCGCGCCGTCCGTGACGATCGCCTTCTTCGGCACCAGCACCATCGGGGCGGCAGCAGTCTGCGTGACGATCGACTGGAACGTAACCTTAGCGCTCATTTCCGGTTTGATAATTTTGAGATCGGGCTGCAGAATTTTGACCTCGACCTTGACCGTGCCTTTCTGCCGATCGGCCTCGGGATAAATCTTGACCACTTGCGCCGGGAACGGATTGTCGGGATAGGCGTCGGGAATCACCGTCGCGGGCGTGCCCATCTTGACCTTCGCGATATCGCTTTCGTTGATATCTACTTCGCAGCGCAGATCGCTCAAGTCCGCCAACTGCGCGATATCCGTGGCGCCGCCGCCGGCCTGGATTTCGCCGCCGAAGTTAATCGTGTCGCCGAGCTCGCGATATTTCTGCAGCACGACGCCGTTGATTGGCGACTCGATCACGGTCTGGCTCACGTTGAACTTCGCGAACTCAATCTCGCCCTCCGACTTCTTGAGGTCCGCTGCCGCCACTGCCAGCTGATTCTCCGCGTCGTCGAGCGAGTCCTTCGACTGGACGCCCTTGGCGTACAGTTCGCGCATCCGGTCGGCGCGTGCCCGCTTCAGCACGACGTTGGCCCGCGCAAGATCGCGATCCGCATACGCCTGCTTGAGCTGCGCCTGGTAGTCGCGGTCGTCGATCCGCGCCAGCAGGTCGCCGACTTTGACCCGCTGCCCTTCCTCGATCGGCTCGGCGACAATCTGTCCGAGAATCTTGGTGCCGATCACGATGTACTTGTGCTGGGTGACGATATAACCGCTGCCGGTCAAAACGGTGCCGGCCTGTCCGGCTTCTTTCACCGCGACGATCGCGGTCTGCACTTCGGGCGGACGGCCTAAAGTTTTCTGGTAGACGACATAGCCCGCGACCCCGACAACGGCGAGGACTGCGAGCGTGATCGCGGCCGGCACAATCCGGCTCGGCTTCTTTGGCTGCGCTGCGCGCGCAATCCTCAGCGATTCGAGCTCGCGAATATTCGGTCCGCGGGGTGTTTCAGTAGACAAAAGGTCACACGCTCCTCAAAGCATCGACCACCGGCATTTTCATCGCCTGGCGCGCGGGAAGCCAGCCCCCGACCATACCCATTACGGCGGCGAAGATCATCGCCTCGACCACGATTGCAAAAGTGACGCGGAAGCTGAAGGCCAGCGTTGAGAACGTGACGAAATTGCCGAACGTCGTCGACAGGCCGTTAATCGGCAGCGCGAGCAGGATTCCGATCACGCCGGCCGCGACCGCCAGCACGAGCGACTCGAGCAGAAACGATGTCATCACCGCAATCGGCGCAAAGCCGAGCGCGCGCAGCGTGCCGATTTCCGTGGTCCGCGACGAGACGGCGGCATACATCGTATTCATCGCGCCGAAAATCGCGCCGACCGCCATTATCACTGCCACGATCATCCCCAGCACT
>Ga0210393_10000254_pt1 | contig 48224 bp, 45 predicted proteins | sample IncBWC27OmetaG_FD_160068 | JGI IMG/M metagenome (GOLD analysis project Ga0210393, IMG submission 160068) | Forest soil microbial communities from Barre Woods Harvard Forest LTER site, Petersham, Massachusetts, United States - Inc-BW-C-27-O ... | reverse complement strand
GAGCAGCAGAAGCGATTCACCAGCGATGCCGCGCACGAACTCAAGACCGATGTGGCCATCGTGAAGTCGTCGCTGCAACTGCTTTCCATGCGGAAGCGCACTCTCGACGAGTACGGCCAGGGGTTGGAGCTGAGTCTGGAAGACATTACCCGACTCGAGTCCACCGTGGAGAAGATGCTCACCCTGGCACGACTCGAACAGCCAGCCGAGAGTTGCAATTCATCAGCGGCGCCTCAGACCAGTTCTCTTCGCGATGTGATCGCGGACGCTGTGCATCAGAGCAAGCCTTTCGCTCAGTTGAAATCCATCGAAGTTGCGGTCGAAATCGATGCTAATACTGATGTCAGGCTGCCGATCGATAGCCGCGACGCGCTTTTATTGTGCTCGAACATTCTGTTGAACGCCCTGCAGCATAGCCCCGACGGCGCCACCGTGCGCATGGCAGTGACCGCCAACGATGACACAGCCCGGCTGACTGTTCGTGACCAGGGAGAAGGTATCTCCGACGAAGATCGCGATCATGTCTTCGAGCCCTTCTATCGGGGTGACCCGTCGCGCAGCCGAAAGAGCGGGGGCACCGGCCTTGGACTTTCGATCTGCAAAGCGATCTGTGAGCGTGCCGGAGGGTCGATCGAAATCGCGAACCACGCTTTGGGTGGCGCTGTGGTTACCGTGGCGCTCCCGGCGAAGGTCGTGGCATCTTCCACACTTTCAGCTTCGCTTAAGGGGGAGTAGCGATACTTGCAAGGCCGGCAGCAATGCCGAGTCCTCTCCACTAGGAGTTCACCATGCGCCTTTGTCGAGGAGTAGTCGCGGCGGCCGTCGTTTCCCTGGCTACGCTGTGCGCTGCGCAGAATTATCACGTTACCGAACACTGGAAGGTTGGCGGGCAGGGAGGCTGGGACTATCTGCTGAGCGACGATGCCGCACATCGTCTTTACATCACGCACAACTCGCGAGTCGAAGTTGTGGATACCACGACCGGCAAGCCGGTTGGCGCGATCACCGGTTTGAAGAGCACGCACGGCGTCGCGCTGAACCCCGATGGAAAGACCGGCTACATCAGCGACGGCGCGGGCAACGCCATCGTCGTGTTCAATCGCACCGATTTCTCTGTTCTGGCAACCGTGCCGGCTGGCACGAATCCCGACGGCATCGCATTTGAGCCGGTGACGAAAACTGTGTGGGCTTTCAACGGGCGCAGCAGCAATATCTCGGTGCTGGACTCCGCTACCAACGCGGTCGTCGCTACGGTACCGCTGCCCGGCAAGCCGGAGTTTCCGCAAGCCGATGGGAAGGGATCGGTGTTTGCGAACATCGAGGATAAGAATGAAATCGTGAAGCTCGATGCAGCCAATCGAAAACTCATTGCCACATGGCCGCTGCCGGGCTGCGAATCACCTTCCGGGATGTCCATTGACCGCGAGAAGCATCGTCTCTTCTCGGTCTGCGACGGGGGAAAGATGGTGGTCGTCGATTATGACTCTGGCAAGGTTCTGGGTCTGGCTGCGATTGGCGACGGACCCGATGCCGCTGGTTTTGATCCCAAGCATGGATTGGCATTCTCCTCCAATGGGGGCGATGGCACTCTCACCGTGGTGGATTCCGGGAAGCCGGGTTTTCCCGCGCTCCAGAATGTGAAGACAGAAAAAGGTGCGCGTACGATGGCCTTCGATGCCTCCACCGGCCGCGTCTATCTGGTAACGGCGCAGTTGGGGCCACCGCCGGCGCCAACCGAAGCCATGCCACATCCCCGCCGGTCCGTGGTGCCAGACAGCTTCGAGATCATTGTTGTTCAGCCGTAGTGAAGGGGAGATCCTTCGACGCCGTGAATTAACCAGGCCTGCGCCTAGCAAGCGCAGGCCTTTTCTCGGTGTGCCGAGCATGTGCGACAGCTTGAGGGGGAAAGTCCCTTTGACAACCTGTATGGAGGTGAAGTCATAGCGAAGCGCAAGGGGAAATAACGCTCGCCGCGAGGCGGGACTCGAAAGAAGCGTGGAGCAAAAGCGCGAGCCGATGAACAAGAACCGGATAGGAGGCCTAAGGTGGCGGGCGAGCGGGCCAATGACTGCGAAGCCGATATCCGTCAAGTCCACGGGTGGTAAATCCGGCGGTTGCGCGTCGAAGGCGGTCGAACCTACCTCGGGAGATCTGCGGCACGTCACACCACGTGACTGAGGAGGAAGCGATTCACCCAGACCGTGCCGTAGAAGTCAGCAAAGGGCGCAGTAGGTCATGCAGTCGGCGAGGATATTGAGGCACTCCAAAGGCCGAAAGGCGGAGAAACCGATAGGCCACTACGGGAACGAGGAGCGCAGGCCCGAACGGTACCCCGCAAGGGGAATAAAGGGAAGGGCAAGTAAGCAGCGCGATCTCAGGGACGACACGCGGCAGAAAACCAATATGGTTTGGCCCCCCGGAGGCAAGTAGGGGTGAAGCCCCGAGGGGCGTGCTGGAAGCAACCGAATCGTCTCCTGGCGACGCACCATGCAGAACGCCTGGCTATTCACAATCCGCACGGTGGCGTGGGGGGAGGACGTCCCCCTATCCCGATTGCTGGTTGGCTTATGCCGTCTGAGGTTCGCCTCGAGTCAGCAAGTAGTAAACCACGGGCGTGACAATCAGGCTCAACACCATCGAAATCACCAGGCCGCCGATCACGGCGATGGCCAGCGGTTGCAGCATCTGCGATCCGGAGCCTAGCGCGAACGCCAGCGGCAGCATTCCACAGATCGCCGCCGCCGCCGTCATGAGAATAGGGCGTAGACGGCGTTGCGCGGCATGAATCATGGCTTCGCGCGCGGACACGCCTTCACGGCGGTAGCGCTCATCTGCATCCAACAGCAGGATGCCGTTCTTCGCCACGATGCCGATCACCATGATCAGTCCCATAAAAGATGCGACGTTGAAGGTCGTGCCCGTGACCAGCAATGCGAAGACCACACCTGCGATGGAAAGCACCGACGACGCGAGGATCGCGCTCGGCGCAGAAAAGTTGCGGAACTCAACCATCAGCACTCCGAACACCAGCGCCAGAGACAGAACTAGTACTCGCAACAGTTCCCGAAAGGACTGCTGTTGTTCCTGATAAGTTCCGCCGTACTCGATTCTCACCGTGGGCGGCAGGTGCATCGCGTTGATGGTGTGTTTTACCTTCGCGATCGCGGTTCCAAGATCGGAACCTTCCAGCCTGGCCGTCACGATGATGAGCTGTTGCAGGTTCTCGCGTTTAATTTCGTTTTGCGGAGGCAACTGCGTCATCTGCGCCAGCGCCCCCAGCGTTGCCAGCTTGCCGGTTAAACTGTTGAAGACCGTGTTCTGGATCGTATCCAGCGATTGGCGCGTCTCATCTCCCAGGCGGACGCGCACGGTGTAAGGCCGCCCATTCGCAATCAGCGGGTCGGTCGTCGTCACTCCGTCTAGGATCGAAGTCGCATCCTCGGCAATTTCCACCGGCGTGAAGCCCATGCGCCCGGCAACGATGGGATTGATCTGAAAGTTTGTCGCGGGGCCGCTGATCGTATTCTCGATTCCGTTCTGGATATCCACCACGCCGTCGATTTTGCCGAGAGCAGCGCCAATCCGCGGGCCCACGTCCGCTAGCAGCGCCGGATCACTCGCGAACACCTTAATCTGAATGGGCTCCGGCGCGTTCGATAAATCGCCGATCATGTCCTGCAGAACCTGCGTGAACTCCACGTCAAGCTCCGGTTCGGTCTTCTTGATCTCGGCGCGTACGTCCGCGATGACCTCGTCGATGCCGCGGTCGCGCTTGCTCTTCAACTTCACCGTAACGTCGCCGGTGTTGGCCTCGGTGACGGCGGCGAACCCCATCTGCAGGCCGGTGCGCCGCGAAGTGCTTTCAACCTCCGGCATGCTGCGAAGAATTCGATTGACGTGCTCAAGCACTCGATTGGTTTCCGACAGTGAGCTGCCCGCGGGCATGATGTAGTCGAGAATGAATCCGCCTTCATCCATTTCGGGCAGAAGATCGGACCCGAGCCCGCGATAGCAAACTAAACTGCCGATCGCAAGAACTGCGCACACGCCCAATAACATGAAGGGGCGGCTCAGCGCCCAACCCAGGCCACGCTCATGCCACTGCAGCACCGTGCGCATGACGCGTCCGTGCTCATCGCGATGCTCGCCCGTCACGTTATCAGTCTCGTCACCCGCCGCGCCGCGCCGCTCCCTCAAGAACACGAGGCTGAGCGCGGGAGTCCAGGTGACGGCCAGAAACAGCGATGTCAGAAGCGCCACCGTCATCGTGATCGCGAGGGCGCGGAAGAAACTTCCAGTCACGCCTGTGACCGAGACCAAAGGCAGAAAGACAACGACGGGTGTGACGGTCGATCCCACAAGAGGCACGGCGATCTCGTGCAAGGCAAGACGGGCAGCGCGGGCGCGTGACTCGCCCCGGTCGCGATGCGAGACGATATTCTCCACCACCACAATCGCATCGTCGATCACCAATCCAATCGCGGCCGCCAGTCCGCCAAGGGTCATCAGGTTGAAGCTTTCTCCGATCGCCCATAGAAAGAGGATGGTGATCGCCACGGTTACAGGAATGACCAGACCCGCTACCAGCGATGACGTCCAGTCGCTCAGGAAAAGAAACAGGATGATACATGCCAGCAGAAGCCCGATAAGGATGGCATCGCGGACGCTGCGAATACTCTCCCGCACCAACTCCGACTGATCGTAGTAAGGTTCGAGCCGTACGCCCGCCGGCAGAGTCTTGCGGAGTTGCTGAACTTTTTCTGCGATTGCGTCGGCCACTGCCACTGTATTGCTGGAAGGCTGGCGCGCTACGTTCAGAAGAACGGCCGGGCTGTCGTTCGCGGTGACAGCGGTATAAACAGGCAAGACACCGTTCTGCACCGTTGCCACATCCGCGACCCGGACCGCGACTCCGGCCGCCGTCATTTTCACCACCAGCCGGCCCAACTGATCGGCGTCATGCGCTTGCGCTCCGACCAGGCCAAGAATCAATTGGTGATTGGCTTCGTAGAGGCCGGGCGAGTCGATGATGTTTGATGCTTGTACGGCATTGACTAGGTCGAGAATGGTCACGCCGGCGGTCTGCATCCGCGCCATGTTAGGCACGATGTGAAACTCTGGAACTTTGCCGCCCTGCACCGTGATCGTGCTGACTCCCGCGACGCGGTTCAGCGGCGGCTTGAGCTCATACGTGGCCAACTCCCAGAGCTGGGTTTGTGAGAGCCGGTCGGATGTAAGACTGTAACCAAGAATGGGGAAGGTCGCGAACGTAAGACGATTCGTCGTGATGATGGCAGTGGCTGGAAGGGTCTGCCGCGCCTTGCTGATGGCTGCGTCCACCAGCTGAAGCGTGCGGAACATATCGACGCTCCAGTCGAAGAACAGGCTCACTTCCGCCGACCCGCGGCTGGTTGTGGAGCGAACCGTAACCAGGCCGGGAACCGAATTGACCGCATCTTCGATCGGTTTGGTAATCGTCACCTGCATCTGCTCGACCGGCATCACGCCGTTGTCGATGCCGATCACCACGCGCGGAAAATTTGTCTCGGGGAAGACTGAGATGGGAACCTGCTCCGCCGCATAAATCCCTGCCAGCGAGAACACGATAAGGAAAAAGAAAACCGAACCGCGATAGCGGACGAGCCAGAAGGTTTCCCCGGCGCGGGGCGACTGAGGCGGTTCCATCACTTCGCCTCTCCGCCTGCCTTATCCTCATCTTCGCCCGCCTTGCCAACCTTCACTTTCGTTCCGTCGTCCAGGCCGTATGCTCCAGTCGTGATGACCGTCTCCGCTCCACTCAGTCCCTGGATAACTTCAACATCCTCGCCGTCATTCAAGCCGAGTTGCACAACCTGTTTATGGGCAGCGCCATCGGGCCCAACCAGCATCACGGATTTTGCGCCGTCCGCGGCGGTGAGCACCGCGGAGAGCGGCACCTTCACCGCCTTCGCAACCGCTGTTCCTTTAATAGAGATCGCTGCCGAGGTGCCCGCCTTGTACTTCCCCTTACGGTTATCGACGCGAATCCACACCTCCACCGTCGTGCTGCCGGGATCGAGTGCGGGACTGATCAGAAAGACTTTCGCCGGCACCGATCCATCCGCACCGGGAATCACAATCGAAGCAGTGTCGCCAACTTTCAACCGCTGCGCCACCGTCTGCGACAGATGAACTTTCGCGAGCAGCGAAGATGTATCCATCACGGTAATGAGCGGGCTGCCCGAGTTCGCGGTTTCGCCAGGAAAAAGCGGCCGGTCGGTAACGACGCCCGTGATCGGGCTGCGCACTTGGGAGTACGAGACTTGAGCCTGGGCGGCCAGATATTTTGCTTTCGCCGATGAGAGTTGACCCTGCGCCTGTTCGAGCGAAGCCGCGCGGCTTACGGCTTTCAGCGAGTCCAGATGGTTCTGCGCCACATCATAGGCCGCCTGCGCCTGGACCAGAGCGGCCGCCGCCGTGTCATAGTCCCTACCGGGGATCGCGCCTTCGGCGAGAAGCTTCTTGCGCGCGGCAACAATCTGCTTCTGCAATTCAAGCTGCGCTTTCGCCTGGGCCACATCCAATTCAGCCTTGCGGTAGTCCTCCGGCACTTGCGCCTTCGTCTGCATATCGAACGACGCCTGCGCCGCCGCATACTGACCCTTGTTATCCAGCTCCTGCGCGCTGAGGTCGCGATTTTCCAGCACGGCCAGCAGTTGTCCGGCTCTCACTTTCGAGCCGCGCTGCACGTAAAATTCACGCACCGGTGCCGTGATCTTCGGTGAGATGGCGGCCTGCGCTACTGGGGAAAGAGTCGCGTCGGCCACGATGCGCTCAGAAATCTCGCCAACCTCTGGATGCTCCGCTTGCACCGTCGCAACGGCAGCCGCATCGGCGTCGCCTGTTTTCTTGCAGGCCTGCAGGAATACGGCACAAAGCGACAGGCCTGCCAGCAGCATGGCCTGCAGGCGGAGCGCTGGTCGCGGAAAAGAATTCAGGTTTGCGTTCACAGGGTTCCTGTCAGCACTTGCAGTCCTGCCAGGGCGGTCTGGTACCGGACCACTCCTTCCGCCTGTGCAGTTTCTACCGAAAGATATGCAGTCTCGGCGTCGACCACTTCAAATACAGTTGCCTCGCCGGACGAGTAACGAAGCTTCGTGAGCCGCAGGCTTTCCTCTGCCGTGCGCACACTCAGATCGAGCAGATCCATCTGACCTCGCGCAGCAACTGCCTCGGCATACACCTCTTCCAGTGCCGCAATCACTCTCCTCTGCGCCGCCGTCGCCGTTACTCGCGCAGCATCGCGCTTGATCTCGCTCTGCTTGATACGCTTCTGTGTCGAGAACCAGTCCCACACGGGAAGGTCGAGCGTCGCGCTGATCGAGTATCCCAGGTTGCTCACCTCGCCGGGGGCATTCTTGGCAAACTGCGGAGCGTCGATCCCGTAACTGAAGCTCAGGCCTAGATCAGGCAGATAGGCCGCCCGTGCGGCGGTCACTTCCGCATTGCTGACCTGCACTCCAGCAAGGGCGCTTCGTATTTCAGGATTGTTGGCGGAAGCCAGCCGGTTCACGTCCTCACGACTGGGAAGCGCCGGAGGCGATCCTGCCGCCTCGGTGGAGAATGGCGTCCGCGGGTCGGGAAACAGAAGCACCGCGAGCTCCAGCCGCGTCTTCTCCGCCGCTAGGGTGCCATCGCTCAAGTCTCGCTGGCGCTGCTGCTGCTGCAGTTGGGCCTTCACTACATCGGCATGTGCGCCTTCACGGGCGGCCTCGCGTTTCTGCGTCAGATCCGTGAACGACTGCGCCTCATGAAGCGCCTCTTCCAGAACATGCTGCTTGGTCTCCAAAGCGGAGACCGAGTAATACAGGCTGACTACGCTCAAAATGAGTCCCCGGCGCGCGACTTCCAACTCCGCGGAAGCCCGGGCCGCATTTGCGGCCGCAACCTGCGCGTCAGCGAACTGCTTCAAGCCGACGGTCTCATTAATCGAAGCCTGACTGATGTATTCGTGAACCGCATTGTTCGCGATGAAGATAGGAGCTGCCTGTGTCCCACTCTGGACGACTTGATTCGTTTGGCCCTTCGGCTGGGTGTAGAGCACCTGGTTGTGATACATGACGGACGGCAGCAGGGCAGCTTTGCCAAGATAACGATCGATGGCCGCCGATTTCTGCGCCGCCAGCGCACTGGCGAAGGCTGGCTCATTTTGTTGTGCCCGGTGAATCGCTTCTGCAAGCGAGATAACGGCCGGACTGCCCGTCTTCACCTCTTGCGCGAAGGACGTCGCAGCGAAACCGGCGACGCTTATTAACGCAAGCGCTCCTGCGACAAGGCTAAGCAGATTTCGATCGATCCGGCTCATGCTTTGCAGATTAGGGGCGCAACCTTAAGTCTCACTGAAGCGCGCAAGAAGGGCGGGGAATGAAACCCTCGGGATACATCTCCACGGATTCGACATCGCTTTGCCTTGACCATGCGGTCAATCACGGGGTTAGGACGAACCGAGTCTAGCGGCGGATTCTCCACACGAACAAAGCGATGAAGACCACACCACACGCCACCGCTCCCAGGGGGTCGTCGAGCATGCCCAGCACGCCCCATTCGATCTCGACCGACCTATGAATTACGAAACTAGCGTAAGCCATCACAATTAGAACCAATACCGCAGGGCAGATCAGAGCAAAAACAGCGGTCACCGCGGCGGCAAACCCAAAGGAAACGAAGATGCGGCGCTCAAGATTGTTGTGGGCGGAGGTCAGACTCCTGCGCATTCGGCTTTCCTTCGAGTCCTGATGAGGAGAGCACGTCCTCATGACTCGTTACCTCGAACAGACGCAGTCAACAGCCATTGCCAAATTGCTTTCGCGAGTGGGGTTTTCCCGTCCGCCCGGGCTCTGGTTTCTTCATCTTCGCCATCCCGGAGTCCCAATTTCGTCACCAGAATTGCCGTCAAAATCAACCATTCGCAGTACATCGACAAGCGCTGACTGCTCTTTTGGCGTCGCGTCCCTGATTGCTGCATTGCAAGACGGATTGGGGGGACGACGAAAAAGCGAAGACGAAGATTTCGGTCCGCCCACTGGGTGAATTTTGAAACTACATCGCTAACCTTAAAGCTCCCTGAAGATCGGCAAGAAATAGAATCGTTCGCTCTCAGGGCCGAGTCCCGACCAGCGAAAAAGCTCAGCGATCTCGAAGGAACGAAAAGCGCAATCCCATCGGACATTAGGTAAGGGCGCACAGCCTCAACCCTGAGAGAGGCCGGCGGAGAACCCGCTCCTAGAATGCGATGGTACGAAATTAAAGTGTGCCTGTAAGCGATTGATAATACACAAGATATGTGTTGGGGCGGCGGGAGTCAAACGTTCCGTCTCCCTTTGGATTCTGTAACTTCCTGATTAGTTGACTCGCTCCCATAAATATGGGAGCATGACTCATGAAGACTACGTTAGAAATCCCCGATGCCATCTTTCGTCGCGCCAAGATGGTGGCGGCCGAGCGCGGAATTCCTTTTCGAGCGCTCGTCTCAGAGGCGCTGTCAGACAAGCTACGCGCCCAAAGCGATAGAGAAAGCAAGCCCTGGATGAAGACGTTCGGCAAACTCCGTCACTTGCACAAGGAAACGGCCAGAATTAATCGCATCATGGAAGAAGAGTTCGACAAGGTCGAGATTGAGGATCAACAGTGATCCTGGATACCAATGGATTGTCAGCCGTCGCAGATGGCGATGCGGCGCTGGAGCCGATCCTTCGCAAAGCAGTGGAGGTCGCCGTTCCGGTAATTGTGTTGGGCGAATACCGATATGGAATTCAGCAATCACGCGACCGGCAGCGCTACGAACAATGGTTAACTGAAACGATTTGCAACTACCGAGTACTCGACGTGGATGAAGAGACGGCCGACTCCTACGCTACGATTCGAATCGAACTCAAGAGAGCCGGAACCCCTATTCCTTCCAACGATGTTTGGATTGCCGCGCTCTGCCGTCAGCATTCTTTCTCCCTCCTAAGCCGAGACCGCCATTTCGACCTTGTTCGCGGAATTGAACGGATCGATTGGTCCGTTTAAGATTCTAGTGTATGTAATCTATTGAAAACACATAACTTATTTGGTGGAGGCGGCGTTGGAGCAAAATGCCCGCCCATTCCAGGCATTTGAAAGTCGAGCACGACGACATCAAACTTTTCTTTATCGAATTTCGTAACAGCTTCACGTCGATCGGATGCCTCATCGCACACTCTCCAATCTTCGTGGCTCTCCAGACAATTCCCCAATGTGCGACGCATAACCGCATTGTCATCCACGACGAGGATGCGGCCATATGTGATCGAGGCTGAGCACTTAAAGTCACAACTCTCTGATGCAGCTGTGGGCAAATTCGTTAAGTGACAATTCCTGAATATTCTGCACTCGGGAAAGATTTTCTTTAAATATCGGGCTCTTAACGGGCGCCGTGAACCAGGAACCCCATGACTCGTATTCCGGAGTTCTCCTATGGGACGATTGCAAGACCGACCCGTCCATGAAGGCGATAGACCGTGAAATCGTTGCGGTCCACTGTGAAGATCCTCCTGATGCCTTCTCGCTCAGCCACTCTGACAAGTGCCGCGTCCGCGAGGTCCATCGGGCGGTCGGCATACTTAATCATGAGCTCTCGTATGCGGGGTATGTCTACCAGGTCGAGGGTGAGGAGTCGCACAGCTCCTCGCGCCAACATCTCCAAGAGAGCTTCCTGGGCTTGCGGAAGATCCCCTAGTAAATAAACGGCTTCGACGAGGGGAGGCCACACGGTGACCAAGGGCTCTCGCAAGCTCTTCAAGCAATCGACGCACTTTTCGTGATACTGATCGTCAGCATCGACCAGCGCCACAAGTGGTCCAGCATCGATAAGGATCACTTGCGATTCCGCCGCTTCTTGAGGATTTCGGAGAATCGGCGGTCCATCTGAGTGGAGCGACCGGGCATCCCGCCATGGACCACCCCGATCAAATCCGCAATCGCCTCATAGGGCGCGGCGATCGGCTCTTGCTGCTCCGCCCACGCTGCGATCGCGAGACGTATTACCTCGGAGACGGAGACTTGTCTGCGGCGAGCGATGCGCTCGATCCGTTTTCTGGTCTTCGCGTCAAGTCTCAAAGTCAGAGGAGAAGCCATATGGCAAGTGCGCACAAGTCTACCGTATTACGGCATGTAATACAAGGAAATTGTGGATCGCAACTATTGATGGCAGATTAAATGACGTGGAAGACCCAAGCATCTGTCGGGCTTCGTCAGGCGCCTGTTCGATAGTGTGCTAGGCCGCGCAGCGCGATCGGGAGGCTTCGCTTGATCGACTGGCAGTGCGCATGCGGGCTGGCGATGAATCCGAAGAAATTGGGCAAAGTCGACAAAGACTACGGCCACCTCGGGAGCTAGCTTGGCGCTATCTGCCCGGAATTCGTTCAGCGCTACACCCAAGGCAGGGGACGCCCCTCCACGAGCCCCAGAGTTGCGGCGCTTTCCAGGTTCGGTTCTGGATCAGACGAGTCTATAATCCGAAATAGACGCAACCTTAATCCGAATTATACGAAGCTTCCACCCCCCCCGGGGACGGTATCGATTACGCGCTCTTACCCCGGCTTTTCTGCCGAACTGGATGTTCCGCGGCTCAAGGACACGCCGATTGTAATGGTTACGGGGCCTCGTCAGTGTGGCAAGACCACACCGGTCCGCGATTTGGTCGCGGGCAATCGTGAATTCATCACCACGGACGACGGCACGGTGCTGGCCGCGGTACGCAGCGATCCAACTGGGTTAATGCGCCCGCTCGATCGAACGAGCATCGACGAAGTACAGCGAGCTCCCGACCTTTCTCCGGGCCATCAAGAAGTCAGTCGATGATGATCGCCGGGCCGGCCGGTTTCGGTTGACTGTCGGAGCCATTCCATACTTCGGAAGTGATGACGGTTTTGGAGCGATATGTCCTGCAGAAGGAACCCACGTCCGAAAAATCGCAGTGGATTGACAATGCAGCTGGTTGAAGGAGGCGGCGGGAGTCGAACTGATCACTGTATTGACAACACGTAAGCATTGATTCTGTGAAATGCCACAACGGCTAAAAAGGCCCCATTGCTCGATCCATTGTACGTTTATTGTACGAAAATGGTTTTCGCTCTGGAGTCCAGCGGACACCACAAATGGGTGCCACAGTGTCGCATGAATTCTCAGGGATGGATCGAAAAAGCACAAAGCTGCCCGTGACCTCATTCCTCTTTCAGCGCGCTCCCGAAAACCGGCTGGCTTCCGAGCGAGACATAAAAGCCCCAGAAAAGGAGACTGAGCGGCGCCAGTAGTGCGATCATGGCGCGGCCAGCGTACCACTGGTCGAAAAGCAGTGGTGGTGAAGTGCCTAGGGTCAACAGGATAAAGAAGAAGGCGGCCGCGGCAACCAGGCCAATTCTAACCAGCACTCCCAGGAATACAAGCACGAACAGGACGGTCAAAGCGAAATCCACTGCAGTGGTTTCCGCATTTAGCAGCAGCAGGATGACTGCAATGGCGACCAGTCCTAATCTTGGCCGCCGCAACAGACCAGTCATGACGGACAAAAGGGCAAAGTAGAAAAGAGCGTAGAAGGATGCGGCAAAAAGCAACAAGAAGCAGTGGCCGATGGACGGCAGGACCCCTTGACCGAAATAACCATCCACGGGGGACGCTGCCGAGTTGGGCGAAAACGCCCCGGCAGCCAAAAAGATGGTGCCCATTGCCGAACCGGCCACGATGCCTAACAACACATCGCGTCCAACCAGTGGATCGCGAAGACGTCCGTTGAGAAGACGCTGCCAGGACACCATCAGCTTCGGCCAGCTTTGCCGCGCATAGGGCTCCACCGCCATATATCCAAGCCAGGCCAGCAACGCAAAAAGCAGGGGAGCACCGAGCAGAATAAATTGGACAGAAATGTACTCCGCTTGCGGGACATAGTGATACACGAAGAAGCCATAGACGCAATTCGCCAGGATTGCAAAGCTCGCCAGACGCAGCGCTCCTTTCGCGTCTCCACGCCCCCGACGAACGTTCCGGCGCGCGAAATAGCCGGCAACGACAAGGTAACCAGCCATCAACAATGGCCACGCCATCGTAAAAATGTCAGAGGAGGCCGGCATGCGAGATGGATTGGAAGGATCTCCTCGCCATGGCTGATCCCACGGGGCGATCAGTTGGAAATAGACCGGTACGCCATGATAAGCGGCGGCGGTTACGTGTAGAAGAAGGTCGGGCCGATCCGGGAGATGACCCTCCCAGTCGGCGCGGACATCGAAGGAATCGGGCGGAGCCCATTTGGGGCTAGCGGGAACAAACTGAGTCTGGTCGAGTCCGGCCTCGGCAAAAAGCAGGCCCCAGTTCAGATCAGGGCGGGCTCCTCCGGTCTCGACTTGCGGCGGGACAGCGCGGAGGAAAAGGAGATTTCCCTGCATATCCAGCCTCAGCGCAACCATGCCTGACGTTTCATAGGACGGATTCAACAGCGTCACCCTCGGCGGGCCATTCGGACTTTCAGCTCCCGGCGTCATCCACCGTGGACTTTGCCGGTACCAGAAGGTGACCGGGGAGGGCCATGCGCGTCCCGCGGGAGTACGTTTCCAATCCCTGCTTGAGGAGTTGTGAGCTGTATAGCGGAGATAATTTTTGTCGGAAGCGACCCAGAACGCGCGATCCACTACGACCGAATAACCCAGTTTCTGCGCCAGCTCCTGAGCGCGGTCTGCCAGCACTTCCGGGGATTTGTTCATAGGGGCAAGACCCCAGTCCATCTTTCGCGGCGCCAGAAACATGGATGCGCCAAAGATCAGAATGAGTGCGCTCGCGAGGCAAGCCCAGGCAACTGCCGGCCGCAGCGAGCCCTGAGGCCCAGCGGCTGCCACCATCTCTGGTGAGGGAGTTTCTCCAGCAGCAAGCGCCGAGGCAAGCGGATCGCCGCCAGGGAGAGAAGCACCAACACTCAATGCCGAGCGTGGCCGCTGCGCTGAGTCCCGATCCAGACAACGCAGGATGGCCCGCTCGACCACCGGATCAAAGTTCTTGACGACGCTCGAGGGTGGCGTCGGATTGGTTTCGGTTTGCTTGCGGTGAAACTCGGCCAGGCTGGAGGCATCAAATGCCTTCTTCCCGGTGAACAATTCATACAGAACCAAGCCGAGCGCGTACAGGTCACTCTGAATGGAGGGCGCAGCGCCGTCGAGTAATTCCGGCGCAAGATATCCCGGTGTGCCGGCAGGGCCGGTTTGCTGATCCGCGTCGGACGTGGCAATCGCAAGCCCGAAATCCGTAATGCGGGCGCGGCCCTTGCCGTCGATCATCACATTTGAGGGCTTCAGGTCACGATGCAGCACCCCACTGCGGTGAGCGGCGGCCAAGCCGGCGCACAGTTGCTGCGCGATCTCGACGGCTTTGTCGTGGGGTAAGCGGCCGATCCGGCGCAGCAGTGACGCGAGATCTTCGCCGTCCACGAATTCCATGGAGAGGAAGAGCCTGCCGTCGCTCTCCCCGACGTCATAAACGCGACAAACGTTGGGATGGGAAACTTGCCGCGCCATGCGCACTTCGGCATAGAACTGATCGCGCCAACTTGTGTTTTTCCCGCGGTCCATGGGGAGAAACTTGAGCGCCACGCGCTGGCCTAGCTTAAGGTCATCCGCACCGTAGACTTCGCCCATGCCCCCGCGCCCGAGCAACGATGCCACGCGGTAGCGGTCCGCGACCATGCTGCCGGGAGCGAAGTTGAACGCTGGGGACTGGTTGTGGGCGGAAACCGTGTCCACGGCGCTGCGGTGATCACGTTGGGCTAATTCATCGGGTGAAATCGACATGGTTGGAGATACGGCGAGCCTTGCGCCACAACGCTGGCACACGTCGGTCGATTCGGCGTTCTGAGTTCCACAAACCTGGCAGGGGGCCACTTTGCACTCTGCAAACAGAACTTTAGGTCCGACCGCTTTTGCAGCCAGAACTGTTGAGTGTAAAGCATCCGCGAGAGGGCAGGTTGACTAGCTCTGCGATGCGGGTTGCGATGGGATAATTTCCGGATGGTTTGTCGCTAGCCTTGATCGGAAACGCCTCGGGAAAACCTATTGGCACTACGGCGTTGCACGTTGCGGCGGAACCAGTAGGACGTGTGACATGATGCGATGCGATCGGGCTTCCGACGCCAGGAAGCGGGTGCCCAACTGGATGGCCGAGTACAATCGGATGGCTAGCTGTGAATAATGGTTTCCAGTAAGTTGAGTTTTGATCTAATGTGCCATAGCGAGGATTCCTATGCAGATTTGTTCATTCTTACCATCGGCCACTGAAATTTTGTATGCGTTGGGTCTGGGAGATTCTGTTGCGGGTGTGACGTTTGAATGCGATTTCCCACCGGAAGCTGCGGGAAAGAGCATTGTTGTCAACACCAACCTGGCCCACGATTTGACGTCGGCGAAAATCGACAACACTGTAAATGATTATTCCTCTCACGGTGAAGGCCTTTACCGAATCGACATCGCAAAGCTGGAAGCAATCAAGCCTGATCTCGTCGTAACGCAGGAGTTGTGCGATGTGTGTGCCATCAGCACATCGTTTGTAGCTGAGGCTGTTCACCAGCTTTCTTCCAAGCCCCAGGTGCTTTCGCTGACTCCACACACGCTCGCCGATGTATTGGAGGATGTTTTGCGGGTGGGCGAGGCCACAAATCGCAATGCCGAAGCCCGCGAGTTGGTGTCGTCGCTACGGGAACGGATTGCCAGAGTTGGCCGGATGCCCAAACCGCAGCAACCCATTGTCGTCTGCCTTGAATGGCTCTGTCCGCCGTTCAACGGAGGGCATTGGATTCCGGAGATGATCGATCTATCGGGCGGCGTGGATCCGCTTGGAAGGCTGGGAAAAGACAGCTACCGCATGGAATGGGATCAGGTTTTCAGCGTCAACCCCGACGTCGTCCTCGTCATGCCGTGCGGCCACAACTTGGAAAGGTCGGTGCAGGAATATCACGCCACGCAGTTTCCGGAAGGATGGAAGCAGGTCAAAGCCGTACGAAACAGCAGGGTCTATGCCGTGAATGCGAGTGCGTACTTCTCGCGTCCGGGACCGCGGTTGGTGACCGGACTGGAGATCATGTACGTTCTGCTGCAGGAAGACCAGCCACAAGAACTGCTCGCCAACAGTTGGATCCGGCTTTAGCAGGCTGTCCTGTCCTCGAAGTGAAACTCCAGATGGGTAGAGTGCAGTAATGGACTGTACTCGCACGTAGTGTTTGACCTTTCTTTTGCGCCACGGTATAAATCACAGAGTCTGGTATTTGGGAAGGCGGTTAAAATCCGCCACTGCCCCGCAACTGTATTCGCTGAGAACTGAGCTGAAGTGGGCCACTGGAGAATGTTCTGGGAAGGCTGCTCAGGTTCGACGAAGCGTAAGTCAGGAGACCGGCCAGACGCTAACCCAAGGCGTATTCGACTTCGATGGGAGAGTCGGAGAGCGTTCTGACGATTCATTTTTCACCTGCGTCTGAAAGCTGCCGGTAGCATCCCGCTCAAGCTAGGGCATACGACTGAATGCCAGGTGAGCATGCAAGACATTTCTAGACAATCGATCACGTTGGTGCTGGGCGGTGTGCGAAGCGGCAAGAGCCGATTCGCGCAGACGCTGGCTGCGCGTAGTTCGTCCGTAGCGTTCATTGCGACTGCGCAGCCTTTGGACGAGGAGATGCACCTGAAGATTCAACGCCATCTGGCGGAACGCCCCAAGGAGTGGCGGACGATCGAGGAACCGTTGAACCTCGACGGGGTGCTGGTGGATCAAGGGTCCAAGCACCAGATCTTGCTGGTCGACTGCCTGACGCTTTACGCCGCCAATCTGCTCGAAGCCGAATGTGGGAATCCGGCTGCGATTGAAGAACGCCTGCAACGGTTTTACGCGGCGTTGCGCTCGGTGCCTTGTTCGGTTGCGCTGGTATCGAATGAAGTGGGCAGCGGCGTTGTTCCCCCCTTTCCCGAGGGACGGCGGTATCGTGACGTACTCGGAGAAATCAACCAGCGGGTTGCAAGCATTGCGGACAACGTGTTGCTCATGGTCGCGGGGCTTCCACTCGCACTCAAGGGGACAGCGGAGGTGCATCCGTGAAAGCTTTTGTAGTTGCAGGCACGGCCAGCGGCGTGGGCAAGACAACGGCGGTTCTAGCAATCATCGCGGCATTGCGGTCTCGGTATCTGACTGTGCAGCCCTTCAAATGCGGCCCTGACTTTATCGATGGCGGACATCTTGCGCAGGTTGCGAACCGTGCCGCGCGCAATCTCGATACCTGGATGCTCAATGCTGAAGCCAATCGAGAGATTTTTGCTCGCTCTTCCGCAGGGTGTGACGTAGCCGTAGTCGAAGGAGTGATGGGGCTTTTCGACGGTGTGACTGGCAGTTCGGAGGAAGGTAGCACGGCCGAAATTGCTAAGTTGCTGGATTTGCCGGTTGTCTTGGTTCTGGATGCAGGAAATAGCGCGCGCAGCATCGCCGCCGTGGTGCGAGGGTTTGAGACGTTCGACCCGGCATTGCGTTTTGTCGGCATTGTGCTGAACCGCGTAGCAGGGGACGGACACTATCGGATGCTCGATTCGGCGATTTGCCAATCTTCGGCGGTTCCGGTGCTCGGATGGTTGCCGATGGAAGCAGATGCAGTAATCCCCGAGCGGCATCTTGGGTTACACACTGCTGCCGAGGGAATCGGCGTCAGCACCTCTACTCTCACGCGATTGGGGAACCGTCTCGATCTCGAGCAATTGCTGAACGCGACGACCTGCAACCAGCTGCTTGAGACTGCGCACACACATAACCTTGACTCCAAGTACGAAGGCGTCCGGGTCGGCATCGCCCGCGATCAAGCATTTTCGTTCTATTACGAGGACAACCTCGACCTCCTGCGCGAGCATGGCGCCGAAATTGTAGAATTCAGTCCTCTCAGGGACTCCGTGCTGCCAGAGAATCTTCACGCTCTCTATTTCGGTGGCGGATACCCAGAGCTGCATGCTGCAACCCTTAGCGACAATGTACGCCTGCTCCGCGACATTCGCGAATTTGTGGAAGCGAACAAACCCATCTACGCCGAGTGTGGCGGGTTGATGTACTTGGCGGAAAACCTCACAACGATCGAAGGACAAAGTTACTCCATGGCAGGCATCCTTCCTGTCGCTATCGAGATGACCAAGTCGTTGGTTCATTTCGGATACGCCGGTGTGGTGTTCGCACACGATTGCCTGCTTGGAAAAAAGGGAACCGCGGTTCGTGGGCATAGCTTTCACTGCTCCCGCATAATCGCTCACGACCTCTTACATTGCGCTTATCGCGTCCACTACTCGCTCTCTGGTCGAAGAGAAGAGGAAGGGTTTGCGCATAGGCGGGTACTTGGGAGCTACATCCATCTGAATTTCCGTTCCAACCCTGCTCTAGTCCCGCACTTCTTGCGGGAAGCAGGCGCTGCCCGCCGGCTTGTGGGGGCGCAGTGAGAATCCAACTTTGGCTTGTCATGCTGTTGACGTCGCTTGCTGTGCCGTGTTTCGCCAAACGAACACTGAAGGATGAACTGGGGCGCACGGTGGAGGTCCCGGATCACCCGCATCGAGTGATTTGTCTAATCCCCAGCGTCGTGGACATCATGTATTCGCTGGGTGCGGGGGCGGATGTTGCAGCCATCAGCGATTTCACAAAATACCCTAAAGAGGCTCTTCAGAAGCCGAGCATCGGACTTCCGCTCAGCCCCTCCATTGAAGCCATCGTTGCCCTGCACCCTGACCTCGTGCTCGGAAGCGGAGATCTGAACGTACTGGAGTCTGCGGGTAGTCTTCAGCGTCTCGGGATTCCAGTGTTCATGGTCGATCCACACGGGATTGAGGGAATCTATGCATCGATCTTTAGTATTGGCAAAGCCCTGAATCGGGAGGCGGATGCCGCTGTTCTAGTTGCCCGACTGCGTGTCCGCGTGAAGGTGGTGAAAGCTCGCGTCGCCGACAAGCCGAAATTGAGGGTGTTCATGGCGATCTGGTACGACCCGGTTATGACGATTGGAAAGAAGGCATTTATTGGAGAGATCATTGAGGCAGCTGGCGGTCGGTCCGTGACCGACGACATCGCACAAGAATGGCCTGAAATAAGCCTCGAATCCATCGTGAGCCGTCAGCCAGACGCGATCCTCTTCATCAACGGGTCAAAACTTACAGCTGAAGAATTAAAAACGCGTCCCGGCTGGGAACACGTAAAAGCCGTTCAACAAGGCCGCGTCTATTACGTGGAGGATCAGATCCAATACCCAAGTCCGGTCGCTTTCGACGCACTGGAGGATCTAGCGAAACAATTTCATCCGTGAGCCTTATCCGTGATTCACGATTCGCTTGCGAATCGTGACTCTCAACAAAAACTAAACGGCAGAATGTCGGGAAGCGCGGTGAAAGTCCGCCACTACCCCGTAACTGTAAACGCTGAGAACTGGGCAGGCAGATCGCTTGCAGCCACTGGGGACAAAATCCCTGGGAAGGCAGCCCAATTCGCCGAGGCGTGAGTCAGGAGACCGGTTTTGCCGAAACCAAATTCCGAGGGGAACAATGACACATCTCAAGCAAAACCACATTCGCAGGAATCTCTTCTGCTTACAGCTCTTGTTGAGTTCGCTCACGCTGGTGGCGAGCGCGGCCAACGTTCAGGGGACCATCGCCGACTCGCTCGGTGCCGTCATTCCCAACGCGCAAGTCGAACTCATGAGTGGTTCAACAACGATCGCTTCCGCGACCGCGGATGCCGCCGGACGATACGACTTTCACGATGTTTCAGCGGGCCGCTATGAAATCCGGGCCAACGCTCCTTCGTTTGATTGGACCACCAGCAAGCCCTTCTACGTTGGAGAAGGCGCGAATGCCAACGTCGATCTGCTTCTGGCCCTCGGCGTCATCTCCCAGACCGTCACCGTGACGGCGACCGGCACACCGACACCTCAAGCACAAATTGGCGCCTCCGTTACTGTGCTTTCCGGGGGTGACTACGCCGACAAGCTAGACGTGCATGAGGCCCTGCGCCTGGTGCCAGGGGCGCAAGTGACGCAAACCGGACGACACGGCGGTCTAGGCGAATTGTTCGTCCGCGGCGGTAACAGCGATGCGAACAAGGTCATTGTCGATGGTATCCCCGCCAATGACCTAGGGGGAACCGTCGATTTTGGCGTACTGGCCGCTACTGGAATCGATCAGATCGAAGTGTTGCGTGGACCGAATAGTGCTCTATACGGGTCCGATGCGCTTGCGGGTGTGGTGAGCATGAATACTCCTCGCGGCACCACTCCCCTGCCCGAGGTCACTTACGCCATTGAAGGCGGGAATTTCGGGACCTATCGGCAGGAAGGAGCTCTGGGCGGAAGTCATAAGCAATTCGACTATTTTTCAGACTTCTCCCGCTTCGATACGTCGAACGGCGCTGTCCGCGATTCCTTTCACAACGGAACCTTTGCTGGGAGTGTCGGTTGGACTCCAGGGCCAACCACCGAGTTGCGAGCAACGGTTCGTCGGCTGGTGACTGCGGCAGGAGAGCCCAACGCCATTCAACTTTTCGGTATTCCGGATGATGCAGGACAGAAAGACCAGCAACTTTTCATCGGTGCTACGTTCCAACAACAGACCACGCGGCGCTGGCACAACCTATTGCGGTATGGTGCGCTTCGATTGCGTTCTCAGTTTACCGACTACACAGCGACGGGGATTCCCTACGATTCGCCGATTGTGGGACCGGAGTTCATTGGTGCGCCAGTCACCATCCGTGGTGCAAATGGCAACACGGTTTCAGGGCAAGCGATTTTTCAGTACGTTCAGCCTTATCCGAATCAGTTTCTAACCAGCACCGATCGTGACTTTGTATACGCCCAGACTGAATACCAAATTAAGTCGCAGTTGACGGCATTGTTCGGGTTCCGCTACGAAGCGGAACGTGGCTTCACTCAATCGAGCTCCGGCACGAATCCGACCGATCGCGGCAACTACAGCTATACCTTGCAGGTGGCAGGCAGTCTCGCAAGTCGTTTTTATTACACTCTGGGTAGCGGAATTGAGAAAAACGCGATCTTCGGAGTGGTAGCAACGCCCCGAGCATCGCTTGCCTACTATTTGTTCCGTCCCGATACATCGAGACTATTCAGCGGGACGAAGCTGCGCGCAAATTTTGGCACCGGCATCAAGGAGCCAAGCATCTCCGACGCCGGCACTTCTCTATTCAGTCTGCTTCAGACACTCAGCAATGGACCGGAACTTATTTCGCAGTTCCACCTTGCTCCGATTGGAGCCGAGCGCTCCAAGACGTACGACGGCGGCCTTGAGCAGATCTTCTTCGAGGGGCGGATAAAACTGGGAATCACGTTTTTTCACAATGAGTTCAGCAATCTGATTGAGTATGTTCCGATGCAGGGGTTGGTCGATCTTGGTGTTCCACCACCAATAGCCGATGTGCTTCTATTTGGGGCCAGCGTGAACTCGCAGGCATTCCGGGCCCAGGGAGTAGAAACGGAACTCGAATATCGGCTTGGACGAAGCCTCGTCGTTCGTGGCGGATACACCTACCTGGACGCGGTTGTACAACATTCATTTACCAGCGATGCGATTGGCCCAAGTTTCAATACGGCTTCGAACTTCTCAACGATCCCAATCGGCGTCTTTTCGCCGCTGATTGGCGCTCGGCCATTCCGGCGCGCGCCTCATAGCGGCTATCTCGCGCTTGCCTATTACCACTCGCGGTGGACCGCCTCGTTAACAGGGACATTCGTTGGGCGTCGAGACGACAGCGATTTTCTCTCGGACAAGGACGGAGGCACCAGCCTGCTCCTGCCCAATCGAAATCTCGATGCTACGTATCAGAAGGTCGACATTGGGGGGAGCTGCCAGGTGAACCATTCGCTCAGTGTCTATATCGATCTCCAAAACATGCTGGGCCAGCACTATGCGGAGGCATTCGGTTATCCGGCGCTTCCGTTTACATTCCGCTCAGGTATCCGCATTACGCTGGGAGGCGAGTCGTGGAAACTGAAATAGCGGCGAATACCGCTTCCCGATCCTCGATGCGAGTCTACCTCCCCATTCTTGCATTCTTGTTAGTGGTTCTCGCGGGCGTGCTTGTGCTTTCTATGGGGATGGGCGCGACGAAGATCGGGGCACGGGAAGTGCTTACGTCGTTGCTGATGGGTCATGGCTCGGGTGGCACGGATTCTGTGATTCTCTTCGAAATTCGTCTTCCGCGTGTGCTCGCGTCGGTCTTGGTGGGAGCCGCACTTTCCGTGGCCGGCCTTCTATTCCAGGGGCTCTTCCGAAACCCCATGGCTGACCCTTACGTGATCGGTTCTTCCGGAGGAGCGGCGCTGGGGGCAGGGATTGGGCTCTTTCTGCTCCCTCGTTTTTCCTTTCTCGGATTCGGTGCGGCTGCCGCAATGGCTTTTGTCGGTTCTGTCGCGACCATAGCACTCGTATATTGGCTAGCCCGGACCAATGGGCGAGTGCCCGTTGTGACCCTTCTACTCGCCGGCTTCGCGGTGAGCACGATGCTAAGTTATTCCACTTATTTCCTGGTGGTGCTCGACGACAACTTTGGTCTGCGGACGCGGGTGCTCGCTTCCTGGCTTACCGGAATCATCGCCGTGCCCAGATGGAGCCAGGTTGAGGTCACGGCTACGATGATCGGTTTCGGCTTGATTTGTTGTTATCCACTGGCGCGGCGTTTGAACACGCTCGCGCTCGGCGACGACTATGCGCGCCAAGTCGGCGTGCAGGTTGAGAAAACCCACTTAGCCATCATTCTTGCCGGATCCCTTCTAACCGCAGCCGCAGTTTCCCTGGGAGGAATCATCAGCTTCGTAGGGCTCATCGTTCCTCATATGGCAAGGCTTGTCCTGGGGCCAGATCACGTTCGGCTCTTGCCAGTTACGGCCATAACGGGTGCGATCTTCCTGGTAATGGCAGACACGCTGGCGCGCACTGTGCTTGCACCTTCTGAGATTCCGGTGGGGCTTATCACTGCTTTCATCGGTGGTCCATTCTTCCTTTACCTGCTCCGCAGGACTCGACGGGAGTACGCGCTGTGACTCCATTCCTCGAATTGTTGAATGTGTCTTTTTCCTACGAGCGCAATTCTGTCCTCGAAGATCTGAACTTCACGATGGAGCGAGGCGAGTGTGCAGCCTTAATCGGTCCGAACGGAGTCGGGAAGACGACGCTCCTGCGTTTGGCTGCTGGTATCGTCGCTTGCTCGCAAGGATCAGTTTCGCTCGATGGACGCAAGTTCGACACACTCTCGTGTGGAGAGGCCGCTCGCATGGTAGCGCTTGTCCCGCAGCGATTCGAAGTGCCTTTCGATTTCACGGTTGAACAGATTGTTGAGCAGGGACGCACGCCCTATCTTGGCCTCTTCTCAGGTTTCAGCCGCCAGGATCGCATCGCAGTGGAACGCGCTCTGGATTTGACCAACGTCACTTCCTTGCGAAAGCGCATTTTCAATGAGCTGAGTGGAGGAGAACGTCAACGCGTCAAAATCGCCCTTGGACTGGCGCAAGAGCCTCGTTTGCTGCTCCTGGACGAGCCGACGCAAAATCTCGATCTGGGACGCCAACTCGAATTGCTGGCCTATGTCCGGGTTCTCAACGACGAAGGCGTAACAATCCTGGCTGCCATGCACGATCTTCAACTGATTCCGGGCGCGTTCTCTTCGGTGCTGCTGCTGGGACCTGATCAGGAGGTCCGCAAAGGCGATCCGCAAGACATTTTGCGACCCGAAATTCTGGAGAGGGTCTTCGATTGTCCTCCCCGGCGCCATCCCAGGTTAGTTGCTGAGAATCGGGTTTCGCTGGAGAAGACACGATGACCACAATCACGTCAGGCATGGTAGCCGGGTTCGTAAGCGAAATCGTCGCGCCCGACCCGAAATGGCTGAAGCAGGCGCAGTCACATCTCGACAATCTAACGAAACCCCCGGGTAGCCTAGGCCGGCTCGAAGACATTGCCGCGCGATTCATTGCTATGCGGAACGGCGAGATTGATGAGCCGATAAAAAAAGCTGCGTATGTATTTGCAGCGGATCACGGCATTGTGGCCGAAGGAGTCAGCGCCTATCCCAAAGAAGTTACCCGGCAGATGGTGCTCAACTTCCTGCAGCAAGGGGCAGCGATCAATGTCCTCGCAAGCCTGCATGAAGTTGAGTTGACCATCGTGGATGTCGGTGTGGATGCTGATTTCGGTGACCTGCCCGGTCTTTTGCAACGCAAAGTTCGCTCCGGCACCCGGAGCATGCTTCATGAATCTGCCATGAGCGAAGCGGAAATGCTGCAAGCTTTGCAGGTGGGACTCCAGTTGGCAACCGGCGCCCATGAGAAGGGGCAGACTCTCATCGCCGTTGGCGAGATGGGGATTGGCAATACCACTTCCGCCAGTGCGATTACCGCAGCCCTTACTCGCCAAGCTCCTGCTGCGGTTACGGGCAGGGGTACGGGCTTGGAGAAGAGTGCCCAGCTCCACAAGATCCGGGTTGTCGATGCCATCCTACGAAAGCACTTTGGGGGAAATCCGTATGCTTCTGTAGCGCCCCCGCTTGAGGTCTTGCGGTGTGTAGGCGGGCTCGAAATCGCCGCCATGGTTGGATTGGTTCTGGGTGCAGCGCGATATCGGATTCCGGTTATCACGGACGGTTTTATTTCCGCCGCGGCCGCAGCTTTGGCCTACGCTCTTGAACCGCGAGTGAGCGGGTATCTGTTTGCTGGGCATCGTTCGGAAGAGCCTGGTCATCGCTTTTTGCTGGAGTATTTAGGGCTCGACCCCATTCTGACGCTCAATATGCGTTTGGGCGAGGGTACCGGTGCGGTGTTGGCAATGCCTATTATCGAGTCGGCTTTGCGGCTCTACTCCGACATGGCAACTTTCGCATCGGCGGGCGTAAGTGGAGCAAGTGAATGAAGTGGATCGATGATTTTCTGGTCGCTATCCAATTTCTTACGCGGTTGCCGGTGCCGCGCGTTCGCTTTGATCCCCACTCCCTATCGCGTGCGGCAAAGCTTTTCCCTGTTGTTGGTCTAATGATTGGCCTTGGCGCTTCGGTTTTGCAACGCATCGCGGCGCCCCACTTGAGCCGTCCCCTTGTGGCACTGTTGGTTTTGATCTTTCTTGTACTTGTTACGGGCGGGCTTCACGAAGACGGCCTGGCGGATGCCGCGGACGGTTTTGGCGGAGGGTGGAACCCGGAGCAGGTTCTCACGATTCTACGGGATAGCCGAATTGGAAGTTTCGGGGCATTAGCCCTCGTACTCTCTGTGCTGGCTAGATTCTTGCTTCTATCCAGTCTCCCCGTAAATCGCTTTGTGGCATTGGTCGTATCTGCCCACGTTCTTTGTCGTTGGACGACGCTCCCCTTGAGTTATTTTCTGGCACCCGCACGTGCAAGTGACGGACAAGGAGCGAGGATTGCACAGAAAATCTCTCTCATCTCTCTTCTCATGGGCACTCTGCTGAGTTTTGCCATCATTTTCTATTTCATGCGGGCTGAGTTCTGGATTCCGGTTCTTGCGGCGCTCATGATCACGGCATTGAGCGGCTTGTACTATTCCCGCCGCATTGGCGGGGTCACGGGCGACTGCTTCGGGGCTACGAATCAGCTTACGGAAATTGCGGTCTATTTGTGTGGCGTCTGGAACCTGTGAAGCATCTTCTTTTAATTCGTCATGCGGAAACTGATATGGCAGGCCGATTCTGTGGCCATTCAGATCCGGAGCTCAGCCCGCGGGGCCGGCAGCAACTCGCTGGCGTCGTGGATCGGCTGTCGGAATATGCGATTCAACAAATTTATACGAGCGATCTTCGCCGGGCACGACAAACGGCGGAGGCGATAGCCTCCCACTTCGGAATAGGAGTCGAGGTTCGTCCCGGCCTGCGCGAAATCCACTTTGGCCTTTGGGAAGGCCTTTCCTGGAGCGAAATCGAAGCGTGCGATCCCGTCCTGGCAAAGAGCTGGGCAGAGCGATACCCCAATTGCACGGCTCCGGGTGGGGAATCATTGCAACGATTTGAGCGCCGGGCAGGCGCAGAAGGCGCTTTCTTGATTGCAGCAGCAACGGAGTGTCCCATCGCCGTGGTTGCACACGCCGGTTTTATGCGCGTTCTGCTGACAATGTTCTACGGAGTATCGGAAGAAGAAGCCTGGAATCTCACCAAGGAATACGGCTCTGTCGTGGCACTGGATACAAATTTGATACGCAAGTTTAGGGCAGCAGAGTCCGCATGAAAGGTGTTCGAAGGTTCAAGCAAGAAGCGATCCACGGTGATGTGAGCAACGCAGTTATGAACTAGGCATACCTCAAAGGAGTAAGAATATGAGCATTGCAACAAAACGTGGAGATAGCGGGCAAACGGGGCTTGTTGGAGATGTGCGTATCTCCAAAGGAGACCAGCGTGTGGAGGCCTACGGGTGCGTCGATGAACTGAATTCTGTACTTGGTTTTGCGCGTAGCATTTGTCAAAACGCGGACGTTTGTTCCTGGACCGGAGGCATTCAGAAAACATTATTTCGACTGGGAGCCGCGCTCGCCACCGAGGCAGCGACAGAAAAGAAGAAAGCCGAGCCCAGCATCACCTCCGCCGATGTTGATGAGTTGACGAACCTGGTTCACAAAATCGAGGCTACTCCCGACATTCTGTCGGACTGGTCCTTGCCTGGGGCGCATACAGAAGCCTCAGCTTTCGAAATCTCACGCACAGTCTGCCGTCGAGCCGAGCGACAGGTTGTTCGTCTCATGGAGAGCGGAGATTTTGTTGATCTCAAGGTGCTTGCCTACCTGAACCGTTTGTCGGATCTTCTATGGCTCTTCGGCAGGCTGCTGGAAGTACAAGCCGGCGTCGATTCGAAACTGCGAGATGACACACACAAGAGAACGCGCTGGTCCAAGGCATGGTGACGGAACGAACAGGGAAGTTTCCCGATGATCAGTCGCGGGGCGTCTATCGCGCCATTCATGAACGGCGTGACGTCCGCTCCGGTTTTTTACCGGAGCCCTTGGGTGACGAAGTATTGGGCCGACTTTTGGAGGCTGCTCATCACGCGCCCTCCGTGGGTCTGATGCAACCTTGGCGATTCATTCTGATTCGAGCGTTTGAGACTCGTAAAGCCATCCATGACATATTTTTGCGGTCGAATCGAACTGCTCTTGAGACCTACCGGGGAGACCGCGCGAAGAAATACGCCAGCTTGAAGCTCGAAGGCATTCTGGAGGCTCCCCAGAACCTCTGCATCGTCTGCAATCCAGAATCTGAACGAGGGCATCGCCTTGGCCGTCATTCAATGCTGGAAATGGCGTTGTATTCGGCTGTTTGTGCGGTGCAGAACTTGTGGCTCGCAGCTCGCGCGGAAGGGGTCGGTGTCGGGTGGGTAAGTGTTCTCGATAAGGACAGTCTTAAGAAAGTGCTGAATATCCCAGCGAATGTCATTCCAGTAGCCTACCTCTGTCTCGGCTACGTGGACCACTTCGCGGCAGAGCCAGATCTCGAACGTGCCGGATGGGAACACCGCATCCCCCTTGATCGTGTTTTGGGGTTCGAAGAATACGACCCACGTTGGAGCGCTGAGGAGAACAAGCCCTAGCGCTCTCGTGGTCGTTTCGCGAAGCGCACAGTTAGACTTTGCCAGCCAAGCTAGGTGGTAGCAATTTGAGCGACAACCGCTCAGGGTTCTGGCTACGGCTGCCGATCTGATTTGGCTGAGTCGTAAATTCGTGAAGGTTGTAATTCACCAATCAGGTTCTGTCCGTTGAATCCCAACGCGGAGCCGAGGCTGCCGAACACGGTCTGATATCCGAGGACCGTTATGTGTTGGTTCCGATCAATTGTGCCAACCCAGAGCGCACCTTCTTCGATCGACGAAAAGAAGCCGACTTGGCCGTTGAAATACCCCCCAAATCGTACTGAAGTTAAAGACCTGGGGCGCTGAAGGATTAACCCTGAGGTTCACGCTGTCTTTCAAGGTTACGCCGTAGTTGTTGCCATCGACCCAGTAATACCAGAGGTTCTTGTCGTTCGGTCCTACAGCACAGTTGGAGATCAGAAGGTTTTGTCCGAACGCCGCAACTCTGTTAATTCCGCGCTGGGCGCCCGGGGTTGTACACCGTCTGGGACAGGATGCCGCCGTCTGGTAGACGGAACACAGTGATGTACCCATCCTCCGAACCGCTAACCAGGTACGCCGTCGAATCGCTCCAGAAGATCGAGGAAATGCCGCGAATATTATGCAGACCCCAGGGATTCGTGGGGTTTGGATTCCGCACATCCACACTCTTGAGAAACTGCAAGGCGCTTCCGTCCGTGTTACCAGACCAAAGCGAGATAAATCCATTCGCGTGTCCCACCGCTAAATAGAGCTCCGTACCCAGCACGACAGATTCTCCGCTGTTTGCTACGCCTAGGGACTGATCGAATGGCAAGGTGGCCATGACCCGCAGGTCTGTCCAGTTCCCGTCAGGGCTCGACCAGACAATGATTGAGGATTCATCGTTCGAAGAAGCAAATACCCCACGACAGAGCCAGGTGATCATCTGCACGCCCTCGAAGGCCGGTGTGTTGTATGACCGTTCTCGCAATGAACTGATCCTGGCCGATCTCCTACGCGCAGTCGGAGACCGGCGCTCACCGCTCGTTCTTACCGGCAGGACCAATCACTTGAAGTATTTCGAGGCGGCCCTCTCTGGCAAAGTGAGCAACGTGTTCGTGCTAAAAGGTGGCATGGGCAAAAAACAGCGGCGAACGATTGCGGAAGCGATGGCGGCTGTTCCGGAGAGCGAGCCAAGAGTCATCCTGGCAACTGGCAGCTACATTGGCGAGGGCTTTGATGATGCTCGCCTGGACACGTTGTTCTTGGCGATGCCAATTTCTTGGAGGGGAACGTTGCAACAGTATGTTGGCCGTCTCCATCGACTTCACGATGCTAAGCATGTCGTTCGCGTCTACGACTACGTCGATTCTCACGTGTTGATGCTAGCGCGAATGTACGCCCGGCGACTAAAAGGCGACGGTGCCATTGGCTATAGAATTGGCGCCACGGTCGCCGATGGGCTGTCGTCCCGCGATTGAACGTTTTCTGATGTGAATGGATGGACATGACGCAACAGAACAAGAAGCCAGTTGTGGTCCACATGGACGGGCGCAAGCTGAGGCGTGAACCTGACACCAAGCTCCCGTTTTTCAGCAAGGCTAAACTGGAGAAACTGATTGAAGAAGCAGTTGCGGATGCATATGGGGAGGAGGCACAGGTTGGCGGCTTCTTCACGATCATGGAGGAGCATCTGGCCCTGCCCTTCTCCGCAAATATCCTCGGTGTTGACGTTGTGGTGGAGGAAGTGGACATGACACGGAGTGGCCGGATTGTGGCGATTTGCCGCCGCGACAAGATCCGGCAGAAAATCGAAATCCTCGATCTGCCATTGCCGACGCCAGCGCCCGCCGGTGCCGAATGGATCGCAGCGTACCGCCTCTGGCGCAGAGGATTCTGAGTGAGCGAATACCAGTATTACGATTTCCGGGCAATCGACCGCGCGCTGACAAAAGCTGAGATGGCCGAACTGCGATCCGTCTCCACGCGTGCTGTGATCACCTCAACCAGTTTCACAAATCACTACGAATGGGGAGACCTGAAGGCAGATCCTCTCAAGCTGCTGGAAAAGTACTTCGACACGTTTCTCTACGTTGCGAACTGGGGAACGCGTGAGTTGTATCTCCGCCTTCCGCGGGAATTGGCCGATTACAAAGTGCTCAGAGCGCTGCTCCCAGGCGAAGCTGCTCAAGTGCGAAACTCTGGGAACTCAGTGATCGTTGCATTTGAAAATCAATTCGAGGACGATGACTGGGACGACGGGACAGGGTGGATGAGCTCGCTGATGTCGCTGCGCTCGGAGCTTCTGCGTGGAGATATGCGCTGCCTCTATCTCGGATGGTTACTCAGCGCACAGAATGGAGAGTTCGCTTCGGACGACCTGGAGCCAGCGGTGCCTGCTGGTCTGGGCGAATTGTCGCTCCCCTCCATTCGCTGATCGAGTTCCTCGGAATTGATGAAGACCTCATTGAAGTTGCCGCATCTGCTTCAGCGCCGCTGAACGCTGGCCCGGATCAAGAGGGACTGGCGACTTGGATTCGGAGCCTGCCCGAAACAGAGAAGAACAATTTGCTGGCTGCCGCCGTTTCAGGACCCGGTGAACGGTGGAAGAACGGAGTGCTGCGACGTTTCGAGCAACAGAACGCCCGACGCACTCTGTCCGCGCCCGACACAATTTGTCGGCGAACCGCAGGCGATCTTCTGAGACTGGTTCATGCCCGTGTGGAAGAAAGAACCCGGTTACTGGAGGCAAAGCGAGCGGCGGCAGCTGCGCGACAGAAGGCAGAGGACGAGGCTAACCGCTCTCGCTATCTGGACCAACTGGGGAAGTGCCAGGAAGCGACTTGGAATCAGATTGCAGCGCACATCCAAAAGCGGCAGCCCAATGAATACAACAAGGCGGTCACCCTGCTGATTGACCTGCGTGATCTCGCGGTGCGGCAAGGCCGGATGACTGCATTCCAGTCCGCACTGGGGGAACTCCGTCGGGAGCACGCCGCCAAGGAAAGTCTTCTGCGCCGACTGAGTAAGGCAAAACTACAATGACAGAGGGACGATGAAGAAACCGGATCAGAAAATGCCGGCTCGGCTCGATCCGCGAAGGCCGCCGAACTGAACCGTTCGTTGCGAGCCCGTGGTTCTTGGCGGATGGTCGGCAAATCTTACCTTCCGGAGTTAGGAGTAGTACGGTCCATGTTTCTCCTCTCCAGTCACAATGCGATGTGGTTCTCTTAAGTCGAATCTGCGGCGCGTTGTGGCTTGTTCGGTATCGAACTCATTTTCAAATCGCTCCCAGCACAGCCCTTTTGCGATTTAAACGAGCACTCCGACTCGGCCCGCTTGCGTCCCTTTAACTTTCCAGCCAACCCCCATCTGACTTAGAGGCATCGAAATTCCGCTCGGGTTTCAAATCGCGGTCAACTGGAGACGGATATGAGCATGAATCGTGTTCTCGCCGCCATCGTCGTTATGTGTAGTCTGTTAGCGATTGGCAACGTTGTCTTTGCAGCAGCGGCAAAAAAGCAAAACCATCACGACGGCCACCGACTGGTCGCCACAAAGCTCAAAACTGACGGGCACCATGACATCGAAAAGAAAGGACACTACAGCGCATCAGTCGAGAGCAAAGGCGGAAAGATTGCCGCCTTCCACGTCGTGCATGACACCAAGGGAGACATTCCCGTCAAGAAATACAAGACCAACAAAAAAATGGTGCAGGCGACAAGTTCGCACCTCACCTATGCCTCGTTCACTTTGACTCAAGACACCGACTTGGGCACGGTGGAAATCGGCTATTCCTACATCGACGATGATGGCAACGAAGAAATCTACTGGTTCCCGGCCGAAGAGATTCTGGACGGCGATACGGGTGCAGTCACGTACGTTCCACTGAACAGTTAGAGCAAACGAAGCGGGGCCGCTCCTTAATGACCAGAAAATGGTACGGCCTCAATTTTCCAACATCCTAATCGTTCATTGAGGAGGTTTTATGGATAAGGATCGCATCGAAGGAAACTGGAAACAAGTGAAGGGCACCATCAAAGAGAAGTGGGGAAAACTAACTGATGATGATTTGACGGTCATCGAGGGGAATACAGAGAAATTGGCTGGCAAGATTCAGGAACGGTACGGCATCGCTAAGGACGAAGCGAAGAAACAAGTGGATGAATGGCAGCGGAGTCGTCAATCCGAGGCAACTGTCGCCGAACGTGATCCGAACCGTAAAGCAAGTTAACTGTAGGCAAAAGATTGAGGGGGTAGCCGCTGTCGCAGTCGGATGGCTCCGCTGCACAGCGGCTTTCATTATGCCGCCTTCGTGTCTCGCTCTTTGGGTATGGTCGCAAAGTAAGTTCAACCCACACAAGCCAATCACGAATCTCTTAGAACAGCGCACCCTGGGTTTGGGCAGGTTTCACAGGTGTCGTGCATTCTGCGTCGTCATTGGCGACATGGTTGACCCTCGTGCTGACGGGATAGCATCGCATGGTCCGAGCGTCGCACGGCTTCAACATTTCTGACACCGCTTCGACATTCGTCATGCCCTGATCGAGCCACAGATCGTAACCGTCCGCGCCAAGAATGACGGGCATCCGATCGTGAACGGACGAGGTCACGGCATTCGGCGTCGTGGTCAGAATCGAACAGGACTTGATCCACTGCCCACTTGCGTCTTTCCAGCGATCCCGCAATCCTGCGAACGCGAACAACTCACCATCATTGACTTCAAAGCAGTATGGCTGTTTCGCTTTGCCCGCGCGCAACCACTTCGTAAAACCCGTCCGCTGGAATCAGGCATCTCCGCAAATTAAGTGCTTCGCGGAACGCAGGCTTGATTCAGACTTTTTCCGGATCTTCAGGATCGGGTTCCCGCACCGGAACATCCGGATTCTCCGGTGGGCTCGGCGGTTCCTTAATCGGCGCCGGGAACGGTTCCGGGGGAGTGCGGAAATAATGGTCTGTACGCCTGGGCGTTTTCACTTGCGATTCACTTAGCATTGCATTCAGATGCCCAAATTGCTCAAATGGAAGCTGAAAGAAAGACAGTCAGCCGGCAGCCGTAAGCCTGCCAGCTGAACTCGTTGCTTCATTTAGAGCCGGAATTGCGGTCCCAAAGTTATCCTGAGGTTGTTATGGGCACCGCCATCGAAATAGATATCATCGCCGACCTCGGCGCGAATGCCGATGGGTCCGGCAAATGCCTCGAATCCTCCACCTGGATATACCGCGAAATCGGTCTTTCCGTTGGTCAGGCCGACAAGTGTTGACGAAGCCGGCGGTCGCATTCTGGTTGTTGATGGTGAAATTGTCGAATCCGACCTTACCTGTAACGAAAACGCGGAACGGTCCCGAGCCAATCTGAAATTTCGGCCCAAACAAGCCGTGCAAAGTACGGAATTGCGTATTTACAAGCTCGGTGGTCCATTGGTTACGAGGAGATGAGGCATCCGCGATGGTGGTTGGCTGCTAGTGTAATTCAGGCTCCGCCGCACTGTCCTCCTTGTAGTTTTGCACCGAGCGGTCCAGGGATCTCCGCCGGCTCATTATGCCTGTCTCGTATTTTCTGGATCATCCTTTTCAGAACTGGACTCGCACCAGCGCCCAACTCCTGGCGAACACTCTGTTGTATGCCGACTACACCGTTTTGATGGAGGAACTGCGCAAGGAGCTGAGGAGAATCTGTGAGGCCACGCTGCTTTGGAAAGGGGAAGTCCGCGTCCTTCAGGCCTCCGATGCACAGAGCATACCGTCCAATTGCGCGATTTGATGGATGCGCGCAATTCCAGCGATGCCTGAGACCTTCGCTGTCTGGTTCGTGAAAAGTGGTGGAATATTTGCAGAAAAATCATCCGGAAAGCCTGCCGCGCTTCCGAGGAGAATTGAAAGGCATTTCGGAGCAGACGAATCAACCCGAATCAGACTTCCAACCAAGGTCGCATCGGTCCGAGCAGACACGCGTGGAAAAACCTGCAGCTGCCCAGGTTTGAGTCGCACCTCATATGGAAATTCGCAAGATGACTTGAAATCACCGATGCAGCATGCAGCCCGGTTGGTTCGGCCCGAGCGAAGGAATGTTTCACCCATTCGGAGCAAGGGCGAACTTCGTCGTGTGCGTTCCCCTCACCGATTGCCGCTGCCGGCTGTGGCTTGTCCTGTGCATTGTCTGTGAAGTTCCTCGGCGCCTTGAGCGAGAGTCATATCGTCTGGCATTGGCTGGAAGTCGGTTCGAATCTCGTTCTGTTGTACCGAGATCGTTTTGAAAAATAGGGCCTTCCCATGCATGTTGACATTCAGAAGTGTGATTTCCCAGTGACCGGGCGCCACTTCCGACTGTTTGACATGAAACTTGCCGTCCTTGTCCAGATGCCCAAGCATTCCACCGTAAAACTTGACTGGCCGGATGAGATGGCCCTCGATCTCTGCCAGCCTGTTCTCTCGCTCGTCAATCCAGATCCGGCCTTCCATGGCATGAAAGACTGCCGCTTCATGGGACGACGGATGGAAATTCGGATTAGGCTTGAAGAGGATTTCCACCAAACTGCCTTTGCGCTCTCCGAACTTCGGAGTTAGCGCGTCCGGTAGCATCTTGAACAATCGCTCAGTTTGCTGGGCATCTGCCGACTGGGCGCGTTGTCGCTTTCTCTGCTCGCCTGGTTCGTGCAGCAAGCGCTCGATGCGCTGATCTTCTTGTTTTTGCCGTTCCCTTGTAATTGGCCGTCCATCCACAGACCACAATCGATCAAGGACTCCTTCGTGAGTCTCAACGATCCACTTCACCTCCTCCTTTCCCGATTCCTCACTTGTCGCTTGATACATCCAGTGGCTGTGATCAGCGGATTGAGCCCTTAGCTCGCTATCGACTGCTTTACGCAGGAGCTCACCGGCCGATAACGATCCGTTACCCGACGTGCTTTGCGCGATGGCTGAAACGCAAGAAATAATCAGGTGAGTCGCTGCCATCAAAAGAGTAGTTGCAACTCGGCCTCGCGTCCCTGACAAGCCGATTGATCCTCGTTTCAGATCCATTTCTGTGCCTCACCGGGCTGCTAACTTCGGTGTTCTGCACTCACTCCCAACCAGTCGCCCAATCCCCGAAGCGAATCCACGTAGTCGCAGATGATTTTGGTCGCTCCCACGAGAGGCACGGCGAGTATTAGCCCCATTGCTCCCCAAATCCACGCCCAGAAGAACAACGATAAAGTCACGACCAGCGGGTTTAACCGCAGCCGCTTCCCTACGATTTTCGGGTAAAGAACGTTCATCGTGACAAGATGCAAACCAATCACTGAAAGCAGGATGATCACAACTCTGGTCTTGTCTACAACTCCAATACCTGCGGCCAACGGGGGCAGGAGAGCCAGGAATACTCCAAGATATGGAATCAGGCTCACGAACCCGCTAATCACTCCCAAGAAATAGAAATAAGGAATGCCCAGAGACCAGAACACAACTGTGCTGACTGCGGCCACTGCCACGCCGATCAGCATGTTGCCGACAATGAAGCTGCGGATCATCGCCGAGATCCTGCCAACCGTGCGGTGTGCGACGAGGCGGTGCTCTTTTGGGAACAGCCGCACCGTTGCCAACAGCATATGATCTTTCCACGTGAGCATGAAATAGACCAGAAAAGGTACGAATGAGATCGCCAGTACAACTTCTGCCAGTGCTCCGGTACCTGCCGAAATCATCCTGGATAGGCCCGGGGCCTCTTGGACTTCAACGGGTAGTGGCTGTTTGGCCGCCTTCGGAGAGGCAAGGACGGAACGAGTGCTCTCCTCTATCTTGGTCGTCTGTGCGCGAAAATTCGCAAAAGTGTCCCGTATTTTTTCCGAATATTGTGGCAATTGAATAGCAAAGCCGACTGCACGGTTGTAGAAGAAAAAAGTAAGACTTCCAGCCAAGCAAACCAAAAGCGTCACAGCGACTAAAGCGCCGACAGGCCGAGGAAAACGGATTCGACCGAGCCAACCCACCAGGGGTTCCAAAACGAATGCAAACAGAATTGCCACCAGAGTCGTAACCATTACAAGTTTCAACAAATACAAAAGGCCGATCACGGCGATGCCTGCGATGACAATCTGGGCGATAGAACCAGCTCGAATCGAAGCATGCAGGATCTCTGCCTCTTCAATAACTGCCGCGGTCAAGGGCAGTTCTTGCTCCTCTGAATTGTGGTTTACTTCTCGTTTGGAAGGCGAGGACTCTCCGGGGTTCAACTCTTGCGCCTCCAAGGTTGACGCCGCCGGCTTCTTTAGGAGCATAGGTGCACGGAATCATTCTGCCGATTTCGTCGACATTAGGCGACATCATGACAACCACACCATCGGGTCTTCCATGTACGGCGCAATCTCATTTGTCTTACGACAAACGATGCCCGTTGGCAGGTTGGATCAGCCAACGATTTTCCAAGCAATTACATCTCATTGTTTTTGGTTAGAGTGCCTGCCCGTCGGTCTCTTCGAAATTCGAAGCTTACAGGGCCTTTCGAATCTGCCAAACCGCTACCGAGACTCCCAGCCATAGAACTGTCGCCCCCAAATTGTGGAGTAGGCCTGATGACTCGAAAGACGCTCGAAAAACCGGATGCACCTGCATTGTCTTTGGCATCTTTAAAACGCCATGAGAAATTCCGACATTAACGAACTGCTGGCGCGGGCGAAATTGCCGCTTTAGGAGACTCCGACGTTTCCCGCGACCGTCGATGCTAAAAGGTTTGAACAACTGAAACTTAGAAAACAACTGATGAGAGCCGAAGCGCGTCTTAGTCTCGTACTCGACTGAGGAGGCACTTCATGGCGGCACAATCTTCACCGCGGCCGATTGCAGACCGAGAGACATTCTTGAATGCCGGGAGGAACGAAGCCTCCTCGCCTGCCGTGTCCTGGGCTGCGGTCATCGGCGGGGCCTTTGTTGCTGCCTCTCTTTCGCTGATTCTTCTTTCACTCGGAACCGGGCTTGGATTCTCTGCCGTTTCGCCCTGGACTCATAATGGCGCGGCGGCGGCGGCTTCGTTTGCCGGTGCAGAGCGAAACGCTAACCAAGCCAACTCGGCCCAGGACTCTTCCGTCAACCCCAATGCCTATTTCGTGGGTACGTTGCTGCGCGGCAATGGTTCGGCTGCGGAGAGGACCGACGCATCCGATCGGGCGGAAATATCCCGGACATTTGCTCACGACTTGCAACAGGGGGCACTCTCAGACGGGGACAGGACCTATTTGGCTCAGCTTGTGAGCGCACGAACCGGGCTCAATCCCTCGGACTCTGACAAACGTGTGACGGCGGTGTTCGCGGAGATCCAGGAATCCGCCGAGCATGCGCGGAAAACCCTGGCGCATCTTTCATGGTGGCTCTTTGTGGCACTCCTTAGCGGCGCGTTTTCCGCCAGCTATGCCGGGACAATCGGCGGCAGGCAGCGCGATCATCTTCCGATTTGACGATGACATCGAATATGGGAACACGGAGGCGTTATGCGTTCAATTCTTTTGTTGCTTTTAGGTGTGCCGATTCCGATTGTGATTCTCATCGCGCTTCTGAGTCACTGACGGTGAGCACGTGGCGCGGATTCTTGGGTTAGGTCGAAGTCTGTTACGCGGCACTGAAACAATTACACAACAAGGAGTTCAAGAATGGCGAACAAAGAAGTTTTAAAAGACCTGCTGGAAGACGAAATCAAAGATTTGTATTCCGCTGAGAAGCAACTCACCAAAGCAATTCCGAAAATGGCGAAAGGATCGAACGATCCTGCGTTGCAGGACGCATTCAAAGGGCATCTGAAGGAAACCGAGGCGCAGGTGCAACGGCTCGAACAGATCGCCGAGATCCTCGAAATCAAGCCGAGCGGAAAGAAGTGCGTCGGCATGGAAGGCTGTATTAAGGAGGGCGCCGAGGCGTTGAGCGAGGACGGAGACGAAACCGTCCTTGATCTCGGCATCATCGGCGCCGGCAGCCGTGTCGAGCACTATGAGATGGCCGGTTATCTGACTGCCATCAGCCTGGCGAAACAGATTGGTGAAAAAGAGGTGGTCGGCCTCCTTAAGGAATCCTTAGCAGAAGAACAGGGGGCCGAAGACAAGCTAAGAAAGATTGCGGCAACTTTATTGAGCGGCGGGCTGAAGAAAGTCGCAGCCTAATATTCCTCATTTTTCGTTGCGGAGACGCCGCCCCTTAGGGGGCGGCGTTCGAGCATCTCATGAGAGCTGGCGCACACGGATTTTTTCTATCGTCTTATAACTAGCTTATTATCAATAGTTTATAATGGTGGAGGCGGCGGGAGTCGAACTATCTAGCGTGTTGACAGCACGTAAGTTATTGATTCTGTGAAATGCCACAACGGCTAAAAAGGCCCCATTGCTCGATCCATTGTACGTTTATTGTACGAAAATACTCTCACTCTGGAGCTCGAAATTAAGGGCTATCACAGCATCCGATAGATGCGCCATGTTGAATCGATAAACCTAATTACTGGCTGGTCTGTTGTGCGGGCAAAATGGTTGGGGGATATCGGACACAGACCGCGTCAGATACCTGACGCGGGCAATGCGCCGATCGACTCGTGGAACAGAGCCTGCGCCCAGGGCTTCGTCGACATCCGAAGAACTTTCTTTAGCTTTCTCTATCATGCGGCGACAAAGAGTCAGGAGTTACTGGCAGGCGAGCTTTTGCTGATTGAGGCCGATGATCTCCTTCTCGGTAAGGGCGGGCTGAAAGCGAGAGTAGACCACCAAATAGGTTTCAGTGTTCTCGTCGGCTTTGCCTGAGCTTCCTGTCACAGAAACAGCCAAGGTTCCTTCGGAATTGTAAAACGTATCTTGGGAGCGGGTGGCGGCGTAAGCATGCGTTCTCTTGAACCCTGGAAGGTGAGCGGCATACGAGAGGAGGGTGACGTCCACTTTGGAGTCATAAATGGTATAGAAGTCGGCTTGCATTTTGCTCCCGCAGACATTCGACTCGGGCAAGCGGGTAGGATCGTTACCCAAATGCAGCGGAGAATCGGTGGCTGGATCGAGAGTAAGATTGGTCAGTGAGTCTACGGTCAGGAGTTTTGTATTACCACCCGCGATCACCAAGTAAAAAGAGAAAGCCGCTATTGCAAGAATGATTGAAGGTTTCATATTTCTGATCTGCATTAGCCACGGGAACCAACTTTGACCGCTCGCACTTGGCTTTGCGGGCTGGGTGCTTCCGCCTCACATCGCTGCGAAGATCTTGTTGCACAGGGCGCCTAGTTTCTCCGGTGTTGCACCCGGGCTATGGCCGGGACCGACAACCCCGATGTCGCAGAGCAGATTGTTCTTCTCCGCGTTGATCTCTTTAAGGGTCGACTGCCACACTGCCCGTTCGCCAACACCCGAGACGTCAGTCGTCGGCATGGGCATCTTTCCTGTAGCCCAGGTATCCACCGTGGTTCGCCCGAGGCCCGGGCGCAGCGAGATCGTCAGCGTGGTGAAGCCCGCCGTGGCAAACGCGCAAGACTGCGCATCGCCCTCCACCGTTTTTTTCGACGCGACCGGCGCGCCCAGGATCTCGGCTGCATCGGCCGACGTCACCAGTTTCCGGTCGCACGCGTTGCCCGAGGGAGTGCTGGTACCGGCGTTCGTCGCACTCTGCGATGCTGCGGCGGTGCTTCGGTTCGAAGTGGATTTGGAGCAGGCGCAGAGAACCAGAATCAGGATGAACGGGAAGCAGGCTAGGCGGGACATTGGTTTCTCCGATCTCCGGAACGTGTCGACAGAACCACTAGCTTTCATGATGTTTCCTTTCAGATGAAGGGTTAACCGCTAATGAATGTTTCGAGAAACGTGTAAATTACAGCTCGACCCTAAGAGCCATCATTCCCATCATTTTGTTCACGCCTCTGGGGAATTTGGTGAATCGTGCGCGCCTGCACGATGTGCTGATTCGCCCTCTATCAATTACACGAAGGTTTGTCGTGGTTGAAGGTTTCCATTTGAGGCTTCGTGAGCGCGGGTTGAAATCGGCCGAACGAAATCGCGTACACGTCGCCGCTGTTCCCTGGCACTCCGGTGACAGTGACCTCTACCGTGCCGTCAGGTTTGAAAATAGTATCTTGGGAACGGCCATCGCCATTGGACTGGTACCGTTGAAAATTCTTCAACCGCACGGTGTACCACTGCACTACGGTCTCCACCTTCGCGTCCGCCACCATATACATAACGCTCTGTGTTGCGCTTTTGCAGAAAGTAGCGTGAGGGAGCGCTTGCGACATATACGTTCCGGGATAAACTGGCAGACCCGTGAGTTGATCCATTTTGTCTGCGGTGGCTGCAAACCCAGTAAGTATGAACGCCAAACTAATGATCGTTGCGTAGCATGAACGTTGTTTCATTTCATCTGCTCCTTGTGCGCTTGAACTTGCTGTGATTCAACCTGCTGTGATTCAACCTAGTGTGATTCTGTGGTTGCTGAACTCGCTAATGCCACGGTGATTGCAGGCGGGTTGAGAGTGCCTACGGTTCGTTCGAGTTGCGCCAGCCGCGCTTCCCGACGGGAATCCTTGTTCCGCAGTTGAGTCAGGTCCTGGCGAACTGCGCGGAGTTCCTCGTCCTTTGTGTTGTCGGATGCGTTTCGCGTCGCAGCGGGCTTCGTCGTGGACGATGGGCGCCTTCGCAATTGCCCGCGCAGACTTGCGATCTCGCGTTGCTGTTCTTTGATCGCGTTCAGCATCGTCCACAGGATGGGATCGTTGTTCACCAACAGATATCCCTTGCTGTTTTCGGTCACCGCTTCGGGGATGACGCGTTGCACGTCCTGGGCAACGAATCCAACGTGTTCATCGCGATCGCGGATGCTGGTAATGGGTATTGCGGTGGCAACGGCACTGCCCAGAGTGGGAGTGTTGTCGGCGGTAATGGTGCTTTCTGTCCAGGGGCTCGTTACCAGATCCACGTTGAACGAGCCGGCTGTCGTAACCGTGCTGACATAAATCTTCAACGTTGCCTTGGCCACCATCGAGCCGGTCACGCTGGAGGGAATGCTGGAAAGATCGAAGCGGACGAAGGTCGTGGCCCCCGCACTTTCGACTTCTAGCGTAGTCTTCGCCCCGTAGTTGGTAGTGGGTGTACTGGTAAGCGTGTAGGAATCGTCGCTCGGCGTAATCTGCGCCGAGGCGATGGTGGCCGACATGCAAATCAACAGGGCGAGCACTAAGCTAGCGCGGAAACCTGGGATCATTCTCATTTTCATGGTCCTCCCGATAGGTTGCTTATCAAGCTCCTACGGTCCGCGGAGTTCTTAAAGTCCTGGAGTCTGCTTGTTCCGCAGACTCCCCACGCCGCCGCAGCCTTCCCCGGTCAGTGACGAACTCTCCACACCTTCTGTTCTGCCGAAACGTCCGTTGCTTCCATTTCAGGTCGCTGCGCCCCGAATGCATTCATTGCCCCGTTCCCCCCAAACTCACGAGTTGCGGGCTTCCGGGAACGTTATCGGTAATCTTGAGCGTCGCGCTTCGCGCACCCGCTGCTTTTGGAGTGAAAGTCACAACGACGGAGCAACTCAGCCCCGGAGCGAGCGTGGCCGGTGATACCGGACACGTTGTACTTTGAGCGAAGTCACCAGCATCCACTCCGCTGAGCGCAGGCTTCTTGACTGTGATCGGTGTGCCGCTGGGGTTGCCGACCGTGATGGTGAGTGGACTGCTTTTCGTCCCGACCTTTTCTGTGCCAAAGTTCAGCGTATTGGGAAAGATCCCGATGACGGGAATGTTTAGTAAGAGCGAGACTGTGCCGGAATCGCTGTTCGCCACGGCCAAGTCGGCTCCGCCATCGCCGTTGAGGTCCGCTGCGGCGAGGCCCAGCGGGGACAGGCCAACCGGATAGTCGGCGTGCGGCTGAAAGGTGCCATCCCCATTGCCGAACAGCAAAGAAGCCGTGCCTGGACACTCCGAACCGGAAACAAAGCAATTAGCGTTCGTCGTGGTGATGTCGGTCACCGCCAGATCCAGCGCCCCATCGCCATTGAAGTCGCCAACCACGATGCCGAACGGGGACGTAGTGGTGGCATATTCCACGTGGGGCTGGAAAGTGCCGTCGCCATTGCCGATCAGGATCGAAATCGTGTTGGTATTGAAGTCGGCGACGGCCAGATCGGGCTTACCATCGTGGTTAAAATCTCCCACCGCGACCTGATAAGGGTTGGCACCTACCGTCAAGACATAGTTTGTGGCAGGTTGGAATGTGCCATCCCCCTTGCCTAACAACACACTGATGTTGTCGTCGCCGGCATTGGCAGTTACCAGGTCGAGTTTGCCATCAAGGTTGAGGTCCGCGGCAAGCATCCACGCCGGGTTCGCCCCGACGGGGTAGTCGACATGCGGAGCGAAGGATCCCTCGCCGTTGCCCAGCAAAACGGAAACCGTATAAGAGTCGTCGTTTGCGACGGCTACGTCCAAGTTGCCATCACCGTTAAAATCGCCGACTGCGACTCCCACCGGGTAATTGCTTGTAGGCGTGTTGACTGCCGTTGCAAAGGTTCCGTCGCCCTTGCCCAACAGGAGAGAAATCGCATTTGATCCTGCAGCCGGTAGTACCAGGTCCGGAACTCCGTCTCCGTTGAAGTCGCCTGCCTTGATGTCCACGGCTCCGAAGCCGGAGGGATATGCCACTGGCTTCGCAAATTTTCCAGCACCGGTTCCATTAAGAACTGAAACGGCATTCGCGCCAAAATCAGCCGCGGCTAAATCGGAGACGTGGTTTCCATTGAGGTCCGCGGCGGTGACCGTGTAAGGCACCGTCCCTGTTCCAAGGGCGATAGCTTTTTGAGTTTGAAAAACTCCTGCGTTTTCAGCGGCCAAGACGGTCACGTTATTGGATCCAGAATCGGCGACCAGTAAGTCAATCTTTCCGTCCCCGTTCAAGTCGGAAGCCAGCACCGCCCACGGGTACAACCCCACGCCATAAATCTTTCGAGGCTCGAACGTCCCGTTCCCTTTGCCGAACAAAACGGAGACGGTATTGTCGTCGAAGGCCGAGACCGCCAAGTCCTGCTTGCCATCGCCGTTAATGTCGGCTACCGCCAGCCCATAGGGAGTGTTGCCGGCGGCGTAATCGACGTGCGGCTGGAAGGTTCCGTCGCCATTGCCGAGCAGGATCGAAACGTCGTTGCTGGTGGCGTTGGCAACTGCCAGATCGAGTTTGTGGTCCCCATTGAAGTCGCCCGCGACTACGGCAATCGGAACCGCACCTGCGGCATATTCCACCGGAGGTTTGAATGAACCGTCGCCATTGCCCAGCAGGATCGCAACTTGATTGGAAGTCCCTGCGACTGCCAGATCGAGTTGATTGTCGCCATTGAAATCTCCGGCCACCAGCGACTCGGCGCCATTGCCCACCGGGTACGTTACCTCCGGTTGAAACGTGCCGTCGCCATTGCCCAGTAGGATCGCCACGGAGTACGAGGAACCCACAGCGATGGCGAGATCGAGTTTGTTGTCGTGGTTGAAATCGCCCACGACCACTTGGGAGACGAAGCCGCCATTGATCGGGTAGACAACCTGCGGCTGAAACGTTCCGTCGCCGTTGCCGATCAAAATCGATACTGTGCCGGTCCAATTCGAAACAACCAGATCCAGATTGTGGTCGCCGTTGAGATCCACGACGAAAATGGACGAAGGTTCCAAGCCGACGGAGTAATCGAGGTGGGGTTGAAAGGTTCCATCCGGGTTCGCCAGCAGGATCGAGACCGTACCCGGATAGTTGTAGTTTGCAACCGCGATACTCTGCGGACCGCCTGTCTGAAAGGCGCCGACTGCGACCGCTGTGGGATAGTCGCCTGTCGCCAGATCCATCCGGCCGAAAACATACCGCTCCGCGGCAACGGGCGCTCCCAGCGATCGGACCGGTTGCAATCCGGACGCTTCATGAACATGGGCCCGCGAGCGCGGGTCGAAAGGCGTAGACGATGGTTGCGTATCCGCCGTCGCCGTCGGAGTTGGTCTGAGGTACGTCAGACTTTCCAGGCGTTGCTTGACAGACCGGTTGCGCGGGGATTCCGCAGACAGCGCCATGCCCTCGCTTTGTGCCGCCATTATGGCGGGGAAAAGCAACGCTAGGCTCAGGGTTACGAGATTTCGGAAATACACTTCTTTTCTGCCACGCATAACGTGCTCCTGCTGATCTGATTTGGCTCAACTAATCTCAATGATCCTTGGCTCGCTGTCCTGCGGCTTCTGGTTTTACCGCCGCTTTGAGGAGACCGCGCGGCGCGAACCCGCTGGTTCTTCAGCGCGCAAAACCCGGCTTCAATCGCCCTCGTAAAACACGTAAGGCAGGTTCTGCAGAGAGAATCCAGCGATTCCAGCTTGTGGGAGAACACCTCCGATGGACCCAGGCATCAGATCGCTGTTTTGCCACGTAGTCTCGTGGGCCGGAAGTAGGAACTGATTGAGCTGACTTTGCTCCGAAGCGTAGTAGACCTGGATCTGGGTGTTCGCACTGGCGAAACCGACAGTGGACGTGTTGGGGTATCCTGGCGACGGCGCTTTTGTCTTCTTCGTCAAATCAGAGCTGTTCCACTTCACGTTGTTGTTGGAAGCCAGCTGCAAAATGTGAAGATTTTCAGCCTGGACATAAACGCGCAACTTCTTCGTGCCCGGGACGACAAAGGCCGTGACGGAATTTCCACCCTGAGAGGGAGGACTTTTGCTTAGGGCCGTCAGATCTTCATCGGACCAGTTGAAGTTGTTGTAAAGAAATTGGTGAACGTGACCGCCATCGGCGATTAAGTAAATGTATTGATTGTTGCCGATGTTGAATCCGGAGAGGCTGCCTCCGGCTGCTGGCCCACCGGTGACGACCGTCAGATCCTGGTCCTGCCAATTGGTGCCGTTGGTGTTAAAAAGCTGGTGGACATCACTGTTACTGCCTTCGCGATAAAAGATGTGCACTGCGGGCGCTGTGGTGAAAGCAAGCAGTTGCCCAATTGCTTGTGGACCCCCGGCTATTTCCGTCAGATCTGTATCGGCCCAATAACTGTTGTTGTAAAGCAATTGATGAACATCGCCGTAAAGATCGATGTAGTAAACGTACTGGTAGTTTCCAACCGAGAAGGCGGCAATTGAGTATGGGTTGGCATGCGGCGCGCCGGCTTCAGCCGTCAAGTCTTCATCGCTCCAATTTGTGCCGTTATAGAAAAGCTGATGCATATCGGCGACTTCTTCCTCCCCGGCGAAGTAGTAGACATGCTCCTGATTATTGGGAGTTGTAAGAATCGAGGCGATGGATGTAATAACGGTCGTTTGGGCGCTGGGAAGCGGCTCGTCGACCCACGTAGAGCCGTTGTAAGAAAGCTGATGGATGTGCTGCCCGAAGGCTGGCAGGGAGGTGAGAGAGATCAGAAGGCCGAATGCACAGGCGGCATGATGCAGGCGGTTGAGGCTGTCTTTGCAGGTACGATTCATAATGTTCTCCTTGGTCCGGAGTATTGAAAAGGTCCAGAGGCCGTCCCCGTCGTCCCCCCGTCCTGGAACTCGCGCTCCCGAACGCGACATCCGGCCCCCGGCGAAAGCGAATGTGATTCAAATCCGCTGCCGGGTCAATGAAACTAGGTTTTAAGTGTTCCTTAACTAGAAAGGCCTTACCCCACATCAACTTACAGGCGGACTTTAACTGGAGTCTTGCGCTGGATGCTGTGCTACCATCTTCCGGCGCTCAACTCCATCATCTATTGGGAGTCGAACTGGAGACACGGTTGACACTTGCGGAGTTGAAAAAGAAGCGAGGCCAGAGCGCCGGCGCCCACGCCGAACTTGTCGCCTTGGAGCGAGTTGCAGAGCATAAGGCCTTCAGCCTGATAGCCAGCAAGGCCCAATCGGTCCTCAACCACGGCGAAATGAAATCCCAATAGGGATGGTCCCTCTTTCGTTTGTGATAAGCCCCGAACCTATTCTCCCTTCGAGGGATGTCCGGTGCTCGTGTGAAGAAAATTCTCCTTACCTTCCTCGATACTGGCTACGGTTGTGTTTTCGTAAATCCGCGCCGGCAGTGTGGATACACGACAAGGTGTGGCAAGGTCGTCACGCCTCACGGGGCAGCTCCGAGTTGGTCAGCAGACGGGACCATATATAGGTCCTGCACAAGCATGGCAGGGCGAAGCCCCAACCACTCCGTTTGCCGCAGCATTCCTGCTAGGAATAGTCAGTCGTTCGTTCGATGGGTTCGTAATCGGCGAGATGGAAAACCGGCTAGAGAGGCTGGCAAGGGACCAGCACTCCGCAGAGTGCTATTGTACGAAATTAAAATGTGTCCGTAAGAGATTGATAATAAATGAGATACTGGTGGAGGCGGCGGGAGTCGAACTAATCATTATGTTGACAGCAGGTAAGTTATTGATTCTCGGAACTGCCACAACTGCTAAAAAGGCCCCATTGCCCGATCCATTGTACGTTTATTGTACGAAAATGCTCTCGCTCTCTGGGAGTTCCGCGGAGACCACACACTGGCCACAGTATCACATAGATTCTCCGGGCTGGATCGATAAAGAACGCCCAGCCTCCTCCCTTATCGGATTAGGTACACGAGTAGCCCGTGACACGCCCACAATCCAGAAGTGCGGCTTCCCAGAAGCCCGACTTCTGGACAACACTCCTCAAACCCGGTGAGCTGGACGAGCGCGAATGGGCGATCATGTCGGGCATGTATCAATTCCTTGTCTTCCACTCAAACCGATACGAATTCTAAGCCCGTTGGGCATCCAGATAGGGTTCCTCTGGCAATAACTCTGTACCTAAGATTTGACGGAAGCAAGAAAATGCTAAACGACATCGACTCACACGCATGTCTGAACTTGATTTTTGTTTTTCCTATATGTCAAGCTGGCGGACCATCTCATTAGCCGACTTGCCAGTACTGATCGGCAGCTATCGTCCATCACGAACTGCTGGATTGCCTAGTTCATGTCACGTGCTTCGAGCAAGGATTGCCGATCGAGCACGACACCCCGGAAGAGGATTCTATCGATGTGGTCCAAGGCTGCAAGATCGCTACGAGGATCGGCGTCGAGGATCAGTACATCGGCGACACGCCCCGGTTCGATGCGCCCGACGTCACCCCATCCATAGATATCGGCAAAGTTGCTGGTTGCCGCCGCGATAGCCTCGCGCGGAGAGAGGCCGATCCGATGCAGCAGTGTGAGTTCGAGATGGAGGCCGCTGCCGGGCATAATTCCATAGCTCGTTGCCGAGCTTCCGGCCATATATTTCGCTCCAAGCTGATAGAGACGAGCATCGAACGCCTGTTTATGCCAGGCGCAGTCGCGAACCCGCTTTCTGCGTTCCTCCGTGAGGCTGGTCAGAAACGCCGACGCTCCAGTCGAGGGGTTAACTGGGTCGTCCAAATCGGCGGGCTTGATAAGCGCGGCCGACGGAGCGCTCCAGGGATTGGGAACGTCCAAAGCGTCGGCGGTAGCCTCCATTGACAGCGTAGGCATCAGGGCAGTGTTGGATTTGGCGAGCTGTGCTCCAAAGTCTGCAACCACGGTGGAGGCGGGGTCAACCATGCAGATAGCCCGCGAGGCGGCCGCGCCCGCATTCAGGTTATCGGCGCGGTCCACGAGCACCGAAGGAGGCGCCAATTCGAGGAGATAATGATCATTGCGCAATAGCCCGCTGACGCCTGCGTGGATTGCGTAGGGATAGGGTGTGAATGCTGGTTCGGCAAGCGTCGCCATACCTCGCCGCTTGCTTTCTGCGACAATCACATCAATCTGATCGGGCCAGACGTCATAACTGATGGTCACCCCGCGAAAGCCCTGATCGGCCAATTGATCGACCCTCGCAATCAGTTGCTCGTTAGACAGTCGCCGATCGTGCAGGCGATGATTCAACATTGGCTTATCGGATGGGTCTGCGCCTTGTTCCGAATAGCCGGTCATCGGCGCTCCCAAGAACAAGCGAGGTCCGGGAGATGCGTTGCGCACAATTTTCAGCTCGCCGTCTCCGCCCCCATTGGGCAGTATTGTGGGGACGTATACCGTCGTGACCCCTTCGTATAAATAGGCATTCGCAAAGGCCTGAGTGCGCAAGGCGCCGAACCCATCGACGAGGCCAGGAACGAGAAACTCTCCGTGGGCATCGATGCGGGTCGATCCCGAGGGGATGGTGATCTGCGTTGCGGATCCAACGGCAACGATCTTTCCATCGTCGATGAGCACGACGGAAGCTGCGATGTCGTTGGTGGAATGCCCGTAGTTGCTCACATCGATTAGAGTGGCGCCGACGATTGCGATCCTCTCGTGTTGCTGCGTCACTATTACTTGGGCCGTCGCCGAGACGGCCAACACGGCAAAGGCGACAGCTACAGCTCTATTCCTTGGCATCGGTAGGCTTCTCCTCTCGTCGCTGACCGGCTGCGTCGAGCAGAGGCTTCAACGGCAGCGACCAGACATTGCTGCTGCCGTTGTCCCATGTGTTCAGACGCTCTACGTCCGCGAGAAACTGGCTCCGGGAGCGGTCTGGGGCGATAGGAACCGATCGCGACGAGTCGAAGTACAGAGTCTTGCCATCCGGACTGATCTGTGGTTCGCCGTCGCCGTTCCCGCCGTGGTCGATCCAGTCGTCTCCTTCGTAGTGGATCTGAATCGGCGGTCCCCACGAC